>Ga0080064_1002428_pt1 | contig 31704 bp, 32 predicted proteins | sample Subgrocontami54m_FD_69260 | JGI IMG/M metagenome (GOLD analysis project Ga0080064, IMG submission 69260) | Subsurface groundwater microbial communities from S. Glens Falls, New York, USA - GMW46 contaminated, 5.4 m (SPADES assembly) (version 2) ...
CCCACCGCGAGGTCCGCCCTCCGCGCCCGCGCCCGGGGGCCGTCCCGCGAAGCCCTCGGCGTGGCCTCGACGTGGATACGCAGCTATTTCGACGGGCGCTCGCGGCCCGCCGTGGCGGCCCTCGCGAGCCTGAAGCAGCTCGGGGCGAGCGGCATCAGCGTCGAGCTGCCCAGCATCGCGGAGAGCCTCACCGCGGTGCGCAATTACAAGATATCGCGCGAGAAGCCGGCGCGATGAGAGGCCTGCTGTGGCTGCTGGCCGCGATCGCGATCGCGGCGGGACTCTCGGTCGCGATGCGCGAGAACGAAGGCTACGTGCTGCTCGTCGCCTCGCCCTGGCGCATCGAGCTGTCGCTCAACCTGTTCGTGATCCTGCTCGCCGCGGCTTTCGCGGCGGCCTACCTCCTGATGCGCGTGGTGGCCCACACGCTGCGCCTGCCGAGCCACGTGCGCGCGTTCCGCGCCCAGCAGGCCGAGCGCCGCGCCCGCAAGGCGCTCGCGCAGTCGCTGCAGGCGCTCTACGAAGGCCGCTTCGGCCACGCGGGAAAGCTGGCGACGAGCGCGTACGGGTTGGGCGCGTTCCGTTCGCTCGCCGCGCTGGTTGCCGCGCGCGCGGCCCAGCGCGTGCGCAACTTCGCGCAGCGCGACACTTGGATAGTGCGGGCCCGCGAGGCGGAGCCCGACTGGCGCCAGGCGACGCTCGCGACCGAGGCCGAGCTGCTGATCGAGGAGCGGCGCTTCGACCGGGCGCGCGAGGTGCTCCGCGAGCTGCACCTGAGCGGGGCGCGCCATATTGCGACGCTGTCAGCGTTGCTGCGCGCCGAACGCGGGCTGGAGAACTGGCCTGAAGTCATCCGGCTGGCGAAGCTCCTCGAGAATCGCGACGCCATGCCGCGCGAGGCGCTCGAAGGCATCGTCGTCAACGCGCGCGTGGCCATGCTCTCGCGCAGCGGGCTGGACGCGCGGGGGCTCGCGGAAACCTGGAAGACCGTGCCATCGGCCGAGCAGCGCCATCCGAGGATCGCGGGCGCGGCCGCACGCGCCTGGATCCGCCTCGGGGATTGCGGCGCCGCGCAAATCGCGATCGAAAGCGCGCTCGCCGAAACGTGGGATGCGGGGCTGGTGCTGCTCTACGGGGAATGCGTCGGCGGTGACGCGATGGAACGCATCGAGCGCGCGGAACGCTGGCTGAAGGAACGGCCGCAGGACGCCGAGCTGCTGCTGACGCTGGGGCGGCTGTGCGTGCAGCGCGAACTCTGGGGCAAGGCGAGGAGTTATTTCGAGGCGAGCCTCACGCTGCATTCCGGCCGCGCCGCCCACGTCGCGCTCGCGCAACTGTGCGAGCGCATCGGCCTGGCCGACGAGGCCAGCCGCCACTATCGCGCCGCCGCGCTCGCGGCGGGCTAGTAGGCGTAGGTTGGACTTCGGCCTTCGGCCTCAGTCCAACCTACACGTCTAGATCCAGTCCCGCGGTCGCAGAAATTCCGTATAGAGCCGTTCCTCGGCGCTGCCGGGTTCGGGCTTCCAGTCGTAGCGCCATTTCGCCACCGGCGGCATCGACATGAGGATCGACTCGGCGCGCCCCCCCGACTGCAGTCCGAAGAGCGTGCCGCGGTCGTAGACCAGGTTGAACTCGACGTAGCGGCCGCGCCGGCAGGCCTGGAAATCGCGCTCGCGTTCCCCGTATGCGAGCGCGCGGCGCCGTTCCACGATGGGGACATAGGCGGGCAGGAAATGATCGCCGACGCTCTGCACGAGCGCGAAGCAGCGCTCGAATCCCGGCGCGTGAAAGTCGTCGAAGAAGATCCCGCCGATCCCGCGCGGCTCGCTGCGGTGCTTGAGGTAGAAGTATTCGTCGCACCAGCGCTTGAAGCGCGGATGAAGGTCCGCGCCGAACGGGTCGAGCGCCGCCTTGCAGCCGCGATGGAAATGCACGCAGTCTTCCTCGAAGCCGTAGTACGGCGTCAGGTCCATGCCGCCGCCGAACCAGAACACGGGCGGCCCGTCCTCTCCGGTCGCGACGAAGCAGCGCACGTTCATGTGCACGGTGGGCACGTAGGGATTGCGCGGATGCAGCACGAGCGAAACGCCCATGGCCTCGAATCCGCGCCCGGCGAGTTCCGGGCGCACCGCGCTCGCCGAGGGCGGAAGCCGGGCGCCGCGCACATGCGAGAAGGCCACCCCGCCGCGCTCGAACAGGCCGCCGTCTTCGATGACGCGGGTGTCGCCGCCGCCGCCCAGAGGCGAGGGGCCGCCCTCGGCCTCGCCCCGCTCCCACCGATCGCGGCGGAACGTCCCGCCGTCGAGCCGCTCCAGCTCGGAGACGATGCTGTCCTGCAACCCGATTAGATAGGCGCTGACGGCGTCGATGTTCATACGCAAGGTATTCGTCCGCGGGCGTCCGGTGCGGACCGGCGGCGCCTCAGGTCTTCTTGCCCGCGGCCGCGAGCTGCGCCGCGCGCGCCTCGATGGCGCGATGTCCTATGTCGCGGCGGTACTGCATGCCGTTGAACCGGATGGCCTCGACCACCTGATATGCGCGTTGCCGGGCGAGCTTGATCGAGTCGCCGAGCGCGGTCACGCATAGCACGCGCCCGCCGTTGGTGACCGGCTTGCCCGCGGCGATCGCGGTCCCGGCGTGGAACACGTGCGCGTCCGCCTCCGGCGCCGGCAGGCCCTCGATGGGATCGCCCTTCCTCGGCGCCTCGGGGTAGCCTTCGGCGGCCAGGACGACGCCGAGCGCCGGGCGCCGGTCCCACAGCGCTTCGGCCGAGTCGAGCTTCGCCTCCAGCGCGCGCTCGATCAGCTCGAACAGGTCGCTCTTCAAGCGCATCAGGATCGGCTGGGTCTCGGGATCGCCGAGGCGGCAGTTGTACTCGAGCACCTTGGGATTGCCGGACTTGTCGATCATGAGCCCGGCGTAGAGGAAGCCCGTGTACGCATGTCCTTCGACCGCCATGCCGGCGAGGGTGGGCTGGATCACCTCGCGCACCACCCGCGCGTGTACGGCGGGGGTCACCACCGGCGCGGGCGAGTAGGCGCCCATGCCGCCGGTGTTCGGCCCCTGGTCGCCGTCGCGCAGCCGCTTGTGGTCCTGGCTGGTCGCGAGCGGCAACATGTGCTCGCCGTCGCACATGACGATGAAGCTCGCCTCCTCGCCATCGAGGAATTCCTCGATGACGATGCGGTTGCCGGCGCTGCCCATGGCGTGGTCGACGAGCATCCGGTCGATCGCCTGGTGGGCTTCCCCGGCCGAGGCGGCGACCACCACGCCCTTGCCCGCCGCGAGGCCGTCCGCCTTGACGACGATCGGCGCGCCGTGCGCATCGACCCAGGCGTGCGCCGCGCGCGGCTCATCGAAACCCGCGAACTCCGCGGTGGGAATGCGGTGGCGCCGCATGAAGGACTTGGCGAACTCCTTGGAGCTCTCCAGCTGCGCGCAGGCGCGCGTCGGGCCGAAGATGCGCAGGCCGCGGTTGCGGAACAGGTCGACCACGCCCTCGGCAAGCGGCGCCTCCGGGCCGACCACGGTGAAGTGGATACGCTCCTTCAGCGCGAAATCGGCGAGCGCCTCGAGCGGGCCGAGCGGAACGTTCTCCAGGCCCGGCTCGAGCGCGGTGCCGCCGTTGCCCGGGGCGACGAAGACCTTCTGCACGCGCGGGCACTGCGCGAGCCGCCACGCGATCGCGTGCTCCCGTCCACCGCTGCCGATGACCAGGAGCTTCAATGCCGGAAGTGCCGCACGCCGGTGAACACCATCGCCAGGCCCAGCTCGTCGGCGGCGGCGATGACCTCGTCGTCGCGCATGCTGCCGCCGGGCTGGATGACGGCCTTCGCCCCGGCCTGAGCGACGACGTCCACGCCGTCGCGGAACGGGAAGAAGGCGTCCGAGCCCACCACCGAGCCCTCGAGCGACAGGCCGGCGTTGCCCGCCTTGATTACCGCGATGCGGGCGCTGTCGACGCGGCTCATCTGGCCCGCGCCGACGCCCAGGGTGCGGCCCTCGCCGCAGAAGACGATGGCGTTCGATTTCACGAACTTCGCCACCCGCCACGCGAACAGCAGGTCGGCGAGCTGGGACTCGCTCGGTTTCACCTTGGTCACGACGCGCAGGTCCTGCGCGCCGACATTGCGGGTGTCGGGCGACTGCGCGAGCAGGCCGCCGCCGACGCGCTTGAATTCGAAGGGCACGGCGCCGCTGCCCATGGGCACTTCCAGCACGCGCACATTGGTCTTCGACGAGAGCACGCGGCGCGCGTCCTCGCTGATCGACGGCGCGATGACGACTTCGACGAACTGCTTCGCGACCGCCTCGGCAGCGGCGCCGTCGAGCGGCCGGTTGAAGGCGATGATGCCGCCGAACGCCGCCACGGGATCGGTCGCGAAGGCGCGCGTATAGGCTTCCTTCAGGCCGTTCGCGACGGCGACCCCGCAGGGGTTGGCGTGCTTGATGATGACGCAGGCGGGCTGCTCGAAGGACTTGACGCACTCCCAGGCCGCATCGCTGTCGGCGATGTTGTTGTAGGACAGTTCCTTGCCCTGGATCTGGCGGTAGCCCGCGAGCCCGCCGGGAACCGGCACCGCGTCGCGGTAGAACGCCGCGCCCTGGTGCGGATTCTCGCCGTAGCGCATGTCCTGCAGCTTCTCGAACTGCATGGTCAGCCGCTCGGGGAAGGCCATGCGCTTGCCTTCGGTGTCCAGGCCCGTGAGATAGTTGCTGATCGCCGCGTCGTAGGCCGCGGTGTGGGTGAAGACTTTCTTCGCCAGCTCGAAGCGCGTGGCGTCGGCGATCGCGCCGCCGTTCGCGTCCATCTCCCGCAGCACGCGCGGGTAATCGGCAGGGTCGACGACCACGGCGACGCCGCCGTGGTTCTTCGCCGCCGAACGCAGCATGGTGGGGCCGCCGATGTCGATGTTCTCGATCGCCTCCTCCAGCGTGCAGCCGGGCCCGGCCACCGTCTGCGCGAACGGGTACAGGTTGACCACCACGAGGTCGATCGGCTCGATGCCCGCCTTCCTGATCGCGGCCAGGTGGGCGGGCAGGTCGCGCCGCGCGAGCAGTCCGCCGTGGATCTTCGGATGCAGCGTCTTGACGCGGCCGTCGAGCATCTCCGGGAAACCGGTGTAGTCGGAGACCTCGGTCGCGGCGATGCCGTTCTCGGCGAGCAGCCGGGCGGTTCCGCCGGTGGACAGGATGCGCACCTTCAACCTCGCCAGGCCGCGCGCGAAATCGACCAGGCCGGTCTTGTCGGAAACGCTGATCAGGGCTTGGCGGACGGGGGCATTCATGGGGAGCAGTTAGCTTCTCATCACTCGGATGTTGCCAGAATCCGCGAGGATTTTGGGTTTACATACGTCTCCCGATTTTGCACAGTTGCGAAGTTGCAACTGTGCAAAATCGGGAGATTTGGGATGGCAAGACACGGCAACCTGTTTGGTTCCGGCACTGCCGGCTTAGGCGTGAGGAGCGGCACGGGCTTCTCACCCTTCACGCTCTACACCTTGATCTTGAGCGATTGGATCTTCTTGCGCAGCGTGTTGCGGTTGATGCCGAGCATCTGCGCGGCGACCGTCTGGTTGCCCTCGGCGCGGTCCAGCACGATCTCTAGCATCGGCCGCTCCACGTTCTTCAACACCATGTCGTAGACCGAGCGGGGCTTCTCGCCGTCCAGGTCCTTGAAATAGCGCTCGAGCGATCGGCGGACGCAGTCCGCGATCTCGCTGGTTTGCCTCATGCCGCCGCCTCCCCCATCTTTGTAGTTTTGCACAGAGTGTCCTGTCGGCGGCCGGCGGCAATCGCGGGCGGTCGCATCCCCGCTGCGCGGGGCCCCTGCTCCCTGCTCATGCCGCCACCTCCTCCACGTAGCGCAGGTGCCTGTCTGCCTGCGCCTGTTCTTGAAAGAATTGCTTGACTGCGTCCAGCTGCTCCTCGCAGCTGTCTAGTTGATTCATCCGGTGCCGGAAGCTCGCTGACCCCGCGAGCCCCTTCGTATACCAGGAAATGTGCTTGCGCGCGATCTTCACGCCGCGCTCGCTGCCGTAGAACGCATAGAGATCGTACAGGTGTTCGACCAGGACTTCATGGATTTCCGTCACGAGCGGCGCGTCGAGCCGCTCGCCGGTGGCGAGGTAATGCTCGATCTCGCGGAAGATCCACGGGCGCCCCTGCGCGGCGCGCCCGATCATGACGCCGTCGGCGCGGGTGTACTCGAGCACCTGCCGCGCCTGTTCGGGGGTCGAGATGTCGCCGTTGGCGATCACCTGCAGCGGCGTCGCCGCCTTGACCGCCCGTATGGTGTCGTACTCGGCCTGTCCGGAGAAGCCGCAGGCGCGCGTGCGCCCGTGCAGCGACAGCAGCAGGATCCCGCTGTCCTCGGCGATCTTCGCCACGCGAAGCGCGTTCCTGTTCTCGCTGTCCCAGCCGGTGCGGTACTTGAGCGTGACGGGCACCGCGACTGCCTCGACCACCGCTGCGAGAATCCTGCCGACCAGGGCCTCGTCGCGCAGCAGCGCCGAGCCCGCCATGGCATTGCACACCTTCTTCGCCGGGCAACCCATGTTGATGTCGATGATCTGCGCACCCTGCCCGACGTTGTAGCGCGCGGCCTCGGCCATCATGTCCGGGTCCGCGCCGGCGATCTGCACCGAAATCGGCTCGGCCTCGCCGTCGTGGTTGGCGCGGCGGCGAGTTTTCTCGCTGCCCCAGAGCAGGGAATTGGACGCGACCATCTCGGATACCGCGAGGCCGGCGCCGAATTTCTTGCACAGCTGCCGGAACGGGCGGTCCGTGACTCCGGCCATCGGCGCGACAAATAGGTTGTTGCGCAAAACGTGCGAACCGATTTGCATTGTCGAGCGCGTGTGTATTTTGTTTCGAGCGGGAGCGCAATTCTATACCCAATCGCGCGCCGAAAGAAAACGGAATTTTCCACGGTCGTGACATTTGACCATGCATCACGACGGCTTATCGCGTTGCGCAACGCGCGCGCGGCGATTCAGGGCAGCGCGCGCGCGCCGAAGATCATCCTTCGCGCCAAGAGCGTGCGCGCCGGCGGCACGATGTCGAGAAATGCGAGTGCTGCGCCGCGCGCGAGGCCGAGGGGCGCGCTGGAATTGGAGAACAGTCTGACCAGCGCGTCGGTGAAGCGGATGCTTGCGCCGCGATCCAGGCGCCGCCGCGCCGAATAGCGGCGCACAAACGCCTCGTCGCCGAGTTCCTGGGGGTGAGCGCTCGCAATGGCGTGGGCGAGTTCGCACGCGTCGCGAAGGCCGAGGTTCAGTCCCTGGCCCGCGACCGGATGCAGCGTCTGCGCCGCGTTTCCGACCAATATCGTGCGCGGAGAGGGGGAAACCGGCCGCTCGCGCAGCGAAAGCGCGAACGACGCGCGCGGACCCGCGCGCTGGAAGGCGCCCAGCCTTCTGCCGAACGCGCTGCCGAGCCTTTGAAGGAACTCGGCCTCCGGCGCGTCAAGCAAGGACCGGGCCGTGTCGGCGCCGGTGCTCCACACGAGCGCGTAGCGGTTCAGGTAAGGCAGCAGCGCCAGCGGTCCGGTGGGCGTGAATCGTTCCCACGCGATATTGCGGTGCGGGCGTTCGGTCTCGACTTCGCTCACGACCGCGTGCTGGCGGTAGTCGCGGCCGCTCCCGCTTTCGCCCGCCCCGGCGTGGCCGCCGTCGGCGAGCACGAGCAGCCTCGCACGCTCGAGCGTATCGCCGTTCGGCTGCGCGATGCGCACCTCGACGTCCTGCGCACCCGGATTCCAGCCGAGCACCTTGCCTTCGACGTAGGGCTGGTCGCTGCTTGCGGCGCGGAGCCAGCCCAGGATGCTCGAGTAGGCGGCGACGTATCCGAGTGCCGGCAGACCGCAATCCGCGGAGCGAATGAGGGTGCGGCCGAAACCGCCCTGCTGCGATACATGGATGTCCGCAATCGCCGTCGGGAAGGTCGCGGGCCATGCGCCCACGCGCTCGAGCAGCAGCCGGCTGCCGTACGAGAGCGCGATCGGGCGCTCACCGGCCGCGGCCTCGGCCCGCACCTGCAGCACCGAAACACCGCAGTCCCGCAGGCCGATCGCGAGCATCGCGCCCACCGGGCCCCCGCCGGCGATGATGACGTCAGCGCTCGCCATGGCCCACGAGGGCTTCGATGTCGGCGAGGGACTTGGGGGTCGCGGCGGTGAGCACCTCGCACCCCGCCTGCGTCACCAGCACGTCGTCCTCGATGCGCACGCCGATGTTCCAGAACGCCTGGGGCACCTTGTCCGACGGACGGATATAGCAGCCGGGCTCCACCGTAAGGGTCATTCCAGGCTCGAGGCGGCGCCAGTTCCCATCGACCTTGTATTCCCCGACGTCGTGCACGTCCAGGCCGAGCCAGTGGCCGGTGCGATGCATGTAGAAGCGCTTGTAGTCCTCGGTCTGGATGACCTGCTCGAGCGATCCCTGGCACAGCCCGAGGTCGATCAAGCCTTGCGCGAGCGTGCGCACCGCGGCCTCGTGCGGCTCGTTCCAGCTCTTGCCCGGCGCCACTCCGGCGATCGCCGCCGCCTGCGCCGCGAGCACGAGCGCGTAGATGTCCCGCTGCGCGGCCGTGAAGCGCCCGTTGACCGGAAACGTGCGGGTGATGTCCGCCGCGTAGCCGTCGAGCTCGCAGCCCGCATCGATCAGCAGCAGTTCGCCGTCCCGGAGCGGCGCATGATTGTCGCGGTAGTGCAGCACGCAGGCATTGGGGCCGCCGGCCACGATCGGCCAGTAGGCCGGATACTGCGCCCCGCCGCGGCGGAATTCGTAGAGCAGCTCGGCTTCGATCTCGAACTCGCTCTTTCCGGGGCGCGTGGCGCGCATGGCGCTCCGATGCGCCGAGGCCGAGATGGCCGCCGCGCGGCGCATGGTGGCAAGCTCGGCTTCGTCCTTGAACAGCCGCATCTCGTCGAGGATCGCGCGCACGTCGCGGATTTCGTTGGGCGCCGTGACGCCGGCGCGCGACTGGGCGCGCACCTGGTTGAGCCAGTTCATCACCCGCGCGTCCCAGCCCGGGTCCGCGCCGGGCGCGTAGAACAGCGTGCGCTGGTTGGCCAGCAGCTTCGGCAGGGCTTCTTCGAGGGTGGCGATCGAAGCCGTCTCGTCGACGCCGAAGGTGTCCTTCGCCGCCTCGGGGCCGTGGCGGAATCCCTCCCAGAGCTCGCGCTCCGGGTTGCGGTCCCGGCAGAACAGGATCGACTTCGGCGCCTCGCCGGCGAGGACGACCAGCACCGCTTCGGGCTCGGGGAACCCGGTAAGGTGGTAGAAGTAGCTGTCGAAGCGGTACAGGTAATCGCTGTCGCGGTTGCGTATGCGCTCGGGTGCGGTGGGCACGATCGCGATTCCCGCCTGCATGCGGCGGGCGAGCGTTGCGCGGCGTTCGGCGCAGCGGTGTTGCATCGTCATCCCGGGATCCCGCGGAGAAGGCCGATTGTCGGCCGCTTTAGCGCCGCGATCAAGCGCGGCGCTCCGCCAACATTCGATCGCGCGTCTCGAGCCGTTCCGGCGTGCCGAGGTCGTCCCACGCCCCGCGGTGGATCTCGCCGGTGACCAGGCCGCGCGCCATCGCCCCGCGCAGCAGCGGCGCGAGTTGCGCCTTGTCGCCCGGCCGCACCGTGCCGAACAGCTCCGGCCGGTACAGGCCGATGCCGGAATAAGTCCACCGCGGAGCGCCTTCGTCGGATACGCTTGCTTCGCGCAGCGCGAAGTCCCCGAGCGGATGATGCGCGGGATTGGCGACCAGCACGAGGTGCGCGAGCGAGCGGCCCAGCTCGCGCGTGCGCAGCGCGTCGAAATCGAAATCGCAGAAAATGTCGCCGTTGACGACGACGAAGGGATCGCGCCCGAGGAGCGCGAGCGCGCGGGCGACGCCCCCGGCGGTCTCGAGCGCTTCGCGCTCGGCCGAGTAGCGGATCGAGATGCCGAAGCGCGCGCCGTCCCCGAGCGCCGCCTCGATGAGGTGGCCGAGATGGGCATGGTTCACCACGATCTCGGCGAAGCCCGAGCGCGCCAGGCGCTCGATGGTCCATTCGATGATCGGCCGGCCGCCCACCGGGAGCAGCGGCTTGGGCAGTGCGTCGGTGAGGGGGCGCATTCTTTCGCCGCGTCCGGCGGCAAGGATCATGGCCTTCATGTTCACGACCCTGGGCCGGCCGATTTCGGCTCGGGCTCGAGCGCGTCGAGCAGGCGGGCGAGGGGACCCAGCTCGGGATAGCGAGCGCAGGCGCGGCGCAGGTAGTGTGCCACGAGCGGCTGGTCGCGCAGGTAGGCCTGCTTGCCGTCGCGGAAACACAGGCGCGCGAATATGCCGAGCACCTTGAACTGGCGCTGCGCGCCCATCCATTCGAAGTCCCGGTAGAACGCGGCGAAATCGCCCGCGACCGGCAGGCGCGCCTTGCGCGCCATTTCCCAATAGCGGATGCACCAGTCGATGACGCGCTCCTCGGGCCAGGCGATGTAGGCATCGCGCAGCAGCGACACCAGGTCGTAGGTGATCGGTCCGTACACGGCGTCCTGGAAGTCCAGGATGCCCGGATTGGGATCGGCCAGCATCAGGTTGCGCGAATGGTAGTCGCGATGCACGAATACGCGCGGCTGGGCGAGGCTGTTCTCGAGCAGGAGCGAGAAGCCCTGCTCCAGGACCTGCCGCTCGCGCGCCGAGAGCTCGCGGCCGAGCTGCCGCGCGACATACCAGTCGGGAAACAGCGCGAGCTCGCGCGCGAGCAGCTCGCGGTCGTATTCGGGCAGCGCGCCTGGGCGGCTCGCGAGCTGGATGCGCACCAGCGCCTCCAGCGCGTCGCCGTAGAGCCGCTCGGCGCTGTCCTCCGAGAGCGCGGCGAGATAGGTCGTGTCGCCGAGGTCCGAGAGCAGGAGGAATCCGTCCTCCAGATTGCGCGCATGCACCGTCGGGACGTGCACCCCCGCCGCCGCGAACAGTTCCGCGACCTTCACGTAGGGACGGCAATCCTCGCGCTCGGGCGGCGCATCCATCGCGACGAGGCTCGGGCGCGCGTCGTCGAAGCGAAGGCGGAAGTAGCGGCGAAAGCTGGCGTCGTTCGAGGCGGGCGCCAAGTCGAAGGCGCCGGGACCAAGGACGGACTCGAGCCAGGCTCGCAATGCCTCGATTCGTTGCACTTGCCGATTGCCTTGTACGTTGAATTGTGCGATTTTAACAGTCAAGTCAACGCAATCATTCCACGACTCCGAGCGATGCCCTTTCCCCGCACGCGCCGGCTGGCGCTCGCCATGGTGTTCGCCTGCGCGCAATCGGCCCACGCCGACGGGCTGGGGCTCAAGCTCCAGCCGACGCTGGCGGGCCCGCCCGGCTCGCGCGACGCGCAGTTGCCGGTCTTTCTCTCCGCCGATCGCGTCGAGGGAACCGTGGGCAAGGACGCCGTCGCCGAAGGGCATGCCGAGCTGCACAGGGGGACGACCTCCATCTACGCGGATTGGATGAAGTACATCGAGGAATCCGAGGAGGTCGAGGCGCGCGGGCAGGTGCGCATCGAGCGCAGCGGCGACGTGATCACCGGCCCCTCGCTCAAGTATCACATGAAGGATTCGACCGGGACCTTCGATCAGCCTGAAGCGACGCTCGCACCGCGCACGCGCCGGGGCCTGGAGCCGGTGACCGGGCGCGGCCGCGCCAGGAGCGTCGAGCTCCTGGGCGAGGACAAGTACCGGTTGTTCGACGCGGTTTTCACCACCTGCAAGCCCGGCAACGACGACTGGTACATGAAGGTCGGGGAACTCGACCTGGACTATACGCGGGACCTCGGCACCGCCCGCAAGGGCACGATCTACTTCAAGGGCGTGCCCATCCTGGCCTCGCCCTACATGGACTTCGCCCTCAACAACCAGCGCAAGTCGGGAGTTCTGCCGCCGCTTTTCGGCACCACGGGGAGGAACGGCCCGGAGATCACCGTTCCTTACTACTTCAACCTGGCGCCCAACCGGGACCTGACCGTTTCGCCGCGCTACATGGAGAAGCGCGGCGTGCAGGTCGGCGCACAGACGCGTTTCCTGGAACCCAACTACTACGGGGAAGCCAAGGTCGAGGTGCTGCCCGGCGACAAGATCGCGCAGCAGACGCGCTCGGCGTTCTCGCTGCTCGCCAACTACGCCGACCCGCGCATGACCGGCGTGCTGAATCTCAACCGGGTATCGGACGACAACTACTTCCGCGACCTGTCCAGCCGCATCAACATCACCTCCCAGACCACGCTGCCGCGCGAAGGCTGGCTGACCTACAACGGCGGATGGTGGAACGGCGGTTGGTGGAACGCGACCGGGCGCTTCCAGACCTTCCAGGTCCTGCAGGACGCGAGCCGCAGCATACCCGTTCCCTACTGGCGAATGCCCCAGATCCTGCTCAACGCGGGCAAGCAGGAGGTGGAGGGCCTGGACTTCAGCTTCATGGGCGAACTGGTCGACTTCCGGCATCCGACCAACCTGCTCGGCAGGCGCAGCACGCTCTATCCGTCGATCAGCCTGCCCATCGTGACGGCGGGCGGCTTCTTCACGCCGAAGTTCGGACTGCACACGACCCATTACCAGATCGACCCGAACGGCAACGTCACCACCACCCCCGGCACGCTCTCGCGCACGCTGCCCATCTTCAGCCTCGACAGCGGCCTGATCTACGAGCGGAACACGAGTTGGCAGGGAAACAAGTACGTGCAGACGCTCGAACCGCGCGCGTATTACCTGCTGATCCCCAACCGCGACCAGAGCCAGATCCCGCTGTTCGACACCGCGGTCGCCGATTTCAACTATGCGCAGATTTTCTCGGAGAACAGTTTCGTCGGCGGGGACCGCATCAACGACGCGAACCAGCTCACCCTCGCGGTCACCTCGCGGCTGCTGTTTTCCGCCACGGGGCAGGAGGCGTTGCGCGGGACGCTGGGGCAGCGCTACTACTTCAAGGGCCAGCAGGTGACGCTGGATGCATCGACCCCCGCGCGCGGCTACCGGTTCTCCAACTGGCTCGCTGCGCTGTCAGGACGCCTGACGCAGAACTGGACCACCGAGACCGCAGTGGAATACAACGGGCGGGACAACCGCACCGAGCGCCTCACCGTCGGCGCGCGCTACCAGCCCGGGCCGCTCAGGACCCTCAACCTGGGCTACCGGTACCTGCGCAACCAGTTGCACCAGGTCGACGTTTCCGGCCAGTGGCCGCTGGGGCGCGGCTGGTACGGGGTCGGGCGGGTCAACTATTCGCTGTCGGGCGGGCGCGTCGTCGAGAGTTTGGCCGGATTCGAATACAATGCCGACTGCTGGATCGGCCGGGTCGTGGTGCAGCGTTTCGCTGTTGCCGCGGGCAGCGCGACTCAGGCCGTCTTCCTGCAGCTCGAGCTGAACGGTTTCTCGCGCATCGGGTCCAATCCGCTCGATGCCCTGAAGCGCGGCATTCCCGGTTATGGGCGGATCAACCAGGCGGTGCCGGCAAGCCGGCCGTATGACTTCGACGATTGAACCGGGTTTGCCTTCCGGCCCTTGTTGCGAATGTTCCCGAATCAAGAACCAGTGGATGCAGCGTGGCACCTAGACTAAGCCTTCTCAAGTTCGCCAGGGTCTGCCTGGCAGCGGTACTGGCCCTGGGCTGCGGCCTCGCCGCCGGGCAGGCCGGTCGCGCGGCCGCGGGCCGCGTCGCGCTGGTCGACCGCATCGTCGCCGTCGTCAACAGCGAGGTGATCACGCAGTTCGAGCTCTCGGAGCGCGTGACCCGCGCACTGAGGGAGCTGAGCCAGCGCGGAACGCCTCCGCCCAGCCGGGAAGAGCTGCAGCGGCAGCTGCTCGAACGCATGATCATGGAGCGCGTGCAGCTCCAGTTCGCGCGCGAGACCGGCCTGCAGATCGACGACCTGCAGCTCGACGCGACGATAGGCCGCATCGCCGAGAACAACCACCTGGCGCTCTCCCAGTTCAGGCAGGCGCTGGAGCGCGACGGGGTTGCGTTCGACAAGTTCCGCGAGGAGGTGAGGATGGAAATCGTGCTCTCGCGGCTGCGCGAGCGCGAGGTCGACAACAAGATCACCGTCGGGGAAAGCGAGATCGACAATTTCATCTCGCAACAGAAGGACGCCGGGGATCCTTCGGCCGAATTCAACCTGGCGCATATACTCATCCGCGTCCCGGAGCAGGCGCGGCCCGAGCAGCTCGAGCAGCAGCGTGCGCGCGCCGAGGAAGCCGTGAAGCGGCTGAACGCCGGCGCGGATTTCGCCCAGGTGGCGGCGACTTATTCGGACGCCTCCGACGCGCTGCAGGGCGGCGACCTCGGCTGGCGGGCGCAGGACCGCCTGCCCGAGCTGTTCGCCGGCGTCGTGACGAAAATGCGCAAGGGGGAGGTGAGCGAGGTCCTGCGCAGTCCCGCGGGCTATCACATCCTCAAGCTCATCGACCAGCGCGGCGCGGGAGCGCCCTACCTGCTGGAGCAGAACCACGTGCGCCACATCCTGGTGCGCACGAGCGAGGTCGTATCCCAGGACGAGGCGCGCCACAAGCTGGAGGGCCTGCGCGAGCGCATCGTCAACGGCGCGGATTTCGGCGACCTCGCACGGGTGAATTCGGAAGACGGCTCGGCCTCGCGCGGGGGAGACCTCGGCTGGATCTATCCGGGCGACACGGTCCCCGAATTCGAGCGCGTCGTCAAGGAATTGAAGCCGAAGGAAATCAGCCAGCCCGTGCGCACGCAGTTCGGGTGGCACCTGATCCAGGTGCTGGAGCGGCGTACCGCCGACGCTTCGGCGGAGCGCAAGCGCCTGGAAGCGCGCAAGGCGCTGCGCGACCGCAAGAGCGACGAGTCCTACCAGGAATGGCTGCGCCAGTTGCGCGACCGGGCGTGGGTCGAGTTCCGGACCGAAGACAGGTGAGGGAGTGAGGAGTGAGGGGTGAGGGGTGAGGGGTGAGGAGAAAGGCGATTCCGCGGCAGGCACTTTGCATCGCCCCGCGCATACCGCTCGCCCGGCCCCGGTCATCGTCGTAAGCTCCGGCGAGCCGGCGGGCATCGGCCCGGACATCTGCCTTGCCCTCGCGCGACGGCGGTTCTCCGCGCGATTGGTCGTGCTCGCGGACCTCGGGCTCATGCAGGAGCGCGCGCGGCTGCTGCGCGCAGAAGTGAAGCTCGCGCAGTACGACGCGGCAGGCGCGCCCGCGGAGGGCGCGCTCGAGGTGCTGCACCTTCCGCTCGAGCGGCCCTGCCGGGCGGGCAGGCTCGATCCCGGGAACGCGCGCTACGTTCTGGCGCTGCTCGCGCGCGCTGCCGATGGATGCGCGAGCGGCGAGTTCGACGCGATGGTCACGGCGCCCGTGCACAAGGGGGCGATCAACGACGCGGGGATCGCGTTCACCGGGCACACAGAATATCTCGCCGAGCGCACCGGCGCGCCGCAGGTGGTGATGATGCTCGCGGGGGGCGGCTTGCGGGTGGCGCTGGCGAGCACGCACCTGGCGCTCAAGGACGTTCCGGCCGCGATCACGCGCGAAGGCCTCGAGCGCACCCTGCGCGTGCTGTGCGACGGACTGTCGCGCAGCTACGGGATCGCGAGGCCGCGCGTGCTGGTCGCGGGTCTCAACCCGCACGGCGGCGAGGGCGGGCATCTGGGCCGCGAGGAAATCGAGGTCATCACGCCGGTGCTTGAGCGGCTTCGCAGCGAAGGGTTCGACCTCGTCGGGCCGCTGCCGGCCGACACGCTGTTCACACCGGCCAATCTCGAGGGCGCGGACTGCGCGCTGGCGATGTTTCACGACCAGGGGCTGCCCGTGCTCAAGTATGCGAGCTTCGGCCGCGGCATCAACGTCACGCTGGGATTGCCGATCATCCGCACCTCGGTCGATCACGGCACCGCGCTCGAGCTCGCCGGAACGGGGCGCGCGGACGCAGGCAGCCTGTTCGCCGCCGTCGAGGCGGCGCTCGAGATGGTCAAGGCGCGGGTGGCCGCCGCGCAGTGAACGGCGCCGAGGGCACGCGGCATGTCGCGCGCAAGCGCTTCGGCCAGAACTTCCTGGTCGATCGCGGCGTGGTGGCGCGCATCCTCGACGCGATCGACCCGAAGCCCGCGCAGGAGATGGTCGAGATCGGCCCGGGCCTGGGGGCGTTGACCGGGCCGCTGCTCGAGCGCCTGGCAAGGCTGCACGCGATCGAGCTGGACCGTGACCTCGCGGCGCGCCTGCGGGAGCGCTACCCGCCGGAGCGGCTGATCCTCCACGAAGGCGACGCGCTGCGGTTCGATTTCGCCACGCTCCCGGCGCCGCTGCGCGTGGTGGGCAACCTGCCGTACAACGTTTCCACGCCGCTGCTGTTCCATCTGGCCGGGTTCGCCGGGCGCTTCGTCGACCTGCATTTCATGCTGCAGCGGGAGGTCGTGGAGCGCATGGTCGCGGCGCCTTCGACGCCGCAGTACGGGCGGCTGTCGGTGATGCTCCAGTACCGTTTCCGCATGCGCAAGCTCTTCGCCGTGCCGGCCGGGGCCTTCCGGCCTGCGCCCAAGGTGGAATCCGCCGTGGTCCGGCTCCTGCCGCTCGTCCGGCCCGAGGTCCTGGCGTCCGACGAGCCGCTGTTCGCGGACACCGTGACGCGGGCGTTCTCGCACCGGCGCAAGACGCTGCGCAATTCCCTCTCCGGGCTTGCGACCGAGTCCGACATCCGCGCTGCCGGGATCGAGCCCGGGCTGCGCGCGGAGAACCTCTCGGTCGCGGATTTCGTCGCCCTGTCCAACCGCATCGGCGGGCGCGCCGCGCGGGCCTGACCCTTCCAAATGGCCGGGGCTGCTGGCAGAATTCCACTACAGAAGACTGGACGAGGGAGAGGACCATGGGCCTGCTCGACGATCTGAAGAAACAGGCTGAGACGGTGAAGACGCAGCAGCACCTCCAGCAGACGCTGCAGGAGGGGAACCTCAAGCTCGTCGAGGACAAGATGAGGCAGGCGTTCCAGTACGTGAACGAGCTGCTCAAGCAGCTTGCCGTGCTCAAGCCCGTCAATCCGATGATCTACTCGATTCCGGGCATCGGCGACCTGACGAACCTCGGCTACGCCGAGTCGTTCATCGATTATCGCCGCAAGCGGCTCGCCGATCGCGACTGCATGGACTCCATATCGTTCTACATCCGCTGGAGCTCCGACCAGACCCTGGTGGTCGAGCGCGACATGCCGGCGGGGGCCGGGAAGGTGCGCGATGTGCTGTTTGCCTACGGGTTGAAATTCGCCGAGGAGGAGGTCAAGGGCCAGCGCGGCGTCGCCGCGGTCTGGCGGTTCAGCGTGCAATCGACCATCGTGGCCGACGTGAGCGTCCGCGCCGACCACGAACACGGCAAGCTGCTCGTGACCGGCAAGAACCTCGAGCACCTGGGCACGGAGGATTTCGCCGTGCCCGCGGCCGAGGTGAATGAGTCGCTGCTGGAGGAGTTCGCGAAGATGCTGCTCGGCCAGCCGGGCGGCTTCCGCAAGTACCGCAGCTTCGCGGCGCGGCGCTAGTGTCCGATCTCCCGGATTTTGGGTTTAACTAAGTCTCGTCATTTTGCGCAGTTGCAACTTCGCAACTGCGCAAAATGACGAGAGATGGGATGCCAATTCTCGGCACCCCGTTTGGTTCCGGCTGAGCCTGTCTAAAGGTTTCGCCTTACGCCGCCTGCTCGGCCTGCGCCGGCTCCGGCTCCGGCTCCCGCGGCGGTTCGGACGGCTCGGCCGCCGCGATATCCGCCTCGCCCGGGTCGTTGGCGGCGGCCTTGCCTTCGAGCTTCGCGGTCTCGGCGTTCGCGAACCGAGCCGCGTCGGGCCGCCTGCGATTCAGTTCGTTGCGCAACGCGAGGAACATGTTGCGCGTCGCCGCGACCACGCCGCGCAGCTTGCGCTTCACCTCCAGCTCGCGCCTGGCGCGCTCCGCGCCGTCGATCTCGCCATGCAGCCAGAGGGTGTTCACCAGGAGCAGGAATTCGTCGGCCTTCGCCAGCAGCTCCAGATGCCGCTTCGAGATCGGCGTGATGATCTGGACCTCGGCGCGCCTGGTCGCGCTGTAGGTCGCGAATTGCACGATCGCCGCGTCGGCGACGATCGCCTGGGCGGCTTTGAGCTTCCTGTCGATGTCCTCCATGGCGTTGTTGAAGGCGTTGCGAACGTGCCGCTCGGGTTCGGTGATTTTTTCCTCGCCGAGCAGGATCCGCCCGAAGACACTGATGAAGTGCGAGTTCCGCGCGGTGATGTAGAAGCTGCGCTTGAAGGCGTTCTGCACGAGCGGGCTGCCGAACTCCACCGGAACCTGCAGCGATGCGCCCTGGAATTTTTCCAGCCAGATCTTCTTGGCCTGCAGCGTGACTGCATCGGTCATCTTCGATCTCCTGTCCCGTGCCGAGCGGCCATCATGCGCGCGAAGCCGCGCCGCCAGCCACTTAGAAAAACGCGCCTGCAGCGTGTTTTTCCGGCGGCCTTACGCGGCTCCCGGACGCGCGAAATCCTTGACAGGCTCGCCGGGTGCGGGTGAAATGAATCCGCTCGACCCACCCCATTGCGGGGTGAACCTCACGTCCGGTTCTTCGGCCGTGACGCCCGTCAGCAATGACCGGCATCTCGAAACGTCCTCGGGGATCCTTCGTGCTCCCCGGGGAGCATGAAGGTCGTCGTGGGCGGCAGTTGTTCTGCCTGCGGGTGTGCGCAGTCCGCGGTGTTGTCCGCCGCGGGCCCGCGCCGGTCCGTATCCCATCGGTGATCCTCATGAAAAACTCGCTCGGGCCGACAGTTGGTGCCGGATCCGGACGAGGAAAGGCGGCGGATCCATCCGCTTCCGCGACCCACGGTGACTCTCCCGATTCTCTCTCCCGGAGATGCAAGGGGCTTCACCCCAGCGGCCCGCCGGCCGCTCGGGGAAGCCCCTTGCGGGGTTTCACGCGTGTTCAACTCTTCGGGAGAGCAGCATGGGTCGTATCCTTCTCATCGCCTTCATGGTCTTCGTGTCGGTGCAAGCCGGCGCCGCAGTCATCGGTTCGATGAAGGCGCGCGCCGTGCAGCAAGAGGCCCCGGCCGGGCGCGCGCTCGAGTAGGGCCATGCAAGGGGAGGAAGCCCGGCCGGGTGACCGGCCGGGCTTCTGCATATTCTGCGCGATCAACGACAATAGCCGCGCCCCGATGGGCGCGCCGGGTGGCGCCACGTCTGTCGGTCACCCGCGAGTGTTGGAGAGATTGACAACAATCGCGCTTGTTGGTATCTTCTCCAACATGAGTGCCGTCGCGCTGATTCGCCGCCGCGTCGTGCTCGCCGCGGACGCGTTCGTCGAAGTGGTCGTGTGGCGCGTGCCCGAGCCGGTGCCGCCCTCCGCGCATGCATTCAAGTATCGCTTTGCCTACGTGGTGGCCGGCGAGTGCGTGCTACGCTACGACAATGAGCGCGGCAAGGGTGATCACCGGCACGTCGGCACGGTGGAATCGCCCTACAATTTTTCAACGCCCGATCGCCTGATGGCCGACTTTACCGCTGACATCGCGAGGTGGAATCATGAGCACGGTCGTTCTTGAGGTGCGTTCTCTGGACAAGACCCTTGCCGACGCGTCGCGCGCGATGAAGACAGGTCGCGGCGAGCGCGAGGCGCGCATTGCTTTCAGTACGCCCGAATTGCTTTGGGAGGTGCTGACTGCGAAGCGCTGGGAACTGCTCAAGGCACTATGTGGTGCGGGTCCGGTGTCGATTCGCGAAGCGGCGCGTCGCGTCGGGCGCGACGTGAAAGCGGTGCATGGCGACGTGAGTGCGTTGCTGGATGCCGGCGTACTCAACCGTACTGTAAACGGTCGCATCGAATTCCCGTTCCAGGCGGTAAAGGTCGAGTTCATGCTGCTGGCGGCGTAGCATCGCAGTCACGTGGCCGTTTCGTAGCCAACCGCAGGCAAGAACAGGCCTTTCCTGTCTCTATTCCTCGCGCTCGCGCTTCGCCACTTCCTCGAGCCAGGCGACGAAGCGGCGCACCGCGGTGCGCTTGTCCGCGCCCGCGGCGGTGAGCACGAAGTAGGCCCGCGACGAGGCCTTGCGGGCGCCGAAGGGCGCGACGAGCCTGCCCTGTTCGATCAACTGGCGCACGAGCGGGCTGCGCCCCAGCGCCACGCCCTGGCCGGCGAGCGCGGCCTGGATGACCTGGTCGTAGTGGCTGAACCGCAGGCCGGACGACGCCGCCGGCGGCTTCTCCTTCACCACCTCGAACCAGGTGTTCCACTGGAGCCACGGCCAGCACGCGGCCGGGTCCTCGAAGTGCAGCAGCGTCTGGCGGCGCAGGTCGCCGGGCGACTTCAGGCCCGCCTTGCGCAGGTATTTCGGACTGCACACGGGGAAGACCTGCTCCCCGAACAGCCTTGCCGCGCCGGGCGGCGCGGCGCGCGGGGTGCAGAAGCGGATCGCGACGTCGATGCCCTGGCGCTCCAGGTCGGAGTACTCGTTCGTCGCGACGATGCGCACTTCGATGTCGGAATGCCGCTCGCGGAAATCCGGCAGCCGCGGCACCAGCCACATGGACGCGAAGCCGACCGTCGTCGTGACCGCGAGGGACCCGCTCTCGCCGGAGGCGCGGATGCTGCGGCAGGCCTCGCGCAACTGCTCCAGCGCTCCTGCGGCGGCGCGGTAGAGCTGCTGTCCCGGCTCGGTGAGCAGCAGCGCGCGGTGGCGTCGGTGGAAGAGCTTCGTGCCCAGGCGGTCCTCGAGCGCGAGGACCGCGCGGCTCACCGCCGACTGGGTGACAAAGAGGCTCTGCGCCGCCTTGGTGAAACTCAAATGCCGCGCGGCGGCCTCGAAGCTGCGCACCAGCTCCAGCGGCGGCAGTCGGCCGGGGTCCTCAGCCATTCATGAAACTCATGCAAGGAATGCCGAAATATCGTTTGAGCATCGCCGCGCGCCCTCCGAGAATGACTCCTGCATGGCGCCGATCCGGGAAGTTTCCACAGGCGCAGTGCATGACTGGAAAGCATACATCACGGAGGCCGACATGAGAAGCTGCAGCGACGTATCGACGCTCGCGCTGGCCGCGGGCGAAACCACTCCCCTGCGGGACGCCAAGGGCACGCGCATCGAGTGCCTGAACGGTTCGCTCTGGATCACCCAGCACCGGGACCGGCGCGACGTCGTGCTGGCGCCGGGCGCGGCGTTCACGCTCGACCGCGACGGCGTGGCGCTGATGCACGCGTTCGAGCCCAGCGTCGCGCTTGTGATCGAGAGCCGGGAGATGCCGGCGGACAGCCCCTGGTGGAAGCGCACCGGCGCCGCTCTCCTCTGCAACTTCATGCGGCTCGGCATGAGCCGCGTGGCCTGGCGGCGCGCCTACAGGCTTTGAGGCCCGCGGGCTCAGCGCAACTCGGCGAGCAGGCGCTCGATGCTCAGGTGCTGCGCGAGGGCGTCCGCCAGGCGCTCGATGCTCGCCTCGCGCAGCGCGGCGTAGTCCGTCGCCACGGGCCGTGCGAGACCCGCCCAGCTGAGCAGCGCGGAGCACGCTTCGGGCTCGTCGAACAGTCCGTGCAGGTAGGTGGCGAGTACCTGCCCGTCCTCCGACAGCGCGCCGTCGCGTCGGCCGTCGTCGAGCCGGACGGCGGGGCGGGCCAGCGCCGGTCCGGCGCTGATGCCCATGTGGATCTCGTATCCGGAGACGCGTGCGTGCAGACCGCACAGATGGCCCCCTGCGCGCCCGAGCCGTTTCTCCGCATCGAGCGTGGTTTCGAAATCGAGCAGGCCCAGGCAGGGCAGGCTGCCGGCGGTGCCCTCCAGCCCGAGCGGGTCGTGGACCCGGGTTCCGAGCATCTGCATGCCGCCGCAGATGCCGATCAGCTTGCCGCCGTAGCGCAGGTGCCGCCTGATCTCGGTTTCCCAGCCTTCGCGCCGCAGCCAGTCGAGATCGGCGCGCACGCTCTTGCTCCCCGGGAGCACGATCAGGTCCGCCGGCGGTATGCGCATCCCCGGGCCGATGAAGTCGAGCTCGACCTGCGGGTGCGCGCGCAGCGCGTCGAAATCGGTGTGGTTGCTGATGCGCGGAAGCACGGGCACGATCGCGCGCAGCCGCGCGCCGCGCGCCTTCTCGACCTGCTGGGGCTGGATCGCGTCCTCGGCATCAAGGTGCAGGCCATGCAGCCAGGGCAGCACGCCGAACACCGGCTTGCCGGTCTTGTCTTCCAGCCACGCGAGGCCGGGTTCGAGCAGCGCCAGGTCGCCCCGGAAGCGGTTGATGACGAAGCCCCGGATGCGCGAGCGCTCGGAAGGCGACAGGCATTCGAGGGTGCCCAGGAAATGCGCGAACACGCCGCCGCGGTCGATGTCCGCGATCAGCACCACCGGGCAATCGACCGCCTCAGCGAAGCCCATGTTGGCGATGTCGCGCTCGCGCAGGTTGACCTCCGCCGGGCTGCCCGCGCCCTCCACCAGCACGCAGTCGTACTGTGCGCGCAGGCGGCGGTAGGATTCCAGCACCGCCGCCATCGCCCGCGGCTTGTACTCGTGGTAGGCGCGCGCATCCATGTCGGTGCGCGCGCGCCCGTGGATCACGATCTGCGCACCCGTGTCGCTCGAGGGCTTCAACAGCACCGGGTTCATGTCGGTGTGCGGCGCGATGCCGGCGGCCTGCGCCTGCAGCGCCTGGGCGCGGCCGATCTCGCCGCCGTCCTCGGTGACCGCGCTGTTCAACGCCATGTTCTGCGGCTTGAACGGCGCGACGCGCACGCCGCGCCGGTGCAGCACGCGGCACAGGCCGGCGACGAGCGTGCTCTTGCCGGCGTCCGAGGTCGTGCCTTGCACCATCAGGGCTCCGGCGATGCGTTGCTCCGTCATGGCAGCCGTATCATTTCGCGGCTCGCGCCCACTGCGACACGATGCGCTCGAGTTGCGCCAGCCCCGCGGTAATGGCGCCGGGCCCCGGCGACAGAATGTCGGCCGACTTGATTTCGTGGAGTTGACCGCCGCGCACCGCCGGCACCGCTTCCCAGCCGGCGCGCGTGCGCACCTGCTCGGGACGGAATTTCTTGCCGCACCAGGAGCCGATGATGATGTCGGGCGCGCGCCGCACGACCTCGGCTGCATCGGCGATGATGCGCTGGCGCGCCGCCGGATGGCGCGACTCCTCGGCGAAGCAGTCCTCGCCGCCGGCCGCTTCGATCAGCTCGGACACCCAGCGAATTCCGGAGATCAGCGGATCGTTCCATTCTTCGAAATAGACGCGCGGATGACGCGGCAATTCCCGCCCGCGGCGACGCGCGTCGTCCAGCCGCGCCTCCAGCTCGACGACGAGATTCTCGCCGGCTTCCGGCCTGCCCACCAGCGCGGCAAGCGTGCGGATCATATGCAGAATGCCGGCCAGGTCGCGCTGGTTGAAGACGTGCGCCTCGACCCCGGCGCGAAGCAGGTCGCGCACGATGTCGGCTTGAAGATCGGAAAATGCGATGACCAGGTCGGGCTCGACCTCCAGGATGCGCTCGATTCTGGCGCTGGAGAACCCGCTCACCTTGGGCTTTTCCCTGCGCGCCCGCGCGGGGCGCGTCGTGAATCCGGAAATGCCGGCGATGCAATCCTCGGCGCCGAGCAGGTACAGCGTCTCGACCGCTTCCGTGGACAGGCAGGCGACGCGCCGGTAGCTCATCGGTCGCTCACCGGTCGCTCACTTTGCGCGCCCGCGCTTGGCGCGCGCGGCCTCGAGGTGTTCGCACATCTGCTGCGCGCCGTCCAGGATGCGTGGCGTGTGTCGGCTGATGAGATCGGCGTGAATGAGAAAGAAATTGTCGCGGGCAGTGGCCGTGAGGCGCGGCCATTTTTTCCAGATTTCAAGCCCGTTCTGCTTGCTCGCATCGATAATAGAGGTGCCAATCGCCTCCGGATCGGCGTCGAGCAGCGCCTCGATCGAGACCGGCGGCACCAGCGCCTTCAGATCGGCGAACACGTTTTGCCCGCCGCACAGCTTGATCGCGTCGTTGATGAGTTGATTGCCGTTGATGGTCATCAGCGGCCTTTCCCATACTTGATAGAACACTCTCACCGGCGGACGGCCGGCGTAGCGCGCGCGCAGTTCGGCTTCGCGCGCCGCGAATGCGCGCGCCGCAGGCAGCGCGACCGCATCGGTACCGGACAGCCGGCCGAATTGCTCCAGCGAGCGCGTGATGTCACCGAGCCGGTGGGGCTCGTTGTAGAACACCGGGATGCCGAGCCGCAGCAGTTTGTCCAGCTGGCGCTGCGCGTTGCCGTGCAGCCAGACCACGATCAGGTCGGGCTTGAGGGCAAGGATGCGTTCCAGATCGAGCTGCAGGTTGTTGCCGACGCGCGGGATGCTTTTCGCCGCCTCCGGGTAATTGCTGTACTCGACGGCGCCGACAACGTGCTCGCCCGCGCCGGCGGCGAACAGCAATTCCGTGACGTGCGGCGCAAGGCTGATGATGCGCCGAGCCGGTTGTGGCAGAGTCACCGTACGACCCTTGTCGTCGGTGAGGGTGATCTCGGCCGTCGCTGCCGTGGCGCCCAGCATGAGCGCCATGCCAAGCGCCAGACGCAAACTCAAGCGCATTGCATTTCCTTCCACAAGACAAGCGCCTGCTCCAGCCGGCGCCAATCCGCCTCTTCGCGGGGCAAGCCGATCCGGATACCGCCGGAATCGCCGTCCTGGATCGAGCGCGTCAGAATCGCCCGCCGCGCGAGCGCACGGTGCAACTCGGCGGCGTGCTCGTGCTGCCACCATTGAAACAGCGCCGTGCCCTGGGCGGCAACGCCGGCGCATGCCAGCAGCGCATGCAGCCGCCGCCCCGACGCGATCAAGGCAGCACGCGTTTGCGCCTGCCAATCCCGGTCCCGAAGCGCCGTGCTGGCGGCGAATTGCGCGGGTCCCGCCACGGTCCAGGGCCCGAGTTCGTCCTGCAGCGCGTGCAGCAGGGCGCATCCCGCAAACACGAACCCGATCCGAGCGCCGGCAAGGCCGAAGAATTTTCCCAGCGAGCGCAGGACAATGAGTCCGGGCCGGGAGGCGAACAGGGTCAGGCTCGCCTCGGGCACGACATCGATATACGCCTCGTCCACAATCAGCCAGCCGTCGCGCGCGGCAAGCGTGGCATGCCACTCGAGCAAACAATCGGGCTCGATGCGCTCGCCGGTCGGGTTGTTCGGATTGCACACGACGAGCACATCGGTCTCGGCCAGTCGCGCATCGAATTCGCGCGGCGGGACCGCCTGCACGGCGTGGCCCTGGCGCCGCCACGCATGCGCATACTCGTTGTAGGTCAAGGCAGCCAACGTCACTCGCGAATGGGGCCGCAGCCTCGGCAGCGCTTGGATCGCCGCCTGGGTGCCGGCCACCGGCAGCAGTTCCATGGCCTGATAGCACTCGCGTGCCGCGCGCAGCAGCGGCTCGGCATCGCCGGGCAGGCGCAGCCAGGCTTTCGGCGGCACCGGCGGCACCGGGTAACCCAGTGGATTAATCCCGGTGGAGAGGTCGAGCCAGCGCTCCGCAGGAATTCCGTATTCCCAGGATGCGCGCGCCAGATCGCCGCCGTGCTCAAGCATGGACGCTCCAGCCCGCGGCCAGCGCGAATGTGGCAAGCCCGAGTGCGGCAAGCCATGCGGCGATTCCCGCAAATACGAGGCGCAGTGCGCGACCGATGTCGGCTGCGCCGGGCGTATTCCCCGCGCCCAGGCGCGGCCGTTGTTCCAGCTGGCCGTAATAGCGCGCCGCGCCGCCCAGCTCGAGCCCGAGGGCGCCCGCCCCGGCCGCCATCACCGGGCCGGCGTTGGGACTTTCCCAGGCGCGCGCTTGCGCGCGCCAGCACGCCAGGCCGGTGCGCGTGTCGCCGAGCAGCGCGTAGGTGAGCGCAGTCAGCCGCGCCGGCACAAAGTTCATCACATCGTCGAGCCGCGCCGCGGCCCAACCGAAAAGGAGGTAACGCGCCGTCTTATTGCCCCACATCGCATCGAGCGTATTCACCAAGCGATAAGCGATCACGCCCGGGGCGCCGCCGAGCGCGAACCAGAATAGCGCCGCGAATACCGCGTCATTGCCGTTTTCCAACGCCGATTCGACCGTCGCGCGCGCCACGTCCGACGGCGAAGCCTCGTGCAAGTCGCGCGTCACGATGCGTGCGCCGAGCGCGCGGGCGCGATCCAGGTCCTCGGCGGCGAGGGCAGCCTCGATCGGTTGCACGTGCAGCCACAAGCTCTTCGCGCCGATGGCCAGATAAAGCGCGACGACGTGGACCGGCGCTGCCATCCAAGCGGGCGCATACGCCGCCGCCGCAACGGCGGACATCGGCACGCCAACCGCTGCTAACAGTGCGAGCACGCCGAGCAGACGGCCTTCAAGCACGCCGCCAGGAGCATCGCGATTAAGCCGCGATTCGATCCAGTCGGCCAAACGGCCGAATGCCACCAGCGGATGCGCGCGGCGCGGCTCGCCGAACGCCACGTCGAGCGCGAGGCCTGCGCATGCGAGCCAGAATACCTCGGCCAGATTCAATCCCGCCAGCATGCTAGATCGCTCCCTTGGCAAACACCGGACAGCCCGCCACCATCCACACGACGCGCCCGGCGAGCGCCGCAATCGCCTGGTTGAGGCGTCCGGTCTCGTCTATGAAGAACCGATTGAGCGCGCCCAGCGGCACCAATCCCATGCCGACTTCGTTGCTGACCGCGATCGCCTGGCCGGGCAGCGTGCGCAGTGCGTCCAGCAAGTCGGCCCGCTCGGCGGCGAACGTCGGGCCGAGCGCGATCATCGCGACTTCGCCGCTGTCCGGATGGTCGGCGAGTATCAAGTTGCTGAGCCACAGCGTGAGGCAATCGATCACCAGGCAGCGATCCGCGCGGGCGTGGGCGCGCAGCGCGGCGCCGAGCGCAAGCGGCTCCTCCACCGTGACCCAGCCGGCGGGCCGATTGGCGCGGTGACGGTCGATGCGCCCGCCCATCTCGGCATCGCCCACCCGCGCCGTGGCGAGATAGACGACCCGCAGGCCGCTTTGCGCGGCGAGTTGTTCCGCGTACCCGCTCTTGCCCGAGCGCGCACCACCGGTGATCAGCGTGATCATGCCGTTCCCGTCAGCAGCGCTGCCGCGGCCGCCGGATTGGATGGAAAGTAAGCGTGCAGATAGGAGGCGGTGATCGCGCCGCCCCGAAAAACGCACTCGCCCGCGCCCTGGCGGCGCGGCGTGCAGCGCCACGCTGGCTCGAGCGGCGTATCCAGCTGCGAGTAATGAAAGCTGTGGCCGCGCAACACGCCCTGCGGCAGCTCGAGCGACTGCAGGCCGATCGCGGCGAGGCGCTCGCGCAGCGTCACCTTGCCCGGCAACAGGCCGGCCATCGCGTGCACGCTGCCGTCCAGCGTGGTGAGCGTATCGAACAGCACCATCATGCCGCCGCATTCCGCGAGCAGGGGCCTGCCCGCCGCCGCGAAGGCGCGCAGGGAATCCAGCCAGCGGCGGTTGCCGGCAAGCCGCGCCGCGTGCAGCTCGGGGTAGCCTCCGGGCAGATAAAGCGCGTCGGCCGCGGGCACCGCATCGTCGGCGAGTGGCGAGAAAAACACCGGCTCGGCGCCCATCGCGGTGATGACATCGAGATTGGCCCGGTAGAGGAAGGAAAATGCGGCGTCGCGTGCCACCGCGATGCGCCTCCCGGCAAGTAGCCGGGGGGCCGCAAGCACATCGCACGGCGTGAACCTCACCGGGGGCGGCAATGCGGTGTAGCCGCTTTCGCCGACGAGATCCGCGAGCGCATCGAGCATGGCGGTCAGTCCGGCCAGCTCGTCCGCTTGCACCAGGCCCAGATGGCGCTCGGGAAACGAACGCGCTGCCTTGGGCAGCGCGGCCAGCAGCGCGATGTCCGGTGGCAGGCTCGCGGCCAGTATGCGCGCGTGGCCCGCGCCCGCGACGCGATTGGCGATCACGCCGGCGAACGGCACCGCCCGATATTCCTTAAGGCCCTTGGCCACGGCACCGAAGGTCTGCGCCATGCCGCCGGCGTCGATGACCGCGGCCACCGGCAGGTCGAAGGTCGCTGCGAGATCGGCGGCGCTGGGTTCGCCGTCATGCAAGCCCATCGCGCCCTCCACCAGGATCAGATCGGCATCGAGCGCCGCGGCGGCGAGCAGCGCGCGCGAATCTTCGCTGCCGACCATCCAGCAATCGATGTTGTAGACCGGCGCGCCGCTGGCCGCCTCGAGTATCGTCGGATCGATGAAATCGGGCCCGGTCTTGAACACCCTCACGCGCCGTCCGATACGCGCGTGATAGCGCGCGAGCGCCGCAGTGACCGTGGTCTTGCCCTGTCCCGAGGCGCAGCCTGCGATAAGCAGCGCCGGGCAGTGAAGAGGGGCAGCGCTAGCCATTGAGATACTCCAGACGCCAGCCGGCACCTTCGGCGCCATCGACACGCAGCAAATTGATGCCACCGTAGTCGAGCTCGATCTCCGGATAGCGCCCAGGCTCGAGCTTCAGGCAGCGTGCCAGCGCGGCGCGGATCGGCCCGGCATGCGTCACCACCGCGACGCGTCGCGCATCGCACGCCAGGATGTCCGCCAGCGCCAGGCCAACGCGCTCATAAAGCTCGCGGTAAGTCTCGCCGCCCGGCGGCGACACGTTCCAATAGTCCGCGGCCCAGCGCTCGCTTTCGTCGCGGCCGATCGTCTTCCAGCGCCGGCCTTCCCACTCCCCGAATCCCAATTCGCGCAGGCGCTCATCGGTCACGGGTACCACGCCAACGTGTGTTCCTATCGCCTCGGCCAGGGTACGACAGCGCGCCAGCGGGCTGGTCCACACCGCCTCCGGCACCGGCAGGCGCACTGCCACGACGCTGCACTCCTCGGCGCAGCTCGGCGCGAGCGGCACCTCGAGCTGGCCGTAGCACAGGCCGGCTTCGATCTGTGGCCGGGTGTGGCGTATCAGGTAGAGATCCATGCGAGCAGCGCCAGGTAAAAGCCGATCTCGGTGATTTGCTGGACGGCACCCAGGCAATCGCCGGTGTAGCCCCCGATGCGGCGGTAAAGATACCGGGCCGCCGCAAGCCGCAGCGCGAGCGCACCGGTTGCGCCCGCGAGCCCGGCCGATCCCAGCCATGCGAGCGGCACCAGGGCAAACAGCGCGGCGCAGGCGAGTCCCGCGGACGAGATGCTCTGTGCGGCGGGCTTGGCGCGCGCGCTGTCGTCGTCGCGCACGTAGCGCTGAGTCGCCATCACGCTGACCGCCATGAAGCGGCTGAAGGCATGCGCCGCCACGGCGATGACAAGAAACCGGGCCGCGGGCAAGGCGGCGAGCGCGGCGAACTTGAGCGCGAGGGCAAGCACCAGGCCCAGCACGCCGTAGCTGCCGATTCGCGAGTCTTTCATGATGGCGAGAATCTGCCGCTTGTCCCAGCCGCCGCCGAAGCCGTCGCAAGCGTCGGCCAAGCCGTCCTCGTGAAAGCCTCCGGTGAGCAGGACGCCGGCGACCATCGCCAGCAGCACCGCGAGCGGCTGCGGGAACACGGTGAGCGCGAGCACAAACACCAGCCCGGTGACAAGACCCACGAGGATGCCCACCAGCGGGAAATAGCGCACGGCATCGTTCAGCCGGCGCTCGGAATAGCCTGTCCAGCGCGGCACCGGCAGGCGCGTGAAATACTGGATCGCTGTGAGCGCCAGGCGAAGCTGATCGGCGAGCAGGCCCATCGTGAACCGTCACTCGTTCTTTTCGCTCACGCCGGCGTCGGAGAAGCTCGCCATCTCGTTGAGGAACGCCACCGCCGATTGCACGATCGGGTAGCACACCGCGGCGCCGGTGCCCTCGCCCAGGCGCATGCCCAGCGCCAGTAGCGGCTCGGCGCCGAACAACTCGATCATGCGTCGATGTCCCGCCTCGGCCGAGAGATGCGCGAACACGCAGTACTCGAGTACCGCTGGACAAAGCCGGCTCGCCACCAGGAGCGCGCTGCCGGCGATGAAGCCATCCACCAGGATCACCATCCTCGCCTCGGCCGCGGCGAGGAAGGCTCCCGCCATCATCGCGATCTCGAAGCCGCCGTACTCGGTAAGCGCTTCGAGCGGCGCCAACGAACCGGGGCGGCGCGCCGCGGCACGCGCGAGGATCGCCTGCTTGCGCGCCAGCCCCGCGTCGTCGAGGCCCGTGCCGCGCCCGACGCACTCCGCCAGAGGCACGCCGTTGACGCGATGCAGCAGCAGCGATGCCGATGCGGTGTTGCCTATGCCCATCTCGCCGAAGCCGATGACGTTAGTGCCCTGGTCCGCGCATTGGCGCACCAGTTCCGCGCCAATGCGGATGGCCTGCGCGCACTGCCCGGCGCTCATGGCCGGCTCGCGCACGTAGTTGGCGGTGCCGCATGCGATCTTGCAGTTGCGCGGGCCGGCCCCGGGCGGAAACTCGTGGTTCACTCCGGCGTCGATCACCTGTACCGCGATACCCGCCCGCGAGGCAAGCACGTTGATCGCCGCGCCACCGGAAAGAAAGTTATGCACCATCTGCCAGGTGACCTCCTGCGGAAAGGCGCTGATGCCCTCGGCCGCGGCGCCATGGTCGCCGGCGAACACCAGGATTTGCGGCCGTGCCAATTGCGGGGATTCAGTCTGCTGAATGAGGCCGATCTGCAGCGCCAGCGTCTCCAGCCGACCGAGCGCGCCGAGAGGCTTGGTCTTGCCGTCGATCTTGTTCCGAAGCGCGGTTTCGATACCGCGCGAAGGCGCCGAAATCGCGAAGTCCAGTTCCGTTGCCATAGCGATGTTCACCATTCCACTCCCTTCTGTGCGCGGATGCCCTGTTGGAACGCATGCTTGGTCGGCGTCATCTCGGTGACGGTGTCGCCCGCCGCGATGATCTCGGGCGGGGCGCCGCGGCCGGTCATCACCACATGCTGCAACGCCGGCCGCACGCGCAAGTCGGCCAGCACCTGGCGCACGTCGAGATATCGATACTTGAGCACGATGTTGATCTCATCCAGGACCACCAGACCCAAGCGCGGATCGGCGAGCATGCGTTGCGCGTGGGCCCAGCCGGCTTCGGCCTTGCGCATATCGCGCTCGCGGTTCTGGGTCTCCCACGTGTAGCCTTCGCCGGCGATGCGGAAATCCACTTCGTCGGGAAAGCGCCGGAAGAATTGCTCCTCGCCGGTCGGAACCGCGCCCTTGATGAATTGCACCACGCCGACCTTCATGCCGTGGCCAAGCGCACGCGCCACCATGCCGAAACCGGAACTCGACTTGCCCTTGCCGTTGCCGGTCACGACGATGATAAGACCCGCGTCGCGCTGCGCCGCGCTCATTTTTTCATCGACCACCTGCTTCTTGCGCTGCATGCGCGCTTTATGGCGCTCGTCGATGTCTTTGGCTTCGTCGTCAGTGATCATGGTTACTCCGGAATGAACAGTATTCGGCCAGCCGCTTCGATGCGCGCCACGCGGTGGCCGAACGCGCACCACAGGTCGGGCTCGGTCATCACTTCGTCTATCGGTCCCTGCCGCACGGTTCCCTGCGGCGTGAGCAGCAGCGCGTGGCCGGCGAAGCGCGCGGCCAGATTGAGATCGTGCACCGTAAAGAGCACGCCCTTGCCGCGCTCGCGCGCCAGTCTGCCCAGATACTCCAGCACCATGAGCTGGTGACGCAGGTCGAGATGCGAAAGCGGCTCGTCGAGAAGCAGCAGCGGCGGGTCCTGGGCAAGCAGCGCCGCCAGCGCCACGCGCTGGCGCTCGCCGCCCGACAGCGTCAGCACGTCGCGCTGCTCGAACCC
>Ga0080064_1002430_pt1 | contig 31687 bp, 21 predicted proteins | sample Subgrocontami54m_FD_69260 | JGI IMG/M metagenome (GOLD analysis project Ga0080064, IMG submission 69260) | Subsurface groundwater microbial communities from S. Glens Falls, New York, USA - GMW46 contaminated, 5.4 m (SPADES assembly) (version 2) ...
CCGCCAGGCGCCTGGTCAGTATGCCCAACTGGATCTTGGCGATGCTCTTGATGTTCTTTTCATCGAGCGCATGGAACACCACGATTTCGTCGATGCGGTTGACGAATTCGGGGCGGAATTGGGTGCGCACCTCGCCCATCACCGCGAGCTTGATCACCTGGTAATCGTCGCCCGACATCTGCTGGATCATCTGTGAACCGAGGTTGGAAGTCATCACCACCACGGTGTTCTTGAAGTCCACGGTGCGGCAGTCGTACGACCGAAGTGGACTTCAGCTCGCGGCCTCGGCAGTGCAGAACGCCAGAAACGCGCTGTCCTGCATCGGCTTGGCTATGAAATACCCTTGCGCCATGTCGCAACCCGCAGCCCGCAGCACATCCCAATCTGCCTGCGTTTCCACGCCCTCCGCAACGCTCTTGATGTTGAGGCGGCGCGCCATTTCCACGCTCGACTCGACGATGGCGAGCGACGAAGGATTCGCCGTACACCCGGTCACGAAGCCCTGGTCGATCTTGATCTCGGTGAACGGCACACGCGTCAATTGCCGCAAACTGGAGAAACCCGTTCCGAAGTCGTCCACCGAAAGGCCGAAACCCCGCATGCGCAAGCGCGCGAGATTTTCCAGCGCGGGCGCCACCTCGGTCATGGCGGCCGTTTCCGTGATCTCGAGAATCATGAAATGCGGATCGAGCCCGGCCGAGCGCACGGTCTCGGTGATGCGGTCGGCCAGCATCGTGTCGGTCAGCGAGAGGAGCGATAGATTCACCGAAACCGTCAGTTCCATTCCGCGCCGACGCCAGGCATAGCATGCGAGTGCCGCCTGTTCCAGCATCAATAGCGTAAGCGCGTCGATCTTTCCGCTTTGCTCCAATACCGAAATGAACGCATAGGGACCGACCACACCGCCCTCCGGGTGGCGCCAGCGGGCCAGCGCTTCCGCGCCCAGGACCTTCCCCGTCGCCAGATCCACCTTGGGTTGAAAGAACGGTTCGAACTGTTTCTCCCGCACGCCTTGCAGAATCTGCTCGAGACTGAAGCTCGCGGTGTCGGCGGGCGCGCGCGCGGACTGTGGTTTGGGCGGTTCATGCAGTGCGATCAGGTTTTCGAGTTCCTTGGACGTCACCGGCTTCTCGATTATGCCGAGCAGGCGCACACCATAGGCCCGCGCCATTTTTTTCACCGAGTTCAGCAGCGCCGGTTCCTGCGCGCTGGCGATGATGACCGAGACCGCACTTTCGGCCTGTCCCAGATGGCGTATGAACTCCATGCCGTCCATTTCCGGCATGTCCAGATCGCAGACCACGACGTCCACCGGCGCACTGTCGCGTATAGACGCCAGCGCCTGCCTGCCGTCGCCGGTCTCCTGCACTTCGCTGGCGCCGAGGGAGCGCAGCATGCGCGCGATTGTCCGGCGCTGGAAATCATCGTCTTCGACGACCAACACAATCATGCCATCGGCTACGTTCATTTTTTCTCCTCGTTTGCGCCGGTCGTTTCGGCAACATGCGCGCGAAACTGTTCCAGCGCGCGGTTCATCGCCGCCTGCGCCGTACCTGCGTCCTCCGGGCTGCCCTGGCGCGCGGCGCGTTCCATGGTTTCGCACGTTGCCGCCAGCTCTCGCGCCCCCACCATCCGGCTCGACCCTTTCATGCGATGGGCAATGCGCGCGCAAGCCGGAAGGTCCTGCAAGGTCAGCGCCGAAGGAAGCCTGGCAAGATCGATGCGGCTCTGAGTCATGAAATCCAGCAGGATTTCCGCCCGCTCGGCGGCGCTTGCGGCAATCTTGTCGAGTTCGGCGAGATCGATGGGCGCCATCTGCGCGGCGCCCGATCCCGCGTCTGCGGCGTCGTCGGGACCGGCCATCGCCGTCGCGGCGGATGGCAGCCACTTCGACAGCATCGCCTTCAATACGGCCAGTTCGGCCGGCTTGGTCAGAATATCGTCCATGCCCGCGGCGTGACACTGCGCCGCCGCGCCGGGGAGCACATTGGCGGTCCAGGCGATGACGGGTGTCCGCGGCCGGCCGTCTTTCGCCTCGATCTCGCGTATGGCCCGCGAGAAAGCATAGCCGTCCATCTGCGGCATGTTGCAGTCGGTCACGACCAGAGTGATGCCGCCGGCCCGCCACAGCGTAAGCGCCTCGCGGCCATCGACGGCCGTCTGCACGCGCAGCCCCAGCGCCGCGATCTGGCGCGCGAGCAAGCCGCGATTGGTCGGGTGATCGTCCACCGCCAGCACCAGTGGGCCTGCGCCGGGTGCGCCGGCCGCGAGGATGGGCGCGACGGCCGTGCTTCCCTCGCGCGCGGGTTCGGCCAGCGCGGCGGCGGAGATCGGCAGCGTGAACGTCACGCTCATCGTTGTTCCATCGCCCGGCGCGCTTGTTACCGCGATAGTGCCACCCATCATCTCGGCCAGTCGGCGGCTGATAGACAAGCCGAGGCCGGTCCCGCCATACAGGCGCGCGGTGACGGCGCCCGCCTGCTCGAACGGCTGAAACAATCGCTGTTGCGCTTCCGGCTCGATGCCGATGCCGGTGTCCGTCACTGACAGGCACACCGTGTCCGCGCCGCCTGAGCGCCCGAGTAATTCCGCCCGGACCTCCACGTACCCCTCGGTGGTGAACTTGAGCGCGTTGCTGACGAAATTGTTGAGGATCTGCGACACCCGCAGCGGATCGGCCATCAGCGAGGGACTGATGCGCGGGTCCACGCTTTGCGTCAGGCTGAGGTCCTTGGCGCTCGCCACAGCATGATAGGTATTCAACACGCGGCGCAGGAGTTGCGCGATGGACACGGGCTCCAGCCGGAGTTCGAGCTTCCCCGCTTCCATCTTCGCATGGTCCAGAACATCGTCGATGATGCGGACCAGGCCGCGCCCCGAATCCCGCGCCATCTGCAGCGAGTCGCGCTGCTCGCCGTCCAGCCGGGACAGACCGAGCAACTCCAGCATCCCCAGCAGACCGTTGAGCGGGGTACGGATTTCGTGGCTCATGGTGGCGAGAAACGTATCTTTGGCGGCGTTGGCCCGCTGCGCCTCGTCCCTGGCGGCGACGAGATCCTGTTCCGCCTGCTTGCGTTCGGTGATGTCATGGTTGAGGCCGATCATGCGCAGCGCCCGCCCTTGCGCGTCCCGATCCACTACCTCGCCTTGACTTTCAATCCATCGCCACTCGCCGCTACCGGTGCGCACCTGGTGCTCGACCCGGTACTTGTCGGTACGCCCGCTGGTGATATCGGCGGCGGCCGCGAGCAGCCGATCACGATGCTGTGCAGGCACCAGCTTCAACAAATCGCCCGCCGTGGTGACACGCGGCCCCGGCTCCCCGCCTATTATCATTGCCCAGCGCTCGTCGAGGGACACCCGGTCGGTGCGCAATTCGGAATTCCACATCGCCATGCCAGCGCTCCTCAGCGCCAGATCGAGACGCTCCGTTTCCAGCTTCAGCGCCTGTCTGATCTGCGCGCGCGCCGCAATTCCCCGGCGGATGTCGCGGTACAGGAGCATGAGCATGGCCGTCGCCAACGCGAGCATGACCAGCAACGCAACCAGCGAGAGTTCCCGGGTGCGGGCAAAGTCCACCTCGCGCTTGAACAGGAGTGCCACTTCCACCGCGTCCATGCGATCGAACAGACCATTTATGGCCTCCATGGCCGGAATCCCGTCGTCAAGAGCCATGGCCGCCTGCGCGGCGCGCGTGCCATGGCTCTCGAAAAGGGAGACATGTCGCGCGAGGGCGTTCATGCGCTGGACAATGAGTGGCCGCAGCGCCGCGAGAGTTTGCATTTGTTCCGGGTTATCGGCAACCAGCTGCGACAAATTCTGTTCGTATTCGACCACCTGTGCCGCATGCAGCGTGTACTTCTCCTTGATTTTCGGCTCGCCGGTCAGCAGGTAGTTGCGTTGCGTCGACTCGGCGGTGGAGATCGATGCGTCGAGCCGGTTCAGCTCCGAGCGCACCTGTTGCGTGTAGGCAACCAGGCGCGCGGATTCCGCGAATTCGGCGCCCGTCCGATAAGTGTAGCCGCTCGCGACGAACAGCAGCACCAGCGCGCCGATGAAACCGGCGAGTATCCGGGTCTCGACGGAGCCGCCAACGATGACTTCTCCCGCCGTGCGCCGCGGCGCCGTTGTTTGATTCGCGAGGAAGGTGCCGGCGCCGAGCAGGATAAATGCAAATGCGGTATTGATCGCCACGGGCGGCACCCAGACATCGGTAACCAGTTCGTTGGCATTCCACAGATAGCCCACATACGCTACCGCACCGATCCCCATGACGAATAGCGCTGCCGGCGACGCCAGCCGCCGCAGAGCGGGGTGCGGCAAGGCGGCCAGCGCCAACCCGATCAGGACAAAGGCGACGCTGCTGTACGGCGACATGCGGCCGCGGTAAGGGTTGTACGCGTCGGTGGTGTCGCGGAAAAGCAATTCGTCGATGCCCAATTGCCAGCCGAACGCGTATTCGACGAGGGTGACGAGGCCCAGCGCGGCGACCACCAGTGTGAATCTCTGCGCCAGTCGCTGCGCCGGCGGCGACGGCCGGTCGCACAGAATGAACAGGGCGCATGCGGCCAGCACCAGACCCACTGCCGCGTTGGATTTCATCTCGACCGCGCCAGGCAGCACGCTTTTCAGCAGCGGTACGGCGAACACCCAGCCCGCGAGTCCAAGCAGCCCGATCACCGCCGTGATTGCGGCGGCCGAGCGCGGAAGCGCGGGCGAACTACCGGAGCGGATTCCCCGGCCGAGGATCTCTTCGGTGTTTTCGTCGCCGCTTTCTTTCACATTCGACATGATGATATCGATCGCGCGACGAAGGCCTCAACGACCTGCCCGCGCGCCATGCACCGGGAATTGCAGCGCGGGTCCGGCGTTGGTCGAAAACATCGAAACCGGGAATGTTCGCAGAGACATGCCGCCTCCCGCCGAAACATGGAATGGTCTTAGAGGCAGATCACGCGGCATGATCGCGGGAAGAGCGCGGAAAAACCGGCCCGCTCAAGGAAACGGACGCGGTCTCCCTGACGCTTCAGTATGCACTTGTTTACCGATGGGGTATATGCGCCAAGTCTCCTGGCGACAGGTGGGGCGAGGAATTTTATTTCGAAGGTTTCCGCCGGAACCGGTTTGCTGAACAAAAAGCCCTGCATCACGTCGCAGGCGAGCAGCCGCAGCAGGCGCGATTGCTCCTCGGTTTCGACTCCTTCCGCCACCACCTTGAGTTTCAGCGAATGCGCCAGGCTGATAATGGTAGACACCAGCGGATCCTCGCCACGATAGTACGCGATCTTCTTCAGGCAAAGCTGTGATCGGCAGTAAGCCATGTGCTCAGTTGATCACCAGGCATTGGCCGCACGAAGTGGTAGCCCTGCATGATCTCGCAGCCGGCACTGGTGAGGAACTCCTGCTGGCTGTGCTCCTCCACCCCTTCCGCGACAACCCGCAGTTCGAGCCTTTGCGCGAGCTGCAGCAGCGTCTGAATCACCGCTTCGCTCGCCTTGTCCTTGCCGATGCGTTCGACGAACAGGCGGTCGAGCTTGAGGCAGTTGATCGGGAACCGGGACAGATAGTTCAGCGATGTATAGCCGGAGCCAAAATCGTTGACGGAAAAACCGACACCCAGCGACGTGACCTCTTCCAGCATCGCCTGCGCCGCATTGGGATCGGCCTTTACCGCATTCTCCGTAATCTCCAGGTTAAGCCGGCTCGGGGGCAGCCCGGTGCGTTGCAGGATGTCCTTGATCAGCGTTGCCATGTCGGGTTGTTGCAGGGACACCGCTGAAAGATTGACGCAAACCGCGAGGTCGCCAGCGTCGCTCCGCGACCAAGTCATGGCATCGCGACAGGCGCGCTCGAGGACCCAGCAATCTATTTTCTTGATCAATCCTGCCTGCTCCGCGTGCGGGAGGAACATAGCCGGCGCAACGTATTCCCCTCCCGGCTTTTGCCACCTGATCAGCGCCTCCACGCTTTCCGCGCGCTGCGTCGTCAGGTTGACCATCGGCTGGTAAACCAGCGTGAATTCATTATTCTTCAACGCCGCGTCGATCTGAACACTCAGCGAAAGGCGCTGGCTCCCTGTTGCGAGCATTTCCGGACTGAAGACACGGTATTGACCGCGACCCGCCTCCTTGGCTTCGTACATCGCCGCGTCGGCGTTCATTTGCATCGTTTCCGCATCGCCGCCATCTTTCGGAAAGTAACTGATGCCGATGCTTGCCCCGACGTACACCGATTCCTCGCCCAGCCGGACTGCTTTCCCTACCGCCTCGACGATGCGTTCGGCGGCTTGCGCCGCGTCGGCCTCCGCAGCGAGATCGGGAAGCAAAATCGTAAACTCGTCCCCTCCCATCCGCGCAAGCGTATCCGAGGATCTGAGGCAGCGGCCGATGCGCTGGCTGATTTCGATCAGCAGCCGGTCTCCGGCGGCATGGCCAAGCGTGTCGTTGACGTATTTGAAACGGTCGAGATCGAGATACATTACCCCAATCACGCTCTTCTGACGTGCGGCGCCTGCCAGAGCAACGTTCAATCGATCCTTGAACAAGGCGCGATTCGGCAAACCGGTAAGGGCATCGCGAAACGCGAGTTTTTCCAGTTGCTGCTCATTTTGCTTGAGCTTGGTGATGTCGCGCATCACGCAGACATAGTGCATGGGTTTTCCGTGCTCGTCGCGCACCGCGTTGAAAAGCGCCAAACAGGGGAATGACTCGCCGTCGTTCCGGCGGTCCATGATTTCGCCGGTCCAGTAACCCTCCGTTTTCAGCACGCGCCATAATTCCTCGTAGAACGCTTCGGGGTGCGGGTCCCGGCCGGACACGTGCAGATTCTCCCCGATCACCTCCTCGCGCAAGCGGCCGGTGGCGCGCTGGTAGGCTGGATTGATCTCGACCACCTTGCCCTCCGGATCTGTGATGATCACCGACTCGCCGGTGCTGCGGATGACTTCCGCGTAGATCCTGAGGTGGCGCTCGGCCTCCCGGCGCAGATCCACTTCCGAGCGCAGCTCGTCATTGGCCCGTCCAAGTTCCAGCGCACGCCGCTCCAGCTCGTCGCGCGAATGGTGCAAATCCTGCAGCGACTGCCTGAATGCGGCGACTGCCTGCGTCATCCGCTCGACCTCGCCGCTGCCCCCGACCGCCAAGTGCGCTCCTGACTGCGCCCCGAGATCGGTCAGGATACCGATCTGCGTTTCAATCGAGCGGGACAGTATCCGCGCCAGAACCAGGGATAGAAGAAACAGCAAGGCCGCGGCCGATACACCTGCCGAGGCGATGGTCGTACTGCCGATCTGGCTACTGCGGACCTTTGCCGCAATTTCGGAACTGATCCCCGCGCGCTCCAGATCGAGAAATCTGACAAAGGAGCGGTTCATGGCGGTAAATCGCGCGTTCGTGCGGGCGAGCTGGTCGGGCGCAAGCGCCAGATTGAGCGTGGCCATGGCCACCGCGGCGCTGGCCCCGTTCCGATATCCCTGCGCACTGGCCGCCAGCTCGTCGCGAAGCACGGCGAAGACAGGGGTCGCGCTTTCGTTCGTCGGCGGCAGGACCTGCTCGAGTTCGCCGACAGCTTGCTGGACCTTATACAGATGTTGCTTGGCCTGATCGTACAAGGTCGCCTCATCGAGGGTCCCGGCTCTATAGAGAAGATCGTATAGTGCCGTGTGCTGCTCCGTCAGATTGACGAATACCTCGGCATAGTGATTGAACGCCGACAAGTCTCGCTCCGTAATACGGCTGAGCAGCGCGTTCTGGCGCCCGGATCCGTAGATGAAGGCGGCCGTGAGCAGGCTGCACACGATCAGCCCAAGCAGAGGCGCGACCAGGAATCGCTGCCGAAGGGAAAACCCGCGGAAAATGCCGATCGTATCGTTTTTCATGTAAATCTCCGCTCGCAGGAAGGGGGCGGAATTCCCACGTCAGTTGGAGCTGCCCGATACTTTGAGCTTCGCGGCCTTGCCCCAGTCTTCCGGCAGAACCATGGCGATCGCCTCGAATTGGCCTCCGGGCAATGGCTGAAAAACATAGGCCACGCCTTCCGGCTTGGGCCAGATACCGGCCGCCTCGCGAAGATTGGCGCTATGCGCGACAATGACTGCATTGGTCGCCTTTGCGGGCGGAGTCGACAGCATCCGGCGCAGCGATTCCGTGAATCGTTTTGTTTCGCCGGCATCGGCTCCGATGGTGAAGTGAAGGTCGTTGCTGACGGTGAAACGGCCGAATGCCAGTCTTGCCGTGTCCTTGGTACGGCAGAATGGGCTCGACGTCACCGTACCGACCGGGATTCCGAGTGCCCGGAACGCCTTGCCGATTTGCGCTGCCTGCTCGCGCCCTTCCGCGGAGAGATTGCGCTGTGTTTCGCACTTCGTCAGATCAGCCGCTTCGTCGCCGGCACCGGTCTGCTCTGTCGCACCGTGCCGTATATAAATGACGTATCCGCCCTTGCGCAGTTCGCCCAGCACGGAACTCAAATCGGCCAACTTATCCGCGGCATTTGCAGTGGCCGCCGGAACCACCAAATTCACCGTCGCAACGAGCGCGATGAGCGCTGCAATTTTTTGATGCCAGCGTAACGTATCAGTTTTCATCGTCCTTGCTCCTAACAGTTGTTGAAACTAATGGAGAAATGTACCCCCATCGCTCGCCGCGCACGCATGGTCGTAAGGGCATTTGTGTGGCTCACCGCTTGCGTTCATCCTCGACCATTTGCAAGAACTTGCGTACGTTCTCTTTACCGGTAAAGAGCTCGATCCTTGCATAGGCCGGTTGCATCAGTGCGCGGAACGGATTGGGATCGGGACGTGTGACCTTCATCCCGGCAGCGACCATGTTGGCGATCAGTTCTTCCTCCTCGGAAATTACTTTTCTCCGCATGCCATCGCCTGCCGCTTTGCTTTCTTCACGCACAATTGTTTGCTGCGCCGGCGTAAGCTTCGCCCAGCTCTTGGCGCTGATGAAGTGGGCCGTGCTGTAATAGGCATGCCGCGTCAACGCGAGGTGTTTCTGCACCTTGTACAGATTCATGTAATAGATGCTGTTGAGCGGGTTTTCCTGGCCATCGACCACGCCCTGCGACAACGCCATGTAGAGTTCATTGACGCCGATCTTGCTGACCTGCACGCCCAGCGCCTCCATGCACGCATCGAGTTCAGGCAAGGGTGGGACGCGTATCCTCAGGCCGCGCACATCTTCTGGCGTGTTGATCGGCCGCTTGTTGTTGGTCAGGTTGCGGAATCCCCATTCCCAGTTGGACAAAATGACGAAGCCCTGCTTCTCGGCCAGCGGCGCGAGCCAGCGCATCGCCGGGCCATCGAGCACCCGGTGCGCGTGCGCGTAGCTGTCGAATAGATAGGGCATAACCAGGACACTGAACGCCTTTTCGTACCTGCCGAGGTAGTACGGAGAAGACACGTCCATGTCGATCGCACCGAGCCTGACTTTTTGCAGCACTTCGCTTACGCCGCCAAGCTGACCCGCCGCGAAAATCTCGATCTTGATTCTCCCACGGCTGCGTTCTTCGACGCGCTTGGCAAACTGCATGGCCGCCAGGTGACCCGGATGGGCGGTCGTACCAGCATGAGCAAACGTCAAAATGACCGGCTCGGCATGCCCCTTCGGTGCGAAGGCCGCCAAGGCGGCGAAGACGAACACAGCGATCAACGTCATGCGAATGGCTTTCATGGCCCGATGTCCTTACTCGTTGCGCTATTCATCGGTTGGCCGCCTTATCCGACATGGCCGCCTGGAAAAAGCGGTAGATGCCGCGACCGGCGGATTTTGCCGCGTACATCGCGACATCGGCGTGTTTCATCAATTCGACGACGTCGGCGCCGTCCTCTGGGAAGCGGGCGATACCGATCGAGGCACCGACCTGCACGGTGTGGCCGCTCAGCGTCATCGGCATGGCGAGGCTGGCGATGAGTTTCCGTGCCAGAGTGGCGCAAGCTTCCGCCTCCGCCACATGTTCGAGCAGGACGACGAATTCGTCCCCGCCCATGCGGGCAACCGTGTCCGATTCCCGCAAGCACTCTCTTAGACGCCGGGCGACTTCCTGCAGCACGCCGTCACCGATGTTGTGGCCGATAGTGTCATTGATGTGCTTGAAGCCGTCGAGGTCGATGAACATCACTCCCAGACGTTCCTTCTCGCGCACGGCGAAGGCGAGGCCGTGCGCCAGGCGGTCGAGCAGCAATGCCCGGTTAGGCAGACCGGTCAGCGGGTCGTGGAAGGCGAGGTAGCGGATGTGCTCGTCCTTCCTTCTCAGCTCGGTGATGTCATTGAAGACCGCGACGTAACGTGCGGGCTGGCCGTCTTCCCCGGCGACCGCGCCGATGCTTAGCCACTCGAGGAAGGCCTCCCCATTCTTGCGCCGGTTCCAGATTTCACCCTCCCAGCGCCCCTCGCGCAGCAGTACGGCCCATAGCTCGCGATAGAAATCCGGCCCATGCCGGTCGGAGCGCAACAAGTTGGGCTTCCGGCTTACCGCGTCGTCGGCGCTGTAACCGGTGATGACGGTGAAGGCCGGATTGACCGACAGGATGACGCTGGACGTGTCGGTAATCATGACGCCGTCCATCGTGTTGTGGAAAACGCTGGCGGCAAGCTTAAGCTCTGCCTCCGTTTTAGCGTGCTCGATGATTTCCGCCTTCAATGCTTGGTTGGCCTGCCTGATCTCCTCTGTTCGCGCTTGCACCGCCGCCTCCAGGTCGGCCACCTTCAGCGCGGCCAGCTCGGTCAACCGCCACTTTGCGGTCAGTGCACTCGCCAACTGGAAAACCTCGATGGCATCGAACGGCTTCTTCAGGATCAGCAGCCGATCGCCGACATGGAGGCGCTCCAGGACCTCGTTCCAGGCGTAGTCGGAATAGGCGGTGCAAATCACGATCTGCAGCAGCGGGTCTTTCTGCCAGAGCCGTTCGATCGTCTCGACGCCATCCCAGCCAGGCGGCATGCGCATGTCGACGAATGCCATGGCATAGGGCAGGCTGACGTCGATCGACTGATGGACCTTCGCCAATCCCTCCTGACCCTGGTAGGCCGAGTCCAGCTCGAAGCCGGCGGCGGCCGTCTGCATCCCGGCGCCGAACAGTGCCGCCTCGACCTCGTCCAGCTGGGAGGCATCCGCCGCATTGCCGAGAACCTTGCGGAAATCCTCGTGGATCGCCGGCGTGTCGTCGATCAGCAGGATGCGCCGGTTGCTGAGTAAGGTGTTCATCGAGTGGCTTGCGCCGGCTGAATCGGCAGGAGCAGAGTGAAAGTCGCGCCCCGGCCAGGCCCGTCGCTGTGCGCTGCGAGCGTGCCGCCCATCTCGCGGGCCGCCAAGGCGCAACTGTGCAGCCCGAAGCCGTGGCCGTTCTTGCGGGTGGTGAAGCCGTGGTTGAAGATGCGCGCCAGGTTTTCCGCAGGAATGCCTTCGCCCTCGTCGGCGACGCAGATGCGCAGGCGGCCTCCTTCCGCACCGTCGGCCATGGCCGCGCGCAGCGTCATGCGGTGCGGCGTCGCGCCGTTCAGTGAGCCGCTCGCCGCGTCCATCGCCTGCTTGGCATTGCTAATCAGGTTCACCAGGATCTGCAATACGCGATGCCGGTCCAGCGGCAGCGGCGGCAGGTCGTCAACTTCCTTGACCACCGTCACGTCATGGCGCACCAGCGAGCCGGCGTTCATGCGCAGGGCATCGTCCACCAGCTCGCGGATCCGCACCGGCTCGATCATGCGCGAAGCGCCGGCATAAGTTTGCTGGGTGGCGACGATGTCCTTGATGTGGTCGACGCTTTTACCCAGTTGGCCGATCTCTTCGAGCAGGATCTGTTGCTCCGAGTCCAGGGCTTCGGCCAGCTTGCGCAGGTATTCCGGCAGCCGCTTGCCTTTTTCGTCGCGGCTGAAGAAGCCGCCGAGATCGGCGGCGTGCTCGTCGATCAGTTCCACCGCGCGGGCCAGCCCTGCCGCCTTGGACGCGCGCACCTGGCTGCCGAGCACGCCTGCCGAAACGTTTACGCTGTTGAGGACATTGCCAATATTGTGCAGGACATTGGTGGCGATCTCCGCCATGCCGGCCTGACGGGCGGCAGCGAGCAACTGTCTTTGCGTATCCTCAAGGGATTGCGCCATCTGGTTCATGGCGCGCGCCAGGATGGCGAATTCATATTCCTTGAATTGCGGTGCCCGTGCGCCCAAATCCCCGGCGGCGACGCGCCCCGAAAAAGCGATCAATTGCGTGACGGAGCCGGTGATGCGCCGCCAGACGATGACGGCAACGATGGTTCCCAGCAGGGTTGCCACGGCAAACGTGACGAAGATCGTCCAGCGCGTGATCCTGGCCGCACTTTCGACGCTGCTGCGCGTCAGCAGGGCACGCTTGGTTGCGCTGGTGTGCAGGTCTTCCAGCAAGGGTTCGATTGCCCGCGCGGCGGCAACGTAGGCTTGCCGGGCCGGGTGCGCCGGGCCGCCCTGGCGGGGCTCGCCATACTGGTCGACGAAGGCGAGAAATCCGTCTTCGTATTGCTGTGCCTGACGTTCGATTTGGCCGATCTTGTCGACCAGGCCAGGATCGGAAGCGAGAATCCGAAAACTGGTGAGGTACTCGCGCATGTCGATCAGATGGCTCTGCATCGGCAACACGTAGCGCTCGCGGGCCTCGGCCACCCCGAGCCGCTCCACGGACAGCACAAAGTCGTTTTCGGCAACGTGCGCCCGCAGCATGGCCTGGGCGCTGCGCAGGCTCAGGTCGGCCATTCGACTGTCGGTCTTCAACAGTCGGTCGAGCGCGCTCGCCGAACGCTGGTCGCTGAGGTAGAAAGCAACCTCCAGCGCGAACATCAGCATGATGAGGACGCCGAATGCCAGCGCGACCTCAATTTTCAGGCTGCGCGCTTTGCGCCACCATGAACGGTTCTCCGGGAAATGCCCGGTCGCCAAGTCGTGCCTCACGACGGTTGATGGCTTGGGGAATTACCGCTGGCGTCCATCGTCGACCATCTTCAGGAATTTTCGTACGCTGTCTTCGCCGGCAAAGCGCCTGAACTTTTCGTAGGCGGGCTCCATCAGCGCACGGAACGGTTTCGGATCGGGGCGCGTGACCTTCATCCCGGCAGCGGCCATCCTGGCGACCAACTCGCCCTCTTCGGCAATGATTTTCCGGCGCATGTCTTCGCCGGCCGCCTTGCTCTCTTCGCGCAGAACGTTTTGCTGAGCCGGCGTGAGCTTCGCCCAGCTCCTGGCGCCGATGACGTGGAGCAAGGGGTAGTAAACATGCCGCGTCAACGCCAGATGTCTCTGCACTTCGTACAGCTTGTTGTAGTAGATGACGTTGAGCGGGTTTTCCTGTCCATCGACGATGCCCTGCGACAAGGCCAAGGGGAGTTCCTTGAAGCCGATCTTGCTGACCTCGGCGCCTATCGCCTGCATTGTGTCCTCGAGTTGAACGACGGGCGGCACGCGTATCTTCAGACCCCGCACATCCTCGGGCTTGTCGATCGGGCGTTTGTTGTTGGTCAGGTTGCGGAATCCCCATTCCCAGTTGGACAGGATGACGAAGCCCTGCTTCTCGGCCAGCGGCGCGAGCCAGCGCATCGCCGGGCCGTCGAGCACCCGGTGCGCATGCTCGTAGCTGTCGAACAGATAGGGCATGACCACGACCGCGAAGGCCTTTTCGTACTTGATGAGGTAATTCAGCGAGGTCGCTTCCATGTCGATCGCACCGAGCCTGACTTTTCCCAACATCTCGTTTTCGCTGCCGAGCTGGCTCGCCGGGAAGATCTCTATCTTGATTTCCCCGTGACTGCGCTCTTCGACACGCCGGGCAAACTGCATCGCCGCCAGGTGCGCCGGGTGCGTGGTCTGGGTGGCATGGGCAAACGTCAGGCTGAGCGGCTCGGCATGCCCCGCCGGCACCCAGGCGGCGAAGGCGAACACGGCGATGAACATCAAACGAATCGCATGCATGGCTCGATCTCCTTTTTCGTTAGACGATTTGTGACCCGGTCGAAGGCCGTGCCAGGAATCTTGTTTCGAAAATCTCCACCGGCACCGGTTTGCTGAATAAGAAGCCCTGCATTTCGTTGCAGGCGAGTAACCGCAACAGGCGCGATTGCTCCTCGGTTTCGACGCCCTCGGCCACCACCGTGAGCTTGAGCGAATGCGCCAGGCTGATGATGGTGGACACCAGCGCCAGTCCCTCCGGCGAGGCAGTCATGTCGATCACGAACGAGCGGTCGATTTTCAGCGTGTCCACCGGCAGCTTGGCGAGATAGCTGAGGGACGAGAAGCCGGTGCCGAAGTCGTCGATGCCGATGCGGACGCCCAGCGCACGGATCGCCTGCAGACTGGCGATATTGTGTTTGATGTCCTCCATGATCAGGCTTTCGGTGATCTCCAGTTCGAGTCCCGCCGCCGCATGCGCGTCGACGCCGATGACTTGCTCGATCTCGGCGACGAAGCCGCGATGGCGCAACTGCAGCGGTGACACGTTCACCGCGATGCGAACCGCAGGCAGGCCCGTGCTGCGCCAGCGCAGGTAGTCTTCGATCGCTTGGCGCAGCGCCCAGCGCCCGACGTCATAGATCAACCCGGTTTCCTCCAGGATCGGGATGAACCGGCCCGGCGGCACCAGGCCGGTGCGCGGGTCATTCCAGCGGATCAGCGCCTCGGCGCCGGTGATCATGCCGCTCAGGAGGTTCACCTTCGGCTGGTAATGGAGCGCGAATTCTTTCCGGTCCAGCGCCTGGCGCAACTGGTTTTCCAGGGTGAGCTTGCCCGCCACCGTTTCGGTCATTTTCTGCGTATGAAACAGGTAGCGCTCGCCGCTCGACTTGGCCATTTTTAGCGCCGCCTCGGCATTCCTGAACAAAGTTTCGGCGTCGGCGCCGTCATCCGGAAATAGCGCTGCGCCGACCCTGGCGGCGATGCGAAATACGGCGTCATTGAGGCGGAACGGATGCTCCAGAAACGCCGCCATCATGTTCTCCAGAAACTGCGCCACGTTGCCATCCGCCTTTACTTTCGGCAGCACCGCGGCAAAATGGTCCGCGCCCACTCGCGCCACCAGGTTGGCCTCCCCGGTGTTGCGCGCCAGCCACTGCGCCACCTGCCGCAGCAGCTCGTCGCCGGCCGGCCGGCCGAGGCTGTCGTTGATGTTCTTGAACCGCTCCAGATCGATCAGGAATACGGCGAGCTTGTGCCCGCCGCCGGCGGCGCTGCGCATGTACTGCGCCACCCGTTCGACAAACAGGCTGCGGTTCGCGAGTCCGGTGAGCACATCGTAGTAGGCGAGGTAATCGAGCCTTGCCTGTTTCTCGATGTGATCGAGCGCAAACCCTATGTCGCCGGTCATTTCGGTCAACAGCTTCATCTCTTCTTCATCGAAAAAACCGATCTCGCCGGCGTACAGCGCGAGTATGCCTACCGCGTCATCGGCGACCAGCAAAGGCAGAATGGCCATCGAGGCGATTCCGCGCTCGATGCGCTCATTCGCGAACAGGATGTTTGAATCGCCTCGCATTTCGTTGGACACCATGGCTTTCTTTTCCCTGACCGCGCGCGCGCTCATGGTGTTTCCCAGCGGCGCATCTTCGAGCAGCGAGAAACGGTCCTTGATGAGGGTGAGGAACTCCGCGTCCACACCCGCCGAGGCAATCGGCGCGATCTTCATCGTGCCCTGATCGACGACACCGATCCAGGCCATCTTGAACTGGCCGTGCTCGACCGCGATCCGGCAGGCTTCCCGGAACAGCTCCTCGCGGTCATGGACGCGGATGATAGCGGCGTTGATCTCGCTGGATACCGCGCGGATTCGCGCCAGCTTGGCGAGATCCTTCTGCCTGCCGATATTTTCGACGGCAAACGCGATGTCCCCGGTCAGCTCGAGGAGCAGCTTCATCTCGCTTTCGATGAAGAAGCCGATCTCGTTCGCGTAGAAGGCCAGCACGCCGATCACCCTGTCCGACGCCACCAGGGGCAGCATCACCAGCGAATGGAGGTTCCGCTCCGCCGCCTCGCGCCGCAGCACAGCCCGCGGATCGTGCTCCAAGTCCTCTACGATGATCGGCTTTTTCTCGAGCACGGCGCGCCCGGCCAAGCCGAATTTCTCGTCATCGGCCTCGTTCAGACTGAACGGCAGCTGTTCGACGTAGTCCTGCCCGGTGCCCGCCCATGCCACCGGTTTCAGCTGCATCGCGCTTCGGTCGATCTCAGCCAACCACGCCAGGCTGAAGCCTCCCACCTCCACCGCGATCCGGCACGCCTCGCGGAACAGCTCGTCGCGGTCGTGTACGCGCACGATGAGCGTATTGATGCCGCTCAGCACGGCGTACATTCGGTTCAGGCGGGTGATGCGTCGTTCGTGCTCCTTTTGCAGGGTAACGTCGCGCACCGCCGCCGCAACCATGACGCCATCCTCCGACTCCATCGGGCTCAAGCTGATGTCCACCGGAAAGACCGTTCCGTCCTTGCGCAAACCGAGCAAATCGGATCGGTCCCGGCCCATCGCCCGGGGCGTGGCGTTGTTCAGAAACCCTTGGCGCAAGCCGGCATGCGCCAGACGGAATGCCTCGGGCATGAGTGTCTCGACCCGCTGGCCGAGCAACTCGTCCCGCCGGTAGCCGAACAAGGCCTCGCCCTGGCGGTTGACGAGCGCGACGATGCCATGTTGGTCGACCATCACGATCGCATCGGGCGCGAACTCGAACAGGATATGGAAGCGCTTCTCCGCGCGCTGGCGCACGGCGATCTCCGCTTCGAGCTTGGCCGTCCGTTCCGCAACCAACTGCTCCAGATGGTCGTGCAGGTGCGCCCGCTCCAGCGCGACCGCCACCTGGTTGCCCACGCTGTACAGGACTTTCAGTTCGTCCTCGTTGAACAGCCCCATTTCCGGCCCGACGAGATTCATCACGCCCAGTGTCCGGTCACCGCGCCGCAAGGGAATGCTGGCGTGGTAGCGCAGCCCGCGCGTGTCCCCGCCTGCCTGTTCCAGCCGTTCGCATTCCAGGACGTTGGTGACCGCGTCGAACTCGCCGCTGAGGAGGCGGCGGCGGCAGGTGCAATCGCCGTCCATGGCGCCGGGCGCATCGAGCGCCGGCGGCAGATTGCGCGCGGCGGCCAGGCGGAAGCCGGACTCGCCTTCCCGCAGAGAGATCCAGCCGGCCTGGATCCCGGGCAGTTCCAGCGCCCGCTCCAGCACCGATTCCGCCACCTCCCGCTCGCCGCGCGCCTGATTCAGGCCTTCCGCGATACGGTATAGCGCATTGAGCACTTCGTTGGAATGCGCGAGATCCTTTTCCCGCTGCCTGAGCTCGTTGTTGATCTCGACCGCCTGCTCGTAGGTCGAGATCAACAGGTCCAGTATTTGTTGTCGCTCGGCGCTGATGAAATATTTCTGGCCGCCGAGATTGATCTCCATGCCCATCTGCATCTTCTGGTTCTTGCGCAGCTCCAGGTTCATCAACAGGTAGTCGATGCGCGATAGCAGGTAGCGCTCCTCGTACGGTTTGCGCAGTAAATTGTCAGCGCCGCACTCCAGCCCGCGGATCACGTCCTGCGGATCGGCGAGCGTGGTCACCAGCATGACCGGGATGTCCTTCAGCTTCTTGTCCGCCTTGATCGCCTTGCACAAGCCGTAGCCGTCCAGTTCCGGCATCAGGATGTCGCTGATCACCAGCTTGGGCCTGCGCCGCTCAAGCAACGCGAGCGCCTCGCGGCCGTTGGCGGCGGTCGTCACCCTGAAACCGCCCTGTTCGAGCAACTGCGCCAGGCGCGCCGCCTGCGTCGGACTGTCCTCGGCGATGAGAATCTCCACCTCGCCGTTGGTTTTTCGGTTATCTTTCATCGACCGCTCCAGGTTACTTCCCGTTCTTCGCCAGACTGGTCAGTGTCGCCGCGATTTTCTCCGGGGAGAGAACCAGCGTCGCCGCATCGAGCTTGATCGCAGCCCCCGGCATGCCGTGCACGACCGAACTGTCCTTGTCTTGGGCGAAGGTGGTCGCGCCTTGTTCCTTCAACAGCTTCAGCTCCTCGGCGCCGTCGTGTCCCATGCCGGTGAGCAGGCCGGCTACGGCATCGCGCCCATAGACTTCGGCCACCGAACGCAGAAGATAGGAGACCGAGGGACGCAGACCGTTCTCGGGTTCGTCTTTGTTGAGGGCGATCTTTCCGCCCCGCTCCACCCGCATCTGAAATTCATCGGGGGCCACATACACATGGCCCGGACGAATAGACTCATCGTGCGCGGCGAGATGCACGGGCAGGCTCGACGTTTGCGCCAGCCACTGGACGAAGCCCTGCGTGAAACCGGCCGCCATGTGCTGCACGATCAGTACCGGCGCCGGGAAATCCTGCGGCAGCGCCGCAAGTATGGTTTGCAGCACCGGCGGACCACCGGTCGAGGCGCCGATGGCGATGACCTTTACTTTCGCCTCGACCTGCGCGCGATCCGCTGGCGCCGGACGCGCAAGCTCCGGCGCGAACCCCGCTTTGGGCCAGCGCCTGATCACCTTGACCTCGGACATCAGCTTCACCGTCTGGATCAGCTCGCCGGCGCTGGCTTCGTGATCCGGATGACCGATGCCCGCCGGCCGGCGCAGCACCGCCACCGCGCCCGCCTCCATCGCGCGAAACGTCGTCGCGACCTCGCGCGGATCCGTGCTCCCGCTGACGATGACGATAGGCGTGGGGTGCGTTTCCATGATCCGGCGCGTGGCCTCCAATCCGTCCAGCTTGGGCATATGGATGTCCATGGTGATGACGTCGGGCTGTTTGCGCGCGACGGCCTCGAGCGCTTGCTCGCCATCGTTTGCGGTGCCGATGACCTCGATGCCGGGATCCGCGCCGAGAATGTGAACCAGAAACGCGCGCACCACGGGTGAATCCTCCACCACCAGGACTTTGATCATGGGCGGCTCCGCGCGCTCACGCTCATATCAGCCTCTGGATGATTTCCAGCAGATTGCTCTGGTCGAAGCTGCTTTTCACGATGTAGGCGTTGGCGCCGGCGTCGATGCCGCGCTCGCGGTGTTCGCGCGTCTCCAGCGCCGTCACCAGCACCACCGGCATTTGCGCAAGCTGTTTGTCCGCGCGCAGCTTCGCCGTAAGGTCGAACCCGTCCATCCTGGGCATTTCCACGTCCGACACGACCAGATCGAAGGTCCCGGTCTTGAGCGCGGTATAGGCGTCGATCCCATCGACCGCGGTGGTGACGCCGTAGCCTGCCGATTCCAGGATATTTTTTAACAGCGCCCTCGAGGTAATCGAATCCTCGACGACGAGGATGGCGCGCTTCGCCGCGGCCGCGTGCTGCTCGCCGCTGACGCTTGCGGGCGGGCGCGCCGCCGGCCTCAGCGCCGACTGCAGCAGATCGGGCACGTTCAGGACCGGCACCACTTCGCCCGTACCGAGCACACCAGCGCCGGCGAGATTGCGCACGCGCGCGAGCTGCGGCCCGAGCCCCTTGACCAGCACTTCCTGCTCCGCCAGGACCGCATCCACCCGGAATGCGATGCGACCGGCGCCCAGGCCGAGCACCACCACCTGCGCGTTGTCCGTGGACTCACCCTGCGCGCACGCAATCTCCAACACGTCGGCTAAATGGACCAGCGACAGCGCCTCCCCGCCGAACGCGATCGTTTCGCGATTCTCCACCGTGCGGATGTCATGTGCCACCACCAGCGCCACCCGTTCCACGCTGACCGCCGGGATGATGAACTTCCGATCTCCGGCGCGCACGAGCACGCCCCGAAACGTGGCCAGCGTCAGCGGCAGCACGACGCGGAAGCTCGTGCCCGTGTCTGCCTGCGTTTCCAGGGCGATGGTGCCGCCCAGCCGCTCGACCCGCTCGCGCACGATGGCAAGTCCCAGTCCGCGCCCAGAAAGGTCGGTGATGATGGGGCTGGTGGAGACCCCGGACTGGTACACCAGCGCCAACGCCTCGCGTTCGCTCAATGTTCCCAATTCCTCCGCGGGAACGATCCCCAGCTTGCCAGCCGCCGCCTTGACCTTCGCCACGTCGATGCCGGCGCCGTCGTCGGCGACCAGGATTTCGACTTTTCTGCCGTCCTTGTGCGCGATGGCGATGGTGAGCGTCGCCTGCGCCGGCTTGCCTTTGCGCTCGCGCGCCGCCGGTTGCTCCACGCCGTGATCGACGCAGTTGCGCAACAGATGGTTGAGCGGATCTTTGATCTGTTCCAGAATCCGCCGGTCGATTTCGATCTCCGCCCCGCGAATCGCCACTTCCACCCGCTTGCCTTGATCGCGCGCCAGCTCGCGCGCCAGCCGCGGGATCACCTCCAGCAGCGAGGAGAACGGCAGCAGGTGCATTTCCTTCACGTCGTGCAGCAGGCCGTCCACCATTGCGCTCAAGGCGCGATGATCGTGCGTCGCCGCCGCCTCCAGCTGCGTCAGCCGGTTCTCGACGTGATTCATCAGCGTGGGTTCCGCGTCCAGATACTCGAGCAGCTGCGTCAGCTCCCTTCGTCCTGAGGCGGCGTCGTTTGTTCTTTGTCCGAATGAACGCTCCACCGCCCGCACGACCGGCCGGACCTTGGCGAGTTCATTTTTCCAGACGCCAAGCGTGGTTCCGAGCTCCCGCAATTCGCGTGCCCGCTCCCCCGCTGCCAGCCGCGGCGCGAGCAGTTCCTCCGTCTGCCGCATCACCGAGTCGAGCTTCGCCGTGCGCACCCTTATCGTCTCGGCCCCGCGGCCGGAAGTTTGCGCCGCCGCCAGGGCGGCGGGCGCGCCCTCTTCGGCGGGCGCGGCGGAAGGCGCGGGAGGCGCGTCCTGCGCCACCGGGGGCGCGCCTTTCAATACTTCGTCGAGCCGGCGGATCAGCGCCGCGGCTGCCTGCTTCTGCGCCCCCGCCCTGGCCTCGCCGGCGACGGCAAGCAGTCCGCCCAACGCCTGCAGCGTCTGATGCAGCAGATCGAACAGCGCCGGCGCGGTGGCGACACGGTTGCTCTTCAGTCCGGCGAACACGCTCTCCAGTGCGTGGCACACCGATTCGATTTCCGCGAGATTCACCGCGCGCGCCGCACCCTTGAGGCTGTGCGCTTCGCGGTAGATGGTCTCGAGGGTTTCCGGCTGCCCTTCCCCCGCCGGCAGTTTTTCGAGTTCCATGAGGCCGGAGGACATTGCTTGCATGTGCTCGTCCGCCTCGACGCGGAAGGTCGCGAGGAGTGTTTTGAGGAAATCGTTTTTGTCAGTGGCCATGGCTTTGCGCTGCGGCGCTCCGTTCCCGGCGCGTCAGCCCTTGCTGCCGATCATGGCGCCCAGCTTCTGTCCCAGCTCGTGCAGACTCTGCGCCGCGGTCTCGGCCTGGCGGGTGCCGGCGACGTTCTGCAGGCTCGCCTGCTTGATGTTCTCCATCGCCAGCGCCACCTGGTCCATGCCCACCATCTGCTGCTGGCTCGAGGCGGCGATCTGCGTCGCCGCCTGCGCCGCCTCGCTCACGCTCTCGGCAAGCTGGCGGATCGATTCGCCCGCTTCGCCGGACTGCTTCAGCCCCGCCTCCACCGCCTTCGCTCCCTGCTCGGTGGCCATCACCGCGGCGCCGGTCGCCTTCTGAATCTCGCCCAGGATGGTGCGCACCTGCGCGGTGGCCTGCTTGGACTGCTCCGCCAGGCTCTTGACCTCCTGTGCCACCACGGCGAAGCCCTTGCCCTGCTCCCCCGCCCGGGCCGCCTCGATCGCCGCATTCACCGCCAGCAGATTCGATTGCTCGGCCAGATCGTTCACCGCGGCGATGATCTCGCCGATCGCCTGGCTTTGTTCGGACAAGCGCACGATGCTCTCGGCGACCGACTCCATCTGTTCCTGGATGCGCTGCATCCCCTGGATCGTGCCCTCCACCGACTTGCGCCCGGCCTGCGACACCTGCGCCGCCTTCTGCGCGCTCTCCGAAACGTACCTCGCCTTCTGGCTCGAAACCCCCGCGGTCTGTTTCACCTCCTCCACCGTCGCCGTGGTCTCGCTCACCGCGCTGGCCGTTTCGGCCGCACTGGAAGCCACCTGCGTCGTGGTGGCGAGAATCTCGGCCGCGGAGGACGCCAGTTGAGTGGCGCTTTCCCGGAGCTGGCGCGTGATGGATCGCGTCAGAAGCGCGCCGAACGCCAGCCCCAGGACGATGGCGAGGCCCGACATCGACGACAGCAGCAGGAAAGTGCGGTCGAGAGCCCGTGAAACCTCGGACCGCCCTTCGGCCAATTGCTCCTGCTGCCGCTTGATGTATTGATCGGATTTGTCGCGCAACTCCGAGGCAACGGGAAGCACCTTGTCGTTCAGGGCGAGCGCCTCCTTCAGCTTTCCGCCCTCTACCAGACGGATCCCCTCCTCTTGGCTTTGCTTGTATTTTTTCTGGGCATCGGCGATTTCTCCGACGAGACGTGCCCCCGCTTCCGAACGGGAGAGGCTGCGCACCTTGGCCAGCAGCGCATCGAGCTGGCGGTGACTCTCCCGCAGCTCGTTCACCAGCCGGGAGCGCTGCTCCGGGAAAAGAAGCAGGCCGCGGTACTGCGCGACCTGATCCCTCGCCTCCCGCCCGAGCTCCGTGGCGACGACAATGGCCTGGGTGTCTTCGTCCAGAAACGCCGCGTACGTGCTTTCGGTCGCCTTGAGCGAGTAGAATGCGACACCCGTTACGATCGCCAGCAGCGCCAGCACGATCGCGTATCCGCCGATGATTTTTTTACCGATGGTCATAACGTGGCCTCCTTCTTCGTCTCGCGGTTCGCCTTCATACCTTGTACTGCTCCGCGAGTTGCTTGAGCTTCTGCCCCAGCTCGTGCAGACTCTGCGCCGCGGTCTCGGCCTGGCGGGTGCCGGCGACGTTCTGCAGGCTCGCCTGCTTGATGTTCTCCATCGCCAGCGCCACCTGGTCCATGCCCACCATCTGCTGCTGGCTCGAGGCGGCGATCTGCGTCGCCGCCTGCGCCGCCTCGCTCACGCTCTCGGCAAGCTGGCGGATCGATTCGCCCGCTTCGCCGGACTGCTTCAGCCCCGCCTCCACCGCCTTCGCTCCCTGCTCGGTGGCCATCACCGCGGCGCCGGTCGCCTTCTGAATCTCGCCCAGGATGGTGCGCACCTGCGCGGTGGCCTGCTTGGACTGCTCCGCCAGGCTCTTGACCTCCTGTGCCACCACGGCGAAGCCCTTGCCCTGCTCCCCCGCCCGGGCCGCCTCGATCGCCGCATTCACCGCCAGCAGATTCGATTGCTCGGCCAGATCGTTCACCGCGGCGATGATCTCGCCGATCGCCTGGCTTTGTTCGGACAAGCGCACGATGCTCTCGGCGACCGACTCCATCTGTTCCTGGATGCGCTGCATCCCCTGGATCGTGCCCTCCACCGACTTGCGCCCGGCCTGCGACACCTGCGCCGCCTTCTGCGCGCTCTCGGAGACGTACTTCGCCTTCTGGCTCGAGACGGCCGCGGTCTGTTTCACCTCCTCCACCGTCGCGGTCGTCTCGCTCACCGCGCTGGCCGTCTCGGCTGCACTGGAGGCTACCTGCGTCGTGGTGGCGAGGATTTCGCTGGACGAGGAAGCGAGTACGCCGACGCCTTCGTTCAGTTCCCGGGTGGTGCGCCGCAGGCTCTCGACCATGGAGCCGAAGGCGCGCAGCAAAGTGCCGACCTCGTCGGCGCGTCTGTTCTGCGGCACCTCGACGCTAAGATCGCTCGCGGCAACCCGTTCGGCGGCGCGCGATAACTCGCGCAACGGTCCCGCGATCACCCGCTCCAGCAACAGCGCCAGCGCCACGCCGATCACCAGGGCCGCGATGCCGACGAACAGAAAAATGCGAAATGACTGATTGGCCTGCAACCCGGCATTGGCCACTGCGAGGCGCGCGCTTTCTTCGGCTGCGTTGCCGAGTTCCTGGGCAATGGCGCGAATTTTCTCCTGCCGCCCCTGCTGCACGCCGACCAAGAGCTGCCGCGATTCCGCGATCTTGCCGGCGAGGATCAGGGGAATGATTTCGGCGTCCTTGGTTTGAGCGAACGCCTGCCAGACGGACTTCAGCTCTTCCAGCCGCGATGACTGCCTGGGGTCGTTCTTCGCCCGCGCCAGGAGGTTGAGGATGATCCGGTCAGTCTGTTGCGAGCGTTCCGCGGCTTGCGCCAGCAGCGGATCCTGTTCCGCGCGCTTACTCAACAGTTGCACTTCGAGCATCAGCGCCCGCGTCTGGTTTTGATGCACGCGCAGGGCCTGCAGATCGCGCACGTTGGCGAAGTCTTCCTGGTACAGGCGGTCCTGCGACTCGCGGATGGCATCGATGCCCGTGTATGCGATTGCGATCACCCATGCGATCAGCGCGAAGATCAGCCCGAAACAAACGAACAGTTTGTTGCGGGTAGTCAGATCCAGAAACCATTTCATGCCTGCTTCTCCTTGTATGCTTTTCCGCCCGCCATTCCCGACCGCGGCCCGAGGCTGCTAAGCGCCTACCGATTCCTGCACCGTGATTTCCTCGTCGGCGAGCAGCTTCCCGGCATCGAGAACCACCGTGCGCTCCGGGGTGATCCCCTTCAGGTATTTTTCGCGGACGCCGGTGAGCGTGGGCAGCGAGGGCTGGATGCCGGCGATCGGAATGCGGCGCACGCCGAGGATGAGGTCCGCGAGGATGCCGAACACCATGTTCACGGACTTGAGAATGATGACTTTGTTCAGGTCGGGCAAACCGGTTTGCGGCAGGTCGAAGAACTTGCGCAGGTCGATCACCGAAACGATCTCGCCGCGCAGGTTGACGATGCCGAGCACGAATGCAGGCGTGCACGGTATTGGGGTGAGGTTCTCCAGGGGATGGACTTCGCGCACATGAGAGGTTTCGACGGCGTAGCGCTCATGCGCGAGCAGAAATTCCACCACCTCGATGCTTTGATCGGGGGTCTGCGTCTCGCCGGGCTCGGCCGCGAGCGCAAGCGCCCGATCGCGCAGGATGTGTCCGGTCGCATCGGGCCCGGGCGCCCAGGCCTGTTCGCCGGCGGCTTGCGCGGCGTCCAGGCGCGCGCGCACTTCGGCCCAGTCGATGGCGGCTCGTTCGGGCTTGCGCGACTCAGCTTTGCTTGCGCTCATACCGTCGCCTCCTCAAGCTTGCCGCAAGACGAGACACTGGCGCGTCGGCGACTGCCGGCCTTCGCTTCGGTCGCATACCCGCTGCGCGGGGCGCGCTGAAGGGTGGAGGAGGGCCCCTGCTCGGTCGCTCATGCCGCCTCCTTATGCGCGCGCGGCAGGCTCGCCTGTACCGAGGCGATGATTTCGACGAGCCGGCCGGCGCTCAGGCCGTCCGCCTCCGGCAGCGGGGCGTCGGCCGGCCGCGCCCGCAGCAGCGCCAGCGCATTGCCGAAATGCCGCCGCGCCTGCCGCTGGCGCCCTCCGGCCAGGCAAACATTGCCCAGGGCGAAATGCGCCAGCGCGAAATCCGGATCGAGGTAAAGCGCGCGTCCGAGTGCGTGTTCGGCTCTCTCGATTTGCCCTTGCTCCTGGGAGATCGCCGCAAGCAGATAGTAGTGCGCCGGGTTCAGCTTGTCGGCGGCGATCGCCTTTTCGCACCACTCGAGCGCTTCGGTGAGCCTGCCCTCATCGGCGCAAGCGCGGGCATTGCGCCGCGGCATGTCGCGCTCATCCTGCTCGCGCGAGTCCGCGTCTTCCGTCACCGGCTCGACGACCGCTTCGGGAAAGGCGTACGGCGCGAAGGCAACTCGGGCCGCGTTGAACGCCGCGGGTTCCGCTGCCGCCGCCGGCGCGTGTGCCACCGTCGCCTCGCGCTCGTACCACGGGAGCGGATGCGCGGCGGCGACGATCCGCGGCGCGCCGGCCGCGATCCTGCGATACAGAAACGCGCCGGGAAACTCGACGGCGGTGAATGCGGAAAACTGCAGGTTCGAGGTTTCCGCCGGGCTGGTGATCAGCCAGCCCCCATCGACGAGCGAACGCTGCAGCTTGTCGATCACCGTTCTCGCCCTCGCCTGGGAGAAATACATCAGTACGTTGCGGCACAGGATCACATCCATCGCGTTGGTGCCGTTCACGAGCGAGGGATAGGCATCTTCGGCGAGGTTGAGATAGGAAAAACTCACCATCCGCCGCAGCCGCGGCTGGATCTCGAAGCGTCCGTCCTGCCGTCTCGCGAAGTACCGCTCCCTGATCCAGGCGGGCGCGTCGCGGAACGACCACGCGCCGTATACCCCGCGTGCGGCCTTGCGCAGGAATCCCGCGTTGATGTCGGTCGCCAGGATGGTCAGGTTCCATTTGTCGAGATCGGGGATCAGGCGGTCGAGCAGCATCGCGATCGAATAGGGCTCCTCGCCGGTGCAGCAGCCGGCGCTCCAGATGCGCAGGTGCTTGCCGCTTTGCGCGCGAGCGCGCAGCAGTTCCGGCAGGATCTGTTCGGCGAGAATGTCCAGGCTTCTTTTCTCACGGAAGAAATAGGTTTCTCCTACCGTCAGATGGCTCGCCAGCCCCTCGATTTGAATTCGCGTCAGCGGCGCGGCAAGCAGCCAATGGATGTAGGCATCCGCTTGCGCATATCCCGACTCGCGAGATGCGGCCGCGATGCCGCGCTCCAGTTCGCGCCAGCGCTCTTTCGGGAAATGGAGCCCGATCTGCGCTTCTAGGAAATCGCTCAGCCGCGACAGCAGTGAGTCGGGCAAGGCGATCGGCGGTTCGATGGCCATCGGTCAGCCCCTTTCCAACGCCAGATCCAGGGACTGCTCTTCCTCCGGCGAGAAGAACCGGTCCAGATCGTGGATGAGAACGAGGCCATCGCTCGTCTTGAGCACGCCCTCGATGTGTTGGATGCCACGGGCGATGTCGCCACTGCTCACGACTGCGTCAGCCGGGCGCTCGACCACTCCCAGTACCGACTCCGCGACGATGGCGAGCTGCCTGCTGCGCGCGCGCGCAACAACCAGGCTGTCGGATACCCCCACGGCACGATCGACAAGACCGAGGCGCCTGCGGATGCTCACGACAGGGACCACTACGCCCTGAATGTTGATAACGCCTTCGACGACGTCGGGTGCCCCCGGCAGCGGCGTGACTTCGACCATGCGCAGGACGCGATCCACCGCTTCCAGATGCAGTGCGTAGGTCTGTCCATCGACCGTCAGCAGGACCAATCGAATCATGGAGTCCACGCCTTGCGCTGGAGTTTTCATTTATCGGAACCCGGCGGCATGCCGATGGCCGCGGCCACCGCCGGAATCAGGTCGGTGCTCAGATCGTCCTTCGTGAGGTAGGCGCGCGCACCGGCCGCGAGAGCGCGCTGCACGTAGATTTCACCGCTCCGGTATGACATGACGATTACCTGGATCGTGGGATACAGTTTTTTCAACTGGGCGGTCAGTTCGATGCCGTCGGCGTCGGGCAGGCACTTATCCATCAGAACGAGATTCGGCCGGTAGACGTCGCAGGCGTGGAGCGCGCTCGCGCCGTCCGTTGCCTCGCGGAATTGGCAATCCGAAAACGCCTGTTCGAGAAAGTTGCGCAAAGTCTGCCGCATCAGTGCCTCATCGTCGACGATCAGCACGGATATTGGTCTCTCGATATCGGTCGAATCTTGCATCAACGCATTGCCTGGCAAAGCGGACGTCACCGCGAAAAATCGTCCGGCCATGAATGGAAATTAGACGCATTCCGCGACGCTGTCTGTCGGCAAAGCATGACAAGCCGACCCCTTCGTTAGAAAGGTTATAGGCCAGCGAGGCCAGCTACTTTGAGGGTGTCAGGCCGTGCTCGAGCGCGAATTTGACCAGCGACGGCACATCTCTTACGTCCAGCTTGATCATCAGGCGACTGCGATAGGTCTGGACCGACTTCGGGGAAATGCGGATCATGCGCGCGATCTCGTTGCTGGTGTGGCCTTCGACGACGAGTTGCAGCACCTGCCGCTCGCGTGTGCTGAGGCTGTCGACCGGACTGCGCGCACGTCCGACGTCGAGGTCGGGCACGGATTCGGCAAGCGCGGGGCTCAGATACCGCCCTGCGCCATGAACCGTGCGTATCGCGTTGATCACCTCGTCCACCGCCATTTCCTTCAGCAGGTAACCGCAAGCGCCAGCTTCGAAGGCACGGTACACATATTCCGCCGTTGCGTGCATCGAAAGCATCACTATCCGCGCCGTCGGGCATTTCCGGTGGATCACCCGCGCCGCCTCGATGCCGTTCAGATCGGGCATCACGACATCCATGAGCACGACGTCGGGTTCAAGCTGCACTACTTGGCGTTCCGCTTCGCGTCCGGTGCGCACCTCGCCCACGACTTCGATGTCGGTCGCAGAGGCTAGCAGCGCGCGCAAGCCTGCGCGCATCAGCGCATGGTCATCGGCAAGCAGCACTCGGATCGTCATATCGCCACGCGCTCCCATTCCGGCGCGATCCGGGCGCCGGTCCCCGGCGCCGGCAGCCAGTTTTGTTTGTCATCGACCTCGTTCTTGCAAATCAAACCTCAACGCGGTAACCCGTACCGATTCGTGCGCGTCAAACTGCGTGGATTGGGACAAGGTATAGCAATTGCCGGCATCACCGTCTGTAGGGAAAACGTGACAATTCGGCTCCCCGGCGAATCGATGAAAACCGGCGTTTGCCCTGCGTGCCGCATTGGGATCGCGACAGGCGCGTTCATTCATTTACACGTTCAACCGGATGCGGCCGACATCCGGCGCATTGCCTGCGCTTTCGGACCGATCGTATTCGACCGTTGCCTCTACGCGGGCGGCGTCAGGCCGTGCGCGAGCGCGAACTTGACCAGCGACGCAACGTCCCCGACGTTTAGCTTCGACATCAGGCGGACGCGATAGGTCTCGACCGATTTCGGGGACAGGTGGATCATCCACGCGATCTCTTTGCTCGAATGGCCTTCGACCACGAGTTGCAGCACCTGCCGTTCGCGCGGGCTCAGGCTGTCGACCGGACTGCGCGCATGTCCGGCGCCGGGTTGGAGGACGGATTCGACTAGGGCCGGGCTCAGGTACCGCTTTCCCGCGTCCACCGCGCGCACGGCGGCAATGACCTCCTCGACTGCCTTTTCCTTCAGCAGGTAGCCGCTCGCGCCCGCTTCAAAGGCGCGGTACACATATTCGGCCGTCGCATGCATCGAAAGTATCAGTATGCCTACCGCCGGGCAGTTTGCATGGATCACCCGCGCCGCCTCGATGCCATTCAGATCGGGCATGACGATGTCCATAAGCACGACGTCGGGTTCCAGCAGCGACACCCGCTCCAGCGCATCGCGTCCGGTACGAGCCTCGCCCACGACTTGGATGTCGCTTGTCGCGGCGAGCAGCGCGCGCAGGCCTGCGCGGATCAGCGCATGGTCGTCGGCAAGCAGCACCCGGATCGTCATATCACCGCGCGCTCCGCTTCGAGCACGATCCGGGTGCCGGACCCGGGCGCCGATTCGAGGCGGAATATGACTCCCACCGCCTCCGCGCGCTCGCGCATCGTGGCCAGGCCCCAATGTTGCCTGTCCGCCTGCGTTGCGTTCGCATCAAAGCCGATACCGTCATCCGCAATATCCAGCACTACCCGGCCAGGAGCGGAATAGAGGCTGATTTCCACGTTTTTCGCTTGCGCGTGCCTGGCGATATTGTTGAGCGCCTCCTGGCTGATGCGAAACATCGCGGTCTCCACGATGGACGGCAGTTTCGGCTGCAGTTCAACCCCGCTCAGCTCTGTTGCAATCGCCGAGCGTTTGGCAAACTCCGTCACGAGCTGTTGCAGCGCGGCGAGCAGTCCATAATCGTCCAGCACCGGCGGCCTGAGATTGACCATTACGTCGCGTACATTCACGACTATGGACTTAAGCAGGCCCTGCATGTCCTGCAACTTGCCGCGGACCGCGTGCAGCGACTCCTGCGGCAGCGTGGCGCCTAGCGACCCCAATATCAGTCCGAGCGTGGACAGATCCTGCCCGATGCGGTCATGCAGCTCGCGTGAAATCGCACGCCGCTCGGTCTCTTCCACGGTGCGCAATCGATGTGACAGTTCGCGCAGCCGGTTGGCGTAGCTGCGCAGATCCTCCTCCCTGCGCTTGAGTTCGGTCATATCGCGCACCGTGTAGGAATGCGCAACCAGCTTGCCGTCGCGGTACTTCACCGGCGAAAACGTCACTTGCGTCGGGATGCGCGCGCCGTCCTTGCGCAAGTGAACGGTTTCGGTCGGGCTCAAAGACTCGCCGCGCGCCCCACCCTTCATGAACCTGCGCCGCGTTCCCGTGCGCTCTGGCGGCACGATCAAATCGATCGACCGCCCGACCGCCTCCTGCGCCGACCAGCCGAACAGCCGCTCGGCGGCGGCGTTCCAGGAAAGGATGGTGCCGTCGAGCCCGCGGATCAGGATCGCGTCGTTGCTCGATTCGATGATCGCCGCCAATTGCGCATGTTCGCGATCGGCGCGCTTGCGCTCGGTCACATCCAATAATGCGAACAGAAGTCCATCAACGGCACCGTCCGCATCGCGCAGCGGATGCAAAGACCAGTCCCAGTAGGTTATGCCCCATTCGGGATGGTCGGGGAATTCAAAGGGATTCGAATTGATCGTAAATGGCTCGCCGGTCGCCACCGTTCGACGAAAGATGGCTTCGACTTCGTCACCCGGATACAGATTGAAATGGTTTTTGCCCGGAAAAAACTCGGGCGGATGGCCGCATGCGTCCGCATAAGCCTGGTTCACCCGCACAAAATTGAAATCCCGGTCCAGATAGACGATGCAGAAATGCGTCGTCGCGAAAACGCGATCGAGCACTTCGTAATTCTTGCGCAACGCGTGCTCCTCCTCGACCCGCAATGTTACGTCGCGCAGGACCACGGTAAACTGCCGCTCTCCCGCCAATTCCGACTGCGCAATCGAGGCGTCGATCGGAATTTCCCGGCCGTCGGCTCGCCGTCCGACTGTCTGACCTGAACGCCCCATCGGACGGCCGCTGGCTTGGGTCCGGGCAAATTTCCGCACATGCGCGACGTGAGCTGCTTGATAGCGCTCTGGAATCAGCACGGTAATCGGCTTGCCCAGCAACTGCGCTTCGCTGTAGCCGAACATTTGCTCGACCGCGGGATTGACGAGGGTGATACGCTGGCGTTCGTCGAGCGTGATGATGGGCTCCATCACCGATGCGATGATGCCGGCCAGGTATTGCTCACGGCGCGCGCTCTCGGTGTTATCCCTCGACGCGGCAGCCGGATCGGCTTGGCGCGGACGAAGCTCCGGCACGAGTTGGTCCGGTGTTTTCGCTTTCACCGCCGCGGCCGTGGCGGCGCAACCGGTGAGTTTCGCCTCCGCGGCAGGTCTTGCGCGGGAGCGGCCTTTTCCTTCCTGCCTATTTGCTTTTTTCACGAGGCGCTCCTTCGGTGGTCCGCCCCTCCTCCGGCACTGACACCAGGCGTTGGGGCTCTTTTCTGCCCCCTGACATGGTCATTCTACCGCCTCGCCGATCCTAGGGCAGTCCACCCGCTATCTGGAATCTCGTCAAATCGAAGATCCCCCGGGCGCAGACTCCAGCGCCATCGAACGAGGGATTAGGCGGGTGCGATGAGCTTCAGCCTGGGAAAGTAATCGCGATAGCGCTTGGCGTCGCGCGTGAGCAATACGAGTCCCGCCACTGCCGCGTGGGCGCCGATGTAGAAATCGGGCAGCGGCGAGCGCTTTGAGCCTCCCCGGCTCCGGTATCGCCGGAACGCTTTGCCGGCTATAAAGGCCGCGTCCCAAGGCAGAGCGAGGCGCG
>Ga0080064_1002433_pt1 | contig 31643 bp, 25 predicted proteins | sample Subgrocontami54m_FD_69260 | JGI IMG/M metagenome (GOLD analysis project Ga0080064, IMG submission 69260) | Subsurface groundwater microbial communities from S. Glens Falls, New York, USA - GMW46 contaminated, 5.4 m (SPADES assembly) (version 2) ...
CCTGCGCGAGACGGTCCAGATCGACGTCGGCGAGCGCAAGCTGTGAGCCGTAGGCGAACCGCTGCGTCTCTGCGAGGCGCGACCCGTCCTCGAAAATCATGCCGTGCCCGTCCCAGGCGAGGTCCGTGGTCGACTCGCCGTAGCCCGCCGCACAGTACACGTATGCCGCGAGGCAGCGGCCCGACTGGTTGGCGACGAGCTGCGAGCGGTATTCGTCCTTGCCGGTGGTGATGTTCGAGGCCGAGAGGTTGGCAAGTACGGTCGCACCCGCGAGCGCGGCATACGAGGACGGCGGGATCGGCGTCCAGAGGTCTTCGCAGATCTCCACTGCCAGCACGAAGCGCGGCTGTCCTTCGGCTTCGAACAGCAGGCGCGCGCCGAACGGCACGCCGCGCTGGCCGGCGAGATCGATCTCGGCGGAACGCGCGTAGCTCGCAGGGACGAAATGGCGCAACTCGTAGAACTCGCGGTAGTTCGGCGGATAGCTCTTGGGCACGACGCCGAGGATGCTGCCGCGGTGCACGACGGCCGCGCAGTTGAACAGCAGCCCGTCCACGCGAAGCGGCAGCCCGACGACAGCGACCACGTCCACGCCCGCGGAGGCGCGCACCACCTCCCCGAGCGCCGCGACCGCGCCGTCCAGCAATGCCTGCTGGTGAAACAGGTCCTCGCAGGAATACGCGGTGAGCCCCAATTCCGGAAAGACCGCGAGAACCGCTTTTTTCTTGGCGGCCTGTTCCAGGAGCGCGACGCTCTGGCGCGCGTTGAACGCGGGGTCGGCAACCCGCACCTCCGGGATGGCCACGGCGACACGCGCGAAGTTGTGCCGGTAGAGATTGAAGAACGGACCGCTCATCCGCGCATTATCGCTCAACCGCGCCCCGCCCTGCAGCGCTCAGTCCACCTGCGTCGCCACGCCCTCGATCGGGGCGGAGCGCAGCGCCTGCAGCCGCCCGAGGCAATAGTGGATGAAGGCGAGGCCGGCGTACACCGGGGCGAAGATACCGAGCAAGGGAACATGGCCAGCGAGCGCGGCGATGGTGCCCAAGGCGAACAGTCCGGCTCGGTCCTGCCGCAGCATCCGCGGCAGCTCGTCGCGGCTTGCGTGCTCGGCGAGCGCGTCATAGGCGAACATGCGCTGGTTGAGATAGCCCAGCAACAGCACGGGAAGAACCGGCCACAGGAGGGGCAGCAGCCACAGCGGCAGCGACAGGAGCACGAGCGCCGCGAACCACAGGACCGCGGCCAGCGCGTTCCATGCGCTGCCGACCGCGCCGCCGCCCCGTCGGCGCTCGAGGTCCGGGTAGTCGCGTCCGGCCACGTGCGCCACCATCAGCGGCATGGCGTACACGCCGACGATCAGGGTCGCGGTGAGGAGCACGAGCGGCGCGAACAGCAGCACGAGCAGTACCCAGCCCAGATGCGCCGCGACCACCGCGAGCGGTGCGACGGAGTACATCCACTGGACGACCGGCGTGGCGCGCAGCACCGCGTCCACGGCCCCCACCGCCTCGCCCCAGAACAGCGCCGCGAGGCCGAGCCAGAGCGCGAGCGCGACCAGCGCGGGCCAGACCATGAGCGCGAACATACGCGGGTGCAGGAGCGAGACGAAAGCGCGAAGCAGGGATTGAGCCAACACTGTCGGATCCAATTGAAGAATGCGCGGGTTACATTTCGGAACACTTTATTACCAGGGATGCGAGGCGGCTTTGCTAAACTTCGAAGTGTTATTCCATACGCAGGAGGCAGCCGTCATGAGACTGACCAAAGCAGGTTTGACGCTGGTCATCGCCTTGGCCGCGGCCGTCGCGAGCGGTTCCGTGCTGGCTCATGGACGCGGCTCCGGCTTTCATCACGTTCACGGTGGCGGGCACGTGCGCTTCGGCGTCTTCGTGGGCGCTCCGCTCTTCTTCCCGCCGTATTATCCCGCTTATTACCCTGCTCCCTATTACTACTACCCCCCCGCCGTAGCGGTGCAAAGCTCGCCGCCCGTCTATGTCGAGCAGAACGCCACGCAGGCCGCGCCTGAGCAGGGGAACTACTGGTACTACTGCGCGGAGGCGAAGGCCTACTACCCGTACGTGAAACAATGCCCCGGAGGCTGGCAGCGGGTATCTCCGCAGCCGCCTCCGCAATGACCCGAGGTATCAATCATGATTCAAGCTTTGCGAATTTCCCCCCTGATCGCGCTGCTGCTCGTGGGAGCGTGCACAACCATGCCGACCGGTCCCGGCGTTCTCGTCCTTCCCGGCACGGGCAAGAGCTTCGACCAGTTTCGCGCTGACGATTTCGAATGCAGGCAGTTTGCCAGCGGGCAGGTGGGTGGATCGACCGCCGAACAGACGGCGACCGACAGCACCCTGCGCAGCGCAGCGCTCGGTACCGCCGTGGGCGCCATCGCTGGCGCCGCAATGGACGGACGCAGCGGCGCGGGCGTTGGAGCGGGGACAGGACTGCTGATAGGGACTCTGGCCGGAACGGGGGCCGGAAATGCCTCCGGGTATTCGATGCAAAGGCGCTACGACTTCGGCTATCAGCAGTGCATGTATGCGAAAGGGCACAAGGTCCCGGTAGCCGGGCGCTTGATGTCTCCGCCTCCGCCCGGGGCTAGCGCGTCGCCGCCTCCGCCGCCACCGCCCGCCGCCCGCTGAGGATAGGCATGGAATCGGTCTGAAGCCGATTCCCGGTCATGACGTCGGGCCCGCGGCCCGGCCGTGCTCCTGTTCCTTCGCCTTGCGCTTCTGGATCTTGTCGTTTCTCCACACCATCCAGACGAAGCCGATGCACAGCCCGACAAAAAGGATGCCGAAGATGATGGTGCCGAGGTAATTGGTTTCGGCGGGTGGTTCCGGCGCCACATCGGCGTACGCCGAGAGCTGCACCAGAGCGAGAGGCAACGCCAACAGAATTCTGTTCATGATGAATCTCCTGATCACTTACGGGGGCTGCCCCCACCCGGCGGCGGCGAGTGCGTCGGTGAGTGAACCACGACGGCGGACATAGGCCTGACTACTCGAAAGCGCCGTGGCCGCCACAGCAAGCCACCGTGCCAATGAGCCAGCGTACACCCCGAAACTGTTCAAACCCTGACAAGCCCGGGGCTGTCAGGAATATGTAAGCTTGCGAAGGGCCCGCGCGCGTATCCACCCCGGGAACGGGGGAACGGCAGGCGGGACTATCGCTGCATCGACTGCCACATCTTCTGCAGCCGCTTCACCGACACGGGAACCGGTGTCTTCAGTTCCTGCGCAAACAGCTGCACGCGCAATTCCTCGAGCAGCCAGCGGAACTGGTCGAGCCGGGGGTCCTGTTCCCCGGACCTCTGTCGCTTGACGATCTCGCGCTGCCATTGCAGGAGCAACGGCGAGAGCTCCGCCATCTGGCGCGCATCGCGCGCAGGATCTGTGCGCAGCTTGTCCAGGCGCAGGCCCGCGGCCTTGAGATAGCGCGGCAGGTGCTGCAGCCGGTCGAACGGCAGCTCCGCGATGAAGCGCTTCGTCAGGAGCCGTTCGACGCCTTCGCGTATGTCGCGGCACGCGTCGGGGAATGCCTTCCCCGATTGTTGCAGCCTCTTCTGCAGCGCCGCCTGTTCCGCGAGGATAGCGCCCGCCAGGCGCGCCATCTCGTTCGCGATCAGCGTCACGCGCGAACGCGCTTCGTCCCGGCGCTGCTCGAATTCGGCGCGCGTGCGCGGCAGCGGATCTGCCAGGCAGGCGCGGTCGAACGCGGCGACCCGAAGCTGTTCCTTCAGCTCGGACGCATCGCCGAAGGGCGTGAACTGCAGCGCGAGTGCCTGGAATCCGGGCAGGTTTTTCTCGAAATACTTCGTCTGCTTCTTCAGCTGCAGCATGAACAGGCGCCGCAGGCCCGCGCGGTGCCGCTCGCGCGCAAGGTCCGCCGAGTCGAGCACCTCGAGGCTCACGGCTTCGCCGCGGTCGGCGAGCGCGGGGTAGCCGACCAGCACCTGCGAACCGCGGCGGATTTCCATGATCTCCCCGAGGTCGCCGAAGCCCCAGTCGGTGAACATCTCCGCGGGCGCCTCGGCCTTCGCCACTTCCGTGAAGCGCTGGCCGGCCTCGCGGCCCAGTTCGGCGCGCAGCTGCGCGAGGTTACGGCCCATGGCGAGTTGACGGCCGTGTTCGTCGACGATGCGGAAGTTCATCGACAGGTGCGCGGGCAGCACCTCGGGGCGAAAGGCATCCAGGGGAACGGCCAGATTGATCTCTCGCCGCGCATGGCGCGCGATCGCCTCGGCGATCGGGACGGCCTCGGGCGACGCACCGGAGGGCTCGCCTGCGAGAAGGCCGTCGGCGAATTCGGCCAGCGTGCCCAGCCGGTGGCGGATCTTCTGCGGCAGCGACTTGGCGATCAGCATCACTTTTTCCCGGCGCAGTCCGGGCACGAGCCAGTCGCACGCAGCCTGGCTCACCTGGTTGAGCGCGATCAGGGGCACGGTCATCGTGACCCCGTCGCGCGGACTGCCGGGCTCGTGATGGTATTCGAGCGCGAAGCTGCGCCCGGCCATCTCGAGCGAGTGCGGGAACTGCGCGGTGGTGATGCCCGCGGCCTCGTGGCGCATCAGGTCCTCGCGCTTCAGATAGAGCAGCTTCGGGTTCGCGCGTTCGGCCTCGCGCCGCCAGGCGTCGAAGGCCGCACCGTTGTGGATGCCCTCGGGAACGAGGCTGTCGTAGAAGGCGTAGATCAGCTCGTCGTCCACCAGCACGTCCGGGCGCCTGGACTTGTGCTCGAGCTGCTCGATTTCGCGCACGAGCTTCCTGTTGTGCGCGTAGAACGGCGCGCGCGATTCCCATTCGCCCTCCACGAGGGCCTGGCGGATGAAGATCCTGCGCGACTCGACCGGGTCCATCGGCCCATAGTGCACGCGCCGGTTGACATACAGCGGCAGGCCGTAGAGCGTGGCGCGCTCGAAGGCGGCCACGTGCGCCGGCTTCTTTTCCCAGTGCGGATCGTACTGGTGGCGCTTCACCAGATGCGCGCCGATGCTCTCGAGCCATTCCTGCTCGATGGTGGCGACCGAGCGCGCATACAGGCGCGTGGTCTCGGTGATCTCCGCCGCCATGATCCAGCGGCCGGCCTTCCTGCCCACGCCCGATCCCGGATGGACCCAGAACTTGATCCCGCGCGCGCCGAGGTAGTTGCCCTCCTCGGTTTTCATTCCGACGTTGCCCAGCAGCCCCGTGAGCAGCGCGCGGTGGATCTGGGGATGTCCGGAGGGCGCGTCCCCCACGCGCCAACCCATCTCCGAGACCAGCTCCTTGAGCTGCGAGTGGATGTCGCGCCATTCACGCATGCGATTGAACGACAGGAAGTGCGCGTGGCAGGCCTCGCGCAGCTTGCGGCCCGATTTCCTGTGGACGAGCGCCTCCTCGAAGAATTTCCACAGCTTCAGGAAGGCGAGGAAGTCGGACTTCTCGTCGTCGAATGGCTTCTGCGCGGCATCGGCCGCCTGGGCGCGCTCCATCGGCCGGTCGCGAGGGTCCTGCACCGAAAGCGCCGAGGCGATCACCAGCACCTCGGCAAGGCTGCCTTCCTGCTTCGCGGCAAGGATCATGCGGCCGATGCGCGGGTCGAGCGGCAGCCGCGCGAGCTGCCTGCCGGTTTCGGTGAGGCCCCTGTCCTCGTCCACCGCGTTCAGCTCGCCGAGCAGCGCGTAACCGTCTGCGACCGCCTTCGGCACGGGCGGATCGACGAACGGGAAATCCTCCACCTCACCGAGGCCGAGCGACTTCATCCTCAGGATCACGCCGGCGAGCGAGGATCGCAGCACTTCGGGATCGGTGTACGCCGGCCGCTGCGCGTAATCGTCCTCGGCGTAGAGCCGGATGCACACGCCGGCCGCCACCCGCCCGCAGCGGCCGGAGCGCTGCTTGGCCGCGGATTGCGAGATGTTCTCCACGCGCAATTGCTCGACCTTGTTGCGGTAGCTGTAGCGCTTGACGCGCGCCAGGCCCGTGTCCACGACATAGCGCACCCCGGGCACCGTGAGCGAGGTTTCGGCGACGTTGGTCGCCAGCACGATGCGCCGCCCCGAGTGCGGCTTGAACACGCGCTCCTGCTCGGCGGCCGAAAGCCGCGCGAACAGCGGCAGGATCTCCGTCTGCGGAGGATGGTGCTTGCGCAAGGCCTCGGCCGCCTCCCGGATCTCGCGCTCGCCGGGGAGGAAAACGAGAATGTCGCCCGGCCCCAGGCGGGCCACCTCGTCGACCGCATCGGCGATCGCATCGTTCAGGTCCATGTCGTCCCGGTCCCGCGCATCGAGCGGCCGGTAGCGGACTTCGACCGGATGCAGGCGCCCCGACACCTCGATCACCGGCGCAGCGTCGAAATGGCGCGAGAAGCGCTCGGCATCGAGCGTCGCCGAAGTGATCACCACCTTCAGGTCCGGCCTCCGGCTGCCCTGCAGGAGCGTTTTCAGGTAGCCGAGCAGGAAATCGATGTTGAGGCTGCGCTCGTGCGCCTCGTCGATGATAAGCGTGTCGTACTGGGCGAGAAGCGGGTCGCCCTGCGTCTCGGCGAGGAGTATGCCGTCGGTCATGAGCTTGACGTAGGAACGCGGACCGACGCGGTCGGTGAAGCGGATCTTGTAGCCGACCGCACCCCCCAGCTCCGTCTTAAGTTCCTGCGCCACGCGGGCCGCGGTCGCGCGTGCGGCGATGCGCCGCGGCTGCGTGTGGCCGATATACCCGGCGACGCCGCGCCCCATCTCGAGACAAATCTTGGGGAGCTGCGTGGTCTTGCCCGAGCCGGTCTCGCCGCAGACGATCACCACGGGGTGGGCGGCCATCGCCCGGGCGATCTCGCCGCGCTTTGCAGAGACAGGAAGCTCGGGCGGGAACTCGGGCCGCGGCAGCGCCGCGCGGCGCGCCTCCACTTCGGCGGGTGAGAATCGGCTGCGGGGCTGGAGTGCGATCATCCGGAGGCGCGAATGCTACCACCGCACCGCGAGCTTGGCTTACCATTCACCTCGTCTTGCATGGCCGCAATCCAGCAGCGTGGTCTATTTCGCCATTCTCACTCTCACGATTTTGCGCAGATGCATCTGCGCAAAATCGTGAGACTCATGTAAACCCTAGAACCCCGCCTATCCTGTCAACACTCGCGTGATCGAAGACCCGAAAGAGAGCACGATGACCGATTCACCCGCGCTCAAACCGTTCGAGGTGATCTCGCGCTATCCGCGCCACGACGGCACGCTTTCCGGAATCCTGGCGAGCCGGATTGCGGCGGTGCCGGAGCGCAGCTTTTTGGTCGTCGGCGATCGCCGCTGGACCTACGCGGAGTTCGGGGCCGCGGTCGAGCGCGCGGCGGCGCTTTTCCGCGAGCGCGGGGTGCGCCGTGGCGATCGCATCGGCGTGATGTCGCAAAATCATCCAGCCACCGTCATGACCCTGTTCGCGCTGGCGCGCCTGGGCGCGATCATGGTTCCGGCCAATCCCGACTACCGCCTCGAGGAGGCGCGCTACGTGCTTACGCACGCGGAGGTGTCCGGGCTCATCTGCTCGCCGGCGACGCTTGCGATCGCGCGCGAGGCCTGCAGCGGGCTCGAGCCCCCGCCGTGGTTCATGCTGAACGAGCCCGGCGAGCCGGAATTGACAGTGTTCGAGGACGAGCTTGCGCGCGTGTCCGGACCGGCACCGCAGGAGGAAGGAAGTCCCGACGCCACCTGCCTGTTCATCTACACCTCCGGCACGACCGGCTTCCCCAAGGGCGTGATGCACAGCCAGCGCAGCGTGGTCCTCGCGGGGGAAGGGTTCGTCGAGCGCATGATGCTGCAGCCGGCCGATCGCCTGATGGCCATCCTGCCGCTGTTCCACATCAACGCGGTGCTGTATTCGCTCTCCGGCGCCCTTGCCGCAGGCGCGACCTTCATCGCGGCACCGAAGTTCTCCGCTTCGACGTTCTGGAGGACCGTCGCCGAGACCGGAGCGACCGAGGTCAACACCATCGCCGCGGCTACCTCGATCCTGATCCGGCGGCCGCGCAGCGAGTTCGTTCCGGGGCACACCCTGCGCAAGCTCTACGGCGCCCCGCTCACTCCGGAGATCTTCCAGGTGTTCCGCAATGAATTCGGCGTGCCGCACCTGATCGAGGGCTACGGCATGAGCGAGATACCCGGCGTGTTCAACAACCCGTTCAACGGGCCCCACAAAGTCGGCAGCATGGGGCGGCTGTCGCGCCATCCGGATCCTGGGATCGAATTCGCGCGGGCGCGCGTCGTCGACGACGCCGGCAAGGAACTGCCCGACGGGGCGACGGGCGAGCTCGAGGTGCGGACGCCCGTCGTGATGCAGGGCTACTACCGCGACCCCGATCAGACGGCCGCCGCATTCCACGACTGCTGGTTCAGGACCGGCGACATGGTCTGGCGCGACGCCGACGGGTTCTACTGGTTCGTCGCGCGCAGGAAGGACATCATCCGCAAGCGCGGCGAGAACATCTCCGGCGCGGAACTCGATCGCGTGATCGGCGAGCACCCCGACGTGCTGGAGGCCGCCGCGATCGCAGTGCCCGCGGAACTGGGAGAGGACGAGATCCTCGCCGCCGTTGTGAGACGCGCTGGCGCCAGTGTTTCGGCGCAGGAGATCGCACGATGGTGCCGCGAGCGCCTTGCCCCCATCAAGGTGCCGCGCTACGTCGTGTTCGTCGACGAGCTGCCGCACACGCCCACCCACAGGGTGGCGAAATTCAAGCTCAAGGGCGATGCCGGCCTGTTGACGCGCGCCGTCGACCTCGGCGCCCCCTGAATCGCGCCGCCGCTCCCCGCCTGGCCGGCGCTATGTCGCCCTGGCCTTCGCGTGGGCCATGACCACAGCGACCGCGGTCGAGGCGGCGCGCGTCTGGGCCGAATCCGCGCGGCTGGTGAGTACGATAGGCACCTGAGCGCCGAGCACGATGCCCGCGGCCAGCGCGTCGGCGAGGTACTCGAGCTGCTTGGCAAGCATGTTGCCCGTCTCGAGATCCGGAACGAGCAGGATGTCCGCCTGGCCGGCCACCGCCGACTTGATGCCCTTGGTGCGCGCGGCGACGAGCGACACCGCGTTATCGTAGGCGAGCGGCCCGTCGAGTATGCCCCCGGTGATCTGTCCCCGGTCGGCCATCTTGCACAGGGCAGCGGCGTCCAGGGTCGCCCGCATCTTGGGGTTCACCGTCTCGATCGCCGCGAGGATCGCCACCTTGGGCTCGGAGATCTTCAATATCCGCGCCAGATCGATCGCGTTCTGGACGATGTCAACCTTGTCCTCCAGCGTGGGTTCCACGTTGACCGCGGCGTCGGTGATCATCAGCGTGCGCGGATACGTGGGCACGTCCATCAGGAACACGTGGCTCACGCGCCGCGCGGTCCGCAGGCCGTTCTTCGATACGACTTCGCTCATGAGTTCGTCGGTGTGCAGCGAGCCCTTCATCAGCGCCTGGACCTTGCCCTCGCGCGCCAGCGCCACCGCGGCCTCGGCGGCCGCGTGGCTGTGGGACACGTTGAGGATTGCGCAACCCTCCAGGCTCAAGCCCTCCCGTTCGGCGAGAGCGCGTATCTTTTCCTCCGGCCCGACGAGCGTGGGGACGATCAGCCCCTCGTCCCTGGACATGAGCGCGCCCTTGAGCGAATCCGGGTCGCACGGATGCGCCACCGCCATGGTGATGGCGCCCAAGCCCTTGGCGATGTCGAGCACGTGCTGGTAGCGGGATTGCCTGGATTCGGCCAGCCTGAATTCCGGCAGTTCCGCCCGGTGGCGCTTGATCTTCTCGGTCGGCGCCAGCACCTCGGCGGTGCCGCCGATCACCTTGTGCCCGTCCTGGTTGGTGCACGCGCAGTCGAGGACCATGTGGTGGTTGTGCTCGAACTTGCGCTGGCAGGTCACTCTCACGGTCAGCGTGTCGCCCAGCCTCACCGGACGCGAGAAGTGCAGCGTCTGGTCGATGTAGATGGTGCCGGGCCCCGGGAACTGCGTGCCCAGCACGGTCGAGATCAAGGCGCCGCCCCACATGCCGTGGGCGATGACTTCGTGGAACATGGAAGAATGCGCGTATTCCGGGTCGACGTGCGCCGGATTGATGTCGCCGGACATGATGGCGAACAGCTGGATGTCCTCGGACCGCAGCGTGCGCACCAGCGTCGCCGAATCGCCGACCGCGATTTCGTCGAAGGTCCTGTTCTCGATGAACTCGTGGTCCTGGCTCGTGCTCATAGGATCGCTCCCCGTTCGTTCTTCCGGCAGGAAATGGGCCACAGCGTCGGACAGCCCTCGATCCAGCGCACCTGCATCGCGAACTCGAACCGGTCGGCAACTGCACAGTAGTCCAGATCCGCCGCCGGAAGGTCCGGGCTGTCCGGATCATTGAAGCGACGACCGAAATCGGAAGACCGCACTCGACGGACGTAGGCGGCCGGATCCACGGGCTCGTCGCGCAGCAGCGCAGCGATGTAATCGGCGCATGCCTGGTCCTCGTCTCCGTCGCGGTCGGCCCAATCGCCGGTCACGACCAGCGTCACCGCCGCCGGCGCGCTGCGGCGCAGGTAGTGCACGGTCGCGCGGGCGCACACCAGGCTCGCCGCCAGGAGCGGGGCCGCGCCGCGGCAAGACGCGAGGCCGCGAACGCCTCCCGCGGTGCAGTGGATGATGTCGCGTCCGCGCAGGTCGCGCCCGGCCAACGCCGCAGGAGAATTGCTGAAATCGAAGTCGGGGATCGCCGCACCGCCCCCGGCCGCCCCCATCGTGAGTGCGCCCGGGATCCGGATCTGCAGGGCGCGGGCCCCGGCAACCGAATCGACAGGATAGATGGTCCGCGCTCCGCCGGCGAACGCGTAGGCAGCCGTCGAAAAGGAGCGCAGCACGTCGATGACGACGACGGTGCCGGTCAGCCCGGAACAGCTGTCGAGATCGGCTCTCAGGATTTCCATGCGCACCGCCGATCGGTCCGCGTTCACGAGCGGGCGACGTAGCCTCCGAACTGGTCCCACAGTTCTATCGCCTGCACGCTCGCGAGCGAGTCGCGGACGAAGAGGGATACCTTCTCATCCTCGATAAAGCTCGCCGCCGAGTGCGCGACCAGTATCTTCGCGGGGTCCTGCGGCATCGCGATCGCCCATCCCTGGACATAATCGATGCCGATGTTGGCGAGCGATTCGACGGTGTCGCAGTCCTCGGCCCATTCCGCGATGGTCTTCATTCCGAGGTTGCCGGCGAGGTCCGCGATCGCCTCGACGATCGCGAGATTGGCCGGATGGCGGTTCACGTCCCTGACGAACGAGCCGTCGATCTTGACGGCGTCCGCCGAGAGCTCCTTCAGGTAGGAAAACGACGTGTATCCCGCGCCGAAATCGTCCAGCGCCACCTTGGCTCCGACGGTCCTTGCCCTGTCGATGAAGCGCCTCGTGTTGTCCATGTCGTGCAGCGCGACGCTTTCGGTGATCTCGACGCACAGCCGCTCCACGGTGCGCCCGTGCTCGCGCAATATCGCGAACGCGTCCTGGATGAACCTTTCGTCGTTCAGCGACGCACCGCTCAAGTTGACGCACACGAACTGCGTCCTCTTGAGCTCGTCGTAGTGCGCGTCGACCCACTCCAGCGTGTTCGAGAGAACCCACTTGTCGATCACGGCGATACGGCCGTTGTTCTCCGCGGCGGATATGATTTTCCCGGCGGGCGTGATGGTGTTGTCGGCCTCGCGCATCCTCAGCAGCACCTCGAAGTTCAGCGAGTCGTAGGGCGCGCGCAGGGACATGATGGGCTGCATCAGGAGGAACAGGCCTTCGGGCGCAACGCCCACCCCGAAACGCTCGATCAGGTGCAGCTCCTCCTCGCGCTCCTTGAACAGCGAGGCGTTCTTCTCGTACACCACCAGGCCATCGTGGTGCCCGCCCTTGGCCGCCCGGCAGGCGCGGTCGGCCGCCGATATCGCGTCCTTGACCTTGATGCCGCCGGCCACCTCGATCAGTCCGATCGAGCCCTTCACCTGGAAGGCCCGGTCCCCGATCTGGTACGGGTGCATGCCTATCCTTTCGACGATCGCCCGGCAGACTTCCGCCGCCGACTGGATCGACGTGTCCTTGAACACGATGACGAATTCGTCCCCGCCGACCCGCCCCATGTCGTGATGGATCCTCATCGTCTCCTTGACGCGCATACACAATTGCTTCAGGACCTCGTCGCCCGCCAGATGGCCGAACAGGTCGTTGATCAGTTTGAACCGGTCCAGGTCCAGGTAAGCGACCGCGAGAGGCTTTCCGTTGTCCAACCTGCCGATCGTCTCGTCGAGGACCTTCTCGATCCCCCGGCGGTTCAGCACGCCGGTCAGGGGATCATTCTCGGCCAGGAATCGCAGCCGATCCGTAGCCTTGGTCCTCTCCGTGATGTCCTGCAGCGATCCTTCGATCTTATCCTGGGAGAGCGTGGCCTTGACCAGGAACCAACGCGGGTCGCGGCCCGGGCTTCTTATCTCCATCTCCTGGCCAGCCTCGCCCGAAGCGATTTCCCGCAGTCTGTCCCATGCGCCCGGTTCGAAGTAGTCGCCCCAGTGATCCATCCTGCCGGCCCCGGGCTTCACGCGCAGCATGTCGCGCAGGGCGGGGTTGACGCGCATGAATGCACCGCTCTCGTCCAGCGTGAAAAGACCGATGGGAATTGCCTCGTAAGTGCTCCGCAACTCCGCCTGTGCCCTCACTTTCTCGTACCGCTCCTGCCTCATCTGTTCCGCGAGCGCCAGCGCAGCCATCAGGCTGGATGCCAAGGCCGCCGTGACGCTGTTGATGGTCCCGATGAATGTCTTGATCCCCAGGGCCGCGGAAATCACCTCGTATAGACTCGCAAACAGCGCGATTCCAAGCGATATGCTGTACCAGATCGCCACCGTCGAACGCGTGATGAACAGGATGCGCACCATGTAGAAGATCATCACCGCGATCGCGTAAGTCGCCCACACCCATACGAAGGGGAGAAATCTCGAAAACGGCAGCACGACCGCGACAATCAGTACCGCCACGCATGACCACTGGGCAATGACAAGCAGCTTCGCATAGCCGACCCGCGCCAGCTCGTTTCGGAACAGCCGGCCGAACAGCGTGATCGTCAGGACGTAGTAGGCGGCAACCGCCGCCTTGCGCATCGACAGCATCCAATCCGGCGGTATCGTCCGTCCAAGCCACTGCGTGTCCCACCCGGCAGAAATCGCCGCGAGGCGCAGGTTGGAGACCAGCCAGACCGCAAAGAGCACGTACAGCCATTCCCGATTGATGATCGCAGTCACCAGAACGAAAAGCGAGAGTACGATCAAGCCGCCATCCAGCAGCCCCGATTCGCGGTGGAACTTCTTGATCGACGCCTCGAGCTGGTCCTCCGACCAGCGCACGACGGTTATGCGGGCCGGGCCCGCAAACGTTCCCTTGCACAACACCTTCATGTTGGACCGCAGCCTGCCTAGCTTGAACGCGAATCCTGCTTTCACCGCTTCCATTTGACCGTGCGCCCCTCGCCGGTCTGCATCACCCAAGGCGCGCAGACCTGCCGCGTCCCAGCAGGCGGCGCCTACGGCGTGTCTTGATGGAAGTTCTATCTGCGTTACTTCACTCTCGTTCTCGGCCACCTCGAAAACGAACCAGAACGGCGATTCCGACAGTTTCGTATCCAGGTGTCGGACCGCCGATCGGTTCTCCAGTTGCGCCAACGCCTGTGCGGGCGTCAGTTCGGCGCCTGTTTGTTCCAGAGGCCGGAATTTGATCGCTGTCCCACCGTCGCTGGCGTATTCGCTGTCAAAAGCCACCAGCGCGAAGAGCGACATCAGGCCGATCGCGACAGGCACGGCGTAGATCGCAAAGCCGTACACGAGCGAATCTATCGCCGTGTTGGCCCGGATCATCGCTCGATAGGGCAAGGAATTCCTGAACGCCATCACAGTCCGTCAACCGCCTTGCGGAAAAACGGGCGGCATGCAACCCGCACGCCGCCCCCCAAACTACGCAGCCATCGCAACTTCGTCGAACGACTTCGCGTGCCGGATGCCGATTTCGGGCGACACGAGTTTCTCGTCGCTGACGGCAATGTCCGGATGGTACGTGCGGAAAAAGAAGTCGTACAGGGGGTGATTCGTCGCGCCCCACCGAGATTCCACCATGGCCACCTCAAGCGCCATGACCCGGTGCGGAATATTGCTCGCGTGGTGCATCGGAATGAAATCCCCACCCGCATAGACGTCCTCGAAGCAAAGCGCTTCATACTGGCGGTCCAGCGGCGACCTGCCGGCAATGACCATCCAGTCGATATTGTGTTCCGCGCAGTAGTCATGATATGCCTTGAACAGCGTTGTCTTGACGACCCGCCCCATCCGGCCCAGGGAAACACCCAGTCTCGTTGCCTCGGCGAGACTCTTGTTCTGCAGCCAATCGGGGAGGACCACCGAGCCCTCGAGGGGAAGCTTCCTGTGGCGATTGGTATGAATCCGCATTGTCCCGAGAGGGGATCCGTCCAATTTAGATTCTGCCAGCAGTACCACCGACCCGTCCTCGCGATCATGGGGCTCCGGCACCTTCAGTACGCTCGCGAGCGCCTCCAGGTGACGCCCGTACGCGGCATGCCGAATGTGGACGGCTTTTCCGAGTTCGTCGTCGCTGCGGACGATCTTGACGGTGAAGGGCATCCGTTCCTCTTTCGAGCGTAGCGCTTTGAAGGCGTGTTGCTGCGTCGAAATGCTTGCCACCAGACCGCTGTTCATTGCTTCCACGTTCAGACGTGCGTTCATGTCCCAACCTCCGTTTTTATGAACAAGAAAGAACAACCTACTTCGATTGATTCACCCATTGCATGCCCAGTTGATACCTTGCCCTATGGCCCGACAGTCGATGTACTACCCTGCGTACAAGCAGAAATCAGCACGAAATATCAAAGAAATCCGTTACCCACGTCCCTTTTGCAGTGTCGCCGAGCCTATTCCGACGCGGCGAGTATCCTTTCGATATAGCGGGCCACCAGGTCCACCTCGAGGTTGACCCGGCTTCCCCTCTTCAGGTGTTTGAGCGTCGTAACCTGCAGCGTGTGCGGAATCAGGTTGACGTCGAACTCGGGTCCGTTCACAGTGTTCACCGTCAGGCTCACTCCCTGGATCGTGATCGAGCCCTTGCGGGCGATGTACTTCTTGAGCTCGGCGGGCGCGCGCACGGCCAGGCGGTAGCTTTCGCCCAGGGGCTCGAAGGCTGTCACTTCCCCCACGCCGTCGACATGCCCCGACACCAGGTGTCCGCCCAGCCGGTCGGAGAGCCGCAGCGCCTTTTCGAGATTGACCTCGCCGGGCTGGTCCAGTCCGACGGTGCAGTGGATCGATTCCGCGGAGACGTCCACCTGGAAGCCGGTGGCGCTCTTCGCGATCACGGTCAGGCATGCGCCGTTGACCGCGACGCTGTCGCCGATCGCGACGTCATCCAGGTCCAGACGCACCGCGTGCACGGTCAGGCGCACCCCGTTTTCGCGCGGCTCGACCTTGTTGATCTTGCCCAATGCGGCGACGATTCCGGAGAACATGGCTTCCTCCCGTCGTTGATCCCTGTCGAAGATTACACTGGGCGTGCCAATGCGAAAAGCATATCCGTCATGGCGATGCAGGGGCCTCCCCCCGCGCCCGGAGGATCCCGGCGCCATGCAGGCGTATCCGTTATGGTCTATACCGATTGGGGAGCGCGGCCACGGGAAGGAACGCCTCCCGCCGCGCCCCGCCCGTGCGGGAGCCGCGACTATGCTTCCGTCATGGCCTTCTCCGGCCTGATTCCTCATCGTGCTCTCCATTGCCCCGGCGTTCGGGCAGGCCCTCTGGCTTCCGGTCTACTCGCATGTCTGGCATGGAGACGTGGACAAGTCAGGCACCCCCGAGAAACCCCGGTATCCGAGCGGCTGAGCATCAGCACTACGGACCCGGTCGAAGTCCTTCCGGCTGACCTCTGCACGCTATTACGACACCGGCGGGCGGCTTCTGAAGAACAATGTGGCCTCCCCGGGGATCATCGGCCCGACCGCTGCCCATGAACCGTAGGTCCCGAGGAGCGCCGCCACGGGCGGGTCCGGGGGGAGGGTCAGGCGCGCAGAATCCGCGCAATGACGCGGATGTCCTCGCCGACGCGGCTCACGTCGCGGATCGCCAGCGGGGTCATCAGCGAGAGGTCGGTGATCTCGGGCAGGCTGAACATGCCCCTCCCGGAATCGCCGACGAGGCTGGGCGCGAGGTAGAGGAGCAGCTCGTCCACGCAGCCTTCGCGCAGCAGCGATCCGTTGAGCCGGCTTCCCGCTTCGACGTGCAGCTCGCCCACGCCGCGTTTCGCGAGCTCGGCGAGCACCGCGGGGAGGTCGGTCTTGCCCTGCGGGTTCGGGATCGGAATCACCTGCGCGCCCCGCGCGCGCAGCGCGTCGGCCTTCGCCGCATCCTCGCGCGCGACCACCACCAGCAGCCTGCCGCCTTGCACGATGCGCGCATCCGGGCTGACCTCCATCCTCGAATCGACCAGCACCTTGAGCGGTTGGCGCGGCGTATCGACGAGCCGCACGCTGAGCAGGGGATCGTCGTCCTTCACCGTTCCGATGCCGGTCAGCACGGCGCAGGCGCGGGCGCGGAAATGGTGGCCGTCGCGGCGCGCCGCTTCCCCCGTGATCCACTGGCTCCTGCCGTTCGCCAGCGCAGTCCGCCCGTCCAGGGTCGCGGCGATCTTCATGCGCACCCACGGGCGGCCGCGGGTCAGGCGCGAGATGAAACCGATGTTGAGCTCGCGGGCCTCCCCTTCCATGAGCCCGGAGGCGACTTCGATGCCCGCGGCGCGCAGCCTGGAAAAACCGCTGCCCGACACGGCGGGATTGGGGTCCTGCATGGCCGCGACGACGCGCGCGACGCCCGCTTCGATGACCGCGTCGGCACAGGGCGGGGTGCGCCCGTGGTGGCTGCAGGGCTCGAGCGTGACGTACATCGTCGCCCCATGTGCGCGCCGCCCGGCCTCCCGAAGCGCGTTGATCTCGGCGTGCGGCAGGCCCGCCGCCTCGTGCCAGCCTTCGCCCGCGACCTCGCCGTCCTTGACGATCACGCAGCCGACGCGCGGATTGGGCGTGGTGGTGTACAGGCCGCGCTCGGCCAGCGCAAGCGCGCGGGCCATGCAGTCGCGGTCGACGGTGGTGAACACCTTTTCTTCGGGACGGAATCTTGTCCGCGCGCTAGCGGGTCTTGGCGGTCTTGCGGGCGCGCTTGGCGCCGGGGCGTTTGACCTGCTGGATGGCGTCGCGGAAATCGTCCACGCGCTGAAAGTCCTCGTACACCGAGGCGAAGCGGATATAGGCGACGTCGTCCATCTTCTTGAGCTCGCGCATCACCATCTCGCCGACCACTCGGCTCGGGATCTCGCGCTCCCCCAGCGCGAGGATGCGCTGCTCGATGCGGTTGATCGCCGCGTCGACGTACTCCGTCGGCACGGGCCGCTTGTGCAGCGCCCGTATGAAGCCGGTGCGGATCTTCTCCCTATCGTAGGCGGTGCGATTGCCGTTCTGCTTGACGATCATCGGCATCTGCAGCTCGACTCGCTCGTAGGTGGTGAAGCGCTTGCCGCAGGCCTGGCACTCGCGGCGCCGCCGCACGCTGTCGCCGTCCTCCGACAGCCGCGAATCGACCACGCCGGTGTTGTCCGCCTTGCAGTACGGGCATTTCATCGCGACCGGCGCCTCAAGCCGCGGTGCTCATCGCGCGCTCCGGCGCCTGCGCGTAGACGGGAAAGCGCTTGCACAGGGCGCCGACCTCCCGCTTCACGCGCGCGAGCGAAGCCGCGTCGTTCGGCGCCTCGATCACGTCGGCGAGCAGGTTCCCCACCCTCTCCGCCTCGGCGGCGCCGAAACCGCGCGTGGTCATCGCGGGTGACCCGACCCGGATGCCGCTGGTGACAAAGGGCTTCTGCGGATCGTGCGGAATAGCGTTCTTGTTGACGGTGATGTCGGCGCGCCCCAGCGCGCCCTCGGCGTCCTTTCCCGTGATGTTCTTCGACCGCAGATCGACCAGGAACATGTGGCTGTCGGTTCCTCCGGAGACGATGCGAAGTCCGCGCTTGGCGAGCGTGTCGGCCATGATGCGGGCGTTGGCGAGCACCTGCTCCTGGTAGCGCCTGAACCCGGGCGCGAGCGCCTCCTTGAACGCCACCGCCTTCGCCGCGATGACGTGCATGAGCGGCCCGCCCTGTATGCCGGGGAAGATGGTCGAGTTCATCGCCTTCTCGTGCTCCGCCTTGGCGAGGATGAGCCCTCCACGTGGGCCGCGCAGCGTCTTGTGGGTGGTGCTGGTGACGAAGTCAGCGATTCCGATCGGGCTCGGGTAGATCCCCACGGCGACGAGGCCGGCGTAGTGCGCCATGTCAACCATCAGCTGGGCTTCGACCTCGTCGGCGATGTCGCGGAAGCGCTGCCAGTCGATCACGCGCGAATACGCCGAGGCGCCAGCGACGATGAGCTTGGGCTGGTGCTCCTGCGCCAGCCGCTCCACTTCGTCGTAATCGATCACCTCGTCGGCATTCAGCCCGTAGGCCATGGCGCGGTAGAGCTTGCCCGACATGTTGACCGACGCGCCGTGGGTCAGGTGGCCGCCGTGGGCGAGCGACATGCCGAGGATCGTGTCCCCGGGCTGCAGCACGGCCATGTATACCGCCTGATTCGCCTGAGAGCCGGAATGCGGCTGCACGTTGGCGCAGTCGGCGCCGAAGAGCTTCTTTACGCGCTCGATGGCGAGGGTCTCGGCGACGTCGACGAATTCGCATCCGCCGTAATAGCGCTTGCCGGGATAGCCTTCGGCGTACTTGTTGGTAAGCTGGGACCCCTGCGCCTCGAGCACCGCGGGGCTGACGTAGTTCTCCGACGCGATCAACTCGATGTGCTCTTCCTGGCGCCGGTTTTCCGCCTGAACGGCGCGATGGAGTTCCGGATCGGTCCGCGCGAGATCGTCATTGCTGGAGAACATGTAAAGGGCTCTTTCGCAAAAATTCATTTTACCATGCGAACGGGGGCGTTTATGCCCTCGTAAGTCATTTATAATCAATATCGTATGACATGATGGCGCCAGAGGACTCCCATGAATGAAGCAGAGGTCCGCAACCGGCTGCTCGATCTGTATCCGGCCCTGCGCTCGCTTCCGGCGAAGCGCCTCGACGAACTTCTCGATGAGGCCCTGGTGCGCACCGCGCCCTCGGGCACGGTCATGTTCGACGAACGCAACGCCTGCCAGGCATTTCCCCTGCTCATCGAAGGAACGATCCGGGTCTCGAAAACCGCGCAGAACGGGCGTGAATTGCAGCTCTACCGGGTGGTCCCGGGCGAAGCCTGCATGCTCAGCTCGAGCTGCCTGCTCGGCAACGTCCCCTATTCCGCGCGCGGCGTCGCCGAATCGGATCTCGTACTCGTGGCCCTGCCGCAGCCGGTTTTCTCCCGCCTGCTCGCCGAGCACGAGCCGTTCCGCAGCTACGTATTCAGCCTGTTCGCGGAGCGCGTCTCCGAGCTGATGCAGCTCGTCGAAGCCGTCGCCTTCCAGCGTCTGGACAGGCGGCTGGCGACTCTCCTGCTCGGCAAGGGCCGCGTCATCCGCACCACGCACCAGGTCCTCGCCGAGGAGCTGGGCAGCGTACGCGAGATCGTCAGCCGCCTGCTCAAGGGCTTCGCCGACCAGGGCCTGGTCGCGCTCGAGCGCGAGCGCATCGAGATCCTCAATCCCCAGGGACTGCGCCAGGTGGCCGGCACTTAGGTCAAAGAAGGGGAACCGCTCTCGCGAGCATCCCTTTCAGCCGCTCGTAGTGCGTGCCCTCCCAGTACAGGCGCGCGCAGGATGGGCAGCGCCGGAAGCGTTGGTAGCTCTCGCGCACCTTGCACGGAAGGCGCTCCATCACCTGCGCCTTGTCGATTTCGTCCAGCTCGACATTGCATTCCCGGCAGCGCGTGAAAGGCCTGAGCTTCCCCTCGAGCTGCAGGGCGCCGATCACTTCCGCGAGCTGCGCCTCGGCGTCGATTGCGCGCACGAAACGCCCCCGCTCGATCGCGCGCCGCTTGAGCAGGCCCAGGTCGCGGGTAAGCACGATGCGGCGCTCCGCAGCTGCTATCGCGGCGATTTCGGCGTCGGCATAGTCGTTGCGCCACAGCGAGTCGAAGCCCGCGAGGCGCAAGTGCCGCGCCAGCTTGCCCAGGTGCGCGTCGAGCACGAAACGGGGATCGCGCAGCGGCTCGGGCCTGAGGTGCTGGAGCGGGGCGATGTCCAGGCTCTCGAATACGGGATAGACGGCGACGCGCTCGCCGCCGCGCAGCACGTACCCGAAGCCGACGGAGACGCCGTCGACCAGGACCAGGTCGACTTCGGTATGCGGAACGCCGGCGGACTCGATCGCGTCCTTCACCGAGCGAGCGCGGTCGATTTCGATCGGAAACGCGGTCTTGCGCAGCCGTGGCGCCAGGAAATCGTTCAGTTCCTCGTAAAACCGGAATTCGGCGCTCGCGCGCGCGTTCGCCATTACATGAGGCCGCACATCTGCTTCAGGTCGACGTTGCCGCCGGATATGAGTACGCCCACCCGCTTGCCCGCGACGGAATATCCGCGCTCGAACAGGCCCGCGGCACCCAGCGCCCCGGTCGGCTCGACCACGATCTTCATCCGTTCCCAGAGATAGAGCATGCCCGAGAGCAATTCGGCGTCGCTCACGGTGGTCATGTCGTGCACCAGCGCGAGGACGAGCGGAAACGTCAGCGCGCCCAGGGAATGCGTGCGCGCGCCGTCGGCGATCGTGTCCGGATTGCGGCAGGACTGCAGCTGCTTCGACTTGAACGAGCGCGTCGCATCGTCGCCCGCGCTGGGCTCCACGCCCACCACCTTGCAGCCCGGGGAGAGCCGGCTCGCGGCGATCGCGCAGCCGGAGATCAGTCCGCCGCCCCCGCAGGGTACGAACAGGTAGTCGAGCGGGCCGGCATCCTCGATCAGCTCCTTGGCCGCGGTTCCCTGTCCGGCAATGACCTGGGGATGATCGAAAGGCGGAACGACCGCGAAGCCCCGTTCGGCCGCGATCGCCGCCGACAGCTCCTCGCGCGAGCTCGTGTGCTTGTCGTAGAGCACCACCTCGGCGCCGTAGCCCCGCGTCGCCTCCAGCTTGACCGCCGGTGCGTCCCGAGGCATGACGATAGTGACGGCGATTCCGAGATCTCTCCCTGCGAGGGCCACCGCCTGGGCGTGGTTTCCCGAGGAATACGCGAGCACGCCGCGCCGCCGCGCCTCTGCCGGGAGCTGCGCCAGGGCGTTGAACGCGCCGCGGAACTTGAACGCCCCCATGCGCTGGAAATTCTCGCACTTGAAGAACACGCGTGCGCCGGTGCGCGCGTCCACGGTGCGCGAGGTCATCACCGGCGTGCGGTGGGCGCGGCCGAGCAGCCGCGCGGCCGCGGCGGCGACATCGTCGTACTGGACGGGCAATCCGGAGCTCGCTGAGGCGTTCACGATGCCGGCGATTCTACGCCGCCATGCTTCGGGCCTGCACAGGCCGTTGTGCTAATCTGCTCGTGGAAATGAGACGAACTTCCCCGAAACCGGCTGCCGACGGCGCCCTCAGGCTGCGCCGCCTCGGGATCGACACCTACCGCGAAAACGTCGCCTTCCTTCACCGCCAGTGCGACCTCTACCGCGCCGCGGGGTTCGAAGTGCTGTCGAAGGTGCAGGTGTTCGCGCGCAAGCGCCGCATCCTCGCGGTGCTCAACGTCGCCGACGACGCGGCGATCGTCAGGCCGGACGAACTGGGCCTCTCCGAGCAGGCGTTCGCGCAACTGGGCCTGCGCGAGGGCAGCCTGGTCAAGGTGGCGCACGCGGAGCGCCCGGCGTCCATGGACGCGGTGCGCAGGAAGATCGCCGGCGATCGCCTGTCGGAGGACGACTACCGGGAGATCATCCGGGACGTCGCGGCGAACCGGTATTCCAAGACCGAGATGTCGGCCTTCCTAGTCGCCTCGAGTCAGGCGAACCTCGACCGCGACGAAGTGCTCTTCCTGACGCGCGCCATGGCCGACTCGGGCGAGCGCCTGGACTGGAAGGAAACGGTCGTCGTCGACAAGCACTGCATCGGCGGTATCCCCGGGAACCGCACCTCGATGCTCGTGGTGCCCATCGTGGCCGCGCACGGCATGCTGATCCCCAAGACATCGAGCCGGGCCATCACCTCGCCCGCGGGCACGGCCGACACCATGGAAGTGCTCGCCAAGGTCGATCTGTCGGTGGAGGCGCTGCACCGGGTCGTTCGCAAGCACAGGGGGTGCGTCGCCTGGGGCGGCACCGCGCGGCTCTCGCCCGCCGACGACATCCTGATCTCCGTCGAACGTCCGCTCGGCATCGACTCCGAGGGCCAGATGGTCGCCTCGATCCTGTCGAAGAAACTCGCCGCGGGATCGACCCACCTGCTGATCGACATACCCGCGGGCCCGACCGCCAAGGTGCGCCACATGCGCGATGCGCTGCGGCTGCGCAAGCTCTTCGAATACGTCGGCAGGCAGCTCGGCCTGCAGATCGAGGTGATCATCACCGACGGCCGCCAGCCGGTCGGGCGCGGCGTCGGGCCGGTGTTCGAGGCGCGCGACGTCATGCAGGTGCTGCAGAACGATCCGCGCGCCCCGGCCGATCTGCGCCAGAAGGCGCTGCGCCTGGCCGGCCGCGTACTCGAGTTCGACCCCGACGTGCGCGGCGGCGACGGTTATGCCATCGCGCGCGACATCCTCGATTCCGGTCGCGCCCTGGCCAAGATGAACGCGATCATCGAAGCGCAGGGAAGGCAGGAAGTGCGCTGCGCTCCCGGACCGCTCTCCTTCGCGATGTCCGCGCCGGCGAGCGGCTACGTCGTTTCGATCGACAACCTTCAGGTGGCGCGCATCGCGCGCTTCGCGGGTGCGCCGCTCGACAAGGGCGCTGGCGTGGACCTGTTCAGGAAGGTGGGCGACAAGGTGAAGAAAGGCGAGCCGCTGTATCGGGTTCACGCGCAGGTCGCGGCCGAATTCCGGTTCGCCCGCGTCCTCGCGTCCCGCTCGAGCGGCTACGCCATCGGCCGCGCCGACGAAGTGCCCAAGTCGGTCGTCGAGTCGTGATGCTGATCGGCTTTCCCGACTACGCCGAACAGTGTCGCAGCCTCGCTGCCGCGCTCGGCGCGCCGCTTGCGTTCGCGCAGGTACACCGGTTCCCCGACGGCGAGAGCAAGCTGACGCTGCCCGCCCCGCTGCCGGAGCGCATCGCCGTCTGCCGTACCCTGGACCGCGCCAACGACAAGCTGGTCGAGCTCATGCTCGCGGCGGCGACCGCGCGCGAGCTGGGCGCGGAACACCTCACGCTGGTGGCGCCCTATCTTTGCTACATGCGCCAGGACGCCGCCTTCCAGCCCGGCGAAGCGGTGAGCCAGCGCATCGTCGGCAAGTTCCTCGCCGGCCTGTTCGACCGAGTGGTGACCGTGGACCCGCACCTGCATCGCACCGCGACGCTCGACGAGGCGGTTCCGGCACGGCCGGCCGTCTGCCTCTCCGCGGCGCAGGCGATGGGCGAGTTTCTTCGCGAGCGGTTGGCCGACGCGCTGGTGCTCGGTCCGGACGCCGAATCGCGGCAATGGGCGGCGGAGGTCGCGCGCCCCGGCGGATTCGAATTCGCGGTCTGCCGCAAGACCCGGAAAGGCGATCGCGACGTCGAGATCCACCTTCCGTCGATCGCCTTCTCCGGCCGCGCGGTGGTGCTGGTGGACGACGTCGCGAGCACCGGCCTTACCCTCGCCACTGCGGCGGGTCATTGCGTGCGCCTGGGGGCGGCCAGCGTGGATGTGCTCGTCACCCACGCGCTGTTCGTGGGCGACGCGGTGGCCGGTCTGCAGCGCGCCGGAGCACGCCACATCTGGAGCAGCGACAGCGTCACCCACGCGAGCAACGCGATCCCGCTCGCGGGACTCATCGCGCGGGCTCTCGCGCACGGCGCCTAGGACGTAGGTTGGGCTGAGCGAAGCGAAGCCCAACGTCGACGCGAGTCACGCGCACTTCGTTGGGCTTCGGGCTTCGCCCTCAGCCCAACCTACAGCCCTTGGGAACGCGTCTCGGAGAGGTGCGAGACGTCTCCCCAGGCGATGATGCGCCACGCGCCTGCGTGAAAGCCGAGGCGGTTCAGGCCCGCGTTCGCGATGCTGAAGCTGCGCTGAGCATCCAGGGGGATGTCCATGACGTGGCGGTAGATCGCGCCCAGAACGCCGCCATGCGTGACGACGACGGCCCTTCCGCCCTGCGCCTGCCTCGCGAGGCGCTCGAGCGCCTCGATCACGCGGTCGCGGAACTGCAGCGCGCTTTCGCCGCCCTCGGCGGCGAAATGCGGGTCATGCGTTCTGAAGCGCTCATAGTCCTGCGGAAAATCGCGTTCCACCTCGGTGTAGGTCCGCCCTTCGAAGATCCCGTAGTTCCTCTCCCGCAGGCTGCCGTCCAGGACGATCGGCAGCTGCGTCGCCTCGGCGATCGGCGCGACCGTCTGGCGCGTGCGCCCCGCGTCGCTCGAATAGAGCACGTCCACCGATTCGCCCGCGATCCGGCGCGCCAGCGCCTGCGCCTGGGCGCGCCCGATCTCGGTGAGGGCGCTGTCGGCACGGTATCCCTGGATGCGTCCCTCGGCGTTCCATACGGTCTCGGCGTGGCGCACCAGCAGGATCTCGCTCATCGCTCCCCCAGCCAGCGCCGCAGCAGCGGATTTCCGCGTCCCGCGGCAACCGACAGCACGCAGGTGTCGCGCGGACTTGCGCGCAGCCGCAGGCGCAGGGCGAGCAGCTCGTCGCGGCGAAACAGATGCAGCGCGATGTCGTCCCCGGGCCTGCGCCGGTCCAGAACGGCGTCGAGCCCGCCGGAGCCCGGGCGTACGCCGTCGAAGGCGACGACTACGTCACCCGCGGCGACCCCGGCGGCCTGCGCCGCGCCGCCGTCGAGCACATGCGTAACGATCCAATCCTTGCCTTCGCGTCGCGTGCGCAGGCCGATCGCGGGCCGTGCGGACAGCGCGCGAAGGTCCTTGCCTGCCGGCTTGCCCCCCTTGTCCCCGGCGGACTCCGCCGCGCGCAGGCTCATGTCTACACCGTGGGTGAGCAGCGCGGCCTTCAGCGGCAGCTCACGCGTGGAACGCAGGGCCGTCTCGAAGAAGCGGCCCAGTCTCAAACCCGTCACGTCCAACGCGAGCCGCTCGAAGTCGCCCTCCTGGAGCCCGATTCCCGGCATTCCGTAACGCTTCCAGAGTGCACGCATCACGTCGTCGAGCGACTTGCGGGCGCGCGTACGCTCGCGGATCAGCAGATCGAGGCACAGCGCGACGAGGCTGCCCTTGAGGTAGTAGCTGACGATGGCATTGGGTGAGTTTTCGTCCTGCCGGTAGAACTTGGTCCACGCGTCGAACGAAGACTCGGACACGGTCTGGCGCCGGCGCCCCGGCGTTCTGAGGTAGGCGGAGATGCGTCGACCCAGCGTCTCCAGGTACTGGTCCCGCGTGACCAGGCGCGATCGCGCCAGGGCAAGGTCGTCGTAATAGGAAGTGAAGCCCTCGAACAGCCACAGCAGCGTGGTGTAGTTCTCTCGTTCCAGGTCGTAGGGCGCAAATGCCGCCGGCTTGATGCGCTTGACGTTCCAGGTGTGGAAGTACTCGTGGCTGCACAGGCCGAGGAAATTGCGATAGCTCTCGGTAGGCTCCTTCATGCCGGGCTGCGGCAAATCGTCGCGCGCGCACAGCAGCGCAGTCGACCCCCGGTGCTCCAGGCCTCCGTAGCCCTCTCCCACCGCCGTGACCAGGAACACGTAGCGGTCCATCGGGGCGCGCCGCGCGCCGCGCCCCGTCCCGCTCCAGAAATCGATGTGGTGCTCGCAAAGGCGCTTCAGGTCCCGCGTCAGGCGCGCCATGTCCGCGCGGTGTCGCCCGGTGAGGGCGAACTCATGCGGCACGCCGCGGGCACGAAAGCTCGCAATTTCGAAATCGCCCATTTCCACAGGATGGTCGATCAGCTCGTCGTAGTCGGCCGCGAAGTAGGCTCCGAATGCATGCGGCCTCCGGCCGCGGCCCGCACTCGCACCGGGCCGCGGCGGGAGGCCGGTGGCCACGCGCCAGTCCTTGTAACGGGCGCCCTTCGGAGGCAGGAGCTCCACTTCGCAACTCCGTCCCTCGCATCCAAGCGCCCTGAGGAACACGCACGGCCCGTTGAAGAACCCGTGCGAGGTGTCCAGGTGCGCGCCGCGCACCGACAAGTCCCACGCGTAGACCTCGGTCCGCACCGTAAGCGGCCCCGGGACCGGCGCCGCGCGCCAGGTGTGCTTGTCGAGCTTCTCCAGCGCCACAGGACGCGCGCCGTGTGCAGCATCGATCGCGACGACGTGCCGCGCGAATTCGCGCACGAGATAGCTCCCCGGAATCCAGGCGGGCAGCGCGAACCGCTGTCCCTCGGGGTCCGGATCCTCGACCGTGCAGCGGACCTCGAACAGGTGTGCCTCCGGGGACAGGGGAAGGACCGAATACCGAATGGGAGATTCTTTGGTCATCGACATATTCGCGGCGCACAAAGCGGGCTAGTCTAGCGCGACGCAGGCACGCCTGCCCGGCGGCGACCTTTCGGCTCCCAAGCGCATGATTGCACGGATATAAATCCCGATTGTCCTCATCGCCTGGAATATCCCTAAAGAAATCCGCCTCGCTGCCGCTAAACAAAGGGGAAAGTGCATCCCTTACCAGCGAAAGAAGCGCAGCCGTGAAAACCAACCTGCCCATCACCAATATCGAGCATCGCTACCCCCAAGGGAAGATCATCGTCTCCAAGACGGATCTCAAAGGGCTCATCACGCATGCCAACGACACCTTCGTCGAGATCAGCGGATTCTCCAGAGACGAACTGGTCGGCAAGAGCCATAACCTGGTTCGGCATCCGGACATGCCAGCCGAGGCCTTCGAGGACCTGTGGACGACCATCAAGTCGGGCCGGCCCTGGCGCGGGATGGTCAAGAACCGTTGCAAGAACGGCGACCACTATTGGGTGAAGGCGCTGGTGGTGCCGGTGCGCAACCAGCACCAAACGCTCGGCTACATGTCGGTTCGCACCGAGCCGACGCGCCGGGAAGTCGAGAAGGCGGAACGGCTCTACCGCGACGTACGCGAGAAGCGGCGCTCCCTTCGCAAGTCGAGGAGCCTCTACTCCCGTATCCTGCATCACGTGCCGTTCGAGACTCGCCAGGCGCTTTTCTCCGCCAGCATGGCCCTGCTCGCCGTCGGTGCCGCCGCCGCGGGCCTGGCTGGTTGGAACGTGGCCGCCTGGACCATGGCGTTCGCAGGCGCGGTACTCGCCGCGTCGAACTCCGTCTTCATCCTGCGCACCGTCAGCCGCCCCCTGAGGAAAGCGGTCGAGCACTTCGACAGGATCGCACAGGGCAAGCTGGACGACGATATCGAGGTGAGCGGCCTGGACCAGACCGGCCGCGTGCTGGCCTCGCTGGCGACGACCCAGGCCCACCTGCGGGTGATCATCGACGATATCCAGGGCAGCGTCGAAGTCCTGGAAAAGCGCTGCACCGAACTGGAGACGGAGGTCGAACAGGTATCGACGCATTCACGCTCCCAGTCCGACCGCATCACGCAGGTGAGCGTGGCGATGGAAGAAGTGTCGGTTTCCGTCACGGAGGTCGCGAAGAGCGCCGAAGGGACCGCCGCTTCCGCGCAGTCGACCCTGGAGATCGTCAGCGAAGGCAACCAACGGATGGCGCAAAGCCTGAGCAATACCGATCAGGTGGTGACCGCGGTGCAGACCTCCAGCCAGGGCATAGACCGCCTGAGCGAAGCCATCCAGAACGTCGGGGCGGTCACGCGCATCATCAAGGAAATCGCCGAGCAGACCAATCTTCTCGCGCTGAATGCCGCCATCGAGGCGGCACGCGCCGGGGAACACGGGCGGGGCTTCGCGGTGGTGGCCGACGAGGTGCGCAAGCTCGCCGAACGCACCGCGCGCAGCACCGAGGACATCGATCGCATGGTGGCGGACATCCACGGCACCACCGCGTCGGCGGTGGAGGCCATGCGCGTTGCGGCCGACCGCGTGGGCGAAGGGCGCAACATGATCGGCGAGACCTACGAGAGCTTCAAGAAGATCACCGAAGCGAGCACGGAAGTCAATCGCATGTCGAACCACATCGCCGCCGCCGCCAAGGAGCAATCCACCGCCACCGAGGAAGTCGCCAGGAGCACCGAGCACATGTCCGAGCTCATCGAGCGCAATACCGCGTCCCTGCAGCACGTGGTGCAGGCGGTGGACGGCCTGCGGCAAGCGGCCGGGCAACTCCACGGCCTGGTGGCCCACTTCAACGCCTGACCGACTGCCGAGCGCCTTCGGCCGGGGAGCCCGTACTAGGTCCTGGCCTCGAGGTCGGCCGGCGTGTCGACGTCGCGCAGCACGCCGGGATCGGACACCTCGAACTGGGTGATCCAGTCGGGATGTTCCCTGAGGATGCGGCGGGCGCCCTCGTCGCCGGTGAGCGCGAGCAAGTCGTCCCGGAAGCGGCGCGCGAAACCCACCGGATGACCCCGCTCGCCGCCGCACACGGGCGCCGCAATCGCCGCACCTTCGGCGAGGCCCGCGGCGATGCGCGCTATCGTCTCCGGCCGGATGAAAGGCATGTCCGCGAGCGCGATCACCCATCCGTCGGCATCTTCGGAAGCGCGTATCCCCATCGCAAGGCTGGTGCCCATCCCGTCCGCGGCGCTCTTGCAGACGACCGTCTTGCAGCCGGCTTCGCGTATCATTTGCGCGAGCTTCTGCGAGCGCGGACGGACCACGGCAAGGGGCTCGGGAAGGGCTGCGGCGAGATGCCGGGCGGCGGCGACCGCCACCGGTGTGCCGGCTTCGGCGGCCCCGGCCGGCAGCGGTGCGAGCAGCTTGTTGGTGCCGAACCTCTTGGAGAAACCGGCGGCGAGAAGAATGCCGACGACCCGCATCTATCGGACTGGAGCGCTGCCGGTCAGCCGAGCGGAACCGCGCAGCCGGCGCTGACGCCAGCCTTTTCCGGCTCGACGGTTTCCGGCACCTGGACGCCGTGCCGCATCGCCGTCATTTCCGCCAGGACCGCCACCGCGATCTCGGGGGGCGTCTTGCTGCCGATCTTCAATCCCACCGGGCCGCGCAGGTGCGCGATCTCGGTGGCGGAAAGGTCGAATTCCGCGAGCCGCTTGCGGCGCGCGTCGTTGTTCTTCTTGGAGCCGAGCGCGCCGACGTAGAACGCCGGCGACTTCAGCGCTTCCAGGAGCGCCAGATCGTCGAGCTTGGGATCGTGCGTCAGCGCCACGACGGCGCTGTGGGCGTCGAGATCCATCTCCACGACGACGTCGTCGGGCATGCCGCGATTGATGGGGACGCCCGGAAGGTCCCAGCCCTGCTCGTACTCCTCGCGCGGATCGCACACGGTGACGTTGTAGTCGAGCGCCTGCGCCATCATGGTCAGATAGCGCGACAGTTGCCCCGCTCCGATGATGAGCAGGCGCCAGCGCGGCCCGTGCACCGTCTTGAGCAGCCTGCCGTCGAACTCGAGCGCGTCCGACCACCGGCCGGGGGCCAGGCGCACTGCGCCCGATTCCATGTCGAGGAAGCGCGCCACCAACTCGTGGCGCTCGATCGAGGCCAGCAGCTCGGACAGCTTCGAATTCCTGCCCACCGGCTCGAGCACCAGCTCGAGCGTTCCGCCGCAGGGAAGCTTGAAGCGCTCGGCCTGCTCCTTGGTGACGCCGTAAGTGATGGTCTCGGGCTTTTTCACCGCCACGCTGCGCGCCCTCACCTTCTCGATCAGGTCGTCTTCGACGCAGCCGCCGGACACCGAGCCCACGACCTGGCCGTCGTCGCGCACCACCACCATGGCACCCACCGGCCTGGGACCCGAGCCCCAGGTGTGGATGATCGTGCCCAGGGTGGCGGCGTGACCGGCTTCCACCCAGCGTAGCGCAGTCCTGATGACTTCCAGATCGACGCTGTCCATTCCTTGCCTCTCATTGAGCTTGAGAAATACCCTTTTCTAGCGTATTCCCATGCAGATTGCGGGTCAAGGACGGTGCAAGGGCGTGGTCCCATCCGGCCCACGGTTGCGCTTGCGGCCGCCATGGTCTAGGATTTTCGGCGTACCTGGTTCACAAATCCCGAAACCGGCTAGGCTCGAGGGGGGATTTTCCCCGAAACAATCCCGCAGTTCCGGCCGTATCCACAACAAAAAGGCGGCGTTCCGCGGTCGCGGGACGAGCCGACAACATTCATCGAAGGAGGTAGATCATGAGCGTCAAGGTCTCCATGACCGTCAACGGCAAGGCCGTGAGCGCCGAGGTCGAGGAGCGCACGCTGCTCGTCAGCTTCATCCGCGAAACGCTGCAACTCACCGGCACCCACGTCGGCTGCGACACGGCGCAGTGCGGCGCCTGCACCATATTCCTCAACGGGCGCGCGGTGAAATGCTGCAACATGCTCGCGATGCAGGCCGAGGGCGCCGAGGTCGTCACGATCGAGGGCATCGCCAGTCCCGACGGCACCCTGCACCCGATGCAGGAGGCGTTCCGCCAGCATCACGGGCTGCAATGCGGATTCTGCACCCCGGGCATGGTGATCTCCGCGATCGACCTGGTGAACAACACTCCCAACCCGACCGAGGAGCAGATCCGCGAGCAGCTCGACGGCAACCTGTGCCGCTGCACCGGATACCACAACATCGTCAAGGCCGTGAAGGCCGCCGCCGAAACCACGAGGAGGTAATCATGGGCGCCACCAGTTTCATCGGCCAGTCGGTGAAGCGCAAGGAGGATTACCGCTTCCTGACCGGCGCGGGCAACTACACCGACGACGTCGTCCTGCCGAACCAGAGCTACGCGGTTTTCGTCCGCTCGCCGCACGCGCACGCGAAGATCCGCGCGATCAGGAAGGACGCGGCGCTCAAGGCGCCGGGGGTGGTCGCCATCTTCACCGGCGAGGACATCGCTGCGGCCAAGATAGGCGGGCTGCCCTGCGGCTGGCTCATCACCGACGTCAACGGCCAGCCCATGAAGGAGCCCCCGCATCCGGTGCTCGCGCATGAGAAGGTGCGCTACGTGGGGGACCACGTCGCGGTCGTGATCGCCGACACCCAGCAGCAGGCGCGGGACGCCGCGGAGCTCGTCGAGGTGGACTACGAAGTCCTGCCGGCGGTGGTGAGGGGCCCGGACGCGCGCAAGAAGGGCGCGCCCGTGCTCCACGACATCGCCCCGGACAATACCTGCTACGTCTGGTCGCTGGGCGACAAGGCCGCGGTGGACAAGGCCTTCGCGGGCGCCGCCCACGTTACGACGCTCGAGTTCATCAACAACCGGCTCATTCCCAACGCGATCGAGCCGCGCTCGGCGAACGCCGCCTTCTCGCGCGCCGACGACGGCTACACGCTCTACGTCGCCAACCAGAACCCGCACGTCGAGCGCCTGCTGATGACCGCGTTCGTGCTCGGACTCCCCGAGCACAAGGTCAGGGTCGTGGCGCCCGACGTCGGCGGGGGCTTCGGCTCGAAGATCTACCTCTACGCCGAGGACGTCGTCCTCCCCTGGGCGACCAAGCGGATCAACCGGCCGATCAAGTGGACCGCGGG
>Ga0080064_1002436_pt1 | contig 31632 bp, 36 predicted proteins | sample Subgrocontami54m_FD_69260 | JGI IMG/M metagenome (GOLD analysis project Ga0080064, IMG submission 69260) | Subsurface groundwater microbial communities from S. Glens Falls, New York, USA - GMW46 contaminated, 5.4 m (SPADES assembly) (version 2) ...
TGGATTACGAACTGTGGCGCGACTTCCCGTACGAGTACGAACGTGGCCGCCTCGCCATCGATCTCATCAACGGCAGCCCGCTGCTGCGGGAGTGGGTAGATGATGCCGCCGCCACAGCAGCCGATCTCGACGCGCTCGCCCGGCCCGACGAAACAGCGTGGCTCGAAGCGCGCGAGGCGGTGTTGCTCTATCGTTGACGTCCTCCATGCGGTGGCGAACAATAGTCGTGCCCGGATAGCGCAATGATTTGAACGGGATTGACTGCAAACTCTATTACAAATGGACTATGCTTGATGGCGTTTCTACAAACCATTCGTTAGGCATCTATGGCCGCTGACGGAAAGCAGCTCGAGGCACTTGTATCGTTCGTCGAGAAGACGCTTCTCCCTGAGGGATTTGACGTCAAGACAAACGAGCGCGTGTACAACGATGATGGCGTGCAAATCGCGGAGTTCGATATCGAGATCCGAGGCAAGGTGGGCTCAACTAGTATCGCCTGGCTCATCGAATGCCGAGACCGTCCTGGCAACGGACCGGCACCCGGCTCTTGGATAGAACAGCTGGTTGGGCGACGAACGCGCTTCGGGTTCAAAATGGTCACTGCTGTTTCGACAACCGGGTTTGCAGTCGGGGCAGTTGAATTCGCTCAGTCACAGGGCATCGAGCTGAGAGAAGTGAAGGCGCTTAGCGCCGAGGAGTTCAAAGACTGGCTGGCAATCCGGCACCTTCATCACATCGAAAGGGTTACGGCGTTAATGCATGCGTCGATTCTGGTGGCCCCGGAGGAAAGCGAGGATCGCAAACATGCTTTGCTTGACGTTATCTCAAACGCGCCAGCAAATGCCGCGTTTCTCAAATCTTCAAAGAGCAGGGAATCCATCGCACCAGCCAATGCGTTTTCTGGTGCTGTCAGCGAGGCGGGAACACTGTTCGATGACCTTCTTCCAAACGGCCCAGAGAAGAAAGTTCAACTACATGTCACATACGCGAATGACGAGGATCACTTCGTCGTGGAAACATCGGCGGGTGAGATTCGGGTGCAAGCAATCGTCTTCGACGGCGAACTTTGTATCAAGGAGAGTCTAGTACCGCTGTCCATTACAGCGGAGTATCGACATGCGGAAACCGGAGAGCCAATCTCGCAATTGGCTGCGTTTGCCCCGCAGGCGATGCATGGAATGAAGTTCTCAATGGAGATGCATAGAATGGCTGAATCGGGCGAGACGCACATCATCCTGCGCAGGTTGCGAGATGATGCCTAACATCCGCGTGAACCAGACCAACAGGTTCGCTGTTGGGTACCCTCCGCGCTGCGCGCTCCGGCGGCGGGTTACGTGGGGCGTTAAATGCCAATGACTAAACCAGAGACGCTCATAGAAAGCGAAAAAAGAGATCATCAGGTATTTGATGATCGAGCTAAGGCTGCCGTACAGTTTTTGTTCAAAACAATCCTTGGTATCTCGCTCGCAACGATAGCGTTATTTTTTTCTACGCTAACCAGAACAGTAGAACCTCCCATAACAGCAAATGAAAAGGTTGTTCTACTCACATCGGTATTGTTAATGACGCTGGCCATTATTGGGGTATTTCTCTACGCCTACTCATGGTACATACTCAATATATCCAAAGCTCAAGCATTACGACAAAGAACTGATGAAAGTATTTCTTACTTCGGCATTAGGCAGCAGCAATTTCACAGGCTTAGAAAGGTAGGTACAACTGCCACTATAATAGGGTTTGTTGCAGGCTTGACGTCCTCAGTCGTATTTATGGTAATGCGAATATTTGGCATTTAACAAGTTACTGCACAAGGATAAATTGCTCGCTGCGCTCCTAGTTTTCCGGTGAGTAAGTCGTTAGCGCCCACGGGAGGACACTATGTCGCAAGCCATTCTTGTCTACGGGCACGGAGACAAGTCGTCAAAGGGATTCCCGACGCCCGAATCTCTCGTCCAATACCTGCAAGGTGGCATATTTCACGATGAGGATGGTCGGTATCGGTACAGCCAAATGAAGGCCGCCGACGTCGTTGTCCTGACTCGGGACGGCTTGGCATTTGGGCACTTTGAGATTGATTCTACAGAACCGCCGACGGACGCAGACCGCAAAGCTTATCCCCGTGTAAAACAAGTCTACCGAGTTCGTAAATCTGTGCGATATGGCGACAGAGTACGCATGTCGCGGGTCGGCATTTCGAAGTACCAATTTGGGAAGTCCATTACAGAAAAGGAGTTCGAAAAGATTTTGAGATTGGCTGGAACCAACCAAGAATTTTCGGCAATGGGAAAACACACGAACCTCAACTGTGAGGCATGGATTCAGAACCGATGGCGCATTGTCTCGGTAGAATCGTTGCTTGCATATCCCAGTGTAGTTCGCCGTTGCATTGAATGTCACGGCCCTGTTCGCTTACATAAGGCCGGGCCCAGTGGCAAATGGCAAGCTCACGCTGAAAACAACCCACGCCACGACGGCTGTTCTCTCGGACACACGTTTGACGGCACTCGCCGCCCGAACCCCGATCCGGTAGCTGCTCCAAGAAATTCAGAAGAAGTCGTTCCTGTCCTCACGGAAGAGCTACTGGCGCCCGTTGATTATTTTGAGGGCGCGACCGTATCTGTCACCGTAAATTCCTATGAGCGGAACCCCAAGGCGCGGGCTGCTTGTTTAAGGCACTATGGGCTCTCGTGCGCGATATGTGGATTTAATTTTCGGGACCGCTACGGCAAGGCGGCGGAAAAAATCATTCATGTTCACCACGTCACCCCGCTCCACACAATTGGTGAGCAATATGTCGTTGACCCCATCAATGATCTTCGGCCTGTTTGTCCAAACTGCCACACGGTCATCCACAGCAAGCCTGACGCACTCACCATCGAGAAGGTAAAGACAATGCTGCGCGGGAACATCAAGATCGAATCCTGACTTGATATTGAACCTACTTGCCGGCGCACATGTCATGACGCCCAACCCGGCGCTGAAACGGACGCACAAAATCTGCGCGCGATTCACTGCGGACGTTAAACGTCACTGAGAAGGTTGCGATGAATCCGCATATTGCGTCTCGTCTCGATGGCATTCACAGGGTCTTGTGCAGCGCGTTCGAAGCGGGCGCTTTGATGTCTTCTGCAAGTAAGGGATACGAAAGAGAAACCTTTATAGCTTTGTTTCTTAGTGAAGTACTTCCGCCGATCTACAGATTCGGGACTGGCGATATCACCGATGCTCTGAAGAACGACGATCCTTCAAGGCGAAGCGGGCAAATTGACATCGTCATTGAAATGCCTTGGGCGCCCAGCTTTCCGACTCCCGTCGGGGGCGGTGCCCGTGTTTATCCATCCGAGTCTGTAGGAACAGCAATTGAGGTCAAGTCGAATCTCTCCTCACAATGGAATGAGGTCATCCGCACAGCAGTTGCCCTCGAGCCCTTACGTCAGAAGCTGAGCGGAATTACCGTCGACGGTGGAAACTTAACGCTGCTAGATGAAACTGAAGAGCCAATTCCCCTCTACGCAGTAGGCTATGAGGGTTGGTCTACTGCGGATACGGTAGAAGAAAAAGCACGCAGCGCTCCTCTAGACGGCATTCTCATCCTGAAGCACAAAATATTTGCGTGGTCGGACAGACGATCGTTCTTGCTACGACTAAAACGGTGCCAAGATGAGCTGCTAAAAAAGCAAAGCGGCAATTTGTTCGATGCAACACAAGCTACGTGCGCTAGGCTAGTCGAGCTGATCAGAACTACCGATGTTCGAGAGGAAATCGTGGCGACACTAAATGCTGAACAATGGTCGGCTACACCTGTGCACTTTGGCGACCAGCAGTTTCTCCCTGCGGTAAGCGCTGGCGGCTGGACGGATCAGAATGTCGATTACTTTTGCAAGATTTTCCTCCAAAAGATAAAAGTGTCGGTTGGTATCGAGGCTCTCCTGCAGTTCGTCGCCGTTGTTCACCATGAAGTGGGCAAGCGGGCCGCAATGTCCGTTAATCTTTCTGACTACGCTAAGTGAAAAGCACAGAGGCGGAACGGTATGACGTCTAACGGGGTGCTCCCGTTGATGTTCCTTTCGCCGCTCCGCGGCATCGGGGCCGCGTGGGGCCAGCAGGTGGTAGTGCGCGCCGCCAGCGCCCTGCTGCTGTCCCGCCTGATGAACGGAGAAATCGCGGTATGACCCACGAGCGAAAAATCATCATCGTCGCGGGCCCAAATGGCGCCGGAAAGACGACCTTCGCACGCCATTTCCTGCCGCGGGAGGCGGACTGCCCCGCGTTCATCAACGCCGACCTGATTGCCGCCGGCCTGTCCCCCTTTCGTCCTGAAGCAGCTGCAGTGCGGGCTGGCAGGATCTTGCTCGCTGAAATTTCCAGCAAGGTCGCCCGACGGAAAAGCTTTGCCTTTGAAAGCACGCTCGCCGGGCGTGGCTATGCGCGCAGTATTCCAGGCTGGCAGGCGGCAGGCTATCATGTGAAGATTACGTTTCTGAGTCTGCCGGATGTAGAACTTGCGATTGCCCGTGTGGCTGCCCGTGTTGCACAAGGCGGGCACGACGTGCCGGAGGATGCCGTCCGTCGGCGATTCAAAACGGGGTTGGACAACTTCAGGCGGATCTACCGGCCGCTCGTGGATGCGTGGGCGCTGTACGATAATTCCAGTGCGCAACCTGTGTTGCTTGAATGGGGCGAAGCTGAATGAAGACGAACGGTAAACCGAAAGACAAGGATTTGCTTGGATCGCTGGCGGCGCTCAAACGCGCCGCACGCAGCGCGCTGACGACGGCGCGCAAAACAGGTACGCCGTGCTACATCCTGCGACACGGGAAGATTGTGGACATCGCGGCAGCACGACCACGGCCGGTTCGGCGAGGCGCTACCCGCTGACCGCACGCACGCGGAAAACACAGCGCCCCAACCATGCCGCGCGTTACCAGCCGGGTCAAAAGCCCGGCCCGACGAAGCAGCGTGGCACGAAGCACACGAGGCAGTGTTGTGCTAGCCGTGGTCCGACGCTTAGAGTAATATTCATCCGACACATTGAGAGGTGGCGGCATGAAACAGTCATCCGTTGTGCACTCCGATCCCGACATCCTCGGTGGTACCCCGGTGTTCGTTGGAACCCGCGTCCCTGTTCAGGCGCTGATTGACTATATCGAGGGCGGACACTCCCTTGAAAAGTTCCTTGATGATTTTCCAACCGTGAGCCGGAACATCGCGGTAGCTGCTCTCGAGCAGGCGAAAGTGCACTTACTCGCCGATGCGCGTGCTGCTTGACGAGTGCTTCCCCCGCGCTTTACGCGTGGAGCTTCCTGGGCACGAAGTCACGACGTATCTACGGCACCATGACATCTCGACGCGCTCTGACTCACTGCTTGCTAGGCATGGCATGGCTGGCCGCCGGGCTGTTCGTCCCGGCAACATACGCGCAGCCGTCAGCCCGGGCGCCCGCGCCATGGATTGACGTCCACATGCACTTGATCGGCGGGCGCGGGCAACAACAGGACTTTGCCGGCGCTGTCGACGCGGCGATCCATGAAATGGAGCGCTTCGGCATCGCGATGGCGATCGTGCTGCCGCCGCCGCAGGTCGACCAACAGCCGGTTTACGACGCTTCGGCCTTCGTGAGCGCGTTGCAGCGTCATCGCGGCCGATTCGCCTATCTCGGCGGCGGCGGCGCGCTGAATGCGACCCTCCACCGTTACGCGGATCCAGCGAGGGTTACGGACGCGGTGAAGCGGGACTTCGCCGCGGCTGCGGAACAGATCATCGACAACGGCGCTGCCGGCTTCGGCGAGATGGCATCGCTGCACATGTCCGCCACCACGGGACATCCTTACGAATTCGTTCCCGCCGACCACCCGCTGCTCCGCGTGCTCGCCGACGTGGCCGCCAGGCGCGACGTGCCGATCGATCTGCACATGGACGCCGTAGAGGGCGAGATGCCGACGCCATCCCGTTTCGCGGCGCCACCGAATCCGCCGAAGCTGCCAGATACGATGGGGGGTCTGGTGCGGCTGCTGACCTACAACCCAAAAGCCAGGATCGTCTGGGCGCATGGCGGTTCGGATCCGCTCGGGGCCATGACCCCAGCCGCCATGGGCCGCCTGATGGATGCGCATCCCAATCTGTCCGTCAGCCTGCGGATCGTGGGAGCGCAGGCGCCCATGATGAACAAGGCACTCACGGGCACGGGGCTCGATCCGGATTGGAAAGAGCTGCTGACCCGACATGCGGACCGCTTCATGATCGGAACGGATTCCTTCATAGTCTCCCCTTCCGTGCGCGGCGGTGGCCCGGGCGTGAGCTTTGCCCAGCGCAACATTCCGAAGCTTCAGGCGACGGTTCACTTCCTCTCCCTGCTGCCCCCGGACGTGGCGGCCAAAATCGGCCGCGAGAATGCGATGCGGATCTACAAGCTGCCGCCAAGGTAAGCGCCACGGCCGTGGGCCGCGGTGGGAACACGCATGATGCGCAATACTCGTAGCGACATTCTGATAGGCGCGACGGTGGACTGATGAACGAAAACGGGAATCCTGAGGCTTGGGATGATAGGGATGAAACATGAAGATAACCGCCGCAATTTTTGTCGTGCTTATGCAGAGTTGGCAATCCTTGGCGGCAGACCAGGTGACACTCACCGGTCCTGCCGCGCATTTATACCGCCAAGCGCAAAGCGGACGCTGGTATGCGGACGCCGCAAAATTAAATCCCGATATTCTGCCCACATCCGATGGACAGAGCTTTATCGTGATATGGAAAGCGGCCGGGAAGGAGCCAACACGCTGGATTGTCTCGCTGCATGGCACCCGGGGTTTTGCCACGGATGACCTCGCCATCTGGCATCCCCATCTGAAAAATCGCGACGTGGGGTTGGTAGCCGTGCAGTGGTGGATCGGCCCGGACGATACCCCCAGGTCCTACTACGCGCCAATGCAAATCTACCGCGAAATTGATATCGCGCTCCAGAAACGCGGCGTGCAATCCGGCACGGTAATGTTGCACGGGTTCAGCCGTGGTTCCGCCAATTCCTACGCGGTGGCCGCTCTGGATGCAGGCCGCGGCAAACGCTACTTTTCACTGGCCGTCGCCAGCTCCGGCGGTGTCAACCTCGACTACCCTCCGACGCGCGCGATTCTCGCCGGTGCATTTGGCGACCATCCGTTACGGGGCACGCGCTGGATAACAGTTGCCGGCGCGCGCGATCCCGAGCCAGACCGCTCCGGCATTCCCGGAATGAAACGAACAACCGCATGGCTGCGGGAACAGGGCGCCACCGTGATAGAGACCATCGAAGATCCGGCCGAAGGACACGGCGCACTGCAACGCAATCCGAAAAATGTACGGCGTGTGCTTGATTTGTTTCTCAATGAACGGCCTTGAACAATTACTACGAGTCACGTCCCGAACACTCGTCTGAAATTCTCCTGCCCTTTGGGTGTGATGCTGACGGCGCGTGAGCGCCGCTGGCGCTGGACCCAGCCCCGCGCGACATAGAGATCGAGCAGCGCATCTCCTAGCGCACCGCCGAGGTGCGGACGCCGCTGAGTGAGGTCCACGCACGCACGCGCGAAGACGCGCCGCGGTTGGCGCGCGGCGACGAGATCGACATCAAGCGCGGCCAGCTTCGCCTCGCCGAGCCGGGTGACGGCGAAATCGCGTCCATCGGCCGTCAGCCATCGGGTTTTCAGCATTGCCTCGAGAATCCTGACCGCCATCTCGCCGGCCAGATGGCCGTAACAGGTCCGGGCATGAAGAAACTGGACCGGCACCGCGCGCGAAGGCAGCGGAGCTCGCGGCGCCCGCGGCCGGGTCGCCGCGCCGAGCGAGGCCATGCCTTCGATCACGGCTGCGACGTCCGCGCTCGCGATCCGGAAGTAGCGATGCCGTCCTTGCGCCGCGGATTCGAGCAATCCGCCTTCGACAAGCTTGGCAAGATGCGCGCTCGCCGACTGCGCTGAAATATTCGCGGCGTAAGCCAGCTCTCCGGCCGGACGCGTCGTGCCATCGATGAGGGTCCAGAGTATCCGGGCCCGGGCCGGGTCGGCGAGCAGGCTGGCGATGCGGGAAACGTCCGGGTCGTCATGCATATTTCACCAATTCATGAAACGTTCACGTTACACCGTATGGATAATGATGTCCATCTCCATCGATGAAACCAGCCAAGGAGGCCCCAGCCGTGCCGAACGCCACCCACGAGCAAGCAGACGCCGACGCGAACGATCTCGATACCCTGCGGCAAATCAATTCCGGCTACATCCGATCGGTCCAGACGTCGGATGTCCGCTGGTTCGACGAGCACCTGGCAGAGGATTTCATGAACAGCAATCCCGACGGCTCGCTCGTCGACCGCGCAGAGTTCCTCGCGCAGATCGCGCGGCCGTGTCCGGTCTCGGATTTCGGGGCCGAGGACGTGCGCATCAGAATCCTCGGCGAGATCGCGATCATCCACGGGCGGACCGTATACAGGAAGCCCGACGGCCAGGCGGGAGCGGGCCGCTACACCGACGTCTACTCGCACCGGCAAGGACGCTGGCTTTGCGTGTCCGCCCACGTCACACGCGGCTGAACGATGAAAGCCGGGAAGTCAATCCCCATGCGGCTTCCTGGGCGGTGATGCATGCTCAATCCTGCGCCACAAATAACCAGGAACACGTATGACGCGCAATATTCGTAGCTGCATTCTGACCGCAACGGCGTTCTATGAGAATGCACAATCCGCCGCATCCAGGGAAAATCATCAAGGCTCTTTGTCTCGATCCACTGGACCTCACGGTGACCGAAGCGGCAAAGGGACTCGGCGTTAGCCGGAAAACGCTGTCCGGAATTCTGAATGGCCGGGCCGGCATCAGCCCGGAGATGGCGGTTCGCCTTTCGATTGCGTTTGATACCTCCGCAGAAAGCTGGATCAATCAACAGACACAGTACGACTTGTGGCATGCGGAGCAAGGTCGTAAACAGCTTCGCGTAATGAGGCTCGCAGCGTAACCAGACGCCCGATCCCGGCATTTCGAGCGCCGATCAACGCGGGTCTCCACCACCCCGGCGGCGCGATAAATTCGCGACAACGGCGTTGGGCACTTTCCCGGCTTGGCGATTTCACTGTGGACATGCGCGCCTGTTTGATCGGGCGCGCCGGAGAGCGGCTCGGCGCCTTGGTTACCAGACCGTATCCACCTGCCGTAATCTGCGCAGATGGACGTTTGCCGTAACCAGCTTTGCTTGCAACGTCATCGCGGTGGCGACGATGATCCGGTCTGCCGGGTCGCCAGGCAGCGATCGATCCAGCGTGCCAGCGAGGTGCGCGATGTCGGCCGTTACGGGTTCAAAACGTAATTCCGGAAGTGTGCGCAGGTCGCGCAGCCACTGATCCAGCGATATGCCAATCTTGAGCCGCTCCCGCCGCACCGCGGTGGCAATTTCAAACACGCTGATGGCGGAAGCAGCCAGTGGTCCCCGCCGAGCGGCCGATTGAATGGTGCGTCTTGCGCGCGCAGACAACCCGGGCGCGCCGGTGAACCACCAAACCAGCGCGTGGGTGTCCAGGACAATCACTTGTTGACTTCCCATTCACCGGGATCGATTACCGGTTCGGTTGGCCTGTCGTATTTCAACACGCTGCCGCGCAGGCGGGCCCGCGCTGCCTCGACGTCTTTCCTCGATGCGGACGGCGGGACAATTTCGGCAATGACCTTGCCTCGCGAAGTGACGCGCACGCGCTCGCCGCGCTGGACTCTGGCCAGATATTCGGGCAGGTTCTGCCTGAGTTCGGTGATTTTGACCTCTTCCATGTCCGGACTTGAATGTGTACGGATGAAGCGTACACATTTCATATGGACAGATCAATCGGGCAAAGCGCCGCACGCAGCGCGCTGACGACGGCGCGATGAATCCGCGCCCTACGACGATGGTATCGGGCACGTTCCCCACTTGGGGACCTCACCACGAAGATAGTGCCATTGGCGGCAGACTGTTATATATTCACGGTTCGCCGTTCACCCTTCTTCAAAGGAGACTCAGCATGGCCAAAGGATACTGGATCAACTTTTTTCACTCCGTCAGCGACCCGGCCAAGGTCGAGGCCTACCGCAAGCTCGCCGCACCCGCAATGCAGGCGGCCGGCGCACGGTTTCTGGTGCGCGGCGTACCCACGAAAGCGTACGAAGCGGGCCTCATGGAGCGTGTGGTGATGATCGAGTTCGACAGTGTCGAGAAAGCCATTGCCGCACACGACAGCCCGGGCTACCAGGCTGCGCTGAAGGCGCTCGGTAACGGCGCGAAACGGGACCTGCGTATTGTCGAGGGCCTTGCCTGACGCGAAACGCGCCGTCAGTCGGCGCGCATCCCCCGTTCCTTGATCACCTTGCCCCACTTGGCCATTTCGCTTTTCAGGTAAGCGGCGCTTTCTTCCGGCGAGTTGGCGATGACATCCAGCCCCCGTTCTTCGTATTGCCGCGATTGACCCGGGGCGCGCAGGATTCGTTTCACATTGTCGTTGAGCAGCGCCACGATCGCTCCGGGCGTGCCTTTGGGCGCAACCATGATGTGCCAGCCATCGAACTCGTAGCCGGGTATTCCGGCCTCCGCGATGGTCGGTACGTCCGGCAGCACGGCAGAGCGCTTCAGGCCCGTAACCCCGAGCGGGCGCAGTCTCCTGGACGCCACGTGCGGTGCTGACTCCAGGGCACTCGAAAAGGTAACGCTGACTTCACCACCGATGCCGGCGATGACCGCGGGAGCCCCGCCTTTATAGTGCACCACCGTCAGATTGACCTTGCCCAGGTAATTGAACAGTTCTCCGGCGATGTGCGGGTTGGTGCCGATGCCCGCCGATCCGTAATTGAGCGCGCCCGGCCGGGATCTTGCCAGTTGCAGCAATTCGCGCACCGAATGCGCCGGCACCGAAGGATGCACAGTCATCAGGGCAGCCGTCGACGCCATGATCGAGACCGGCACAAAGTCGTTGAGCACGTTGTACGGCACGCGGCTGTAGAGAAAAGTATTCGCCACGAACGGCACCGTGTTGGAGAGCACCGTATATCCGTCAGGGGCGGCACGCGCCACCAGTTCGGTTCCGATAGCCCCCGACGCTCCGCTGCGATTGTCGACTATGACCTGCTGCCCCAGATTTTCAGCGAGCTTCGCGCTGACCAGGCGTGCGAGGATGTCGACGCTGCCACCCGGCGGGAAAGGCACGATCCAGCGTATCGGCTTGCTGGGATACTTCTCCGATTGCGCGGCGGCAAATGGTACCGATGACATTGCGATCGCGGACGAAACCGCGGCCAACAAGACTGAGACTGCTTTCACGTTTCCCCTCCTTCCAGACCCGGCAAGTCCAGGCATCCCGGCGCTGCGATGAATGCCGCTATTTTGGCGCGCGCGGACTGGTCCTGCCATCCAGCCCGGCCACCCAGTCTACCACCGTGGCGACGGCCAACGGACCCTCTCCTTGAAGGATTCGCGTCCCGCGGTTAAAGTGTCAATAGAAATACCGAAGGAGAACAAGCCGTGACCTACGAATCGCTGTTTGCCGAGACGGTTCACCTGCGCGGGCACCAGGGCGACCAGATCGATGCCTACCTGGCGCGGCCGTTCGGCGCCGGGCCGTATCCGGGTGTGGTCGTCATCCACCACATGCCCGGCTGGGACGAGGCGCACAAGGAAATCGGGCGCCACTTCGCCCATCACGGCTACGTGGCGATCGTGCCCAACCTGCATTTCCGCGAAGGCAAGGCGACGCCGGAAGAGAACAGCGCCAGCATACGCGCGGCCGGCGGCATGCCGGACGATCGCACGATGGGTGACGTGCAGGCGGCCATCGATTACCTGCGCGCCCTGCCCTACGTCAGCAAGAAGGTTGGGGTCATCGGCTATTGCTCCGGTGGCCGCCAGGCTTATCTCGCCGCGTGCACGCTGCGAGGCATCGATGCGGTGATCCCCTGCTACCCCGGCGGCACCGTCGCCAAGCCGGAAGAGTTGACGCCGCGGCAACCGGTCGCCCCGATCGAGTTCACCAAAGACCTGCAGTGTCCTATGCTCTGCCTGTTCGGCATCGAGGACAAGCGCCCCTCACCAGAGGATGCGGCCAGGATCGAAGAGGCGCTCAGGAAATTCGGCAAGACCTACGAGTGCCACACCTACGAAAACGCCGGGCATTCATTCTTTTCCGTCGATCGTCCGACGTATCGTGTCCACGCGGCAATGGACGGGTGGAAAAAAGTATTCGCGTGGTTCGGCAAGTATCTGCGCTGACCCCATGCCCATGCAGGAGGAGAAATGAAGCCAAAATCACGGATCGGTGCTGTGGCGGGACTCGCAGCAGTGTTTGCGATCGCGGCGCCGTCCGGTGCCGCGCAGGCAGCGGCGTATCCGGTCAAGCCGGTCAGAATGATCGTCGCTTCAGGCGCGGGCGGCGGCCTGGATTTTGTCGCGCGCCTGGTGGCGATTCCGCTCTCCGAGGCCGTGGGCCAGAGCGTGGTCGTGGACAACCGCGCGGGCGCGAGCGGGAGCATCGCCGCGGAACTCGCTTCGCGCGCGGCGCCTGACGGCTACACGCTGATGATGCTCAGCGCCAGCCTGGTGGTGTACGGCATCGTCACCAAGACCCCCTATGACCTGTACCGCGACTTCGATCCGCTCTCCCAGGTCGCCGCCAGCCCGTACCTGCTCACCGTCCATCCCTCGCTGCCCGTCAAGTCGGTGGCGGAACTGATCGCGTATGCGAAAGCGAACCCGGCGAAACTGAATTTTGCATCGACGGGCAACGCGTCGCTCGCGCATCTTGCGGGCGAGCTGTTCGCGAGTTCCACCGCAACGAAGCTGGTGCATGTCCCGTACAAAGGCGTCGGCGCCGCGCTGACCGACCTGTTGTCAGGGCAGATACAGATGAGCTTTTTCAGCGGCGGCTCGGTGTACAGCCAGGTGCGTTCGCAGAAGCTGAGGGCGCTGGCCATCGCCAGCACCACGCGCGCAAAAATGGCGCCCGATCTGCCGACGATGATCGAGGCGGGGGTGCCGGGATTTACGGTTACCCAATGGCACGGCCTGCTCGTGCCGCGCGGCACGCCGCGGGCCGTGATCGACCGCCTGCACAAGGAGACCGCCAAGGCGGTTCACCGGCCCGAGGTGACATCCCGGCTGGCTCTCGACGGCACCGACGGCATCGCGAGTTCACCGCGGGAATTCGCGGCGCACCTCAGGTCAGAGCGTGAACGGTGGACGAAGGTGGCCAGGGCGGCGAATATCAGCAGCCATTAGCGTTGCCGCGCGCGGCGCTCCTGCGCGCGCCCGAGTGCAAGGGCAAGAACGAACCAGCCCGCGGCCACCGGGACGGTCGCCAGCGATATGGCTGAAAGCTCCAGGCCCAACCCGCGCAGCGCCGCGAACAGCCAGCCGCTCACCGCGTCCGCGCCGCGAAACACCACGATATCGATGACATTCTTGGCCTTGTATTTCTCCGCGCGCTCCACCACGGTGAACAGCACCTCGCGCGCTGGATTCGAGATGGCGAAATTGGCGGTGCGCTGGATCGCCTGAAACGCAATGACCAGGGCCAGCATCGGCGATGCCGCGAGCGCGGCGAAACCGGCGCAGAAAACGAGCGGCAGGAAACCGGCCGCCGGCCCGACGCCGAAGCGGGTGATGAGCCGTCCGGTCGCGACGCATTGAACCACGATGGTGAGTATCCCGATTGCGAGATCGATGGTCGCGAAAATGCGCGTACGAACGGCCGGATCGTCGGATGCGGCAGCGACGATGTTCGCCTGCTGGAAATACAGAAACGTTCCGGCCAGCGACAGCAGGGTCACCCACAACGCGATGCCGGCGAGGTAAGGCGAGCGCAGCACCATCGCGATTCCGGCGAGCCAGCCCCCGCCCAGCGCCGCCGGCTCAGGTTGCATGGGCGGCGTTGATTCCATCGGTACCGCGTCCGCCCCGGTTCTGACTTGCGGCGCCCCCGACTCCAGCTGCCGCGCGCACAGCACTGCCGCCTCCAACAGCACCGCCGCGACGATGAGCAGATTGACCGGACCGATGGCCGTCGCAAGCCAGATCGTCAGTGCCGGACCGGCCAGCGCACCGGCGGATCCGCCGGCCGCGATGAAACCGAACAGCCGCTTGCCTTGCTCGGCTGCAAACAGATCCGCCATGAACGACCAGAACACCGATACCGCAAACAGGTTGAACACGCTGATCCAGACGAAGAACACGCGCGCGACGTTTTGCTTGTCGATATCCAGGCTCAGCAGCAACCAGAAGATCGCGATGTTGACGACGAAGAAATGGTAGACGATGGGAATGAACCGCCGGCGCGGCAGCTTCGCCACGACCGCGCCGAAGAGCGGTACCGCCGCGAGCAGCACGACGAAGGTGGCGGTGAACAGCCATTGCAGGTTGCGCACGCCACCGGCAATCCCCATCTCGTCGCGCAGCGGCCGCAGCACGTAATAGCCGGCGAGCAGGCAGAAGAAATAAGCGAACGACCAGAGGAGCGCGCGTATCTCGCCCGGACGCACCGCGACCACCCGCGCAAGCCAGCGTTGACGCACCGTTACGTTCACCACCCCGCATTCTAGCCTCCGCCGGGCTCCCCGCCTACCGCCGCATCGGCTATCATGCCGGTCACGCTTATGCTACGACGCCACGCATTGAAACTGCTCGCCGCAAGCCCTTTGATTGCCATGCCGCAACGAACCCCCGCCGCGCAACCCGCGCCTGCCCCCATGCTGAGGCGGCCGGTTCCGCGCAGCGGCGAGCTGCTGCCGATGGTCGGGCTCGGCACGTATCACGTGTTTGACGTCGCACCGAAAGCACCGGAGATGGCGGAACTCGGTGAGGTGCTGAAAACCTTTGTTGCCGGTGGCGCCAGCGTCGTCGACAGCTCGCCGATGTATGGCCACGCCGAAAGCGCGATCGGTGAGCTCGCGGGCGAGCTCGCGCTGCACCCGTCACTGTTCCTCGCCACCAAGGTCTGGACCACCGGCCGCGAAGCCGGCATCAGGCAGATGCGGAATTCACTGCGCGTGATGCGCTCGCCGCGCATCGACCTGATGCAGGTGCACAATCTGCTCGACCTCGCAACGCATCTCAAAACGCTGCGCGAATGGAAGCGGGCCGGCACGATCCGCTACCTCGGCATCACGCATTACCATGCGGGCGCCTATCGCGAACTCGAGCAACTGCTCAGGACGCGCGATTACGATTTCGTGCAGTTCAATTATTCGCTCGCGGAGCGCGAAGCCGAAACGCGGCTGTTGGCGGTCGCGGCAGAGACGGGCACCGCGGTGATCATCAACCGGCCGTTCGCGCAAGGCGCGCTGTTCGCCAAAGTCAGGAACCAGGCGCTGCCGGCGTGGGCGGCGGAATTCGATTGCGCAAGCTGGGCGCAGTTTTTTCTTAAATACATACTTGGGCATCCGGCGGTCACCTGCGCGATCCCCGGCTCGGGCAAAGTGCGTCACATGGCCGACAACCTCGGTGCCGGCAGAGGCCGGCTGCCCGACCCCGCGCAGCGCAGACGCATGGCCGCTCTGATTCAGCGCTTCTGATAAATCCGTGAACGATAAGAGTGAAAGGGGGAAGGAGTGAACGGAGTGAGTCGCTGCCGCCTGATCCTGTTGTTGCTGCTCGCTGCGCTGGTCGCAGGATGCAGCGCGCTGCGGCTGACCTACAGCCAGGCGGATACGCTGATCGCGTGGCGCGCCAACGAATACTTCGATTTGAATCCGCTCCAGAGGGACGATCTGAACGAGCGCCTCGAGCGGCTGCACGCGTGGCACCGTTACGAGCAATTGCCCGATTACGCGATTTTCACGAGCACCGCAGTCACCAAGGCCCGGCAAGGCCTCAAGTACGACGACGTCGTCTGGTTCATCGAAGGGCTCAAGGGGCGCTACCGTGTCATCGTCAACCGCGGCAGCACCGACGCGGCCGAGATGCTGGCAACGCTTGCGCCCGAGCAGATCGACGCGCTGCAGAAACAATGGCGCAAAGTCAACCGCAAGTTCGCGCGCGAGTACGAGCTCGACGGCAGCGTCGAAAAACGCAGGCGTGCGCGGCTGAAGAAGGTGCTTGACCAGATCCAGGACTGGACCGGCGGCCTCACCTTCGAGCAGGAACAGAAAATCGCGGCGCTGCTGGACGCCGTGCCGCTGATCGAGCATTTGCGTCATGCCGACCGGATTCGCCGCCAGCAGGAGTTTCTGCAATTGCTCGAACTGCGCGCCAACCCGCAGCAATTCAGGCCCAAACTGCAGGCATGGCTGGTGAACTGGGAGAGCGGCCGCGCACCCGCTTACCAGCAGCTGTCGGTCGAACTCTATGCCAGGCGCATCGAGTTCTATCTTGCGGTCGAAAAGCTGCTGACGCCCGGTCAGCGCCAGATCGTGCTGCATCGCCTGCAGGAATACGCCGACGATTTCAAAGCGCTCGCCGAAAAACCCCGGATCGCAGCTCCCTGATTCCGCCCTGCTGCTAGAATTCCTGTTTTACACCCGAAGCGCCTCGCAACATGCCCACTTACCCCGGAGCGCTCGCCTCCAAGCTGCCGCGCGTTGGCACCACGATTTTCACCGTGATGTCGCGGCTCGCGGCCGAGCACAACGCGATCAACCTGTCGCAGGGATTTCCCGATTTCGACTGCGCGCCCAGGTTGCGTGAGCTGGTCACGAAATATTTCAATGCGGGGCTTAATCAGTACCCGCCGATGGCCGGCGTCATGGCATTGCGTGAGATGATCGCCGAAAAAGCCGCGGCGCTCTACGATGCCACCTACGACCCCGAGCATGAGGTGACCGTCGTGCCGGGCGCCACCTACGCCATTTTTACGGCCGTTACGACGTTTGTACGGCCGGGCGACGAAGTCATTCTGTTCGAGCCAGCCTACGACAGCTATGTCCCGGCCATCGAAGTCAACGGCGGCCGGCCCGTTTTCGTGCGTCTTCAATACCCCGATTAAAGTATCGACTGGCAGGCGGTCAGCCGCGCAATCACACCCAGAACGCGCATGCTGCTCATCAATACGCCCAACAATCCGACCGCCAGCGTGTTTTCGGCCGAGGACATGCGCGTGCTCGAAAACATGCTGCGCGATACCAATATCGTCGTTGTCAGCGACGAAGTCTACGAGCACCTGATCTATGATGGCCATCAGCACCAGAGCGTGGCGCGCTTTCCGGGGCTTGCCGAGCGCAGCTTCGTGGTGTCCTCCTTCGGCAAGACTTACAGCGTCACCGGCTGGAAGATGGGCTACGCACTTGCGCCCAGGGAACTGATGGTCGAGTTCCGCAAGGTGCACCAGTTCAACGTTTTCGTCACCAACGGGCCGTTGCAGTATGTGCTCGCGGAATACATGCGGGACAAGGACGCCTACCTGTCGCTTGCGGCGTTTTACCAGCGCAAACGCGATTTCTTCCTGGCCGGCATCACCGGCTCGCGTTTCCGTCCCCTGCCATCCCGCGGCACCTTCTTCCAGAACCTTGCTTACGATGCCATCACGGACGAACAGGACACCGAGCTCGCTGTGCGGCTCACCAAGGAAAAAGGTATTGCGTCAATTCCGCTGTCGGTGTTCTACCACGACGGGCATTGCGACCGCGTGCTGCGCTTCTGCTTCGCCAAGTCGGAGGAAACGCTCGCGAAAGGTGCGGCGATCCTGCGTGGCATCTGAGTATGGGGGTGCAATATGAATGATACCGCCGTCATCGTCGGTGCAGGTCCCGGGCTCGGTGCGGCGCTTGCGCGGCGCTTTGCGCGCGCCGGGATGAAAGTCGCCGTCGCGCGGCGCAACACCGGCCCGCTCGCATCATTGCTCGATGAACTCGGCAGAGATGCGCGTGCTTATGCCTGTGACGCGACGGACGAGTCCGCCGTTACGCGGCTCTTCGCGTCCGTCGCCGCCGATCTCGGCACGCCCGCGCTGGTCGTATTCAATGCCGGGACGTTCGTCCGCAAAGGCGTGCTCGATACCAGTGTCGAAGAATTCGAGCGCTGCTGGCGCGTGGGCTGCCTCGGCGGATTTCTCGTCGGGCGCGCAGCGGCACGCGCGATGCTCACGCACAGCGCCGGTCACAAAGGCACCATCATTTTCACCGGCGCGACCGCGTCACTGCGCGGCGGCGCGCTGTTCCAGAATCTCGCGGTCGGGAAATTCGGTCTGCGCGCGCTGGCGCAAAGCATGGCGCGCGAGCTGCAGCCACGGGGCATCCACGCCGCGCACGTCGTGATCGATGGCCAGATCGAAGGCGAGCGGCCAGGGCACAGCACCGCCGGGCGTGGCAAGGATACCGTGCTCGATCCCGCCGCCATCGCCGAGACCTACTACCAGCTGCACCTGCAGCCGCTCAGCGCGTGGAGCCACGAAGTCGATCTGCGGCCGTACGTCGAGAAGTTCTAGCGCGCCAGGATCGGCGCTCAGCGTTTTTTACCCAGGATCGTGCCGCGGCACTTGCGGGCGCCGCAGCCGCACGCGTAAAACCGCTTCACCGCCGGCGTGTAGCGTTCGTCGACGATCAGCTTGTAATCGTAAGTCAGCTCTTCACCGCGCCGGATGTTGCGCACCGCATCGATGAACAGGTGCCCGTTCTCCTCGTTCGCCTCGCAGTTCGGATCGCAGCCGTGGTTGATCCAGCGCGCCGAGTTGCCGCGGCGGTTGGCATCGATCACGGTCTTGTCCTCGAGCAGGAAGAGGAAGGTATGCGGGCTTTCGTCGTCGCCGTACTTCGCGTCGGCCGCCTCCTCGCTCATGCGCGCACCCTTGTATTCGATGATGCGGGTGCCTTTCGGTATCGATGTCGCGGCAAACACGCCTTTGCCATGAATTCCGGAATTGCGTACGGTAATGCGGCGGCGGGTCCTGCGTTTGGTAACCGGCATGGCGAAACGGAGTCCTGTTGCTGAAAGAGGCGCGTATTGTAACCAAAACTACAACACGCCGGACAGTCCTCCGTCGACATTGATGCAGGTTCCGGTGATGTAGCTCGCGGCGTCGGAGCCGAGAAATGCGATCACATTTGCGACCTCCTCAGCCTCGCCCACGCGGCCGAGCGGAATGGTCTTGCCGGTTTTCGCGTAGTGCTCCTCCACGCTCACGCCGCTGCGCTTCGCGCGGCGCTCCTGCTGCATGGACTTTATTTTTCCGACCGCAACCACGTTGACCAGGATATTGAACGGCGCCAGCTCCTTCGACAGCCCCTTGGTCAGCGCGAGCCCCGCGGCGCGGCTGACGGTGGTCGGAAACTGCTCCGCGCCGGGCTGCTTGGCCGCGACCATGTTGAGGTTGATGATGCGCCCCCCGCCCTGCCGCTTCATGTGCGGGACCACCTCGCGTGTCGTGCGCACGTGCGCCATCAGCTTGATTTCGAGATCCTGCTGCCACGCCGCATCGTCGACTTTGTCGAACGCCGCCTGGCCGGTTGCGCCCGCGTTATTGACGAGGATGTCGATGCGCCCGAAGCGCTGCACCGTCTCGCCGACAAAACGCGCCATGTCGCTGGCGCTGGTGGCATCGGCAGCCATGGCGAGCACCTCGGCGCCGGTTTTTCTGATGTCGCCGGCCGTCTTCTCCAGCACCTCCGCACGGCGCGCGCAAATCGCGACCCTGGCGCCAAGTTCGGCAAGGCGCAACGCGGTCGCCCTGCCGATACCTTCGCTGCCGCCGGTGACCGCGGCAACCTTCCCCTTCAGGCTCAATTGCATGTTCCCGTCCTCCGTGACTTGACCAGGCCCGATTCTCGCATATCCCGTCAAAGGGGATCCGCTCTCGCGGCCGATTCCCTGATCAGCTTGTCCCACTTCGCGATCTCCCGGCGGATGTGGTCGCCGAGGTCGGCCGACGAACGGTGGTGCACTTCCGCCCCGTGAAACAGCATGCGGTCCCTGATGTCGGGAAGCGTGAGCAGACTGGTGATTTCCGAATTGAGCTTGTTGACGATCGCGCCCGGAGTTTTCGCGGGCGCCACCAGCGCGAACCAGGTCGTCACTTCGTATCCCGGCAGCGCCGTTTCCGCAATCGTCGGCAGCCCGGGCGCCGCGATCGAGCGCTTGGCGCTGGTCACCCCGAGCGCGCGCAGTTTGCCCGTGCTGACGTGAGGCATGGAAAGCATAATGCTGCCGAACATCAGCGACACCTGCCCGCCGATCAGCTCGGTGAGCGCGAGCCTGCCGCCCTTGTATGGCACGTGCACTATGCTCACGCCGGCCATGGTATTGAACAGCAATCCCGCCAGGTGCGTGGTACTGCCGCCGCCGGCGGAGGCGTAGTTCAAGCCGTCCAGCCGCGCCCCGGCGAGCGCAACCAGTTCCCTGACCGATCTCGCGGGCACCGAAGGATGCACCACCAGCACGCTCGGCACCACCGCGATCATGCTCACCGGCGCGAAGTCGCGCAGCGTATCGTAAGGAAGATTCGCGTGCAGGGCCGGATTCGTGACGTGGGCCGTATTGACCATGAGCAGCGTATAGCCGTCGGGCACCGATCTGGCGACGAGCTCACTGCCGATAACGCTGTTCGCGCCGCGACGGTCCTCGACCACGACCGGCTGCGCCCAGCGCTCGGCGAGCTTCTGTGCCAGCACGCGGGCGATGACATCGGTGACGCTTCCCATCGGCGCCGGCACGATCAGCCGGATCGGCTTGCCCGGATAGACCTGCGCCTGCGCGGCGGGCAGAGCGGCCCACGACAAGGCCAGCAGCAGACAGGTCTTTCGCGTTACGGCGCACCCCATGTGGCTTGCTCCTCACCGGTGCTATTGTAACCGCCCGGGTGCCGCTGCAAAGCACGTCACCGCCGAACACGTTAAAATAATGTCCCTTCGCGACCCCAGATCCCACCATGTCCGACTCCAAACTGTTTGATGACGAAATTCATTCGGCGTTGCAGCAACTGATGGATGAAACGATCGAGGCGCTGCAATTGGCAAAGGTCAGCCCCGATCTCGACGATCTTGGCGCGACGTTTGCAGTGGCCCTGCTGAAACTCGGACTGGCCACGACATTCGTCGAACAGCAACACCCGGGGTTCGCGCAGGACGTCGAAGCAAAACGCCAGCGGGTGCTGAGCGCAATGATGCCCAAACACTGACAGGAGCAGCGAGGTCATGGCGGAAGCGGACAAGAAATACCGGTTCCTGTTCATCCAGCCGTTTCAGTTGTCCACCGGCGGCAAGTTTGCGGACAAGTATCATTCCGCCGAACTGCCCCGGGAGCAACGGCTGAGGATGAATTACCTCAACATCGGGCCCCTGCTGGAGGACGTCGAGTGGGATTTTCACGGGGGTCCGATTGCGCCCTACGGCGATTGGGCGGTGGAGACCCGGGAGGAGTTTTGCCACGTCGCCGCGGCGCGTTTGCCGATCGTGCGCGAGGCCTGCGAGAGCGGCAAATACAACGCCATCGTGCTGCTGGGTGGCGGCGAGCCGGGTTTCCTGGAATCGCGGGAGATCGCCCGCCAATACGGCATACCGGTGACCTCGTGCGCGTTTTCCCAGATGCACATCGCCTGCACGCTGGGCAATAAATTCAGCGTCATCGATTTTACCGAGACGCATAACATGTTCTATTACGACCTAGTGGTCCGCCACCGCATGACCGGCCGGTGCGCTTCCATCCGGAATATCAATTTCTACCATGCCAGACCCGGAGTCGTGGATGAGAACACCATCGACAAGGAACGCGAGAAGGCCCTGAGAGGTGAACCGTCCGAGGCCGTCGAACGGGCGGTCACGGAAGCCGTCGCCGCGATCGAGGAGGACGGAGCGGAAGTCATCACCTTCGGCTGCTCGGACGTCTTCTGGCTGCAGTCATTTCTGCAAAAACGCCTGCACGGCATCGGCTGGGAAGTGCCGGTGCTGGAGGGTTACAGCTCGGCGATAGTGCTGGCCAAGTTGTTCGTCGATCTGGGCGTCGACGCCAGCGGCCTTAATTACCCGGGCGATCGCCCCAGGAAGTGGCGCAGGAAGAAGGTGTTTTGACTGCGTTGTCTGACCGTAGGGCGCAGATTTATCGCGCCGTCGTAGGGCGCGGATTTATCGCGCCGTCGATCCGGTGGCAATCATTCGGCGCGCTGAAGCCGCGCCCTACAGCCGAGCCCTACCGCCGTGCCCGCCTGCGATAGCGCTTGCGGGCGGTCTCGACGATGCGCGGGATCAGGTTGCGATACTCGATGCCGACGAAGCACAGATTGCGGCCAAGCGTGTGCGGCGTGAGATCCGGGTTGGGATTGGCTTCGATGAACACCACCCGGCCCTCGTCAGTGAGCCGGAAATCGAGCCGCGCGTAATCGCGCAGTTGCAGCGCGCGAAATGCCTTCCTGCTGAAATCCGCGATTTTCCGCGATACCGGTTTCGGCAATTCCGCAAGACGGTAGCGCACGCGCCATTTGGTGCGGTAGCTGCCGTCGTTCTTGAGGCGGTAGGTCGCGAATTGCGGCGCCGACGCCTTTTTGCTTCCGATCACCATTTCGGTCGGCGCCAGTACCCGCGGCTCGTTGCCGATGATCCCCACGTAAATATCGCGGCCGGGAATGAATTCCTCGCACACCACCGGCTCCTTGCGCCGCGAACGCAAAGCCCTCACCCGCGCCCGTAATTCCAGCGGCGTCCTGACCAGCGACGCCTTGGCGATTTCGTCGGAGCCGTCGCCGTATTGGGGCTTGACGATCAGCGGGAACGGCAGTCCGGGGTTGGCGATGGGCTCGCCCCGCCCGAGCGTGAAACAACATGGCACATCGACGCCGGCGGCGGCGGCAATCTGCTTCGACAACGCCTTGTCCCGGCAGAGTTGCATGCCGGCCGGGCCGGTGCCGGTGTAGCGGAACCTCATCATGTCGAGCAGACCGCTGATCGCGTGATCGAGCGCGCGGTCGCCATCAACCCATTCGGTCAGATTGAGAACGATCCGCGGCCTGAGCTTGCGCAGTTCGGTAAGCGTCGCGACGATGTCCGGTCCGAACGGCACCACCGCGACGCCGCGGTAGCGCGCGCGCAGGGATTCCAGGACATGCTGTTCCATGCCGCCGCGATCCGGCACAAAACGGCCGGAGCCGCTGCGCTCGCCGGTCTCCGCGTCCACCAGCATCGCCACGTCACAGCGTTGAAGCTTCGATTCACGTCGCGCCATGCGCAAATTGTAACCCGCCGTGCCCATGCATTGCATTCAACGCCGCTCACTGCTATTGTCCTGCTGGCCGCATTCTTCGCGTGCCCATCCTGAACAATCAGTTCCCCTACGGAGATCACATGAAAGCCGCAATCGTCGCGTCAGCATTCCTGGCATGTGCCGCGCTCACGGCAACCTCTGCCTCAGCCCAGCCCTGTCCCGAGAAGAACCTTCTGTACTGGCAGGCGTTTCCCACCGGTGGCGAATCCGACATATCGGCGCGGCACCAGCAGGTGGTGCTCAAAAAGAAATGCCCGAAAATCGAAACGGTGATCCAGTACAAGCCCGGCGCCGGGGGCGGCCTGATGTGGGCGCAGATGAACGGCCTGCCGGGCGATGGCTACAATGTGGTCGGCATCAACCTGCCGCATATCGTGCTGCAGCCGCTCGAAGGCCAGGTCCAGTACAAGACCGAGGACATCACGCCGACCTACTGGTATCACTATACGCCCGATGCGATCGTCGTCGCCAATGACAGCCCGATCAAGACCTTCCAGGATCTGGTGAAGATGGCCAAAGCGCAGCCGGGCAAGCTCACGCTCGCCGGCTCGGGCACCAACTCCGCCAATCACGCCGCGCACGAAAAGCTGAACATCGTATCCGGCATCAAGACCACCTACGTGCCATTCAAGGGCACCGGCGACCTCACCACCGCGGTGATCGGACAGCACGTGACCGGCGCGATGTCGTACTCGGCGTTTGCAATCAATACCAAGACCAAAGTGCGCGCCCTCGCCATCGCACTGGACAAACGTCACCCGCTGCTGCCCGATGTGCCGACGTTCAAAGAGCTTGGCATCAGCTGGATCGACGGCGCCTATCGCGGCATCGGCATGCCCAAATCGACTTCACCGGAAGCGCGCAAGCGCATGTCCGATCTGTGGGCGTTCCTCAACGATCAGCCCGAAATGAAAGCGCTGGCATTCAATAGCGGCTTCGAACTGATCAACATCGGCGTCGACAAAATGGATGCGTTCATGAAGGAACGCACCAAAGCCTACAACGAAGTTGCCAAACGGCTGGGGCTGATCAAGTAACGCGGTAAAACGCGGCCAGGGATTACGGGATTTCCTGAAAAACTGCGGCGCCGGGTCTGCCGGGGCAGCCCGGTTAACTATTGTGGGCGGCTTTACCCGGCGCGGAACAACCCGCGCTCGGCTGTGTGCAGCCGCTCGAATCCGGTCCGGGTGACGCGGATCAGCTCGCCGACCTGCACGCCGGCGCTTCGCTCGCGGGTAATCACGTTGGGCTGCACTACCACCGTCATGTTCTCTTCCAGCGTCATTTCAGGCAGCGGGCCCGCAGGCCGGCTATTGGTGCCGAGTATGGGCGGGAAATAGCCGCCGCCGAAGCCATGCATCAGGTCGTCGCAGGTCGTGAAGCCGTTAGTCTCGATCATGCCCGCGGCGTCGACGATCTCCTGCATGGTGGTGCCATGGCGAATCACTCCCGTCACCGCATCGAAGGCTGCTTCCGCCGTTGCGTGCAGATCCCGGTATAGCGGCGTCGGCTCGGCATCCACGGTGAACGTGCGCAGCACCTGCCCCGCGTAGTCCCACCAGAAAGCCGACAGCTCGCAGAAGATCACGTCGCCTTTTTCCACCTTGCGCGGCGAAGGATATTGGGGCGGAACGAAAATGTGGGGCCTGGCCATCGAGGTGCAGCCGATGTAATGAATCATCGTGGTGCCGCCGTGGCCGGTGTAGGCGCGCTCGACGATGTTGCCCAGCTCGCGCTCGGTGAGACCCGGTTTCGTCTCGCGCAGCAGCGCCGCGAGCCCCAGGTCGGTCAGCGCGGCGCCGATCCTGAGCCAGTCGATTTCCTCTTCGGACTTGATCAGGCGCAGCCTCACGTACTGCGCATCGAGGTTCACCATCTGGAAATTTTCCTCGAGCTGGCGGTATTTGGAGATACCCAGCGGCCCCATGATGCCGACATGCCTGGCTCCCCGGCGCCTGAGTTCAGCGATCGTCCTGGCAATTCCCTGGTGCTCGCCCCACTGCACATCGACGTCGCGCGCGATCTTCCTGGCGAGCGGAAAGTGGTTGTGCCACTCCATGAACATCGTCATCGCCACGCCGGGCCTGAAAATCGTGTAAGCCTCGACTGTGCCGGGCCATCCCGTCACCCATTGCGTCGCATTCCCCGCGCGATTGCTGGTCACCACCAGCAGATGATCGACACCGGCTTTTTCCATCACGGCCGCAAGCCGTTGGTGCCGGCGTGCGTACTCCGCGTCCGAGAATCGCGGATACTCCTGCTCCATCACCGCCTTGAGGCGCGGTTCGATCACCGCCGTGCGGTCTCGTCAAAATACGGATACGCGCTCGTGATGCTGGCGCCGGTCACCGGTTGCGCGGGACGCAGCCAGGAAGAATTCAGCTGGGCGAGCGAGGTCACGCCCATCAAGCCCATCATGGTGCGGATTTCGAGTTCGAGCAATTCGAGCATGCGCGCGATTCCCGCTTCACCCGCCGCGGCAAGCGCCAGGCCCTGCAGTTTGCCCACGCCCACGGCCCGCGCGCCGAGCGCGATTGCCTTGATCACATCGGTGCCGCGCAAAACGCCGCCGTCGACCAGCACCTCCGCGCGTCCGTCGACTGCGGCCACCACCTCCGCCAACACCTCGATGCTCGCCTGCGCGTGATCGAGCTGGCGGCCCCCGTGGTTCGAAACGTAGACGACATCAGCGCCGTGCTCCACGGCGAGGCACGCGTCTTCCGCGGTCGCAATGCCCTTGAGAATCATCGGCAGGCCGGTGTGTTGTTTCATCCAGACGATATCCTCCCAGTTGAGGCTCGCCTGATGGCGCGGATCGCCCCCCGACTCCCGCATCAGAAAGCGGTTGATGACGTCGCGTTCGCGCCGGCTGTAGTAGGCGCGGTCCACCGTCACGCAGATGGCGCGGTAGCCGGCGGCCTTGGCTCTCGACAGTATCTCCTTGACCCATGCGCGGTCGCTGCGCACGTAGAGCTGGAACAGCAGCGGCTCGCTCGCCGCCTCTGCCACCGCCTCCAGGCTCGGCTTGGCGGCGGTGCTGATGAATGCCGTAGTGCCACGGGCAATCGCCCCGCGCGCCACCGCAATCGCACCCTGCGGATCAGCGAGCTGCAGGAAGTTCCCGACCGGCGCGATGAACACCGGCAGGGAAAGTTTCTGTCCCAGCAGCGTGGTGGTCGTATCGATGTCCGCCACATTGACCAGCACGCGCTGCCGCAATGCGATACTGTCGAGCGCGAGCCGGTTGCGCCGCAAAGTGGTTTCCGAATCCGATCCGCCGCACAGGGTATCCCACAGCACCTGCGACAGGTTGCGCCGCGCCGCTACTGCGATCTCCTGCAGCGTCAGCATGTCCCTGGCAAGCCCTTCGCGCTCGGACTTGCGCTCCAGGTCCTTCAGCTGCCCGGCGCCTGCTGCCGGCTTGCCCTGCTTCGATGTTTCCCTGCGCTTTGCCATTCCTGCCTTTCTGATTATCAATTCACGTCCAGCAGTTCTCCCGCTACAAACCCATGCCTGCGAGCGCACTCGCCCCATAGCGCCCGCCGGCGCCGGCGCCAGGCGCAAACACGTGACTGAGCCGGACCAATTCATCAGCGCTTAACGCAATCTCGACGGCGGCGGCGTTCAGCTCGATGTTGCGGACGTGATTGGTGCCGGGTATCGGCACGATATCATCGCCCTGCGCGAGCAGCCACGCGAGCGCGAGTTGCGCGCTGGTCACGCCCCTGGCTTGAGCCATCGACTCCAGCTGCGCCACCAGCTCGACATTGCGCGCCAGGTTTTCGGGTTTGAAACGCGGGTGCTTTTGCCGCCGGTCGCTGGGCGGCAAATCGCCGGCGGTCTTTATCCGGCCCGTCAACAACCCGCGGCCGAGCGGCGCGTAAGCCATGTACGCAATGCCAAGCTCGCGGCACACCGGCAGAATCTCGCGCTCGCATTCGCGGCTCCAGAGCGAATATTCGGTCTGGAGCGCTGCGAGCGGATGCGTCTGGTGCGCGCGCCTCAAAGTCGCCGGCCCCGCCTCACAGACGCCAATATGCCGCACCTTGCCGCGCTCGATCAGCCGCGCCATCGCGCCGATAGTCTCCTCGATCGGCGTATTCGGATCGACCCGGTGCAGGAAGTAAATATCGATCACGTCGACGCCCAGACGCCCGAGGCTCGCATCGCAGCACTGGAAGATGTATTCGGGCCGGCCGTTGGTCGCCTTTTTGCCGTCCGGCAGATCGATATTGCCGAACTTGGTGATGATTTGCGCGCGGTCGCGCTTGCCCTTGAGCGCGCGTCCCAGCAGCACTTCATGCCGCGCGCCCCAGTAGGCATCGGAGCTGTCGAACAAGTTGATGCCGAGATCGAGCGCGCGTGCGATCGTTGCGTTGAACTCCTGCTCGAGCGGTTCACCGGACCGCACCGGCTGGCTGCCACGCCCCATGCCGATCGCCGACACCCGCGGCCCGGTCTCTCCCAGTTGACGATACCTCATCGCGCGCTCAATCCCTTCTGCTCCATGGCAGGTAGCGCCGGGTCAGCCATTTCACCAGGACTTCGAAACCCACTCCGGCCACCACCAGCGCAATCACGGCGACGAACGCTTCATTGTGCTTGAACGTCCGCGAATTATATAAAATAAAGTAACCAAGGCCGGGGATCGAAACGAAGAACTCGGCCACCACCGCGCCGATCAGAGCACGCCCGGCTGCAAGCCGCATGCCCGCGAACAGATACGGCAGCGACGACGGCAGTACCACATCGAGCATCGTGGACAGCGGCCGCGCCCGGAATGAGTGAGCCACCTCCAGATAATCGAGCGGCACCGAACGCGCGCCGTCGCAGGCGTTGATGGTAATGGAGAAAAATGCGGCGAACACGACCACGGCGAGGCGGGCGTCGGCGCTGTAACCGAACCACAACGACAACAAAGGCAGAATCGCGACCATCGGCGTCGCGAACAGGCTGTTGACGTAATAGCGCAAGCCATGTTCGATTACCGATACGCGTCCCATCACGATTCCGACGGCGGTGCCGGCGATCAGGGAAATGAACAATCCCTGCACGACCGCCCACAGTGTCGCCCCGGCCGCCGCGAGGAACCGGGCATCCGTGGCGACCGTGAAAAAAACCCTGGCGATGCCGCTCGGCTTGGCAACATAGCCCGGGGCCAGCGCGCGCACGATGCCCTCCCATGCGAGCAGCAGCACAATGCCCGCCGCGACTTTCAGAAGATACGGTGACATGAGCCAGCTACGCCGCGCCGACTCCATCGCTGCGGGATTGACCGCCGGGAGCACCTGCGCCGTCACTGGTTATATCCCCGCCACGCGGCGAAGCGGTTTTCGATATAGCGGCCGAAATCCATCAGCCCCACGCCGAGCAAAACGATGACGAGGATCGCCGCCAGCATGCCCGCAGTGTCGAAATTTTGCGATCCCATCATGATCATCTGGCCGAGTCCGGACGGCGCCAGGAAAAATTCCGCCACCACCATCCCGACCAGGCCGCGCGCGATCGCCTGCCGGATGCCGGTCATCGTGAACGGCAGCGTGTAGGGAATCATGACGTCGCGCCACAGCTGCCATTCTCCCGAGCGGAACGAGTGTGCCACCTCGACCAGTTCCGGCTTGATGCTGCGCGCGCCCTCGATAGTGTTGTAGAGCACGGGAAAAACCGCGAACAGGAACACGACCAGCACCTTGGGCGCGAAGCCGAAACCCATGATCGACAGGATAAACGGGATCAGCGCGACCATCGGGGTGGCATAGAGCACCATGATGTAGTCTTCGAGCGCCACCCGCAGCCACGACACGCGCGCGAGCAGCAGGCCGAGCGGCGCCCCCGCCGCTATCGCCAGCAGCACGCCGGCCGCATACAGTTCCAGCGAGTTCATTCCCTGGCTCAGCAGCACCCCGCCGCGCGCCGTCTCCCCCAGGCTCTTGAGCGTGGCGGAAAGCGGCGCCCAGAATGCGCCCGAGACGAAATGGCCGGCCACCTCCCACGCGGCCGCACCGGTCAACAGGCTCGCGCCGACTACTGCGTAGCGAAGCCAGTCCTTTCTTGATTGCATGTGATCCGATGCATAAGGCCCCGCGGGGCGCACCCCGCGGGGCCCCGCCGCTCAGCGTTTGTTGACCAGCGCGAAGGCGTCGCGCCAGATGCTGGGATCGACCAGCCGTTCGTAGGACGCCAGCGTCTTGTCTTCCTTGATGTTGCCGACCGCTTTCTGTATCTTGCCCACCACCTCGATGTTCTTCTGGCTGAGCCCGTCTTTCTCGCGCGGCCAGAATTCCATGTCGACGTACACTTTCAGCGCCTTCTCCGCGAAATCGGCGCTGCGGCCGGTGGGCGCCGCGTGCTGTGCCACCTTGGCAAAGTTGGCCGGATTGCGCATGAAGCGCTCGGCGTCGATCAGCCCCGCCACGATGCGCACGTAGGCGTCCCGGTTCTGGGCGAGGCGGTCCTGATGAGCCGCCAGAAACAGATAATGGTCGACCGGACGCGAATCCTTCTGCATGACGACCGTCTTGAGCGGTTTCCTGGTTTCGGCCTCGATCACGGGAACGTCGTCAATGTGCAACACGCCGAACTTGAGCTGACCCGCGACCATCGCCGCGCCGACGTTTGAGCTCAACGCCACCTGCTGGACTTCATCGATCTTCATCTTGCAGGCCACCAGCATCGTCCGCAGCGCTATGGAGCGCGCGCCGCCCACCGAGTCCACACCGACCGCCGCCCCCTTGAGGCTGCCGCAGTCGGCGTTCATGTCGGTCGAACCGATCAGCCAGTCAGGATGCTCCATGCCCCAGATGCCGACGAGCTTCACATCGGTGTTCGAGACCTGGCTGATGACCAGCGGCGAGGGCGACAGCGAGACTGCGATTTCCCCCGACGCAACGGCGCGCGACGCAGCCGCCCCCGTCTCGAAAGCGCGCACGGTCACATCCACCCCGCGCTTCTTGAAAAAACCTTCCTTCTCCGCGACCAGCGCGATCGTCCCGCCGAAGACGGGGGGAATGCCGGGAATGCCGAGAGTCATTTTCTGCTGCGCCGCGCATACGGCGGGTAATCCGGCCAGCATCAACATCAGGCCTATCGCGCGAACGCTGAAAACAGATGCAAATCCGTTGCGTATCATATTGCTCCTCCTTATTGTGGTAGTGACAAAAACCGGCCTTACCGCCTGACGACTTCCAACTCCGCCTGCCGCGCGTCGGCCATCAGCGTGCCCCAGACGTGCTCGCGCAACTCCGCAAAGCGCGCGAGCAGCAGCGTAGCACGATCCCGCGGGCGCGGCAGGTCGACTGCGACGATTTCATGGACCCGGCTCGGGCGCCCTTTGAGCACCATCACGCGATCCCCCATCAGCACCGCCTCGTCGATCGAGTGGGTGACGAACACCATCGTGGTCGGGCGCGCCTCCCAGATGCGCAGCATTTCGAACTGGAGGATTTCGCGTGTCTGCGCGTCGACGGCGCCGAACGGCTCGTCCATCAGCAGCACGCGCGGCTCGACCGACAGCGCGCGCGCGAGCCCGCAGCGCTGCTGCATGCCGCCCGAAATCTGGTAAGGAAAGTAGTTCTCGAAGCCGGAGAGTCCGACCAGCTCGATGAACTTCGGCACCTTTTCCGCGATTTGCGCGCGCGATGCGCCCGCGAGCCTGAGCCCGTAGGCGACGTTCTGAAACACCGTTTTCCACGGGAACAGGCCGAAATGCTGGAATACCATCGCGACGCCTTCGCGCGGGCTGTCGATGCGGCTGCCCTCCATCAGCACGTCGCCTTCGTCAAGCGCAATCAAGCCGTCCATGCAACGCAGCAGCGTGGTCTTGCCGCATCCCGACGGACCGATAATAGCCAGCACCTCGCGCTCGCCAACGCTGAGATTGACATCGCGAAATACCTGCAGCGCGCCGTAGCGCTTGCCGGCGCCCCGCGCCTCGATGCGCGGTTGAGACGGGATGCCGGTCATGCCGCGCTTTTTTTCGGCGCCGCGCGTCGCTTCGCCCAGTAGTCGGGCGACGCCTTCGACTTCGCCAATGCCTCTGGTGTCTCGAACCCGGGCGCCATCGATGCGGAGGTGCCGGCCATCACCTGATGGTGCTCGATGTTGAGCAGCCGCAGCCAGCTCTGCTGACCGTATGTAAGCCCGATCGCACAACCCAGCTCCACCAGCTCGGGCTCGGAAAAATGCTTGTACATGCGCTCCCAGAACGCGTCATCGGTGTCGAGGCGCCAGACGATCGCTTCGGCATAGGCGAGCGCGGCCTTCTGCCGGTCGTTGTACTTGACCGATTTTTCGAAATTGATGAGATCGTCGTAATGCGCTTCCTGCAGCCCTTCGTTCGCCCCCTTGACCGAGCGCTGGTTGCCGCAGAATTCGCAGATCACCGAGCGCGAAACGTAGACCCGGCAGAGCTCCTTCAGCGCATGGTGAAGGATGCCGTTACGGAAAATGTCGTTCCACGAATTGGCAAAAAACCAGAAACACGAC
>Ga0080064_1002438_pt1 | contig 31584 bp, 24 predicted proteins | sample Subgrocontami54m_FD_69260 | JGI IMG/M metagenome (GOLD analysis project Ga0080064, IMG submission 69260) | Subsurface groundwater microbial communities from S. Glens Falls, New York, USA - GMW46 contaminated, 5.4 m (SPADES assembly) (version 2) ...
CCTAGCGCGGCCGAGCCGCAAACAAAGAAATCGAATCACGAAAACCCAAAAGCTCGAAACCACGAAAGAAAACTCTTGTGAATCGTTTGGTGTTTTCGCGATTTCGTGTTTTCGTGATGGTTTTGGATTCTTCGCGGGGCGCGAAGAAATTGAACGATAGTAGTATGGCGTGCGCTTCTCGGTAAAGCGCACCACGCGGTCGAACGCCGAGTCGGGCGTCAAGGAGGCCCTCAAGGTCGCTGAGAAAAATATCGAGGGCATGAACGTCACGCGGACCGTCGGCGAAGGCGTGGGCGAAACGGTATTGCTGATCATCCGCCCGCTGGAAGTGGTCGCCGCGGTACAGGCCCTGGGCCAGGCGTATGGCGATTACTACGCCGCCGTGGCGGATTACGATCGGGCCCAATTTCGGCTCTATCGCGCCCTGGGCCGGCCGGCGCAGGCGCTGGGCGGAGCGGGCGATTGTCGGTAGTGGGTCAGTTTGCTGTGTTGTGGTGCGGGCGTCTCGCCTGCATCGGTGCAGGCGTCTCGCCTGCATCGGTGCAGGCGTCTCGCCTGCATCGGTGCAGGCGAGACGCCCGCACCACAAACTGACCCACTACCCGATTGTCCCTGACGTGTGCATCTCTGTCTGGCTGTGGTATAATCAGCCAGGACGCAGGGAGAATGAACTCATGAAAGATCAACTTGTCGAAATGACCTATGAGATCGAACTTCAACCGGGCGAAAAGCTGACGTTGCCGCGATCGCTGGAAGAAAGCATCGGAGCGGGACGTTGGCTGCTTACGGTGCAACCGCTCGGACGGCCGCAGCAGGCGATTCGCGACCACACAGCCTTTTTGAACGGCTACGCGCCGACGGACGAGGGCCTGTACGATGACGCTCCAGACGGTCGTGATGCCGATTCAACGAATCGCGGTGCGACCAGTTCTCACTCAATCCAAGGGGCGCGTGTCGTGAAGGTAATTTCGGGGTGACCATCGCAGGCCAACTCACCGAATCTGAATCTCGACCGGCAAAATGTGGTTGACCATGTAATTGCGTCGATCCGGATCGCGGTTGGCTGGTTGAACGCGGCCGCGCGCGTCCGTGGCACGGGCCATGAGGGTGGCACGACCGGGATGGTTGGGGACACGCCAGTTGTATTCCCACAGCCGCCAGGCGAAGCGCTGGGCACGTCCTTGAAAGCGTGCGTCGGTCCAGGTCCGGCCGCCATCGGTGCTCAATTCGACGCGGGACACTTCGGATTCGCCGGTCCATGCCGCCCCATGCACGCGATAGGTGGCGCCCGCCGGAATGGCGGCGCCCGCGCGTGGCTGGGCAATGAGCGACTTGACTTGCAGTTCGGTAATGGGTCGAAGGACCGGCAAGCCTCGAACGCGCTCGTAGTAAGCGTATTCCGTCGTTTGCCAATACCCTTGAAACGGTGCGTCGGTCACGAGCAAACGAGTCAACCATTTGACGGAAGCCATCCCATACCAGCCGGGGACGACGGCGCGCAGCGGAAAGCCATGGGCAGGCGTCAAGTCAACACCGTTCATGCGATAGGCCAGCAGCACATCCTCGTGACGAGCCTTGGCCAGCGGTAAGCTGCGCGCAAATGCAATGGGGACGGACGGGCGCGGCTCGGCGGTCACCGCGCCGCGATCGGCGCCTTCGAGCACCACTTCGACCGCGCCTGCCCGCAAGCCCGCGCGATCGAGCAACGTCCCCAGCGCGACACCGGTCCACTCCGCATTGCCGACGGCGCCCTGTTGCCACGCCACCCCGCGCAAGGGCGGCACGTTGAGCGCCCGGCTGTTGCCCGCGCACTCCAGGGTTGCCGTCACAGTTCGTGTCGGCAGATCACGGATCTGGTCCAAGGTCAATTCGATCTCACGCTGCACCGATCCTTCGATACGCAGCCGCCATGTCCGCGTCTCAAGCTGAGGCGCCGCGAAGTGATTGCGGACGTAGAACCGGTCGTTGGGCACGACGAACGTGTCGAGCGTATGGAAAGGAAACTCCAGGTTTTGCGGAGCTCGGACCCGCTCAATGAGCGGCTCGGAAGATTGGTCGGCGGTCGCGAGTTCCAACGGCATGCCCAACACGAGCGGCACAGCGGCGGTCGCCCTGCCGAAAAAGGCCCGTCTTTCGATCAGGTGTTTTGCTCCATGTTCCAGCACATCTGGGTTCATCATCATGCTCCCAAGGAATCAGAACAACAAATCGGTTTCGTGACGGCGATTGGGCGCCATTGGACCATAGCGCGTTCCAGGCTGTCAACAGTGCGTATCGTTGGGTAGTGGGTCAGTTTGCTGTGTTGTGGTGCGGGCGTCTCGCCTGCATCGGTGCAGGCGAGACGCCCGCACCACAAACTGACCCAGTGCGTATCGTTGCGTTCCATCCGCGGCAAACGACCGGTCGTAAAACGAAAGAAGCCGTACCCAGCGCGGATGCGGCTTCTGCGGAGGACTTCGCAAATCAATCGAGCATCATTTCTTCTTGGGCGCGGGGGTGGCAGCCGTAGCCGTCGTCGTGCAAGCCGGCCCGTCGCGGACCACGCAGTGCGTCGATGGGCACTCCTCAGTCACGACCTTCTTCAGGAGCACGTTGACGGTGCGCACCGGGCCGCAGTTCTCGGCGCAGTTATCACAGCCGCGCGAAAACACTCCTGAACATTTCGGCAAGCAAAACTCGACGCATTTCGAACTGAAGACCGTTTTGCTGGTCTTCTTGGTCGTCGGTTCGGACACGCACACTTTCGCCGGGCAAGCGTTGTGGCAGGCGGGGCCGGCATCCTTCGCCGGGGCCTTCGTGGCGCCATCCTGTGCGGGCAGAGGGCCGACAAACGCGAGGCAACAAAATCCTAGCATCATCCTTCTCATGTTGGGTCTTCCTTTCATGCATTCGATCAGCCGCGGCCTCTTGGACCAGCGGCCGCAAGGGCCGCGACTGTGCATGGTTAGATTTCATTGGGTGCGCCGGCACCGCGCCGGCGCACCGATTCGAGGCAACGGTTAGAACATGAATTGCACGCGAACGCCAAAGCCCTGGGTCTGGCCCGGCATGCTGCTGTTGGCCGGGGTGGGTGCGCCAACCAAGGTCGTGGGCAAGGCGTAGCGGTGGTCATAAATCCAGTCGAACTGGACCTTCAAATTGTCGTTGAGGAACCAATTCAAACCAATGCTCAGTCCGTCCATCTTGCCCCCCTGGACGTAGGTAGCCTTGGCACCGTCGTTCAGGTCCACGTACGAATAGCGCGCGGCAAGTTCCCAAACGCCGGCCGACCAGTTGAGGCGGCCGCCTTCGTCACGCACGAAAAAGGCATTGTGGAGCTGCCCCTTGCGGCCGAAATAATACGAATCCAAACGACCGAGGCGCTTGTCGTACGAACGGTGTTCGCCGGTGAGCGTATAGGCCAGTTGGATGTAGCCGCCGTTGAAGTTGTAGTCTTCCGCTGCGGCAAATTTCAGGGTCTGCGGGTTGCCGACGCCGGTCGCGTTCGAGAGGTGAAGCCAGCCGTATTCCGCCTGAACCGAGAATGGGCCGCGGATATACAAGAACTCCGTTCCGAAGAGCATCGTTCTAGGCGAATCTAGCGTCCCGGTGGCAACCATGGCATTGCTGTTGCCGTTTTGGAAGCCGCCCGGAGGGGTGTCATCGCGCAGCTCCGGACGAGCCGAAACCGACGCCGTCTTCAGGAACGACTTGGAGCGGTCGAGCTGATTTTCACGCAGACCGCCCGAGAGACCCAGGTGAACAAGGCAGCGCCCGTCGTTTTCATAAATCGGCAACGCCGTCAAGCGTCCCTGGACGCCCCATTGGCCATCGCCAAAGTACGCGCCCGTGGATGATTTCGGATCGTAACGCCCTAAGACGAGCGTGGAGGTCGCATGTTGGTCCAAGTAGTTGTTGCCGATCCAAACGCCCGTGAGGAAGTTTTGGTTCAGCTCGATGGCTTCCGAGTAGGAGGATCGTTCCATGAAGGTCATCGTGCGGCTGGAACCGGTCATATCGGCCTCGAGGCCGATGGCGTTCTTCACGTGGCCGACGCGGACGGTGCCAATGAACGGGATCTTGGTGGCGCCGACCCAAAATTCGTCAACCCCGGCCAGGTTAAACTGGTCGTTTTCGAACGCCCAAATGAGGGTGTACTCGTAGTTTTCCCAGAACTTGCCGTCCAACATCAAACGTTCGCGACGGAAGGAGGTGCCGTCTTGCAGTCCGCCGATGCCGCCCAAAGGTTCGCCGGAGACGACGCCCTGGCCGCCGAGCGAGGGATTGCCGCCCTTGGCTTTCGCCAAGAAGGGGCTTTGGGTCCAAAATACGTTGTCGTAGTGAACCCAGCCGCCGACGTGCAGGGAGAAGTCGTCGTTAGGCGTGTTAAATGAGACTCCGTTCTTCCAGCTCGCCGCCATCTTGAGATCCGTGCCGACCTGATACCATTCGGATTTCTTCTCCGTCTTGGCCTTGTCGGCCTGCTGTTGCAGATACTGCGACACAATGCTCTGCACCTCGGCCTTGTCCACGCCGGTGGACACGGAAGTCTCATGCACCTTGAGGCCGTTGATTTCCTGCTTCAATTCCTGGTTTTGCTTGAGCAAGGTCTCATTGAGCTTTTCGAGGCGTTCGAGCCGCTGATTGACGTCCGCGGGCACCGGCGGCAGCAATTGCTGAGCCTGGCCCGGCGCGGCGCCGTACAGAGCAGCCGCGACGCCGAGCGTCCAACAAATTCGAGCGGTCCATGACTTGCGCATGGGACGACACTCCTTGTCGAAAAAAGGGGGTTTGACGGTAAATTCTGGCGGGTTAGGAAACCCGCCCCACCAACAATGTGGCACGGCTTTCCTAAGCCGTGGCGGGAAGATCCGCCCCCCGCGCCAAGGACTGCTCGGACCCGTGGGGCAGACATTCCTGTCTGCCGGCGGCAGGCAAGAATGCCTGCCCCACGATAGCGACGCGCTTTGCCCTGGCCCTAGTGTTTTCGACAAGCTGCGTCAAACGCGCTTATCGCGGCAATTGGGGACCATCCAATCTTCATGATTCACGGGCACATTGTGCACGATAATCCGATTGTGCTTTTTCTTCACAAACGGTGCAGGGCAGACGCCGATTCGTTCGGCATGTTCGGCAACGTTTGCCCACGTGGAATCAAGCCCCAACGGGGCGAAGTGTGATAGCCCAGGGCGCAGCCCTGGGGACAAGTCCACGATGGAACGTTAAGCCCCAACGGGGCGCGATGAACATCGCGCCCCGTTGGGGCTTGGGGTTGAACCGGACCGCATCCCAGGGCTGCGCCCTGGGCTAACACATCTCGCCCCGTTGGGGCTTCAAGCCGGATCACCACCGGAAGTTGTACATCAGGTAGAGCAGCTCCGGATCGCGGCCGCTGCCGGTTTGGCGGATGAAATCGCCGGCGAAGAGCTTCGACCAGCCGACGAGCACATCGGAGTGCGGGCCGACGTGGAAGTTGGCGAGCAGGTCGATTTCGTTGCCGACGTTCTTGCCCGCGGCGCCCGTCGGGCTGATGCGTGACGGCGCTCCGCCGGCGTTGTACAGGGCGTCGTTGGCGCTATCCAGGCGGAAGTGGTGCCACTGGGCGTTGAGCGTGATCCACTTCGTCGGATACAGGTACAAGTGGGCATTGAGGTCCTGGATGTTCTGCCGGCCCACGAAATCCTGGAAGCCCAGGTAGTAGTGGCCGAACGGGAAGAGTTGGTTGAAGGTGTTGTAGTCGTTGGCATTCGGGCTGCGATCGCCGCTGGCGTAATCGAAGTAGACCCAGACGGTCGGGTTCAGCGGAGCGCATTTGAAATTGTAGCCGCCGCCGACCGTCGCTGAGCCTGCCGTGGTGTCCTGTTTGCCGCGGTTGCCGAGCTGGAGCATGGCTTCCACGTCCCATAGGAAGTTGTTCTTGTCGCCGGCGTAGCGGGTGCCGAGCGTGTGCACGTTGTAAGGCGCCAGGGCCAACGGGAAGGCGCCTGCGCCGACCGCCGGGGCCGCCTTGTTGGTGTTGTCCAGGAACAGGTAGTACAGGTCGAAGAACGTGCCTTTTTCGGGCCGGTACGTGAACCAGGCGCCGGCAAAGACCTGGTTGTTGTCGTGGGAATCGATCTGGTGGTTGTTCACCTTGACCGGCGAAACACAGAACAAATCGAAGTCAAACTTTTCACCTTGACGGAATAGGCGGACGCCGTCGAAGGTGCGGCGCGTATTGGCCCAGTCGAGCGCCGAGATCAGCCGCTGCGAGCCGAGCAGCATCTCCTGCCGGCCGACGCGCAGATAGGTCGGATAGCCGTCAATGTCGGCAACCTTCAGATCGGCAAACAGGTTGAGGATATCGGCGTAGTTGCGATCGATGCTGAGCGGCTTCAGATCCTGATCGAAACTCTGCGCGGTGATGAACTCGGCGTAGACGCGCAGCCGGTCCTTGTACCACAGGTCGCCGTAGACGCGGGCGCGGAACAGATCGTAATTGTTGTCCTTGCCGCTGAGCCTGCTGCCCAACTCGTGCATGTAGCGGAACCAGGCGTTGCCGCCCGTGCTGAACAGAAAATTGTCGCCCAGGTGGATGCGGTGCAACGCATCGAAGAGATCGTGCTGCGTATTGCTGGGGTCGTCGAGGTAGCGGAAGTCGGCGTCGTAGAATGACGGGGACATCAGCGCGAACGGCGGATACGGAAAACGCGGCGGCTTCTCGCGGGATTCGCCGAAGACCACGTCGCGGAGCGAATAATAGCCGCAGCCGCTCGGCGGAATGGCGAAGTTGCCGCCGCGCGGAATGATGCGCACCGGCGGCACTTTGGACCAATCGAAGCAGCCGTGGTCCGGGCACGCTTCCGCGGCGGACCCCCCTTCGCCCCCCCTTCGCAAGGGGGGGATGGGGAGGGTGGCGGGGGTGGATTGTTCATTGATCGCAATTGGCACCGGTTCGCCCAGCGTCGGCGGATCGGCCCAAATCAGGCCGGTGGACAGCGTCCAGGCGACGAGGCCCGGCACGGCACAACGAAGCCACCATCTGCGCTGGTTTTTCATGGTGTCAGCTCTTTGCGGGTCGATGCGCGGAGCGTTTTCGGAGGCCGGACTTTCTTGTCCGGCCGCGGCGGACAGGAATGTCCGCCCTCCGGTATCGGCCGGGCAGGGCGCGGGGAGCCCGAATTCTTCGGTCATTATTCCTAGCCATCGGATGCGGGAAGAATCAGAAGGTACACGATCCATGAAGATGCGCCGCAAACCAAGGTCCAAGGCAGTCATTTGTCGTTAGGTCGCAAATTGGCGGCACGAAAAGAATGATCGTTGCGACCGATGGCGCCGTTCGAAGAGGCAGAGTCGATCAACGAGCCTGTTTCGAATATCGCTCTTTTCGGGTAGCGTAGCCGCGTTCGCCAGAACGCGGGTGTCGCAAGGAATAACGGCCTCCCCCGCGTTCTGGCGAACGGGGCTACCTTACCGGGGTTTGAACCATGCCGATCAACGAGCGCCGCATGCCGCAATCGCCTGTTCGGATTCTTCGCTGCGGCTTAGACTGAAGGGGTGCCCCACGCGGTCGTGCATTCTTCGAGGATGGCGCGGTGAAAATCCTTGTGCTAGGCAATGCCCAGCGTCCCGGCGTCCGCGCAGAAGTCGAGCGCTGGTTGCCGTGGTTGCGTTCGCAGGCGGAAGTCGTTGCCGTCGATTTGTGCCAGGAGGCCGACCTGGCCGCCTTGGCCCCGACGGATGTCGCCCTCGTCTTCGGCGGCGACGGCGCGATCCTGCGGGCCGCGCGGCAGATGGCCTACCGGCAGATCCCGGTCCTCGGCATCAACCTCGGCCGACTTGGATTTCTGGCCGACATTCATCCCGACGATTTCCAACGGTCGTTTCAAGAGGTTGCCCAGGGCAATTATGGTGTCACGCGCCACTTGATGTTCGAATGTCTCGTGGAAGGCGACAGCCAACCCCCCCCCCCGCTTCCCCCCCTTCACAAGGGGGGGCCAGGGAACCCGTTCCCCCCCCTTGACAAGGGGGGGCCAGGGGGGGTGCTGCTGGGCCTCAATGAAGTTGTCGTGCATGCGCTGCCGCCGTTTCATATCCTCGACTTGGAATTGGAAATCGACGGCTTGCCCGTGGCCCGTTTCAGCGGCGATGGCCTGATCATCAGCTCGCCCATCGGCTCGACCGCCCACAATCTGTCGGCGGGAGGCCCTATTCTTGCCCAAGAATTGTCGGCCTTCGTCGTCACGCCGATCTGTGCACATACCCTGACCTACCGGCCGATCGTTGAATCGGCCGAAAAGGTCCACGTCGTCCGCCTGGGGCAGGGGGCACGGCAGGCGGCGGTCATTGTTGACGGCCAGGAAGCGGCGCCCTTGGGACCGGGGCAGCGTGTGGTCATTCGTATGGCGCCGGTGTCGTTCAGCCTGGTCAAGGTGCCGGGCCGCAGCTATTACCAAACCCTGCGCGATAAGCTGCGCTGGGGGTTGCAGCCGGGAAAACCCATCGAACCATAAGCCCACCGGATGCGTAAGGAAATGGTCTGCGATGAAGGTATGTAAGCGTGTGCAATACCAGGGCCACGTCCAGGGGGTTGGTTTTCGTTATGCGACCCACGACTTGGCCCAACGCTTCGCGGTCGCCGGCTATGTGAAGAACCTGCCGGATCGGCGCGTCGAGCTGGTCGCGGAAGGCGAGGCTGCGGAGGTCGGGCGTTTTCTGCAGGCCGTGGCCCGGCAGCTGGCGGAACATATCGAATTACGCCAGGAATATGACGAGGCGGTGCAGGAGTTCACGGAGTTCGAAATTCGTATGTGACATGTTCTTAGTGCGGGCGGCTCGCCTGCACAATTCGTGCAGGCGAGCCGCCCGCACTACGGTTCGCATTTGGGAACATTCATGGGCGGACAGTTCTTCTCGCTACTTGTGGCTTGCACGGCGCTCATTGCCGTGCAGGAGTTGGCCGCCTTGCCGTGGCTGGTGGCGGTCGGCACGCGCACGCGCCGGCGTCTGCGCGAAGCCGGTTTTTGGGTGCAGATCGTGGGCGTGGCCGTCGGCCTGGGCGCTGTCGCCGCGTATTTCATGAACGAGAACAACGATCCGGCTATTTTGGCGCGCTGGGGCCGGTTGTACTGCGCCGTGTTGCATCTGCAACTGGGCGCGGACCTGTTTGTCGGAAGTCTGGCGCTGCTTTTGACCTTGTGGCCCAAGGGCGGGGCCGTGGCGTTTGCCTCATTCCGCGAGGGCCTGCGGCAACCGATGTTCTGGCTGCTGATGCTCGCGGCCACCATGATGATGTTGGTGGCGCCGTTCATTCCGTACTTCACGTTTGGCGAAGACATCAAGATGGTGAAGGAATTGTGCTACGCCTTTGCGATGCTGTTCCCGGCGCTGTTGGGCGTGGTCGTGGCCAGCATTTCGGTGCATGACGAAATCGAAGGCCGCACCGCCGTCACGGTGATGAGCAAGCCGGTCTCACGTCGGCAGTTTCTGCTCGGTAAGTTCTTTGGCATCGCCGGCGCCGCCCTGGCCATGACCGTCTTGCTCGGCTGGGCGCTGGTCTGGATAATTCTCTTCAAGCAAACCTGGGATCCCGGCTTCGGCGCCCCAGCGATTCCCGACCCGGTCTGGGTCGTGCAGGCCGCCGAAAGCCTGTTCCCGCAAAGCAGCGTGGGCGATCTGTTCCGGGGCGTCGGCTTTTGGATCAATGACGCCGGCGAAGCGCTGCCCGGGCTGATCATCGGCTATTGTCAAGTGATGGTGCTGGTCGCGGCAGCCATTGCCATGGCGACACGCGTGCCGATGGTTGTCAACGTCACGGCCTGCTTGATCATCTATTTCCTGGGACACCTCACGTCGGTGATGAAAGAAGTGACCACCTTGGCCTATCCGCTCATTCACTTCATGGCCCAGGCTTTTGACACGATTTTGCCGGGGCTGGATTTGTTTGACGTCGGCACCGCCATCATTCGCGATTTGCCGCTGCCCGCAGACCGTTACGCCCTCTACACCGCCAACGTCGCCCTGTACGGCATCACGTACACCGTCATCGCTTTGTTGTTCGGATTGATTCTGTTCGAAGATCGCGATTTGGCATAGCGCCGCTGCTTGCGTTTGATGTCCGCGACAGGCTTTCGCGAACGCTGAACGCAAGCGGGACACGAACAGTCAAACAAAAACGCCGTCGAGTTTCTCGACGGCGCTTTTCGGAACGGTTCGATTCGAACAAGCTACTGGGACTGAATCTTGGGCAGGTCCGCCAAGACCGCCTTGATGCCCTTGGCGTTCAATTCGCCCTTCTTGAAAGCGTGGTTGGCTTTCACTTCGCGATTGTTGTAAAGCACAACCGTGACTTCGGCATCCTTGGCGACATTGTACGCCTTGGGTCCGGCGACATTGTCAATGGTCAAAATGGTCTTCTTGATCCCTTCCTTCTCGGCCAGGGCTTTCACCTTGTCGCCGAGGTCCTCGTCGTCGCTCAGAAAGACGACGAAACTGTTGACTTTTGACTTGTCGAGCTTCTTGACCAGACCGGTCAAGTTGTCGCTGGTCCCGCGCGCGAAGACCATAGCGACAGCGCTGCCACCGTACTGTCAGACCAAGCAATGTTTCTTGCCGGCCTGGGCCCCCGTCAGGTTCGTCGGATGGAACGGACCGGGGATGTTGGTGCCGGTCTGCGGACCGGACTTGAGGGCGTCATCGGCGAACGCGATGGTAACCATCGCCGTCAGCGCGAAAGCCCCCACAATCAAACGCTTGTTCATTGTGGAACCTTCCTCCATATGGAGTAAACAAGAAGCACCAGTGCATACCATGCGCAGACAATCTACCAACCGCCTGCACGGGTATGATCTACCACACCTAGACGCGGCCGGAAAGGGGCTATTCGATTTTTTCAGGACCAGAACCGAGTCGTGGGTGGTGGCTCAGTCTAACATTATTGTGGTGCGGGCGTCCCGCCTGCACCGTGCAGCCGAGACGGCCACACCACAAACTGAGACACCACCGAGTTGGGAATTCATGCGGAGAAGCCCCTCGGGAATCATGCCATGCGGCGCTGCCGACTTCATTCGAAATGAACGACTCCCGGTTTCCCCAAATGGCCATCTCCGTGGACCTTGCGCTCAACGAAATGACGAATGACGCCGATGTTCGTGAGAAGATGCGATGACAATTTCGCTGCCGCAAAATGCGACGCTTCCCTCGACAACGCCAAGGGCAACACCAGCTGATCGGCGCTGTGCTCATCGACTCCCAAAGGCTCGGTGTGCAGAAACTCTGCCGCCTGATCCAGCGCTTCGTCGGCGACATTTTCCGCGCGTTTGCGGCGTTCCCCGAGCGCAAAGAAAAACGTCGGCGCCGGCCGGGTGGCCAATTCGATGCCCGCGACGGTGCCCGGCCCGCCGCTCCAGGTTTCCAAGCGAACGTCTCCTTTCAGGTCGAGTTCGCTCATGCGCCGCGCAATGGTCTCCGCCTGGCGATCCAGAATGTGTTTGGGCAACCCGGCGACCGCGCTGAACCCAGTCGCGCTGCGCACCGGCTCCATGGTCTTGATCTCAAGCCCACGAATCGCAGGGCAGGGGGCGATGTCGGCCTGGATCACGCCGCCGCCGCGCGGAAAGAACCCAGGCCGGCGCATCTGCAGCTTGATGCCGATCCCGAGGCATGCCAGGTATGCGCACCAAGTCGATTGCAAGAAGTGAAAACACGGGCTGGCCTTGACGTGGGTGCCGCCCTCGATCGTCACGGTGCTCGGACCGCCGGCAAGAGCGAGCGGCAGATAAATGGTGTGTAAGACGAGTCCGGTGGCGCCGGCGGTGCCGATCTTGAAGTGATATGTGCCGGGCTGCACCGTTCCCGGCTCGAAGACGAGATCCTTGCTGCCCAGCGCCGCGCCGCGCAGGGTCGCCTGACCGATGGTGGCTGCCGCCTGCACGCTCATCAGGTGCTGCGGCTGCAGGCCCGGCTTGGACCGGCCGGCGCGCAAATTCTGCAAGTGAAACGCTCGACCCGTGATCAGGGAAAGCGCCAGGCTGGTGCGCAGGATTTGGCCGCCGCCTTCACCTTCGGCGCCGTCGAGTTCGATCATTTTGCAAGACTCATTTAGCCGGCGCGCTTGCTCGCCGTGGATGTCCGGGTTACACGGCGAGCAAGCGCGCCGGCTAAATGACCGTTGACGTCGTCTCAAGGTTCAGGCGGGATCAGTCAATCGCCGTCGCCTTATGCATGGCCTGCACCAGCTCATCGATTTGCTCCGGGAACACCGTGCGCACATCGAGCACGATTTTCCCCGCGCGCACCCGGCACATGACGGCCGGTTCTCCCAGCCGCAGCCGCTCGGCGACGGTGGTTTCGCTGATGCCCTCGGCCGGCACTTCGACGACCCAGGCAACCATCTTTTGATCGGGCAACGAGCCGCCGCCGACGTAAGCAACATCGCGTGCGGCCTGGATCGATCCGATGCCGGTCGCTTCGCTCAAACGCGCGGCCAGGTCCTGGGCGCGCCGCTGCAATTCGTCCAGGGGTGTACTCAAGAGCCGCAGCACCGGCACGTCGCGCAGCGCGGCTTCTTCGTTCAGGTAAATCCGCAGCGTCGCCTCCAGCGCGGCCAACGACATCTTGTCGAGCCGAAAGGCGCGCATCAGCGGGTCCTTCTCAATTGTCTCAATGCTACCGCGCTTGCCCGCCAGAATCCCGGCTTGCGGCCCGCCCAGAAGCTTGTCGCCGCTGAACAGGACGAGATCGGCCCCGGCCGCGATGCTGGCGCGCGCCACCGGCTCGCCCTCGAACCCGAAGCGATGGAAGTCGATCATCGCGCCGGAGCCGATGTCGTCGATCACTCCGAGATTGTGCTTCTTCCCCAGGGCAACCAGGTCAGCGATCGGCACCGATTCGGTGAAACCGGCGATGCGATAGTTGCTCGTGTGAATTTGCATCAGCGCCGCGGTGTTGGGGCCGATGGCCTTTTCGAAGTCGCTGAGCCGGGTGATGTTCGTGGTGCCGACTTCGCGCAGGATGGCGCCCGAGACACCCATGATTTCCGGAATGCGAAAACTGCCGCCGATCTCGATGAGCTGGCCGCGTGAAATGATGACTTCCTTGCCCTGGCACAGCGCCCGCAGCGCGATGACGGTGGCGGCGGCGTTGTTGTTGACCGCCGTCGCCGACTCGGCCCCGGTCAGCCGGCACACCCACTCGCGGATGGCGTTTTGGCGCGACGAGCGCTTGCCGGTTTCCAAATCCAGTTCAAGATTGAGATAGCCGCGGGCCGCTTCATACGCCGCCCGTGCCGCTTCCTCGGCGATCGGCGCCCGACCGAGATTGGTGTGCAGGACGATGCCGGTGGCATTGATGACACGCCGCAGCTTGGGGCGCAATTCGCGATCCAGACGGCCGATGACGCGTGTGGAAATGGCTTCGGCATCCGCCAGACCATCGAGACTTTCGCCCTGGGTCAGACGCTGACGCACGTCGTCCAATTCCTGCCGAATCGCGGCGACGACCAAGTCATGGGCGTGCCGCGGCTCCAAGGCCTGGACGGCGAGAATGTCCAGGACCGCGTTGACGGAGGGCAGGTTGCGGAAGGGGTTGGTGGCCATGGTCCAGCAATTGACAATCCGAAGGCACTGGTCTTGTGCGGTTCATTATGCCATATTGATTGCAATGTTGACATAGGGCGGGTATTTTCGGGTCGTAGAGGCAAAGGAATCCGTGTTTAGAGTAGGAATTGCACCATGAAAATCGTTCAAACCAGCGTGTCGGCGGTCCTTGCGTTGTTGCTGGCAACGGTGCTGGCCGCTCAGGACTTCACGCTCCCTCCCGGAAACCTGCCCCCCGCGGTCACGCTCAAGGAAATCAAAGCCAAGACCGACCGGCTCGGGAAAGCAATCGCGTCGCTGCGAAAACAGGGCGTGCGCGATCCGGCGTTGGCGGATGTCGAAATCTATCACCAGGCCGCCGTCGCTATCGTCGAGCATCACGAGTTCTTCGAAAAGGTGAAAGACAGCGATCTCGCCACGCTGGCCGTTCTCGATCGCGGGATGCTGCGGGCGAAATTCCTGAGCACCGGCGAAACCCCCTGGATGCAGGCGCTCGGCCACGCCGTGCCGCGCGGCTACCGTTCGCGCATCGACGGCTCGGTGCAGCCGTATGCGGTGACGCTGCCCGCGGCCTACGGCAAGGATCCGAGCAAACGTTGGCGTGTCGATGTTGTCCTGCATGGCCGCGATACGACGCTCACCGAGGTGAAGTTCCTCAACGCCAACAGCGGCGACAAGGCAGCGCCGAAGGACCTGCAGTACGTCCGCATCGACATCTTCGGGCGCGGCAACAACGCTTATCGCTGGGCCGGCGAAGCGGACGTTTTCGAGGCGATCGAGTCGTTCTTCAACAACGAACGCTTTGCCGGCCGGGAAAAGCTGGCCGATCCGAGCAAGATCGTGCTTCGCGGCTTCTCGATGGGTGGCGCCGGCACCTGGCACCTGGGGCTGCATTGGCCCGATCGCTGGTGTTGCATCGGCCCTGGCGCCGGCTTCACCACGACGCACGGCTATGTCAAGAATCTGCCCGAGCAACTGCCGACTTATCAGGAAGCATGCCTGCGGATTTACGATGCCGTCGATTACGCCGCCAATGCCTTCAACGTCCCCGTCGTCGCTTACTCCGGGGCCAAGGATCCGCAAAAGCTAGCAGCCGACAACATCGAAGCAAAGCTGAAGAAGCTCGGCATCGACATGACGCACATCATCGCTCCCGATTTGGAACACAAGTTTCCGCCGGAATGGCAAGCCAAGGCCGACTTGCACTGGAGCGAATACGCGCACCATGGCCGCGACGATTATCCGCGCCAGGTGCGCTTCACGACCTACACGATGAAGTACGCAAGCTGCGCCTGGGTCGAGATCATGGGCCTCGAGCGCCACTATCAACAAGCGACGGTCGAAGGCGATCGGCACGACGGCGGCTACAATCTGACGACGCAGAACATCCGAGCGCTTCACCTCACGCTGCCGGAGGGGACCACGCAGAATCAGCAGGTGGTCATCGATCAGCAAAAGCTCGACGTCAAGCCGTGGACGCACCAGAACGGCAGCACGCACTTGTACCTGCAACGCGGCGCGGACGGCTGGCGCGCCGTGTTGCCGCAGAAGCTCTTCACCGAGCGCTTGCAGCGCCCACAGAAGATCACCGGCCTGCAAGGTCCGATCGACGACGCCTTCACTGACGCTTTCCTATGTGTGCGCGGCACCGGCAAGCCCTGGCACACCGCCACGCAAGCGTACGCGGATGCCAACTTGAAACGTTTCCAGGCCGAATGGGCGAAATACCTGCGCGGACAGGTGCCGATCAAGGACGACATCGACGTCACCAATGAAGATATCGCGACGAAACACTTGATCCTGTTTGGCGATCCTTCGTCGAATGCGTTGATCGCGCAGGTCGTTGAAAACTTGCCGCTGCGCTGGACCAAGGATGAAATCACCTGTGCGGGCGAGAAATACGCCGCCGACGGTCACGTGCCGGTGATGATCCAGCCCAATCCGCTGAACGCGGCACGCTACGTGGTGCTCAACTCCGGCCACACGTTTCACGCAGCCGACTTCCGCGGCACGAACGCGCTGTTGTACCCGCGCCTGGGCGATTGGGCGGTGTTGAAACTGGCGCCGGCCAAGAACGATCCGCTGGGCATCGAGGTGCGCGCCGCTGGCCTGTTTGACGAATATTGGAAACTTCCCAATCAATAGCATGTGGCTTGCCGTTTCGCGCTCGCAGCGCAGCGCCGCTGCACTCGTCTCCGACCCATGTTCCATGGACAGCCCGCGCCCAATGACGTATAAGGGGGGAAATGCTTCGCATGGGAGGATGGAGCCTTGATCCGCATCGCAATGATCGTGGCAGCCTTGGGGCTCGGAGGCTATGTGGTCTACCACTTCGGCTTTCGTGACGACGTCTCCGCGGCGGTGCGAGCCAAGAACCGTGCCGCGTATCACGAATTGTTTGAAGAAGCTGAACCTCAAGAACCCGGCCAGAAGCCGCGCACCGAGTTCGCCCAAGATCGCGCCGGCGGCGCCAAGGATATGCCCAAGGCCGTTGAGATCGACACCGAGCGTGTCATGGGCTACCTCGAGTTGATCTGCAACCTCGGCCCACGGCAAAGCGGCACGACGGGCATGAAGCGGCAGCAGGAGATCATCCGCGGACATTTCGCGGGCCTGGGCCTGAAAGCGCAAGAACAGACTTTCGAGGCCAAGCAAACGAGCCAGCGTAATGCCGTCGGCATGACCAACCTGATTGTCTCGATCCACCCCGAGCGCAAACGCCGCATCATCCTCTGCTCGCACTACGACACCCGGCCCATCGCCGATCAAGAGCCCGACCCGCGCAAATGGCGTGAGAAATTCGTGAGCGCCAACGACGGCGGCTCCGGCGTCGCCCTGCTGATGGAATTGGCGCATCACCTGCCCAAGCTGGACACCAAGGTCGGCATCGATCTCGTTTTCTTCGACGGCGAAGAGTACATCTTTGAGCGCGAAGGCGACCGCTATTTCTTCGGCTCGGAGCATTTCGCCAAGACCTGGCGCGCGACGAAGTATCGGCACGACTACGTCGCGGCCGTTTTGTTCGACATGATCGCCGGCAAGAATCCGCATTTTCCGGTGGAAGGCCACTCGTGGGGCAAGGCGCGCGAGCTGTGCATCAAGCTTTGGCGTACCGGCGCGGAGCTGAAATGTGCCGCGTTTCAGGATCGTCTCGGCGACCGCGTGCTCGACGATCACATCGCGCTGCAGAACGTCGGTATCCCGGCGGTCGATATCATCGATTTCGATTATCCGCACTGGCACCGCCTGAGCGACACGCCGGCAAATTGCGACCCCGACGGCATGATCCAGGTGGCACGCGTGATCAGCGTATGGCTGCAACGGCTGAAGTAATCGCGTTCGTAGTTCCGCCTTCAGGCGGGCTCTGCGATAAGCGCCGCCTGAAGGCGGAACTACCAACCACCATTTCGAGTCACCCCGTGGAACTCGGCATCGGCATCCCGCTGGCAGCGATCATCGTGTTCGTCGCCGTGTTCTTCGGCTGGCGGCAGCGCTACACGCTCGCTCAGCTGCGGCTTGATCCGCAGCTGGCAGCCGAGGATCGTCTCTATTACGCAAAGCAAATTCGCCGCCGCATGGTTTGCTCCGTGCTTCTCTTGGTGTTCGCGGGCATGCTCGTCGGCTGGTTTTTTCTCGATCAAGATGTCGGCGCCTTAAGGCCGGCGGAAGGCCAGCCGCTCACCGAAGCAGCCAAAGCATCGGTGCGCTTCATCACCTGGTACGTGATCATCGCCCTGAGCGTGCTCATGGCGATATTGCTGTTGGCATCGTTTGATTTTCTCGCCACCGCCCGCTTCGGCCTGCGCCGCATGCGCCAACTCGAACACGATCGGCGTGCCGCGCTCGAGATGGAAGTGACCAAGCTGCGCCGGCGCCGGCAGGAAATGAATTGACCGGATTCGGTGAGCCGCGACGCGCTAGCGCAGCGCGGCCCCGGCGCAGCGCTCCGCAAGCGCGTCGCGGCTAACCAATTTTTCATTGCGCCCCCTGTTGACGGATACGGCCAACCCTGCCATGATAGCGAGTTAGAAGTGTCGGCGCTTCCCCCCTTTCGCCGGCACGATCGGCTCCAGCGCGGGAACCTAGTCCCGCCCCGTGTCGTCCAATCGATCGACGGACAAGGAGGTTTGCGCCCGCGAACGGATTCGGACCCAAGGCATCCTCTTCCAAATACCTGCCGCCAGAGAGAGACTTTCAGGATGAAACCTACCGCCTTATTGCGTCGTTTCTGCCTCGCCGTCGTGCTATTTAGCAGCGCTGCGGCGCCGGCTCTTGCCCAAGTCAATCCCGACCAGGCGGCCGAACTGCAGCTCAACAGCGCTCGCAAGGCCTTCAACGAAAAGAACTATCCGTTCGCGGTGCAGCGCTTCAAAGAGTTTCTCGGGAAATACGCCGGGCACAAGCATGCGAATGACGCGCGTTACGGTCTGGCCCTCGCGCAGATCGAAGCACCGGACAAGAACTTTGCCGAAGCGCGCGATTTGCTGCAAGGCTTGGCGAACGCCAAGGACTTTCCGGAACAGCCGTTCGCGCAGTACTACCTCGGCATCGCCTGGCGCGGGCTGGGCATCCAGGAGTTGATGATCGCCGACGCCAAGCCGGCTGAGGCGCCGCAGCGCCGCCAAGCCGCCCAGCAACGTTTTGAGCAAGCGGTGGCACCGCTGGCCGTCGCGATCGCGGTATTCTCCAAGAAAGTGCCCGACGCGCCGGGCGCCGATCAGATGTTGCCCGCCGATCTGGAATGGTCAGCCCGCGCCCGTTGCGACCTTGCGGAAATTCAATTGCGCTTGCAGAAGCCGAAAGACGCCCAGGCCACGGCGGCGCCGTTCGTCAAGGATCCCGTGTTGTCGCGCAGCAAGTACCGCGACCTGGGCCGCTACCATTTCGGTTTCGCCAGCTTCCTGCTTAAGGAATACGTACCTGCGCAGAAAACGCTGGGCATGCTCGCCCCGTTCGGTGATCCGGAATTCGGCTTGCACGCGCGCTACCTGTTGGCCCGCACGCATCATGTCGCCGACGAACGGGCCGAGGCGACGCACCATTACGACGGCGTGCTGACCGAACACGCCAAGCAAAAGGCCGAGGCGCCCAAGCTGCTCCAGCAACCGCAGCTATTCAAAAATGATCCGATCATCCGCACCCGCCTCGAAGGACTGATCCGCAATCCGCCGCCGGACCACGTGGCGCGGGCCACATTTTATCTTGGCGTGTTGCAGTACGAAGCGGGCCGTTTTGCGGAGGCCAAGCTGCGTTTCGCGGAGTTCCCGAAGCTCTACCCGCAATCGCCGCTGCGGCTCGAAGCGGAATTGCGCATCGGCTTCTGCCAGGTGCAGCTCAAGGAGTTCGGCGAGGCGCTCAAGACCTTGCCGCCGCTGGTCGATCGCGATCCGCGCCTGTCCGACCAGGTCATGTTCTGGGTCGGCAAAGCCATGGTCGGGACCGCGCCTGATCCAGCCGCCAACGCCGCCGGTTATCAGCAAGTTCTGACCAACGCCATCAACACGTTCCGCCAGGCCGTGGAGCGCACGCAGCGGCTTGGCAATCAGGATCCCGAAGCCGCCACGCGCCGCGGCGAAATCCTCCTCGAAATCGCCGACTTGCAGCAGCACCTGAAGCAGAACCGCGAGTCGGCCGGCGTCTACACGCAGCTCCTCAACGAAAAACTGTTGCCCGACCGCGAAGAGGAAATCACCCTGCGGCTCGCACAAGCGCTGCACCTGGCTAGCGATTACAACGAATCCGACAAGATCTGCCAGCGTTTCCAGGAGAAGTTCGCCAAAGGCACGCTGCTGCCGGCCGCGCTGTTCACGTTTGCCGAAAACAGTTACTTCCGCATCGCCCAGACGGAAAAGAACCCGCCGTCGCCGGAACGGGCCAAGGCGATCGCGGCGGTGCAAGACGAAACGATCAAACGCTGCCAGGCGCTCGTCGAGAAATATCCGGAGTATCCGAAGATTCAGCTCGCCCGCTACACGCTCGGCCTGACTTATTATCGCAAGGGTGATCTCGACAATGCGCAAAAAACGCTGAACACCATACCCGCTGCCGATCGTGGCGGTGAATTGGCGGCGACGCCGTATCTCATCGCCGATTGCATCTTGCGCCAAACTCCATCCGCCGTGCCGGACGACGCTCTCGCCGCGGGCAAATTGGAAGAACAACTGAAATCCTCGGCTGCCTTGCTGGAGGGCTTTGTGTCGGGCAATCAGCGCGATCCGCAGGTTCCCGACGCTATCATCAAATTCGGCCTGTGCCAGCAGCGCCTGGCTACTTTACTCGCCCAGCCGGCGGAAAAGCAAAAAGCCCTGGCGAGCGCCCGCGGCGCCTATGAGGCGTTTTTCAAGGTCTACGCCAAACACCCGCTGTTCCCACAAGCAGTGTTCGAACGGGCCAAGGTTCTCGCCCTGGCTAACGACTTGAATAACGCCACCAACGAGCTGCGTCGCTTTGTCAACGATCCCCTCAAACAGAGCGCCGTCGCGCCCTTGGCCCTCGTGCAATTAGCGACCATGCTCCGCTCGCAGAACAAATCAGTCGAGGCGGCCGACATGCTCGCCAAGGGCCGCGAGTTCCACGAGCCGCGTTTGCAAAACGATCCGGAGCGTGCGGCGTGGTTGCCGCTGTTGCGCTATCACCAAGGCGTCTGTTTGCGCGAAGCGGGCAAGCTTCCCGAAGCGCGTGCCGTTTTCGACCTGGTCGTCAAGCAATCGCCCGGTAAGCCCGAAGCCATCGAAGCGGCTCTGCGGCTGGGCCAATGCTTGAAGGAAGAAGGCTTACTTCGTCTTGAATCGGGCCGCAAATTGCTCAACAGCCCTAAGAAGGAAGAGGTCGCCCAGGCGCAAAAGACGCTCGACGATGGCTACCGCAGCATGCGCGACGCGGTGGCGTTCCTGGAAGCGCAAGCCGATCAGCTCAAGAAGAGTGAATCGCAACAAGACATCCGTGCCCGCATGATTTACGAAGCGGCCTGGGGCACACGCATTTTGTCGGAGCCGGAAGTGCATTCGGCCCGCGTCCAAATCGCCAAGGACATCGTCAGCAAACTCGGTCCGCAAGCCAGCAAGTTCGCGCCGCCACTCGTGCCGCTCGCCAAGGTGCCGCTGCAGCCTCTCGAAAAGAAAGCGCTGGGCCTGTACCGCAACCTGATCGAAGGCCACACCGATGTGCCGCTCGCCGTCGAGGCGCGCTTCGAATTGGCCGAGCTGCTCGCCCAACGCCACGATCACGACGAAGCGCTGAAGCTGCTCACCGACGTGCTCGACAAGGAGCCGTCGCCCGAGCTGACCGAAAAAGCCCGGCTGCGGATCGGCACGATTCACGCGGCCAAGGGCAATATCAAGGGCGCGATGGCCCAATTCGATGCGATCACGCAGAATCCGAAAAGCCCGCTCGTGGCATGGGCCCAGTACCGCGCCGGCGAAACGCTGATCCAAAACAAGCAATTCAATGAAGCGATCAAACGGCTGTCGATGTTCCGCGACAACGGCCAGTATCAGAACGTTCAGGGCCTGAGTGACCGCGCGCTGTTGCGCCTCGGCCACGCTTACGCTCAGATGCAACAATGGGACGCGAGCCGGCAAGCCTACGAACGGCTCGTCGGCGCCTTTCCCAACAGCACGTGGATCGACGAAGGTCGCTACGGCATGGCCTGGGCCTGGCAGCAGCAAAAGAACTACGATCAGGCGGCGAACGTCTACACCCAGGTCGCCGGCCGCACCGCCGCGGAACTGGGCGCGAAGGCGCAGTTGCAGATCGGCCTGTGCCGGCTGGAACAGAAGCGCTGGCAGGACGCCGTCAACGCGCTGCTCGTGGTGCCGACGACGTATGACTACCCCGAACTCACCGCCGCCGCGCTGCTGGAAGCGTCGAAGGCTTATGGCGAGTTGAAGCAACTCGACCAGGCGAACAAGCTGCTCGAACGCATTCAGCGCGAATTCACCGGCACGCCCTGGGCGGAGGCAGCGAAGGAATTGCAAGGGAAGTTCAAGGCCAAATGACGGAACCGAAACCCGGTTTCTCGGAGAAACCGGGTTTCTGGGACCGCTTGCGAAACAGTCGCAAAGCCGCAAGCGGCGCACACGGAGAACTGCAAATGAAACCGCTTCGCCTTTTGTTGATCGCCGGTTTCTTCACGACGCTGTTCACGCTGACCGTCCAGCGCTCGCTCGCCTACGTCGAAGCGCCAATGAGCCTCGGCTCGGTCATCGCCCAATCGACGAATGTCTTGCTCATGCGCGTCGAGATCGTGGATCGCGAAAAGAACCTCATCATCTACCGCAAAGTCAAGGACCTCAAAGGCATCCACGCCGTCGACGTCATCAAGCACAACATCGGCCGCGGCGGCCTGCGTCCGAACGAATGGAAGGTGCAAATGGATTGGGCCGAGCCGGGCAAGATCGCCTGCTTCTTCCACAACGGCGGTGCCAGCGAAACGTGCATCGGCAACTGGTGGTATCAGGCCTACGCCGGCGGCGAGTGGTGGAACCACAGCCACGGCGAACCGTTCCTCAATCGCAGTTACTCTGGCCCGCCCGAAAAGCTCGGCAGCATCGTCCCGCAGATTCTCGAAGGCAAGGAAGTCGTCGTGCCGTGCATGGTCAACGGCAACTTGGAAGACCTGCACAATCGCCGCGCCAAGATTCAGCGCGTAAAAGCGAGCCTGAAGATTCAAGATTACAATCCGCAGCGCGATTTCGTCGGCTGGGGCGGCGAGGATTTCCGACGGGTCAACGGCATGCCGGGTTTCACGCACATCTCCACGCTGACGCGCGTCGATCCCGAAGCCCAGGCGATCTCCGTCCTCGATTTCGACGGCGACGGCAAGCCCGATCTGTGCCTCGTCGGCGGCGGTCGTGTTGTGCTTATGCAGAACAACGGCGATTCGCTCAGCGAAAGCACGCTCACCGGCGTCTTTGGCGCCCGCTCGGCAGTCTGGGCCGACTACAACGGCGACGGCAAACCCGATCTGCTGCTGGCCACGCCGTCGGGTCCCAAATTGTTCACGAACCTCGGCGGCAACTTCCGCGATGACAGCCACCTGCTTCCCAAATATCCGCATTGGAACCTCACCGCCGCCGCCTGGCTCGATTACGACGGCGACGGCAAACCCGACCTGCTCCTGGCGAACGGCTATCACGGTCTGCGCCTGTACCGCAACGTCGGCCTGCAACCACCGCCGCCCCCCGCCACGCCGAAGCTTGGCCCGTGGCACTATCTCGGCCCGCTCGACAACATCGGCGGCCGCGGCTTCGACACCACGCATGAGTGCGAAAAGCGGCTCGACCTGAAAGCCGAGTACATCGGCCGCGACAAAGAGAAAATCACCTGGAAGCAGCGCAACTTCACCGACGGCGCCGTCAATGACCTGAGGCTCTTCAAGCCGCAGCACAACGTGAACTCGGCGGTTTATCTCTACCGTGAAATCGAAGTGTCGTCGCCGATCGACTTGCCGCTGAGCCTCGGCAGCGACGATACGCTCTCGGTCTGGCTGAACGGCCAAAAGATTCTCGCCAACAACAGCTACCGCGCTGCCGCCCCGGATCAGGACCGCGTCACCTTGAAGCTGAACGCGGGCAAGAACGATTTGCTGCTAAAGATCTGCCAGGGCGACGGCGAATGGGCGTATTACTTCGCCGCCGAAAAGCCGGCGCCAATCGTGCCGAAAGGCATCGCGTTCGAGGATGTCTCGGACAAAGTCGGCCTCGGCGCCGACGGGCTCGCGCACAATGTCAAGTTCGACTCGCTCACCGTCTGTGACGTGGACGGCGACGGCCGGCCCGATTTTCTCTACGGCAACCTGCTCGTCATGAATCGCAAGAACGCCCAGGGCGCTCCGGTCTTCACGCTCGCCCAAGATTCCGGCCTCGTCTTCACGCCGGGCAAAATCAATCCCGTCTTCGGCGATTTCGATGGCGACGGACATCCCGATCTGTTCGTGCCGCAAAAAGGGAAATCGCTGCTCTTCAAGAACAACGGCCAGGGCAAGTTCATCGACGTGACCGCGAAGGCCGGCGACCTCGCGAACATGAATGCCTGGGCCACCAGCGCCGCCTGGGGCGATGTCGACAACGACGGCCATCTCGACCTCGTCGTCGGCTGCCTCAAAGGTTGCAACCGCTTCTTCCGCAACAAGGGCGACGGCACGTTTGAAGACGCCACTGCCAAGATCGGCCTGGAGCAAAGGATCTTCAACACGCAGGCCGTCAGCCTCGTCGATCTCAACAGCGACGGGTATCTCGACATGATCTTCAACAACGAAGGTCAGGATTCGGTCGTCCTGCTCGGCAGCAACACGCAGGCCGGCAAGCACATTCCGCTGACACTGAACGTCGCTGGCAAGGACGGCGTCATCGGCAGCCGCGTGCAGGTGCTGACCAAGGACGGCAAACATGTGGCGACGCGCGACATCTCCGGCGGCGACGGCCGCGGCGGCCAGCAACCGCTGCAGGCACGCTTCACGCTGGCGCCGGGCACCTACCGTGTGCAAGTGCGCTACAGCACCGGCGTGGTGCGCGCCAAGGACATCACCATCGGCGAATCGCCGTTGCGCAGTTTAATCGATGAGAAGACCGAGTAATCTGGTTTACGTTTAGCGCAACCAAGATCCTTCAGGGGATTCATCCCAACTTCGGTTGCAGGGCGCGCTAAACGGCAAGCCAAATGCCACCCGCAGGATTGGACCGACATGCGAAAGTGTGTGTACGCCGGATTGATATCCATCGCGATCGCCGCTCCCTGCGCCCGCGCCGACGGCCCCTGGTCCACCTACCGCGGCAATCCGCAGCGAACCGGCTGCACCGACGGCCAAGCCGGCCCCACAGCGCCCAAGATTCTCTGGGTGCAAAAGTCCAACGACCACTACATCGCCTCGCCGATGCTCGCCGGCGATCGGCTCATCGTGTCCGGCCTGGGCGCATTCAACGTCGCCAAGTTTTACTGTCTGAGCACCGAACCCAAGGCCAAGGAACGCATCTTGTGGAGCAAGACCACGCCGTACCTCAAGCAAGCCACGGTCAGCTCACCGGGCCTCGCCGGCAACCGCCTCGTCTTCGGCGACGGCATGCACCAAAACGAGGGCGGCACGCTGCACTGCCTCGATGTCGCTACCGGCCTGCCCTTGTGGCAACTCCCTGTCCCCGGCGCGCTGGTCCATCTGGAAGGCTCACCCACCCTTGCCGGCGGCAAGGCATATGTCGGCGGCGGGGCGGCGGGCGTCCTGTGCGTTGATCTCGACAAGGTGACGCTCGAAGGCAAAGCGATGGACCTGGCGACAACTCAGAAAATCATCGCCAAGCGCTGGGAAGAGTTGCAAGCGAAGTATCAAGAAGAGAAGAAGAAAGACCCGATGTTTGCCGTGCCGCCCAATGAAGATCAACTGCCCAAGGCCAACCCCACGCGCCTGTGGCAACAGGGCGCCGAGAAATGGCATGTCGACGCGCCGGTCACGGTCGTCGGCGACAAGGTGCTTGTCTGCTCGGCGTTTCTGAATGTCGAAAAAGTTGGCGACCGGGCGCTGGTTTGCCTCGATGCGGCCACTGGCAATATCATCTGGCGCACGCCGCTCAAGCTCAATCCTTGGGGCGGCGTGTCGGTCGAAGGGACAACGATCGTCGTCAGTGGCAGCAGCATCGGTTACGACACCAAGGCGCTCAAAGGCGCCAAGGGCTTCATCGCCGCATTCGATATGGCCGACGGCAAGGAGAAATGGTCCAAGGACATCACCGGCGGCGTCGTGGCGTGCGCGGCAATCGCCGACGGCGCCGCAATCGTCGCCGCCACCGACGGCAAGGTGCGGGCCTTCGACCTGGCGACCGGCGAGCGCCGCTGGATCTACGACGCAAAGATGCCGCTGTTCGCCCCGGTCGCCGTCGCGAAGGACACGGCCTACGCGGGCGATCTCAAGGGCGTCGTCCACGCGATCGATCTGAAGGCCGGCACAGAAAAATGGAAACTCGACCTCGGCACACACCCGGAAGTGCAAGCGCCCGGCATGATCTACGGCGGCCCCGCAATCCAAGCCGGCCGCCTGTATGTCGCCACCTGCAACCTCGAAGGCCCCAACGCCCGCCAGCCGACCGCGGTCGTCTGTATCGGAGAAAAGTGATTTGAGCCACAGATCAAACACAGATGAAACACAGAAAAGAAATACAGCCAAGGCCAATTCAATCTGTGTTTCATCTGTGTTTGATCTGTGGCCGAAAAAAGGAGAATCTATGCGGCACCACAGATTTGTTCTCGTCGCTGGACTCGTTTCATTGTTATTGTGGCAAATGCCCGGCAGTGGCAGCGGCAAGAATGACGGCGTCGTCGTGGACAAAGCCAAGCGCACCGTCACCATCGACGCCAAGATCGCGCCGCGCAAGTTGCCGCACCTGAAGGAAATCTATCCGCTCGAAGTCATCGCCTGCTGGGAACATCCCAAGGGTAAGAAGGCGCACGAGACCATCGTCACCATCGACGCGCTGCCCAGCAAGGTGCACAAGGGATTGGTCGAACTCGGCCTCAAGCCGGGCACGCCGGTCATGGGCGGCGACAAAGAAGAGCCGCAAGGGCCGGAGGTCAGAGTTTACCTGGAGATTCCCCAACCCGACGGTGCCATGAAACGCGTCAGCATCGACAAGACCATGATCGCCATCAGCAACGGCCAGCCGTTTCCCAAGACCGTCAAGTGGCGTTTCACAGGCTCGGTGATGTCAAAGCCCGATCCAAACAAGGCCGAGGTGGCATACGGCGCCGATCTCACCGGCACGCTGATCTCGATCTTTCCCGTGACCGACCAGACCGTGCTGCAAACGAGCCTGAGCATGCAGTACGAAAAATACATGAAGCTGGAAACGAAGGGCCTGCCGAAGGAAGGCACGCCGGTGAAGCTGGTGATCGAGGCACCCAAGTAGGTTGGGTTGTCAACCCGACCGTCGCGTAGGTGTTTTTTGTGCCAAGCGGGTTCATTGCGAGCGCGAAACGGCAAGCGAGTCATTACTATGAACAGAATCATTGCATTGTCATTGGTTGGACTCATGAGTCAGGTTCTCGCCGCGCAAGCGCCGAGCACGGCACTGACCAAAATCGAGCAGCGGCTCGCTGAATTGCTGACGCCTGGAGCGAAGGCAAGCCGCGACACGCTGACTTCGCAACTACCACCGCGCAAGGCGCTGACGTCATTGGAGAAGCCCGAACCGCCGCTCAAGAGCGCACAACTGCCGCCGCCGGCCCCGCCCAAGCCCGATGCCAAACCGGTGCGACCGCGAACCTTGCCGGAAGAAGCGCCGCTGGCACGCAACTTCAGCCAGCCGGAGGCGCCGCAAGCCATCAACTTGATTGCCGGCCCGCTCGTGCGATTATGGAGTCCCGACGTCAACGAACCGCTGCCGCTGCCGATCCTGGGCACCGGAGTACGCGATCGGGCCTCGCTGGCCGATCCGAGCTTGGAAGCGAGCGTGGCGGCGACGCAGGCCAAACTCAGCCCCGCACGCACCCAGACCGTGCCCTTCCAACCGCAGAACCTGCCCGATCCGTTCGAGCACAGCCAAACCGTGCGACTGCGCAATCCGCTGGATGAGTTGCCGACGCCGCCGCTGAGCTTGCGGCCGCTGGGACGTTAAGTTTGTAGTTCCGCCTTTAGGCGGCGTGCCCGGCTAAGGCCGGAACTACGAACTAGCCACTTTCCGCTTGCGAACCACGCTGCGGCCTCATATCCTCCATTCCATCGACATCTTTGCAATCACTCTGCGGGAGCAACCATGAGGACTTTGTCGGCGGTATGCGTCGCAGGAATCGGCTTGCTGTTCAGCCCCCTCGGAATCGAGCCGAATACTGCCACGGCTGGAGATGAAAAACCGCACGTGGCGTTCGTGACCAACGGCATCGCGTCGTTCTGGGTGATCGCCGAAAAGGGCGCCAAGGACGCCGCCGAGAAGTTCGACGTGCAGCTCGACGTGCGCATGCCGCCCAAAGGGGTGGCCGACCAGAAGCGTATGGTCGAAGAGCTGCTGACGCGACGCGTGCAGGGCATTGCCATCAGCCCGATCGACGCCGTCAACCAGACGGCGTTTCTGAAGACCGTCGCCAAGAAAACGCGCCTGATCACGCAGGATTCCGATGCACCCAACTCCAATCGCCTGTGCTATGTCGGCATGGACAACTACGAAGCCGGACGCATGTGCGGCCAGCTCGTGAAAAAGGCCTTGCCCGACGGCGGCAGCGTGATCATTTTTGTCGGCCGGCTCGGGCAGGACAACGCCAAGCACCGGCGGCAGGGAGTCATCGACGAGCTGCTTGACCGCAGCAACGACTCGAAGCGTTACGACAAGCCCGGCCAGGTCCTGCGCGGCGACAAGTACGAGATCCTCGACACGCGCACCGACGACTTCGATTTCGCCAAGGCCAAGTCGCTCGCCCAGGACTCGATTGTCAAGTATCCGAAGCTGAGCTGCATGGTCGGCCTGTTCGCCTACAATCCGCCGATCCTGCTCGAAGCCCTCAAGAGCGCCGGCAAGCTCAAGTCCATCAAGGTCATCGGCTTCGACGAGGAAGATGGCACGCTCAAAGGCATCCAGGACGGCGACGTGGCCGGCACCATCGTGCAGAACCCCTACAAATACGGCTACGAATCGGTGCGTATTCTCAACAGCCTGGTCAAGGGCGACGATGCCGTGCTGCCCAAAGACGGTTTTGTGAACATTCCGGCCCGCTCGATCACGAAGGACAACGTGGATGCGTTCTGGGCGGAGCTGAAGAAGTTGACTGGGAAGAACTGAATCTCCGAATCAAAAACAACTGGCTTGCCGTTTAGCGCAGCCAGGTTCCTGGCTGCGCTAAACGGCAAGCCCGCTTGATCGATACCCACCGTGAACCCCTCTCCGCAACCTCTCCTGCGCGTCGAAAAACTCGACAAGCGCTTTCCCGGCGTCCACGCCCTGGATTCTGTCGATCTTGTTCTCCATCCCGGCGAAGTCCTCGCCGTCATCGGCGAAAACGGCGCCGGCAAAAGCACGCTCATGAAAATCCTCGCCGGCGTCCAGCTTCCCGACGCCGGCGCCATCCTGCTCGACGGCAAACCGGCCTGCTTTCGGTCCGTACACGACGCGCTCCAGCACGGCGTTGTCCTGATCCACCAAGAATTGAACCTGGCCGACAATCTCGACGTCGCCGCCAATATCTCGCTGGGCCGCGAAGCACACCGCCTGGGGTTTCTGCGCGGCCGTGCGATCCGCACGGAGGCGCAACGCCTCTTGCGCCAGGTCGGCCTCGACGTTGCGCTGCGAACGCTGGTCGGCGATTTGACCATCGGCCAGCGGCAAATGGTCGAGATCGCCAAGGCGCTGGCGACCGACGCCCGCATGCTGATCATGGACGAGCCCACCTCCAGCCTGTCCCAGCATGAAACCGACACGCTGTTTGCGGTCATCCGCACCCTGAAACAGCGCGGCGTGAGCGTCATCTACATCTCGCACCGGCTCGGCGAAGTCCGCGCCGTGGCCGATCGGGTGGTAGTGCTGCGCGACGGCAAGAACGCCGGCGAACTGCAGCGCGACCAGATCGACGAGAACCGCATGGTGTCGCTGATGGTCGGCCGCGACATTGCGCGCTGGCGCCAGCGCGAGCCTGTGCCGCCCGGCGACATGCTTCTGGAAGTGCGCGACCTGACGACGCAAGCGCATCGGCGCCATCGCCTGAACTTTCAGGTGCGGCGCGGCGAGATCGTCGGCGTCGCGGGGCTGGTCGGCGCCGGCCGCACGGAATTGCTGGAAGCGCTGTTCGGCATCCTGCCGCCGCTGTCGGGGACCATCACCGTCGCGAAAAAGCCGGTGCGCATTCGCCACCCGATCGATGCCATCCGCGCCGGCCTGGCTCTGATCCCGGAGGACCGCAAGCTGCAAGGACTTGTCCTCGAAATGAGCTTGCGCGAGAATATCAGCCTGCCGGGGTTGTTTCGCACGCGCCGGGCGGGAATGTTCTTGAACGGAAGGCGCGAACGGACCGATGCCGACGCGATGATCGCCGGGTTGCGCATTCGCCCGCCGCTGCCCAATAAACAGGTGCAACTGCTCTCCGGCGGCAATCAGCAAAAGACGGTGCTGGCGAAATGGCTGACCCTGAAGCCGCGCGTGTTGCTCCTGGACGAGCCCACGCGCGGCGTCGATGTCGGGGCCAAGGAAGAAATCTACCGGCTGCTGGAACAAGCCGCGCGCGGGGGAGCGGCCGTGCTGTTCGTCAGCAGCGAGATGCAGGAAGTGTTGACGCTGGCCGACCGCGTGCTCGTCATGCATCAAGGCCGGTTGACGGCCGAGCTGGCGCGCGCCCAACTCAGCGAAGAAGCCGTCATGCGCGCGGCAACCGGACAGGATTTGAGCCACAGATGAAACACAGATCAAACACAGATAAAGAAAAGAGATGGCGCAATGGTGATTGTGATTTCGCATTCTTCTTGTAATTGATCTGTGTTTCATCTGTGTTTGATCTGTGGCTGATTGTTCTTTTTGCGTGGTTGGTTAAGCGATGAAAAAAGCCATCGGCATCGGGGTTTTGCTGGTCGCGATCTGCACGGCCACCGCTTTGAGCCACAGATGAAACACAGATCAAACACAGATAAAGAAAAGAGATGGCGCAATGGTGATTGTGATTTCGCATTCTTCTTGTAATTGATCTGTGTTTCATCTGTGTTTGATCTGTGGCTGATTGTTCTTTTTGCGTGGTTGGTTAAGCGATGAAAAAAGCCATCGGCATCGGGGTTTTGCTGGTCGCGATCTGCACGGCCACCGCGCTGAAGTCGCCGGATTTCTTGTCCGCCGCGAATATCCAGAACAACGTCAATTGGTCGTCGCTCTGGGGCATTCTGGCGATCGGCTCGGCCTTCGTGATCATCTCCGGCGGCATCGATTTGTCCATCGGCTCGGTCGTCTGCTTGAGCGGTTGCCTGCTGTCGCTGTTGCTGAACGGTTGGCAGATTCGCGTGGAAATGCTGGGGCTGGATGTCACCATCCAATTGGGCGTGGCTTGGGCCTTGGTGGTCGTCTTGGCGGTCGCGGCGCTGATCGGGCTCTTGCACGGGCTGCTGATTACGAAGCTGCGCCTGCAATCGTTCGTCGTGACCTTGTGCGGCTTGCTGATCTATCGTGGGATTTCGCGGTGGATCACGGCAGAGCAAAACCAGGGCTTCGGCGCCGAAGAGCTGGAAACATTGCATGACTGGACAGTCGGCACCATACCGATCATCGAGAACTTCGAGCTGCGGATTCCGTTCGTGCGCCGATTCGTCACGATTCCCACGCCGTTCGTCGAGGAATTCAACCTGCCGATTCCCTTCCTGATTGTCGTGGGCCTCGGCCTTTTGGCCGGCGGCTTTCTGCACTGGACGATCTTTGGCCGCTATTTGCTCGCGTTGGGCCGCAACGAACAGGCGGCACGCTACAGCGGCATCAACACCGATCGCATGGTGATCGTGGCCTACGTGCTGTGCTCGCTGATCGCGGGGTTCGGGGGCGTGCTGCTGGCCCTTGAAATCAATTCGGTGCAGCCGTCGAGCTTCGGCGTCGGCTGGGAAATGACCGCCATCGCCGCGGCGGTGCTGGGCGGGTGCAGCCTGCGCGGCGGCGAAGGCTCGATCCTCGGCGTCATCATCGGCTCCGCGTTGATCCGCGTCATCCTGAACGCCACCTTTTTGCTGGGCATTCCCGACACGCTGTCCGACGCCACCACCGGCGTGGTCATCCTGGTGGGAGTGATCGCGGACGAGATCATGCACCGCATCGCGGCCCGTCGGCGAATGCGCTCGCAATGATGCCCACGTTGGGCTGATGCCAAAATGGCCTTCGTATAGCAAATGCGTTGCACGATTAGGCTCAGCGATTTCCGAAGATAGGGCATGGTTCACAAATGCGCACAGGCATAGGTGCTTTTCGAGACGACAGGATTTCGACACAGTTGGCACGCACTCAACTTCCTATCCCCTTGATCCATCCAATGTTACACCGAAAAAAATGTCGGCATCACATGACAGGCAAGTGTAGTCCCTACAGCGTTCACTCTGTCA
>Ga0080064_1002439_pt1 | contig 31553 bp, 32 predicted proteins | sample Subgrocontami54m_FD_69260 | JGI IMG/M metagenome (GOLD analysis project Ga0080064, IMG submission 69260) | Subsurface groundwater microbial communities from S. Glens Falls, New York, USA - GMW46 contaminated, 5.4 m (SPADES assembly) (version 2) ...
CGAGGTCGCGTACATCAGCGGATGCGGCGCGAGGTAGAACCAGTCGAGCGGCAGCGCAGCGGCGAGCAAGCCGAATTGAGCGGGTGCGTCCGAGTGCGCCGGGCGCACGACGGAGACCGCGAGCAGCGCGCCGAGGACGCTCCAGCCGAGCCGCGCCGGCGGGTTGGGGTCGGTGTGCGCGATGCGCTGGATGTGGATCCACATCGCCGCGAGCAGCGCGAGCGGCACGCCGATGTGCAGGAAGACGAACAGCGAAAACAGCCGGTCGGTGACGTCGGCGGGCGCAAGGAAGTTCCGCACCATCGGGCCCGCGCCGAGCCGGATGGCATCGAACCACTCCGCGGTCGCGGTGACGGAGAACTGCGCTACGCGATCCCACACCAGCCAGTAGCCCACGATTCCGGAGCCATAGATGAACCACAGCAGCACCACGCCCGTGATCCAGGAGAACCAGCGGAACCCCCTGAAGTGCCCGGCGATCAGCTCGCGCACGAGGTGCAGCAGCGCGACTGCTACGAAGGCGTCGGAGCCGTAGCGGTGCAGGCTGCGCATCACGCCGCCGAACCACCACTGCTCGCGCGTCAGTCGCTCGAGCGAGGCATGCGCGCCGGCGACGCTGGTGTCGAAAAAGACGAAGAGATAGATCCCGCTCGCGGCGACGATCCAGAAGAGGAAAAACCCGAGCGCGCCCAGATGGTGCCAGGGCGCGAGACTCGGGACCGGGAGACGGGTCTCCCTGACCTCAGGCACCTTTGAAGAGGAATCCACCCTGCCCCGCGTTGAAGTCGATCACGAGGCTTGCGCCCGGCGCGATGTCGAAGTCCGCCGAGCGCTCGTAGTCGAACCCATCCCCCGCGCGCTCGCGCAGCCGCGCGACCAGCCGATGCCGGCCGGCCGGCAGCTGCATGCGGTGATAGACCGCCGCCGCGCCGTCGCGCCGCAGACCCGAAGGCCGCACGGTTCGCCGGTACGCGATGCGTCCATCGACCTCCAGTTCTACCAGCATCGGCGAGCGCTCGCGCGGGCAGTCGAGCGCCGCGCGCATGTTGGGCGCGAGCTTCGCCAGTTCCTCGGGCGTTCGCTCGCGGCACTCGTGCAGCCGCTGGGTTCCATGAACGATCGACAGGCGGAGCAGCGCCTGGCCTTCGGGCACTTCCGTGAATCGCGGATACGAGGAAAAGTACCCGATCAGCGCCATCAGCGGCACGTAGAGCAGGAGCTGGAAGAGAATGCGAAGGGGGTTCATGGGCATTTATCCGATCGCCCGACTTCGCCGTTTCTGCGAAGTCGGGCGAAACTTGCGGCGCGATTCCATGCGCGCCGGTGAAGAATGCACAGGCCCAGGTGTCTCCCGCTTTCGCAAGTGCGGCGAAAGCGGGAGATCGGGGAAAGACAAAGGCCTGACGCGCATTTCCCCGATCGCCCGACTTCGCCGCTGCTGCGAAGTCGGGCGAAACTTGCAGCCTCGTTCCATGCGCGGCGGCGAGGAATGCACGGGCCCCAGTGTCTCCCGCTTTCGCAAAAGCGGCGAAAGCGGGAGATCGAATGAAATGCGCGCAAGCATCACGTCTTGCCTCCCAACTTCGCGAGTTCTATCGACTCGGTGCGTATCTTCGGAGCGAGCCGGAACGCATCCGAGAAGCAGTCGTCCTGCGACAGGCCGTGCGCCTGGAACGCCGGGTAGGCCGCCTCGACCATGCCGGCCGAGCCGCAGGCGTACACCTGGTAGGTCGAGAGGTTGGGGAAATCGGCGAGGATCGCTTCGTGCACGAGGCCGGTGCGCCCCTCCCAGTGGTCTTCGGGCGCGGGATCGGAGAGCACCGGAACGAAACGGAAGCTCGCGTGCTCGCGCTCCCACTGCCGCGGCAGATCGGGCAGGTACAGGTCCTGCAGCGTTCTCACGCCCCAGTAGAGGATCATTTCGCGCTTCAGCCCGCGCGCGAACGCGTATTCGACCATGCTCTTCACGGGCGCGAATCCGGTCGAACCGGCGACGAAGATGATCGGTTTCTCCGAATCCTCGCGCAGGAAGAACGACCCGAGCGGACCCTCGAAGCGCACCACGTCGCCGGCCTTCATCTGCTCGAAGACGTGGGTGGTGTACTTGCCGCCCTCGATGCGGCGGATCTGAAGCTCGATCCGGTCGCCCACCTGCGGCGCCGTCGCGAAGGAAAAGCTCCGTTTTTCCCCGTCGGGCAGCAGGACGTTGATGTACTGCCCGGCGTAGAACTCGATCCGCGCGCCCGCGTCCAGCCGCAGGATCACGCGCATCACGTCGTGGCTCAACCGCTCGAGCGACTCGACGCCCGCGCTCCAGACGCGCGGCGCGATATTGCCGGGCGCGACCAGCGGCTGGTACTCGATCTCGACGTCCGATAGCGGCGTCGCGCAGCACAGCAGCAGCTTGCCCCCGGCGCGCTCGGCATCGGTCAGCATCGCAGCCTGGTACATACCGAAGTCGACTTTTCCGTAGGCGAGCATCGCCTTGCACTTGCCGCAGCCGCCGCTGCGGCATTCGAACGGAAACGGCACTTCGGCGCGCAACCCCGCATCGAGCAGCGTCTCGCCCTCGCGCGCAGCGAGGATCCGGTTATCGGGACGCACCAGGAGGTGAAAGCCCTCGCGCGGGCCGGAGCGTTTTCTCGGCGGTAGCCACGGCGCAAGCGCGAACACGACGGTCGCGCCGGCGACGAGCGCCCACACCTCGAGCGGCGTCCAGCGGTACAGCAGCGCATACACCGGCAGCAGGAACCAGTCGAATTCGATCGTCGTGATCGCGCGCGAAAGATCGGCCTGCCCCTGGCTCAGCGCCGGTTTCACGAGCGAAAGCACGACGAGGCTCGCGGTGAGCGTCGCGACGATCGGCCATGGCGGCGTGGTGCGCGCGTGCGGCACGCGATGCGTGTGGATCCACAGCACGGCTAGCGTGGCGAGCGGAATCCCAAGGTGGATGAACGACAGAAGCGAGAACAGCCGGTCGTTGACCGCCTCGGGAAAGATGAAATTGCGGATCAGCGTGCCGTTGAACACGGGCAGCACGTCGAACCATTCCGCGGTGGCGACGACCACGAACTGCGCGACGCGGTCCCACGGCAGCATGTAGCCGTTGATGCCCGCGGCGTACACCATCCACAGCAGAACCACTCCAGTGATCCAGGAGAACCAGTGGAAACCGCGGTAGCGGTCGAAGGTCCAGTGCCGTGCGAGATGCAGCGCCATCGTCAGCACCACGCCGTCGGAGGCGTAACGGTGCAGGCTTCGCATGACGCCGCCCAGGTACCACTGCCCGTGCGTGAGCGATTCGACGGAGGCGTGCGCTTCCGCGACGCCGGTCTTGAAGAAGATGTAAAGGTAGAGGCCGCTCGCGACCACCACCCACATCAGCCAATAGGAAATCGCCCCGAGGTAGTACAGCGGATTGAGGCGCTCGCCGAAGGCGAGGTTGAACACGCCTTCGACCCTGAGGAAAAACCACTGTCCGAAGCGGTGTATAAAGTTGATCACCTGCGCATCCTAATGAGCGCACAGGTGAACACCCTTAACCTGCGTCAACCGCTCGCGGCGGGGTGATCCGCGCGGCGCCTGCGGCGCCACTCGAAAATGAGCACCGGAATGCCGACGAGGAAGATCGACAGCCCGACGATGATCTCGATCACGACCGCGTAGTTCACGCGGTACTTGCCCGAGGTCGGGTCGTAGATCGTGCACAGCAACCTGATCTGCTCGTAGAGACCCGCGACATCGCCGAGCGCGCGCGGCGCGTTTGCGAGCAGTTCGACGATCGGGCCGACGAACTGCGGCGCTTCGAAGCTGTCGCCGTAAAGCTGGCGGTAGACGCGGCCGTTCGCATCCACGATCGAAGCCTGCAGCAGGTGGTCGAACCCCGCGATCGTCTGTTCGTAGCTGAACCCGAAATCGGCGATGAGCTGCGGCAGCGTGTCGGCCTGCGGCGTAAGAAACAGCCAGTTGGGCGCAGAAATCCCTTGCTGCTTCGCGAACTGCTTCATCGCCTGCGGCGTGTCGAACGGCAGGTTGAACCCGACGGTTGCGACGCGGAACTTGCCCGGCCCGACCGTGCGCTCGGCTTCGGCCACGGCGATCGCAAGCGCCTTGGTCACGGTTGGGCACACTTGGAAGCATCCGGTGTAGATGAAATTCACGATCAGCGGCTGCCCGCGCAGATCCGAAAGCCGCACTTCGCGCTCGCGGCTGTCGACGAAACGGTAGTCGCCCAGCTCGCGGCCGATCGCGGCCTGGCTCGAGCGCAGCGCGGCCTTTTCGTCGAGCGCGCCAAACGCGGGAAGCGCGATCGCCACCAGAACCAGAACAATCAGGGACAGACCACGTTTTCCGCTCATCCGCGGTCGAAGCCTCGATTGAAAAACGTGGTCTGTCCCTGATTTCACAGCGCGGCGTCGAGCATCGCGCCGATGAGGACCGCGCTCAACTGCACGAGCGAAGCGCGGAAACTTGCACGAGCGGTCTCGCGGTCCGGACGCTCGAGGAGGGTTCGGCACTTGAGGAGGAACCAGGCCCCGCCCGAGAGCGCGGCCGCGAGATAGATCCAGCCCAGCCCGAAGGCAGCCGGCACGAGCGAGGCGGCGACCAGCAGCGCGGCGCCGGCGAAGATGGCACGCGCAGCGCGCGCGTCGCCCACCACAACGGGCAGCATCGGAACGCCCGCAGCGGCATAGTCGTCGCGGCAGGCGATGGCGAGGCTCCAGAAATGTGGCGGCGTCCACAGAAACAGGACCACCGCGAGCGCGATCGCCTCGGGTCCCGGCACGGGGCTCACCGCCGCCGCGCCGGCGAGCACCGCGAAACTACCCGCGAGTCCGCCGATCACGATGTTCCACCAGGTGCGGCGCTTGAGCCACACCGTGTACACCACGCCGTAGGTGAACGCACCGAGGAAAACGTACAGTGCGGCGATCGCGTTCGCCGCGACCGTCGCGGCGAGCACCGCCGCTGCGATCATCGCACCGATCAGCCATAGCCAGGCCGGATGGTGCGGCAGGCGACCGGTGACGAACGGGCGATTGCGCGTGCGCGCCATGCGCACGTCGATGTCGCATTCGACGTACTGGTTGAACGCGCCCGCGGCCGCGGAGGACACCAGCACCGCGAGCACCAGCACCGCGATCTGCCACCCGGCGAGCGCAGCGCCGCGCTCGACCGCGAAACCGGCGAGCGCGGCGATGGCGATCGCCACGCCGATGCGCAACTTGAAGAGATTCAGCACGTCCCTCACAACGCGCCTCCTAATTCCGGGTGGGGGTGACGGGGAGGGCTCTGCCCTCCCCTGTTCCTATTTCAGCGGCCAGACCGTCGACAGGTACTTCCAGTTGATGAAGTAATACAGCACGAACGACGTCAGGAACACGAGTGCGAGCACGAAGGTACCCGGCGCCACCATGCCCCAGGCGCCGACTCCACCATGACCCGAAACGGTTGCCGCGACCGGCTGCGGGGCGAGCGCAACGCCCGCCTTCGCCGCCACGTACTTGAACTCCGGCGTCGTGATCTTCTCGCCGAGGAACACCGAGTACACGGTGATCAGCAGGTACATCGCCCCGCCGACAAGCGACACAATGCCGAAGATGCCCATCAACGCGAGCATGAGCCACGTCGTGCCGGAGAATTCGTAGGCGAAGGGATTGCCCGCGAAACTGATGTCCCAGTGCCGGCGCGGCGCACCCAGCGTTCCGGCCCCCATCATGAAGAGCGCGAAGCCCGACATGCTGATTCCGAACAGGTACGCCTGCCAGGTCGCCATGTTGCCGAACGCGAGTTTGCGCCGGAACAGCACCGGGATCAGGAAGTACGTCAGACCCATGAAGGTGAGCGTGGTGCCGATCACGACCGTGGCGTGGAAGTGCCCCGGCACGTAGAGCGTGTTGTGGATGATGAGATTCAGCTGCTCGGTGCCCATCATCACGCCCGAAATGCCGCCGAGGAATCCAAAACCGAGGATCGCGATGAAGATCGCGACGAAGGGCGCGTTGCCCCAAGGCGCCTTCCGCAGCCACTCGAACAGGCCGTTGTTGTAGCCCTTCAAGCGCTGCGCCACTTCGATCGACCCCGGCACCGTCAGCCCATGCACCATCGAGGCGAGCACCGCGAGATACATCGCGTAGCTGGTGTTGAAAATCTTCCAGTTCGAGGTGAGGCCGGGGTCGGCGAGCAGGTGGTGCGCGCTCGCCAGCTGCAGGAACAGGATGTACAGCAGGAACGCAACGCGACTCACTTTTTCGGACAGCGGTTTGGCGCCGAACACGATCGCGGCACCGGCATACCACACCGCGACGTGCGCCGCGACGTTGATCTGCTGCGAGGAGTGGCCGAAGCCCCACCAGATCGTGCGGTACATCAGCGAATCGATGTGCTCGATCAGGCCGAGTGACCACAGCAGCGTCGGGATCAGGATGATCGCCCCGGTGGCGATCGTGAACACCGCGATGATCGCGGCGGTGATCGCACCGAAGGTCACGAGCGGCACTGAGCCGTGGTAGGTCTTCTCGGCCTTGGCGACCACCAGCGTGCCGAAGAAGACGAAGCAGCCGATCAGCGCGCCGACGGCGAAAAGGATCAGGCCGGCGTAGAACGTCGGGTGCGCTCCCATCGGCGCGTACGAGGTGAACATCACGCTCGAATCGCCGCGCAGCACCGAATAGTTGTTGAGCAGCGCACCGACCACCATCAGCCAGAATCCGACCCAGGCCATGCGCGGCGAAGCGAGCCGGCATCGCAGCAGGGTCGAGGAGGCGAAGTACAGGATCGCGATCTCGAAGAAGATGATCCAGAACACGAGCATGTTGAGCCCGTGTGCGGTGAGGAACTGGTAGAACAGGTCCGGCGGCAGCAGGTGCACTGCCTGCCAGCGCGTAAGCAGCACGCCGATGGCAAGCACGCCGCCGATCAGCAGCGCGACGACTGCGACGACCGCGTTCCAGCGCATGAGCTTTTCCGCGGGCTCGTGGAACACCAGCCCCGTCGTGGGGCAGGTGCGGAAATTGCGATTGACGGCCATGTCCCTGTCCTCCCTATTTCACGACGTACAGCGGGCTCACCATGGTGTGGTGATTGATGCCGCAGTACTCGTTGCAGATGATCGAGTACTTGCCCGGATTGGTCGGAGTGACCGTGAGCACGTGGTCATAGCCCGGGTGCACCTGGATGTTGATGTTCTCGGGTTGCAGCGAAAATCCGTGCAGCCAGTCGAGCGACATGAGGTGGATGCGGTACGACTTGCCGGCCTCGAGTTCGAGGATCGGCTGCCAGTTCCACAGGCGCGCGACCAGGTACACGTCGCTGCCCGCGGGCGGCCTGACCACCGGCGTGTTCTGCGGCCCCTCCTCGCGCACCTTGTACTTGGCGATCATTTCCTCGGCCTTCTTGGCGAAGGCTTCGGGCGAGGTCTTGTAGGCTTCGTTGGCGAGGTTCTGCTGACCGTAGACGTGCCAGTAGGGCATCATGAAGAACATGATCAGACACCACACCAGCGCGATCACGATCCAGAGCAGCTCGACGCGGTCGAGGGGCTCCTTCCACCAGACGCGATCGGTGGGAGGCAGTATGGCGCTCATGTCGGGTTCTCCCTTTCTTTTACTTTGCGATCGGCAGGGACACGATTTCCATCACGCCCCAGATCGTGTACAGCACGGTCGGAATCGCGATCCCGATGAAAAGCAGCAGAAACGGGTTGTCGAGCAGCTGCTGCATCGCCGGCACCGGCTCCTCCAGCACGTCGTCGCCCGGTACGTTGCTCTGTGTGGTGTTCGCCATCTGGCCCCCTCCTTTGGGTTCGTGTCGCTCGGAACGCGGCGTTCCCGAGTCCGGCGAAAGTTACGCGGCGCGCCATTTGACCGATTTGATGCACATCAAGCTTTATCGCCCTCCCCGGATTAGCCTTGGCAGATTGAAAAATTGCATCGCAATAACATGACTCCAACCGATCGTCGCAACGTCGCGGTGTGGCTGCTGTTGTGCGCCGCAATGGTGTTTGTCATTGTCGTCGTCGGGGGTATTACGCGCCTGACGCACTCGGGACTGTCGATCGTCGAGTGGCAACCGCTCGTCGGCACGCTGCCGCCGCTCTCGCACGCCGACTGGGAACTCCTGTTTGCGAAATACCGCGAGACTCCCGAGTTCAAGCTTGTGAACTTCGACATCGATCTCGCGGGTTTCCAGAGCATCTTCTGGTGGGAGTGGATCCACCGACTGCTCGGGCGACTCATCGGCGCGGTCTTCCTGCTTCCCTTCCTCTGGTTCCTGGTTCGCGGGCGGCTGGAGCGCTCCCTTGCATGGAAGCTCTGCGGCGTGTTCCTGCTCGGTGCGCTGCAGGGCGCGCTCGGCTGGTACATGGTGAAGAGCGGGCTCGTCGAGGACCCGCGGGTGAGCCACTTCCGGCTGACCGCTCACCTCGGTGTCGCGCTCGCAATCTTCGCGGCTGAACTCTGGATTGCCCTCGACCTGCTTGCTCCCGCTTCGGTCGCGCGATCGAAGGCGCGTTTCGGTAATTTCGCGCTCGGAATCGCAGTTCTCGTATTCGTCATGTCGCTCACCGGTGGATTCGTCGCCGGGCTTCGCGCGGGCCATGCGTACAACACTTTCCCGCTCATGAACGGGAACTTCATTCCGCCCGAAATCCTGATGCTCGATCCGTGGTGGAAGAATTTTCTGTACAACATGGCGACGGTTCAGTTCGTGCATCGCGGCATCGGCTGGATCCTGATCGTCCTGGTGCCATTGTTGTGGTGGCGAGCCACGACGGCCGGCCTCGAACCGCGCCAGAGACTCGCCTGCCAGGTTCTGGTGATCGCTCTGCTTCTGCAGGTCACGCTCGGCATCGCCACGCTGCTCCTCGCCGTGCCCGTCTCACTGGGCGCCGCGCATCAGGGCGGTGCCGTGGTCGTGCTCGCCGCGGCGCTCTGGACGGCGCATGAACTTCGCGCGCCGGAATCGCTTCGAACGCGGGATGTCGGTTGCGCACCGAGCGCATCGCCGGTCTAGCCGCCTTCCTCACGCTGATCGTGGTGGCGGCGAGCGCCGCGATCCGCCTTGCTGCGGAAGCGCTGGGCGACGATCTCGTGCGGGTTCGAGGCGTGCACCGGATTGCCGCGTCGCTCGCCGCAATTCTCGTCATCGCCGTGTTCGTCGCTGCGTTGCGGCATCGCCGTTCGCGGCCTGCCGCCTCCGCGGCGCTCGTGCTGATGCTGGCGCTCTCGGCAGTGGGTTGGGCGACGGGTACGCAGCCGCCGCCCGCCGCGGCGCTGTTCAATCAACTCGGTGGCGTTGCGCTCGCGGCGTTGCTCGCCTGGCTGGCAGGGCGCGCCTCGACCGGCCCGAGCGGCACTGAGGTGGATCGATCCCTTGCAATGACTGCGCTGCTGTTCGCTGCGATGCAAATCGTGTTCGGCGCCCTGCTCGTGTTGCTCGGGCCGCCGCTGGCCATCGCGCTCGTCGTCGCGCACGCCGTGCTCGGCTTGACCGCAGCCGCGGGCGGCGCTGCGCTCGGTGTGTCTGTCTGGCGAACGGGCGATGGCCGCCGCGGCGCAGGGCTCCTGTTGTGCGCCGCGTTGGCGCCGCTTGCCGGTGTCGCGGTGGTGCTGCCTGCGCCGGCGATCGCGATCCAGGTCGGCCATGCGGCGGCCGGTGCTCTGTTGCTCGTTGCGGTCGCGCACGCACATGGCCGGATGGCCGGTTTTGATTGACGCATATCAAGTCGCGGCGCGAACGGCGTCCCGACAATGAACCGGCCATGAAGCCGCATTCCAGGCATGTCCACGGTCTCCGCTGAACTCACCGAGCACCACCGTCGCTGCCGCGACCTGTTCGCGCAGGCCGACGCAGTCGTGCGCACTGGCGAGTGGAGCAAATTCAACGCCCGGCTCGTCGCGCTGCGCGAGGAACTGCTCGGGCATTTCCGCTTCGAGGAAGAGCGGCTGTTCCCGGTGTACGAGGAATCGACCGGGCAGCGCGACGCCACGCAGGAACTGCGCGTCCAGCACGACGACATCCGCGCCATCCTCTGGGCGCTGTCGTCGGCGTCCGCGGCGCACGACCCGGAGAGCTGCCGCAGCGAGTTCGAAACGCTCTCCGAGCTGTTCCGCCAGCACACCGAGACCGAGGAAGGGATGATGTACCCGGCATTCGAGCGCACGCTCGGCGATCGCAGCACCGGGTTCGCCGAGCAGGCGCGCAAGGAAACCCACGCGCTCGACGTACGCGGGCTCGAGCCGCCGGAACCTTTCCTGCGCATCATGCAGGCGCTCAGCGGGGCTCCCGACCGGCCGCTTCGCGTGCTGATCCACCGCGAACCGCTGCCGCTGTACGACGTGCTCGCCGAGCAGGGCTTCGACCACCGCACGCGGCGGCTCGAGGACGGCGGCTTCGAGATCGTGATCGAGCGCGCCGCGCGCTGAATCCGCGGCCACGCGCTTCGGGTCCCGAAGCGGTAACATTCGGGGCGCGCGTCGCCGCGCCCCGCTCGCACAATGTCTGAGCCCCCCGCGCTGTGTCAGTTCGTCGGCCTCGATCACGTCGTGATCCGCTGTCGCGATCTCGAACCGATGATCCGCTTCTACCGCGACGCTCTGGGTTGCGGCATCGAACGGCGCAACGAGCCGCTCGGCCTGGTGCACCTGCGCGCCGGCGCCTCGCTGATCGACCTCGTCGCGGTGGACGGCCCGCTCGGCAAGAAAGGCGGCGCCGCTCCCGGTCCCGAGGCGCGCAACCTGGATCATTTCTGCCTGCGCATCCGGCAGTTCGATTTCGAGGCGCTGCGAACGCACTTTGCGCGCTTCGGAACGGAACCCGACCAGGTGCACGTCAACTACGGCGCGCAGGGCACGGGCCCGTCGATCTACGTCTCCGATCCGGAAGGCAACGTGATCGAACTGAAGGCCGAATCACCGGATGCGCCGCCGGGCGGGAGCCGCTGACGTGGCGATCCGCATCGTGCGCCTCGGAAGCCCTCGCGCCACGGGCGAGGGATTGCGCATCGGCACCGTGCGCCGGCCGCCGCGCGGCGTGCCGAAATCGGACTGGGCGAAGCGCGATTTCTACGACGTCTGGCTGCCGAACCTCGCGCCGAGCGAAGCGCTGCTCGAATCCGGGCAGCTGGCGATGGACGTTCGCGCGTGGAAATCCTTCGTGCGGCGATTCCGCGGCGAGATGGCGCGGCCCGAGGCATCGCGAGTGCTGGATCTGCTCGCGGCGCTTTCGCGCGACGCGAATTTTGCCGTCGGCTGCTACTGCGCGGACGAACCGCGCTGCCACCGCTCGGTGCTGAAGGACCTGCTCGCGGCGCGCGGCGCGCTGTTTGCGTGAGCGGTGCGGCGAACTGCGCTCACCGCGTGCGTTTCGCCTCGCGCAGGCGGCTGCGGAATCCCGGCGACATCCAGACGCGGTCGTCGCGATCGACGATCACGGCCTCGACCCCCGGGGCGCTCGCCAGCAACCGTATGCCCGCCTCCTTGCCCAGCACCATGATCGCCACGCCGAGGCCGTTTGCCGCATCGATCGACTCCGACATCAAGGTGACGCCGTGCGGACCCTCGGCCGGATAACCGGTGCGCGGATCGAGGATATGGTGATAGCGCCTGCCGTCCCGGTCGAAATGGCGTTCGTAGTCGCCGGAGCTGAGCACCGCGCCGCGGTCGATCTCGAGCGTCCCGATGAGTTCCAACGGCGATCGCGGGTCGCGCACGCCGATGCGCCAGCCGCCGCCGAACGCAACGACGTCGCCGCCGCCATTCACCATCGCTCGCGCAACGCCCATGCGCGCGAGTTCGCGCAACCCCGCGTACAGGATGTAGACCTTGGCGATCCCGCCCAGATCGATTTTCATGCCACGCTCGGCGAGAAACGCGCTTGGCGCGGCGCGCTCGAGCCTCAGCTTGCGGTAATCGACCAACGCGCGCTGCGCCGCGACTTCCGCGGGCGAAGGCAGGCGCGGGTCGTCGCGCCGGAAACGCCACCCCCGGAGCGCACCCACAGTGACGTCGAAGGCGCCCCCACTGCGCCCGGAGAGGCTGCGCGCCTGCTCGAGCACCTCGAGCAGCTCGGGCGGCACCGGCACCGGCCGCTCGCCCGCTGCGTCGTTGATCGCGCTCACCACGCTCTTCGGATCGTAATGGTTCATCATGCCGGAAAGCCGCCCCATTTCGCGGAAGGCGGCGCCGGCCGCGGCATGCAGCGACGCCTCGGGCGCGCCGTCCGCGACGATTTCGACCACGGTACCCATCAGCGGGCGGGCTTCCCGCAGGGGCGATGCGGCGAGCGCGACCGCGGAGGCGGCAAGCGCAAGGAGGACAGCGGCGACCTTGATGCGAGTCAAAGCACGGACCCCATGACAGAGATTACAAAATTGTAGTGAATCCCCTGCGCCGCCTGCTGATCGCTCTCGCTCTGCTGCTTGCCGCGCCCGGCGCGCATGCCTCCGGTGCTCTGGATGCGTATCCGCAGCTGCGCCAGTTCTTTCCGGAAGCCGACCGCTTCGGCGAATTCGAGGGGGAACCGCGCGCCGCTCCCGCGCATCGCGGCGAGCGCCTGCTCGGCTATGCGTTCCTGTCCAACGACGTGCTGCGCATTCCCGCCTATTCGGGCAAGCCGATCAACACTCTGATCGGTTTCGACCTTGCGGGGCGCATCGTCGGCGTGTCGATCGTGCAGCACGAGGAACCGATTCTGGTGATCGGCGTCACCGACGAGCGGCTGCGATGGTACGCCGAGCAGTACCGCGGCAAGTCGGTCTTCGACCGCGTCGCGGTAGGCGCCCCGCGCCCCGGGTACGAGGCCGTCGACACGATCTCCGGCGCAACCATCACCGTGATGGTGGAAAACGCAACCATCATGCGCGCCGCGAGACAGGTCGCGGAATCGCGCGGCCTGCGCCCGGAGTCCGGGGCGACGGCGCAGCCGGCAGCGCCAGCGAGCGCGTCTGCCGGGCGACCCGCCGCGGCTGGCGCCACGCCCGAGGAGCCCGTATGGATCGGCGTCTGGATGCAGCGCCGATTCTCGATTGCAATCCTCGTCACCGGCCTGCTCGTGCTGACCGGCATCCTGGTGTTCCAGGACTGGTTCGCGCAGCGCCCGCAGCTGCTCTACTACGTGCGTCGCGCGTTCCTCCTGTACACGGTGTTTTTCATCGGCTGGTACGCGCTGGCGCAACTCTCGGTCGTCAACGTGCTCACCTTCATGCACGCCTTCATGCGCGACTTCCACTGGGAGAACTTCCTCATCGACCCGATGCTGTTCATCCTGTGGAGCTTCGTCGCGCTGACGCTGCTGCTGTGGGGGCGCGGCGTCTACTGCGGCTGGCTGTGCCCGTTCGGCGCGATCCAGGAACTGCTCGGGCAGGCGGCACGGCGGTTCGGCATTCGCCAGTTCGAATTCCCGAACGTCGTGCACGAGCGCCTCTGGGCAGTCAAGTACCTGATCCTGATCATGCTCTTCGGCCTTTCGCTGCAGTCGCTCATCGAGGCGGCGCGATTCGCGGAGATCGAGCCGTTCAAGACGGCGGTGACGCTGCACTTTCAGCGGCCGTGGCCGTTCGTGCTGTACGCCGGAGCGCTGATCGCGATTTCCGCGTTCAACCGCAAGTTTTTCTGCAAGTACCTCTGCGCGCTCGGCGCTGCGCTCTCGATCCCGGGGCGGTTCCGCATCTTCGAGTGGTGGCTGCGGCGCCGCAAGGAATGCGGCCACCCGTGCCAGGTCTGCGCCAACCAGTGCGAGGTGCAGGCGATCCGCCCGACCGGGGAAATCAACCACAACGAGTGCCATTACTGTCTCGACTGCCAGGTGGTCTACTACAGCGACCGCAAGTGCACGCCCCTGGTCGAGCGTCGCGTCAAGCGCGAACAGCGCATCGAACGGCTGCAGCAGCAGATCAAGATCCGCAGGGCCGGGAACCTCGACGAGCCCCGGTGAATGGGGTCTTGATTCATATCAATGCCGCTGGCGGCGCCGGCGCTTAGATTGGCGCGAATTACCCCAAGTGAGGAAGACATGATCCGCCCGTACCAATTGAAGACCGCTGCCTTCGTCGTAGCCGCCGCGCTGGCTGGCGCGACCTACGCCCAGCAGAAACCCGCCGCCAAGCCGGTGCACCCGAAAACACCTGCTGAAGACCTCATGTACCGCGGCGCACCCGTGCCGATCAAGCCGGGACAGGCGCCCGACGTCTCCTCGCCCAAGGCGCCGCCGCTGACCGCGGCAGAGTTCGATCGCGCCAAGCAGATCTACTTCGAGCGCTGCGCGGGCTGCCACGGCGTGCTCCGGAAGGGTGCCACCGGCAAGGCGCTCACGCCCGACATCACGCAGGCGCGAGGCACCGAGTACCTCAAGGTGTTCATCAACTACGGCTCCCCCGCCGGCATGCCGAACTGGGGTTCGTCGGGCGATCTGACGGAGAAGGACGTCGACATCATGGCGCGCTTCCTGCAGCACGAGCCGCCGACGCCGCCGGAATTCGGCATGAACGAGATGAAGGCGAGCTGGAAAGTGACCGTTCCGCCCGAGAAACGGCCGACGAAAAAGGAGAACAAATTCAACCTCGACAACGTCTTTTCGGTCACGTTGCGCGACTCGGGCGAAGTGGCGTTGATCGACGGCGACACCAAGCAGATCATCAACATCGTCAAGACCGGCTACGCAGTGCACATTTCGCGCACTTCGGCCTCGGGACGCTACGTCTACGTGATCGGGCGCGACGCCAAGATCAACATGATCGACCTCTGGATGGCAAAGCCCGACAACGTCGCCGAGATCAAGGTCGGGCTGGAAGCGCGCTCGGTCGACACCTCGAAGTACAAGGGGTACGAAGACAAGTACGCGATCGCGGGCAGCTATTGGCCGCCGCAGTACACGATCATGAAAGGCGACACGCTCGAGCCGCTCAAGATCGTCGCTACCCGAGGCATGACGGTGGACACGCAGGAATACCACCCCGAACCCCGCGTCGCCTCGATCGTCGCCTCCCACTTTCACCCGGAGTTCGTGGTGAACGTGAAGGAGACCGGGCAGACGCTGATGGTGAACTATTCGGACATCAACAATCTGAAAGTCACCTCGATCGGTACCGCGCGCTTCCTGCACGACGGTGGCTGGGATTCGACCAAGCGCTATTTCCTGGTCGCGGCCAACCAGTCGAACAAGATCGCGGTGGTCGACGCCAAGGAAAACAAGCTCGTCAAGCTGATCGAGGTGGGCAAGATTCCGCACCCCGGGCGCGGCGCGAACTTCAAGGACCCGAAGTTCGGACCGGTCTGGGCGACCGGGCACCTCGGTGACGAAACCGTTTCCCTCATCGGCACCGACCCGGGCAAGAAAGACAGCGCCTGGAAAGTGGTGCGCACGCTCAAGGGCCAGGGGGGCGGAAATCTCTTCATCAAGACCCACCCCAAGTCGAAGAACCTGTATCTCGATACGGCGCTCAATCCGGATCCGAAGATCAGCCAGTCGGTCGCCGTCTACGACATCGGGAATCTCGACAAGCCGTTCAAGGTGCTGCCGATCGCCGAGTGGGCCGGAATCAAGGACGGCCCGCGCCGCGTGGTGCAGCCCGAGTACAACAAGGCGGGCGACGAAGTCTGGTTCTCGGTCTGGAACGGCAAGGACCAGGAATCGGCGATCGTGATCGTCGACGACAAGACGCTGAAGCTGAAGCACGTCATCAAGGACAAGCGCCTGATCACGCCGACCGGAAAATTCAACGTCTACAACACGCAGCACGACGTTTACTAGATCGGCCTGGGCGATCTGCCTGCTCGCCGCGTTCGCGGCGGCGCAGGCAGGCGCTTCGACGAATCGGCCGCAGTGGAACGAAGCTCAGATCCGGGCGTCGCGCGTCTCGCACCCCTCCGCAGGCACTCTCCCGGATGTTGCGTCGACGAAGCCCGGCGCGGTCGACTTCGTCGTCGTGGCCGCGCCGCGGTCGCATCAGGTCACGATCCTCGACGGCAGGCGACTCGAACCCATCCATCGTTTCGCCTCCCGCGGCGAACTGATCGGCGCAGCGCAATTCACGCCGGACGGGCGTCATGCGCTCTTCGCTTCGCGCGAGGGCTGGATCACGAAGTTCGATCTGCGGAGCCTGAGGTTCGCGGCCGAAGTGCGCGCCGGGCTCGAGACGAGCGCCATTGCGCTGTCGGCGGACGGCCAGTTCGTCGCGGTGGCGAATCGGGAGCCGCACACGCTCGTCGTTCTCGATGCCGGATTGCAGCCGCTGAAGGTTCTCGATGCGCGCGACCTGGCGAAACAGCGCAGCGCAGCCGTGTCCTCGGTCGTCGATCTCGCGCCGCGGCGCAGTTTCGCGGCGGCGCTCGGGGATCTGAAGGAATTGTGGGAGGTCTCCTACGATCCCGGCGCAGCCGAGATCGCCGACGGGCTGGTGCACGACTACAAACTGCGCGAGGGCGCCTTCGCCCCCGGTTTCCTCAATCCGCGCCGCACGCCGCTCGAGGACCGCATCGACGATTTGCTGGCGTTGCCGGACGGTTCTCGCCTCATCGGAACGGCACGCGATGGCGGACCAAGCCAGGTGATCCACCTCGACGTGAGGCGCAGGATCGCGACTCTCGACCTGCCCGGCCGGCCGAACGCGGCCGCGGCGATTCACTGGCAGCGCGATGGCCGCACGGTGCTTGGAATCCCGAATCTGCGCGATGCCCTGGTCTCGGTGATCGACGTCCGGGACTGGACGACGCTCGGACAGATCGGTACACCGGGGCCGGTGCAGTTTCTCCGCAGCCACGCGGGCAGCCGCTACGCTTTTGCCGCTTCGCTGCCATCCGGTGAGCACCCGGGCACTGTCCAGGTGATCGACAAACAGCGCCTGGAAATCGTCGCGCAACTGCGGCCCGTGCCGGGCAAGACGCCGGCGTGGGCCGGTTTTGAGCGCAGTGGACGCTACGTTCTGATCAGCGTTGCGCACGCAGAACCCGGACTGATCGTCTACGACGCGTCAACCTTGAAGGAGGTGAAACGTTTATCGATTGGCGAACCTGTGGGAAAATAGCGCATGTTCAACGAGATCCATTGAATCCGGGAAAGCAGTCACCAACCATGAAAGGAGTTTCCATGCTGATTCGTACCGCCGTAATCGCCGCGCTCGCCGCCGGCATCACGCTTGCCGCACCCGCGCGTGCCGACGAGGCCCTGGCGAAGAAGCACAACTGCATGGCCTGCCACCAGCTTGACAAGAAGTCGGTCGGGCCGTCCTACAAGGACGTTGCCAAGAAATACAAGGGACAGAACGCGGCGGCGAAGCTCGAGGAGAAGGTCAAGAAGGGCGGCGCCGGAGTCTGGGGCCAGGTGCCGATGGCGCCGAACCCTGCCGTGCCCGACGCGGACATCAAGAAACTCGTCGCATGGATTCTGGCGATGTAACGTCGCGGAATCACACGACAAGAAGAAACGGGGGCTTCGGCCCCCGTTTCATTTGGTGCGTGCGCGGCGGCATGCATCGCGATTTCCAGTCGGTGGCGCGCCGGCGCCGCGCTCACCGCTCGGAGCCAGGCGTCTCGCGGAAACTGCCTGCGGAGCTTGCGTTTCACGCCGCCCGAGTCGACGTTGGGATCGCGTGCGCCCGCCCTCGAAAATGTCGGAAACGAGGAGGCGCTCGTCGCCGCGTTCGGGAGTCTTCACGCTCACTCGCGACTCAGTCGGCGCGGATGCCGTTGTCCTTCACGACCTTGCCCCGGCGAACCATTTCCTCGTTCAGCCATTGCCGCAGCTGCTCCGGCGTACTCGCCTGCAGGTCCATGCCGAGCGTTTCGGTGAGCGTCTTTCGCACCTCGGGCAGATCGAAGACCTTGACCAGCTCGGCGTGAAATTTGTCCATCACCGGCTTCGGCGTCCCGGCGGGCACGGAAAATCCCTTGAATCCCTGTTCCGCCAGGTCAGTTCCGGTTTCCTGACCATCTCGCCGCAAATTGGCCGCGCAGATTATAGACTTCGGTTCATGCCGCGACTCACCGCCCCCCACACCGTGTTCTTCGACTGGCACGGCACGCTTGCCGACACGTTCGAGGCGATGTACCGGGCGGTCGAGGACATGCTGCCGTTGCTCGATGAACTCGGGCTCGCCCGGCACCTGCAGCCGCCGGGCATGGGCCGGACCCCGGAGCAGATCAAACTCCTCGAACAGGTGCGCGGGCGCAGGGTACTGCCGGCCGAAGTGAAACGCGAGCGGCGCGTCTCGCGCACCGAGATCTTCGAGATTCTGTTCGGACCCGACGAGGACGCGAAGCACGTTGCGCACGAAGCGTTCGACCGCTGCTATCTGCGCCACTTCGGCAGCGTGCATCCGTTCGAGCACGGCGTTCGCTCAATGCTCTCGCGGCTGCGCGCGGCGGGCCTGCGCACCGGCATGCTGACCAACCGGCGGCGTGCATTGTTCACTCAGGAATTGAATCGGGTGGACGGCAGCGGCTGGAGCGCGCTGTTCGACGTCGTGGTCTGCGGTGACGACGTGCGTCGCCGCAAGCCCGCGCCCGACATGGTTCATCGCGCGCTGGAGGGCCTTGCCCTCCAGCCGGGCCCGGAAGTCTGGTTCGTCGGCGACAGCACGACCGACACCATGGCCGCCAAGGATGCCGGAATCACCGCGATCTACTACAACGGCGCGAAGTGGGAGCCGGCCGATCTCGTCCGGATCTTTCCCGGCTCGCACCGTCCGGACGCCATCGCCGGAGATTTCCCGGCGCTCGAAGCGCTCGCGCTGCCGCCTCAGCGGCGATCGGGATAGCTCGCCGCCATCCCCGCGCGCACGTCCTGCTGGATGCCGTACTGCGGGAACGGATAGCGGAATCCGTTCTTCGCCAGCGCTTCCATGCCGGCGATCGCCTGCGGAATTTCCTCCGGCGGCAGCGCCATCAGCAGTTCGTCGTCGAGCACGCCGCCGTATCGCCGCTCCGCAAAGCACGGGATCGAAAGGCTCGGCTGGCGAGTCGCCAGCGCCCGGCCCCATGAATCGGCGCAAGCCGATTCGCCGACGGCGCTCCAATCCAGGCGCCGGTAGCCCGACCACTGCAGCCCGTTGATGAAGTAGATCATCGCGCCGGGCGTGGCGTAGAACAGCGCGATGTCCGGCGGATCCAGGCGTCCGGAGGCAAGCGGCGCGACCGCGAGCGCCTCGTACCGGCCCTTGGGCACGCAATGCATCGCCGCCTGATGCGCTGCGGCGTCTGCGGGCGTGGCGAACCACACCTTCACCATGTGCTGGCCGGAGAACCATTTCTCGTCCTGCCCGCCCAGGCCCACCACCGAGCGGCACTGATCGCCTACCAGATCTTCACCGGTGATGCCTACGGTCCAGCCGAGGCGCGCCGCCTGCGCGACGATCTGGTCCATGGTGTGCAGCGTCGCCTTCGGGCGACGGATCTTTGCGATCGCCTCCATGTCAGCCTTGCGCTCGAAGAGCTTCATGCCGAAAGGGATCGCGCGCAGCCGCAGCAGCCGCTCGAGATCGCCGGTAAGTTTCTGCCAGTCGTGAATGTTCATGCGGCCACTTTAGCAGCCCGGCGGCCTCGGATGGCGGCGCCGGCTTTGGCCGCGCCGCCGCGCTTGATACGCATCAAACTCTGCGGACGAAGCGCGCCTAACATCCTCAGGCATGCTGGCCATCGATCGCAAACGCGTCCTGTTCGCAGCCGCAGCGATCGCACTCGTCGCCGCGGCCGCCACGTTCGCGCTGACCAAGGGTCCGTTCGCGCCGCTCGAAGTCGGAGTGGTCGCGGCGAAGCGAGCCACGCTGCGGCAGTCCGCGTTCGGCATCGGAACGCTCGAAGCGCGCCTCGCGTACGCGGTCGGTCCGACGCAGGCCGCGCGAGTGCTCAAGGTTCACGTCGATCACGGCGATGTGGTGAAAGCGGGAGCGGTCCTTGCCGAACTCGATCCGGTCGATCTCGCCGATCGCCTGGCGGGCGGCGAATCGGCGCTGGCACGCTCGCGAGAAAGTGTGCGCGCCGCCGACGCCCAGGCGCGTGAGGTCGCGAGCCGCCATCAGGTCGCGCTCGCCAACGCGCGTCGCTACGGCGAATTGGCGCAGAAGGGATTCGTCAGCAGGGAGCTGGCCGACAACCGGCAAAACGAGGCCCAGGTGACGCGCGCGGCAAGCGATGCCGCGCAAGCCTCTCTCGCCGCGGCGCGCCACGACGTTGAACGCCTCGCGCGGGAGCGCGACGCGCTGGCAAAGCAGCTCGGCAATCTCAAGCTGCTCGCGCCGGTCGCCGGCGTGGTGATCACGCGGCTCGCCGAGCCGGGCACGACCATGGTCGCTGGCCAGGCGGTGATCCGGATGATCGATTCCGCGAGCATCTGGGTTCGGACGCGCATGGACCAGGCGCGCGCCGGGGAAATTCGCGTCGGCGACACGGCGCAAGTCGCGTTGCGCTCGCGTCCTGGAACCCCGCTCCCGGGGCGTGTCGCGCGCATCGACATCCAGAGCGACGCCGTGACCGAGGAGCGCGTCGTCAACATCGATTTCGTCGCGCCGCCACCGCAGCTGTCGCTCGGGGAGTTGGCCGAAGTTACCGTCGCGCAGCAGCCGCTCGTCGATGCACTCGTCATACCGAGCGCGGCGGTGAAGTCGGTGAACCGCGAGAAAGGTGTTTGGCGCATCGACGGCGGGCGCGCTCGCTTTCACGCGGTACGCATCGGCGCGCAGACGCTCTCGGGCGAGAGCCAGGTGCTCGAGGGGCTGGCGCCTGGAGACGAGGTGATCGTGCATTCGAGCGGTCAGCTCAAGCAAGACGCCCGCGTGCGGGCCTCGAGGCCTGAATGATCAATCTCGCCATCCGGGACGTCCGCCAAAGTCTCGGGCGCTACCTGCTCACCGGCGTGGGGCTCGGTCTGCTGATCGGCGTCACGCTGACCATGGCCGGCGTCTACCGCGGCATGGCGGACGACGCGCAGACGCTGCTGCGCAGCGCCGGCGCCGATATCTGGGTGGTGCAGCAGCATACGCTCGGTCCTTTCGCCGAACCGTCGTCGATTCATGACGACGCCTGGCGCTCCATCCGCGGGCTGCCGGGAGTCGCGGAAACGGGCAACGTCACGTTCCTCACCATGCAGGTGGCGAAGGGCGCGCAGGACGTGCGCGCAATGGTCGCCGGCTACGAGCCAGGCCGGCCCGGTGAGCCCGCGTTCCTGATCGCCGGACGACCGGTGACGCGCTCGCACTACGAGGCAATCGCGGACGCGCAATCCGGCTTCGCCGTGGGCGATCGCATCCGCATCCGCAGGCATGAATACACCGTCGTCGGACTCACGCGCCGCATGGTCACCTCGGGTGGCGACCCGATGATCTTCATTCCCCTGAAGGACGCGCAGGAAGCGCAGTTCCTCAAGGACAACGACGCGGTGCGGGAAGAACGCAACCGCTTGGCGCAGAACCCGGCGATCAACCGCCCCGGCGTTCCCGGACTGCTGGAGGCGGTCGGCGAACTGCAGACCGCGAACCGCTACGTGAACGCGGTGCTGGTGCGCGTGGCGCCGGGGTGGGACGCGGGCGAGGTCGCCGCCGAGATACGCCGCTGGCGCCGGCTGCAGGCCTTCACCAGTGCCGAGATGGAGCAGGTCCTGGTCGGCACCGTGATCGAGCGCGCGGCCAAGCAGATCGGCCTGTTCCTCGTCATCCTGACGATCGTCAGCATCGCGATCGTCGCCTTCATCATCTACAGCATGACGGCAGGCAAGCTGCGCGAGATCGCGGTGCTGAAACTGATCGGCACGCGCAACCGCACGATCGCGGCGATGATCCTGCAGGAGGCGCTCGGCCTGGGCGTGATCGGGTTCTTCGTCGGCCGGCATGCGGCGCAGTTGTGGGCGCCGGTCTTTCCGCGCCACATCCTGCTTCTGCCGGAAGACGCCCTGCGCGCGCTCGTTCTTGCGCTCACCGCCTGCACGCTGGCGAGCCTCATCGGGATCCGTCTCGCGCTGCGCGTCGATCCCGCGGAGGCGATCGGTGGCTGAGCCGGCGATCGTCCTCGAGAGGCTGGTGAAGCGCTACGGCAAGGGACCCACGGCGGTGGAGGCGCTCAAGGGCGTCGACATGGCCGTGCACCCGGGCGAGGTCGTGGGGCTGATCGGCCCCAGCGGCTCGGGCAAGACGACGCTGCTCAAGTGCCTCGGCGCCGTGATCGAACCGACCGCGGGAAAGATCACGCTCGGCGGCGAGGTGACCTTCGACCAGGGCTGGAAAGTGCGCGATTTGCGGGCGCTGCGGCGCGACCGCATCGGGTTCATCTTCCAGGCGCCCTACCTGATCCCGTTTCTCGACGCCACCGAGAACGTGGCGCTGCTGCCCATGCTCGCCGGCCGGCCGGATGCCGTCGCGCGCGCACGCGCGCTCGAGATTCTCGGCACGCTGGACGTGGCGCACCGCGCCGCGGCGCGCATATCGGCGCTCTCGGGCGGCGAGCAGCAGCGCGTGGCGATCGCGCGCGCGCTCGCCAACAAGCCGCCGATCGTGCTCGCCGACGAACCCACCGCGCCGCTCGATTCGGAGCGCGCGCTCACCGTGATGCGGATCCTGAACCGGCTGGCGCGCGATTACGGCACCGCGATCATCGTTGTCACGCACGACGAAAAGATCATTCCGACTTTCAGGCGCATCTTCCACATCCGCGACGGTCGCACGGTGGAGGAACGCGGTGATGGACGGCCACTGTACTAGGCGAAGCAGGTCTGCAGGCTCACCGGCATGCGCGGGCCCCGCGCCTGGAGCAAGGCTCGCCCCCCGTCAGCGGATCAATCGGGTGTTGGCGAGCGCGAGGCGGTCGGCGAGATTGCGCGCGAGCGAACGCATCAGGTGCAGCTGGGTCTCTACCGCCATGTGCTCGACGATTCCGGAATCGTATTCCGCGATCAGCAGATCGGTCATCGACTCCACGGTCGCCTGGCGCGGCGGACTGCCGGCCCAGAGGTAGGCCATCTCGCCGTAATACTCGCCCGGGTTGAGCACGTTGAGCAGCCGCCCGCCCTTCACCACTTTGGTCTGTCCCTGCGCGAGAAAGAAAAAGCTCTGCCCGGGGTCGTTTTCGCGCACCAGCACCGTGTTTTTCTCCACCCGCGACCAGCGCGCCGAGCGCACCAGTTCCCACAGAACGTAATCGGGCACCGCGGAGAGCATCTCGACCTGGCGCAGTGCGAGGTATTTCTCGCTGTCGAGAACCGCGCCGGCGGACTTCGCGCTCTGGCAGGCGTTCGACAGCTCCTGCGCGAAATCGGCCCAGCTCGCGTAGCGGTGCTCGGGCTTTTTCTTCATCGCCCGCAGCACGGCGCTGTCGATCTCCGGCGTGAGTCCCGGGCGCAGGCCGCTCGGCGCCGCCGGCGCGGAGTTGAGGATCTTCCCGACCAGCGCTTCGATGCTGTCCGCAACGAAGGGGCGCCTCCCCGCGAGCAGCTCGTACAGCACCACCGCGAGCGAATACATGTCGCTGTGAAAAGTCAGCTCCCCGCCCTCGATCTGCTCGGGCGACATGTAGAACGGCGAGCCCATCGAGGCGACCTGAACGACCTGGGTCTTACGGAGGTACGCGGCGCCGAAATCCGCGATCCTCGGATCGGTGCCTTGCGCCAGCATGATGTTGGCCGGCTTCAGGTCGCGGTGCACGATGCCTTCGCGGAACGCGTAGTCGAGGGCGCCGCAGCACTTGAAACCGATCTGCAGCACGTCGGCGACCGGCAGCAACCGCTCGGGCTGCACATATTGCGAAAGGTCGCCGCCCGTCACCAGTTCCATGGAAATGTAGCCGGAATCCTCCTGCACCACGGCGTCCAGAATGCCGACGATGTGCGGATGGCGCAGCTTCCCGGCCAGCGAGGCCTCGTTGAGGAACTGCGTCCGGTACACCAGGCCGAACTCGGGATCGCGGAAGACCTCCGGCTCGATCGTCTTGAGCGCGACTTCCCTTCCGGAAAAAGTGTCGCGGGCGAGGTACACCGTGCCCGTGGCGCCTTTGCCCAGCAGTTTCTGGATGTCGTACTTGCCGACCTGCAGGCTGAGGTCGAGTTCGAACTTGGCGTCTTCGGTCACGGGGAGCCTTTCGCGGCCAACAGTTTAATTTCAAACCGGACTCCGGCGTCGAACAGCCGGGTTCGCCCAGGCCTGCCGGCAACAGATTGTTACCAAATTCTACGGATTCCGGTCCGCGGAATTGTTAATCTAGCCTGGTGATCGAAGGGGCACCGTGCCCCGTGGAGATCGTCATGAAAACCGCCAGGCTTGCCGCCATCGCCCTCGCGGGCGTACTCGGGGCCGCAGTCGCCTCGACCGCGCTCGCGCACCCGCGCGCGCGCGCTTCGATCGGGCTGTACGTGGGCGTTCCGATCGGTTGGCCGTATTGGGGTCCGTACGTGGCGCCTTTCCCCTACTACTATCCGCCCTATCAGGAGCGCATCGTCGTCGTGCCTTCGGAGCCCACCGTGTACGTCGAGCAGCCACGCGCGGCGCCGGCGGCCGATGCGGGCTACTGGTATTACTGTGGCGGCGCGGGCGCGTACTACCCGTACGTCAAAGAATGCCCTGGAGGCTGGCAGCGCGTCGCGCCGCGGCCGCCGGGCGAATGAAACGAGGACAAACCAGAATGAACCTGTTCCGAACCCGCTGGCTTGCGCTGGGCGCCGTGATGGTTCTCGGCGCCTGTGCCACGCTGCCACCGAGCGGCCCGAGCGTCATGGTGTTGCCGGGCAGCGGCAAGAATTTCGATCAGTTCCGCTTCGACGACTACGATTGCCGGAACTTCGCAAGTACGCAACTGGGCGGCGCAACCGCGGAGAACAGCCAGACGGATAGCGCAATCAGGAGCGCGGCCATCGGCACGGCGGTCGGCGCAGCCGCGGGTGCCATGATCGGCGGACAGCGCGGCGCGGCCGCAGGCGCGGGCACCGGCCTCATCGTCGGTGCCGCGGGTGGTGCAGGCGCCTCGCAGAGTTCCGCGATGTCGCTGCAGCGGCGCTACGACGTCAGTTACCAGCAGTGCATGTACGCGAAGGGGCACCAGATCCCCACTTCCGGACGCTTCGACGGGCAGCGGCGCGGTTACAGCCCGCCCGCCGCAAGCGCGCCGCCACCGCCGCCGCCCGGCGCACCGCCACCGCCGCCGCGCTAAGCAGCGCCCCGCAGTCATCGAGGGCTAGAATCCCCCGCTTCGCAGCCTGAAGCGCGGGAGGGACCATCGCATGGACCGGAAATCGTCCGGTGCGCCATCGGGCACCGACTACCAGTTGACCTTTGCGCCCTGCGAAAAACGCATTCGCGTCGAATTCGCCGGCACCTGGATCGCCGATTCCGGGCGCGTCATCGTATTGCGAGAGACGCGCCAGCCGCCCTCGCACTACATCCCGAAGGAGGACGTCCGGATGGACCTCCTCCGCAAGACCGACCATCACACGCACTGCCCGTTCCGGGGCGACGCGTCCTACTGGACGCTGCAGATCGGCGACGCATCGGTCGAGAACATTGCCTGGTCGTACGAGCAACCCTACGAGGGCTCGGAGCAGATCCGCGGGCACCTGTCGTTCTATCGCGGAAAGGTCGCGGCGCTGTACGAAGGCGACGACGAAGTGCCGTTTCTCGAATCGAACGTCGAGAGCATGCACGCCAACCCGCTCGCCGGCTGGCTGCTGAAGGACGCATGGAAGGCGCCGAACGCAGCCGAACTGGCGAAACGGTTTCTCGGATTCCTGCGCGGCATCGGCTGTCCGGTGGACCGCAGCACCATCATCATGCCGACGCTGCACCCGCAGATCTTCGCGACCGTGCTGGTCTGGCGCGCCGATACCCCGGAGATCCGCGTCGTGTACGAGCCGCACGACATCCTGTTGCAGCCCCGCTTCGCCGACAGTCCGTTCGCACCGATCATCCGCGGCGCGGGAGGCGTCCGCCGCCGACTCGAGGGCAACGACCTGCGGCTCGATTTTCCCGTGGTGCGCGACCTGCACCAGGAGGGCGCAACCGACTACGTCGCGATGCCGTTCCGGTTCAGCGACGGGCAGATCAACGTCATGTCGATGACCTCGTTCGCGCCGGGCGGGATACCGACCGCGCACCTGGGTCGGATCTACGAAGTGATGCCGATGCTCGGCCGGCTGTTCGAAGTGCACGCGCAGCACCGCACGGCGATCGCCCTGCTCGAAACCTACATCGGACAGCACTCGGGCAAGCGCGTGCTCGAAGGCCTGGTGAAGCGCGGCGACGGCGAGAACATCGACGCGGTGATCTGGTTCTGTGATTTCCGCGGCTCGAGCACGCTCGCCGAAGCGCTGCCGCGCGAGCAGTACCTGGAACTGCTCAACCGGTTCTTCCACTGCATGGCAGGCGCGGTGCTGAAAAAGGGCGGCGAAGTCCTGAAATACATCGGCGATGCGGTGCTCGCGATCTTTCCGACCATCGGCGGCGAGGAAGCGGCGTGCCGCAACGCGTTGCAGGCGGCGATTCTCGCCTCGGAGCGCGTACGCACAAGCAATGCCGCGCATCCCGGGCAGCCGCCGATGCGCTACGGCATCGGCCTGCACGTCGGCACCGTGACCTATGGCAACGTCGGCGTGCCGCAGCGGCTCGATTTCACGGTGATCGGCACCGCGGCGAACGAGGCGTCGCGCATCGAGACCATGACCAAGGAACTCGATCGCGAGCTGCTCGCCTCGGCGGCCTTTGCGTCCAAGCTTCCCGGGCGGCTCGAATCGGTCGGCCGGCACCGCCTGAAAGGCCTCGAGGGCGACTACGAGCTATTCGGGCTCCGCAGGAAAGACGCCGCCTAGCGCTCCGGAGCCTGCCGTTACGGATTGCCGATGTAGTCGCGCTTTCCGAGCTCGATGCCGTTGTGCCGCAGGATGGCGTAGGCGGCCATGACGTGGAAATAGAAATTCGGCAACGCGAAGCCGAGCAGGTACTGCATCCCCTTCCAGGTGACTTCCATCTTGCCGAGCTTGAGGTGGATGTCCTTGTCTTCGGTGCCCTCGATCTGCGCCGGCTCGAGGCCATTCACGAATTCGACCGTCTTCGCGATGCGCGCCTTCAGTTCGACGAACGTCGTTTCGGTGTCCTCGTGCCTCGGGACTTCGATGCCGGCAAGCCGCGCCACCGCGCCCTTGGCGTTGTCGCAGGCAACCTGCACCTGGCGCCCAAGCGGGAACATGTCGGGGTAGAGCCGGCAGCCGATCAGGACCTGCGGATCGATCTTCTTCGCCTCGGCGTGAGCGGCGGCCTTGTCGAGGATGCCGGAGAGATTGTTCAGCATGTTGACGAAGCGCGGGGCGCTCGCCTGATACATCGTGATGTTCATTTCGCTTTCCGTGGGTCGGGAGGACAGGCCGCGCATTCTAGTCCTGCCGCGGCTGGGTTACCCTCGGCTTGCCATGCCGGAATCGCCGCGCCGAATCATCCACCTCGACATGGACGCGTTCTACGCCTCGGTCGAGCAGCGCGACGATCCGGCGCTGCGCGGCCGGCCGGTGGCGGTGGGCGGCTCGCCCCAGTCGCGCGGCGTCGTCGCCGCGGCGAGTTACGAGGCGCGCGCGTTCGGCGTGCGCTCGGCAGTCCCGATGGCGCGCGCGTTGCGGCTGTGCCCGCAACTCGTGGTCGTGCCGCCGGATTTCGCGCGCTACCGCGCCGTTTCGCAGCAGGTGATGTCGATCCTGCGATCGGTGACGCCGCTGGTGGAGCCGCTATCGCTCGACGAAGCCTACCTGGACGTCACGGTAAATCTCTGGGGCGAGCCGCTGGCGCGAACCGTCGCCGCGAGGCTCAAGGCGCGCATCCGCGAGGAAACCGGACTCGGCTGCTCGGCGGGTGTCGCACCGAACAAATTTCTCGCCAAGATCGCCTCGGGCTGGCGCAAACCCGACGGCCTGACCGTGATCGCGCCCGAGCGCGTCGAGCGCTTCCTGCAGCAGCTTCCGGTCGAAGCGCTCTGGGGCGTTGGCCCGGTCACCGCCGCGAAGCTGCGCGCGATCGGCATCGAGAAACTGGTTGACGTGCGCGTCACCGAACTCGAGGTGCTTTCGCGCGCCGTCGGCAGCATGGCCGAATGGCTGCTGCGCCTCTCGCACGGCGACGACCCGCGGCCGGTGGAGCCGCACCGGCCCTGGAAGTCGATTTCCGGCGAGTCCACTTACGCCGAGGACCTCGAGGACGCCGCCGAGATGCGCGCTGAACTCGAACGGCTGGCTCGCCGCGTGGCGACTTCGCTCGGGAAGAAACGCCTCTGCGCACGCAGCGTCACGATCAAGGTCCGCTACGCAGACTTCTCCACCGTCACCCGCAGTCATACCCAACCGGAGGCGACGCGCGATGCGGACGCCATCGCGCGTCGCGCCGTGGCGCTCCTCGCGCGAACCGATGCGGCGCGGCGCCCGGTGCGGCTGCTGGGCGTCGGAGTCCACGGACTGGTCGGCGACCACGAACGGAAGGCGCAGGTGCACGGGCGGCTGTTCGGCGATTGAATCCCGGCCGCGGCGCCGGAGCGCGCGATCGCGATCCCGGGATTACTTTCCGGGACTGCTCGTGAGCGCGCGTCCCAGCCGCAGCACCCCCCGAGAGCAGCAGCAGCGGCAGGACGAGCATTGGTCCCTAGGTCTTGACGGGCCGGTTCTCGGGATGGCACTCGGACGCGGGATCCAGGTGCATCCAGGATCGCGCACTCTTCGTCCAGATGTTCATGATCAGTTTCATGTCGCCGGACGCGTCCAGCGTGCCCACCTTGAGCGCGATCATGTCGGGCGCCTTCGATCGCTGGCTGTAGATCGCGGAACCGCAGTCGCCGCAGAAAAAGCGATTCAGGATGTTTCCGCTCTGCGCGGTATCGGCAAACAGCCTGGGCTTTCCGGAAGTGAAAGTCACCGCGCTCAACTGCACCACCGCATTGTGGCTCGCGCCTGCGCCGGACGCCTTCTGGCAGTGGGTGCAATGGCAGGCAATGACGTTCTGCAGCGGCTGGCTCACCGTGTAGCGGATCTTCCCGCACAGGCAGCCGCCGGTCATGGACTCGGGCATGGCTCCTCCTCGATTGCGAATTGGAATTCGGAACTCGGCGTGACTCCGCCAGTATACGTCGGGCGGCGCGACTCCCGTGGCGGCATCGGCGCGTGAGCGCGTCGCGCGCTGCCGATCACCAGTGGTTTCGCAACTCGCGCAGCTTGAGGAACACCGTGCGCGGCCCGGGCTTCTCGGGCAGCTCCGGAAAGGCTTCGCGCAGTTTCGCGATCACGCTCGGGCTCGTGAGGCGAAAGAAGGTGTTGACGTCGCGCTCGATCTCGAGCGTCGAGACAAAGGCGCGGTTCGGATCCTGGCCCCCGAGGCGCTCGAGCATCTCCTGCGCGCGCCGGTTGTCGGGCTCCCGGTCGAGCGTGAAGCGCAGGTTGTTCTCGATGTAATCGTGGCCCGGATAGATCAACGTATTTTCGGGAAGCCGGGACAGCTGTTCGGAAAAGGTCGTGTACAGCGCTTCGGGATGGCCCCCATTGTGGCAATTTCCCACTCCGGCGTTGAACAGCGTGTCGCCGCAGAAGAGCGCCGGCTGGTCGGTATGCGACCGAAGGCACACGTGGCTCATGGTGTGGCCGGGGGTGTCCAGCACCTCGAGCTCGACCGTCTTCCCGACCTTGACGAGGTCGCCCGCGCCCAGTCCGCGTGCCATGCCGGCGATCTTGTCCTTCGCGTTGCGGTGCGCGAGGATCTTCGCGCCGGTCTTCGCGGCGACGACCTCGTTGCCGCCGGTGTGATCGCGGTGCTCGTGCGTGTTCAGAATCTGCGTGATGTTCCAGCCCGCGTCCTTCGCAGCCTGCAGGCACTTCGCGTGATCCAGCGGGTCGACCGCCAGCGCCTCGCCGGTCTCGCCGCAGGCGACGAGATAGTTGAAGTTGCGATAGGCATTGGCAGTCCAGATCTGCTTGACGATCATGGCGTCGCTCCCTGCGCGTTCGGTCGAGCAGCATGATAAGCGGGGATCGCAGTTCACGCTAACCGCGACCGCGCAGGGTGAGGGTCGCGTGAAACGGAGATAGACTTCTGCGACTGGAGGACATGGTGATCATCGATAAACCCGAAGACGTCACCGAGGCGGTGCTGGGCGAAATGCATCGCACGCCGGATGCGCGCACCCGGGAGTTGCTTGCGCTCCTGGTGCGCCATCTGCACGCCTTCGTGCGCGAGGCGAGGCTCACCGAGCGCGAATTCCAGGACGCGATCGGCTACCTCAACGCGATCGGGCAGCACACCACGGCGAGCCACAACGAGGCGATGCTGCTCGCGGGATCGCTCGGGGTGTCGAATCTCGTCTGCCTCCTCAACAACGGCGCGCAAGGCACGCGGCCCACGCAGGCGAACAACCTCGGGCCGTTCTACCGGGCGGCAGCGCCGCGCTGCGCGAACGGCGACTCGATCGTGCGCTCGCCGACGCCCGGGCCGGCGCTGAGGTTCAAGGGATGGGTTCGAGACGCGGACGGCAGACCCGTCGAAGGCGCGGAAGTCGACGTCTGGCAATCGTCGCCCGCCGGTCTGTACGAAAACCAGGACTGCACCCAGGCCGAAATGAACCTGCGGGGCCTGTTCGTCACCGGGGCCGACGGCGCGTTCGGTTTCGTGAGCGTGAAACCGGCCGCCTATCCGGTCCCGACCGATGGCCCGACCGGCGCGCTGCTCGCGGCGCAGCGCCGGCACAACCTGCGCCCGGCGCACCTGCATTTCCTGATCCACAAACCCGGATTCAAAACCATCGCCTCGCAGGTTTACGACTCGCGGGATCCGAACCTGGAGACCGACTCGCAGTTCGGCGTGACCAAGGCGCTGATCGCGGATTTCGTCGGGAGCGACGGCGGCTACGCGCTCGAATTCACCTTCGTGCTGGAACCCGGGGAGAGCTCGCGGCCCAAGCCGCCCATCAGTCGAAAGGCCGGCACCTAGCGAAGTCGGATCACCTTGCGCCCGGCAGGAAACGCCGACTGGTACCGTCTGACGCAGCGCGCCGCGGCATCGCAGTGAAACACGCGTTCGCCGGACCGCCAGTGAGGTACGCTGCGGCCGGCGATGACGCGGATCTTCCACGGCTGGAAGATGGTCGGGGCCGGCTGCGCGATGCAGTTCCTGCTCTCGTCGCTGCTGCTGCAGGCGTTCGGCGCCTACGTCGCGGTGCTGCGCGATGATCGCGGCTGGTCGAAGACCGAGCTTGCCGGCGCCGCAGCGCTGCACCAGATCGAAGCCGCAATTCTCGGGCCGGTGCTGGGCTGGGTGATCGACCGCTTCGGGACGCAGGGCGTGATCCGCGCCGGCGTGGTGCTCTTCGGCGCCGGCTTCATGCTGCTCAGCCAGATCGACTCGCTGCTCGAGTTCTATGGGGCGTTCGTGGTGCTCGCGATGGGCGCGAGCCTGTGCGGGTTCTTTCCGCTCAATGTCGCGCTGATCCACTGGTTCGAGCGCAAGCGCGCTCGCGCCCTGTCGTCGATCCAGTTCGGTTTCGCGCTCGGCGGCGCCGCGGTGCCGCTGGTTGCCTGGTCGCTCGGCGCGTACGGCTGGCGGACCCCCGCGTTGGCCCCGGGGGGCGTCCTGC
>Ga0080064_1002441_pt1 | contig 31536 bp, 30 predicted proteins | sample Subgrocontami54m_FD_69260 | JGI IMG/M metagenome (GOLD analysis project Ga0080064, IMG submission 69260) | Subsurface groundwater microbial communities from S. Glens Falls, New York, USA - GMW46 contaminated, 5.4 m (SPADES assembly) (version 2) ...
TGCTGCCGATGACCGTCGTCCGCGACGACGAGGCGGCGGAGGACGCGCTGCGCCGCTACGCGCGCGAGCAGTTCGGCGTCGCGCTCGGCGCCGAGCAGTTCGTCGACACCGTCTATATGGAGGACCCGGAAGGCGCGCACCGCTACGTTGCCAACATCTTCCGCGCGCCCATCGAAGGCGGCCCGCTCCGTTTCAACGCCGGCGGCGACTACGACGACGCCCGCTGGGTCGCGGCCGCCGATTTGGAGAGCCTCTGGATGCCGCCCGCGCTCCGCGAGCCGCTCGTCCGCATCATGAGCGAGCCCGCCGCCGCGCCGCTCACCGACTGGGCGTCGGGCGAGGCGGCACCGCTGGCCGAGACGGCCGCACCCGGGCGCCCCGCGCCTGACAACCGCGCCGGCTGGGACATTATCGCTGCCGCACACCAGGCGCGCCGCCACGACCGCGAACCGCTCGATCTCCAGTGGTCGCGCGGCGTCTATGAGGGCGACCTGCGCGTACTCGATGACGTACGCGGCAAGCGTGCCATCGTGCTCGGCAGCGGCGGCGGCCAGGACGCCGTCGCGCTGGCGAAGATGGGCGCCGTCGCCGTCGGCATCGACTTCTCGCCGGAGCAGCTCAAGCTCGCCCGGCGTTGCGCCACGGAGCACGACGCGCCGAATGCGTCGTTCGTCGAGGGTGTGATCGAAGACCTCTCGCGCTTCGACGACGAGAGCTTCGATCTCGCGGTCTCGATTCACGCCCTCGAGTTCGTCGCGCGTATCGAGCAGGCGATGGCCGAAGCGGCGCGCGTGCTCAAACCCGGCGGCGTGCTTGCTATCGCCGCGCAGCACCCGTTCGATGCGGCTGCGTCGCGCGAAGCGCCCTACTACGTCGAGCGCGGCTACTGGACGAAGTGCGCCGACCGGACGTGGGAGTTCGATGACGGTACGAAGGCCGAACTGCGCTCCCAGCACCGCACGGTCTCGCAGTGGTTCGACGCCGTCACCGGCGCCGGCCTGGCAATCGAGCGTATCATCGAGCCGCGGCAGGACGTCATCGATCCGGAGGACGCGCTCGATGCCGAGTTCGTGCGGCGGGCGTCGAAGATCCCCCAGACGCTGATCATCAAGGCGAGGAAGCGCTGATGCTGCTGCTGATCGACAACTACGACAGCTTTACCTACAACCTGTACCAGTATTTGGGCGAGCTCGGCGCGTCGGTGGAGGTCGTCCGAAACGACCAGCTCACCCTCGAAGACATCGAGCAGATGGCCCCGGAGCGGATCATCATCTCGCCCGGCCCGGGCAACCCGGACGAGGCCGGCATCAGCAAGGACGTCATCCGCCACTTCGCGGGCAAGCTGCCGATCTTCGGCGTCTGCCTCGGCCACCAGTGCATCGGCGAGGTGTTCGGCGGCATCGTCGAGGGAGCGGGCGAGATCCTGCACGGCAAGGTCTCAACGATCACCCATGACGGCAAAGGCGTGTTCGCGGGCATCGCCTCGCCGATCACGGCGACGCGCTACCACTCGCTGGCCATCCGCAACGACAGCGTGCCCGAAGTGCTGGAGGTCAGCGCCTGGAGCGAGAGCGGCGTCATCATGGGGGTGCGGCATCGCTCGTTCCCGGTGGAGGGCGTGCAGTTTCACCCGGAATCGATCTTGACGCCGGACGGCCACCAGATCCTCCGCAACTTCCTGGCGATGACGATGTGATATCATGATATCGCGACATCTTGATATCAGGAGGTGCTGTGGTGAAGCGGCTACTGGTGAACCTGGACGACGACGTGTACGAGGCCCTGCGGCAGCTGGCTTTCGATAAGAAGGCGCCGATGGCGAAGCTGGTGCGGTTCGCGATCGACAAGACGTTTGAGGATGAACTGGACTCGATCCTGGCCATGCGCGGGCTTGAAGATCACCTGAACGATCCTTCCGGCACGATGACGATCCAGGAGTACATGGAGAGCCGTGGCATACCGAGTCGAGATCCCGCGAAAAGTCCAGCGCGTCATCGACGAGCTGCCAGCTAGCGAACATGTTCGCGTGTCTCGCGCAGTGGAAGACCTGGGAGATGATCCACGGCCGCCCGGTACCAAGAAGCTGTCCGGGTCTCCGCTCTGGCGCATAAGGGTCGGAGACGTTCGCGTCATCTACAGTGTTTGGGACGCGCAGCAGCTGGTCGTGATCACGCGGGTCGCACGACGCAACGAGAGCACCTATGACTGAGTTCACCATCCGCCACGCCATCGCCAAGCTCGTCGAGCTTGAGGACCTGTCCGAGGCACAGGCCGCCGCCTGCATGGAAGAGCTGATGACCGGAGCGGCGACGCCCGCGCAGTTCGGCGCCTACGTCACCGCCCTCCGCATGAAGGGCGAGACCATCGACGAGATCGCCGGGATGGCGCGCGTCATGCGCGAGAAGAGCAGCCGCATCGAGATCGAAGGCCACTTGCTCGACACGTGCGGCACCGGCGGCGATGCCAGCGGCTCCTTCAACGTCAGCACCTGCGCGGCGTTCGTCGCGGCCGGAGCGGGTGCGCGCGTCGCCAAGCACGGCAACCGCGCGATGACCTCGCAGTGCGGCAGCGCCGACGTTCTGGAGGCGCTCGGCGCGAAGATCGACCTTTCACCCGAGCAGGTGAAGGCGTGCATCGAGCGCGCGGGCGTCGGCTTCATGTTCGCGCAGGGCTTCCACCCGGCGATGAAGTACGTGGCGCCGCTCCGGCGCGAGATCGGCATCCGCACCGTCTTCAACATGCTCGGCCCCCTCACCAACCCCGCCGGCGCGGACTGCCAGGTGATCGGCGTCGCCCGGGCGCAGCTGGTCGAGAAGATGGCCGGCGCGCTGGCCCGCCTCGGCAGCCGCCGCGCGCTCGTCGTCCACGGCGACGACGGCTTCGACGAGTTCAGCATCACCGGCCCCTCCACCGTCGCCGACCTGGCGGACGGCGCCATCCGGACCTACCGCGTCTCACCCGAGGACGCGGGCCTCGGCCGCCACGACATCGCCCACCTCCGCGGCGGCACGCCCGAGCAGAACGCCACCGAGCTGCGCCTCGTGCTCGATGGCGCGCCGGGCGCCCTGCGCGACTTCACGCTGCTCAACGCCGCCGCAGCGCTCGTCGCCTGGGGAGCAGCGGCCGATCTCCGCGAGGGTGCCGCGCTCGCCGTGCAAAGCATCGATTCCGGCGCGGCCGCTGCCCGCCTCGCCGCCTTCATAGAAGCGACCAACGCCGTATGAACGAGCCCCGCACACCGGCCCCTTTGCTGTTTGCTGTTTGCCGTTTGCTGTTACCCCGCGCGCGGCGCTCTGTTGTCTGCTGTCTCTCCTCCGTTATCGCGCCGCGGCGCCGGAGCTACGTCTCATGACCACCCCCACGACCCTCGACCGCATCGTCGCCGACAAGCGCATCGAAGTCGAAGCGCGAAAACTGCACGAGCCGCTGGACGCGCTCAAGCGCCGCCAGGACCGCATACCCACCGAGCAGTGGAGCCTCGTGCGCGCCATCCTCGAAGGGCCGCGCGGCCCCAGCACCGGCGGTAAGCGCATCCAGCTCATCGCGGAGATCAAGAAAGCGTCGCCGTCGAAGGGGCGCCTGGTCGCCACGCTCGAGCACCGCGCGATCGCGCGCACGTACACCATCGGCGGCGCTGCGGGCATCTCGGTGATCACCGAGTCTAAGTACTTCCAGGGCTCGATCGACTTCCTGTCCGACTGCCGCGTCAGCATCGACGGCTACTACCCCGGCGGCCGCCCGGCCATGCTGCGCAAGGACTTCATCTTCGACCCGTACCAGGTTTACGAGTCGCGCGCGTACGGCGCTGACGCCATCCTGCTGATCGTCGCGATCCTCACGGACGGCGAGCTGGCGCAGCTGATCGACCTCGCGCACAAGCAGCAGATGGAGTGCCTGGTCGAGGTGGCGAACGAGCAGGAGGTCGAGCGTGCGCTCAAGGTGGAAGCCGACCTCATCGGCATCAACAACCGCGACCTGCACACGTTCGAGGTCGACCTCGCCACCACCGAGCGCCTGCGCCCGATGATCCCGGAGGACCGTTGCGTCGTCGCGCTGAGCGGCGTCCACACGCGCGCCGACTCCGAGCGCATGGCGCGCGCAGGCGTCCACGCGATCCTCGTCGCGGAGGCGCTGATGACCGCTGCCGACGTCACCACGAAGATGCGGGAGCTGCTGATATGACCATCGTCGTGCAGATGCACGGCGAGCCGGGCAGCGGCAAGAGCACGGTCGCCCGCGCGCTCGGCGAACGTCTGGGCGCGGTCGTCATTGACAAGGACGTCATCAAGGCGGCATTGCTACGGGTGGGCGTGGCCGAGAAGCAGGCAGCCGGCGGCGCGTACGAGGTGTTCTTCGCGCAGGCACGCGCGTTCGTCGCCGCGGGCCACCCGATCGTGCTCGATAACCCGGTGTTCTGGGAGTCCGTCGAGCACCATTGGCACGAGATCGCCGAGCGCGCCGGATCACCGCGCATTCTCATCGAGTGCGTTTGCCCGGATCGCGACGAACTGACGCGGCGGCTCGCGACGCGCGACGCGATGGAGTCGCAGCCCCGCAATCCGCTCGATCTCGCTCGCCATGCGGGTGCGACCCCGACGTCGTTTCAGCCGCGCCTCGTCCTCGACACCACGCGCGCGCTCGGCGATCTCGTGGAAGAAGCGCTCTCCTACGCGCGGTTGGGAATGCCGGCATGACGCGCGTCAAGATCTGCGGCTGCATGAAGGTCGCCGATGCCGTCGCGGCGGCCGAGGCGGGCGCTGACTTCATTGGCATCATGTTCGCCGAGAGCCGCCGCCGCGTCTCGCCGGAAGAGGCGGCGCTGATCGTCCGCGCCGTTGGCACGCCGCTGCGCGAGATGGAGCAGGATGAACCGCCGCCGCTGCACCCCGGCCGGTTCGACACCATCGACGCGTGGTTCGCGCACGGCGCCGAGGCGCTCGACCGGCTGCTCGCCCGCAAGCGCCCGCTCGCGATCGGCGTGTTCGATTACCAGTCGATCGACGAGATCAACCAGATCGCTGACGAGTCCGGCATCGATCTGGTGCAGCTGAGCGGCGGCGAGCCGTGGAGCGATTGCCTGCTCGCGAACCGCCAGGCGATAAAGGTGCTGCGCGAGCGCCCCGGCATGACGGCAGCCGAGATCATGGCATACGTGCAGCCGGAAGCCGCCCTCGCCTTCATGCTCGACCCCAGCCGCGGCACCGGCGCCACCGGCGACTGGCAGGCGGCGCGCGACGTCGCGGCTCGCCTCCCGCTCTGGCTCGCGGGCGGCCTCACCCCGGACAACGTCGCCGCAGCGATCCGCACGGTGCGCCCCTGGCTCGTCGATGTGTCGTCCGGCGTCGAGACGGACGGCGCGAAAGATCCGGCCAAGATCGCCGCCTTCATCGCCGCCGCGAAAGGCGGCTCAGTGTGAGGCAGAAAAATGGTAGGGACAGGTCTTTAGACCTGTCCGCCCCTCGCGGACTGCCGCCACGCCGGCGTATGCCGGAGGCGAATCCATGACGGACTCGCACACCGACAACCGCCCGCCGCAACCGCGCGTCGGGACACGCCGGACCTCGTACCAGCGTCGGCTATCCTCGCCGCGGATGGCGTCGTTCGACTACACCGGCGGCTTTCGATATCACGTCACCATAGCCACGCACGAACGAAAGCCGCACTTCCGTGATGACGCGTGGGCGCGGCGGGCCGTCGACGAATTGCTCCGCATCGCCCCCTCCTCCGGATTCACGGTCGACTCCTTCTGCGTGATGCCGGACCATGTGCACCTCCTGGTCGCAGGGGGAGCGGAGCGCGCGTCATCGCTCCCGCAGTTCATCCATCGGTACAAGCAGTCGCTCGGATTCCGCTTCAAGTCGGCCACGGGCGAAGCTCTGTGGCAGCGAAGCTATCATGAGCACGTGCTGCGTTCTGAGGAGAAGACGCTCGTGGTTGCGGCCTACATCGTAGGTAACCCGGTGCGGGCCGGATTGGCGGTTGCAGCGGGGGATTGGCCGTATTCCGGCCCCGCGGAGTTGTTTGTCGGTGCGGACGGGGCGGACAGGTCTAAAGACCTGTCCCTACGATTGACTTCGTCGCTACATCCCAGCGGAGATGCCGTTACGCCAGCATCAACACCCACCACACGCCGACAAACAGGTGACACACTATGACCGACACCACCACCCCCGACTCGCTCGGCCGCTTCGGGCCGTATGGCGGGCGCTACGTGCCCGAAACGCTGATGGTCGCGCTCAACGAGCTGACCGATGCGTACCACGCGGCGCTCGCCGATGAGACGTTCCGCGCCGAACTGGACCACCTGCTGCGCACGTACGTCGGCCGGCCGACCGCGCTCTACTTCGCCGAGAACCTCACGCGGCATCTCGGCGGCGCGAAGATCTACATCAAGCGCGAAGACCTGGCGCACACGGGCGCGCACAAGATCAACAACGCCATCGCGCAGGGGTTGCTCGCGAAGCGCATGGGCAAGCGCAAGGTCTTCGCCGAGACGGGTGCCGGTCAGCACGGCGTCGCGACCGCGACCGTCTGCGCGATGCTCGGTATGGAGTGCACGGTGTTCATGGGCGCGGAGGATGTGCGCCGCCAGTCGCTCAATGTCTTCCGCATGAAGCTGCTCGGTGCGAAGGTCGAGGTCGTCGAGAGCGGCTCACGCACGCTCAAGGACGCGATGAACGAGGCGATCCGCGGCTGGGTGACCAACGTGCGCGACACCTACTACCTGATCGGCAGCGCCGCCGGTCCGCATCCGTACCCGATGCTGGTACGCGAGTTCCAGTCCGTCATCGGCCGTGAGTCGCGGGCGCAGATCCTTGAAGTGGAGGGCCGCCTGCCGGACTACCTGGTCGCCTGTGTTGGCGGCGGCAGCAACGCCATCGGCCTCTTCCATCCGTTCGTCGAGGACGCCTCGGTGAAGTTCATCGGCGTCGAGGCGGCGGGGGAGGGCATCGACACCGAGCGCCATGCCGCGACGCTGTCGAAGGGCCGCCCGGGCGTCCTCCACGGCGCGAAGTCGTACCTGCTCCAGGACGAGTGGGGCCAGGTACAGGAGGCGCACAGCATCTCCGCCGGCCTCGACTACCCGGGCGTCGGCCCGGAGCACAGCTTCTACAAGGACACCGGCCGCGCCGAATACGTCGCCGTCACCGACACGGAGGCGCTCGAAGGCTTCCGCCTGCTCAGCGAGACCGAAGGCATCATCCCGGCGCTCGAGCCCTCGCACGCCATAGCGCACGTCGCGAAGTTCGCGCCGCTGCTGCCGAAGGACAACATCCTCCTGCTCGGACTCTCCGGCCGGGGCGACAAGGACATCAACACTGTCATCGCCGCGCTGGGGATCGATCCGGGCAAGCCGTAGCTGGTTGCCAGTTGCGTGGGGGGAGGCTCGCTGCCGGAGGCGCGGTATGCTGGCCCGGCGAACCCTGAAGGAGCATCATGCCGGACATCGGTATCCCCGAGCTGCTGATCATCGCCGTCCTGGTGTTGCTGCTGTTTGGGCCGGGGAGGGCCGCCGATATCGGCGCCTCGCTCGGCAAGGGCGTCCGCGAGTTCCGGAAGCCTGCACATGAGGACGGGGCAGCCCCGCCGGCTGCTACGGCGCGGTCGGACGTCGCGCCCGCGGCATCGCGGTCCTGCCCGGCGTGCGGCGCCCCGGCGGCGCCCGAGGGTCAGACATCCTGCGAGAACTGCGGCCGTCCCCTGGCCTGAGCCCCTGGTGCCCACCAGTTACCATCCACCAGTCACCAGTCACCAGTCACCAGTCACCAGTCACCAGTCACCAGCGACCAGCGACCAGCAACATGCCCAGACCCTCACCCATCGGCATCTTCGACTCCGGCGCGGGCGGGCTCTCCGTCCTTGCGCAGGTGCACCGCCTGCTGCCCGGCGAAGACCTAATCTACTACGCCGATGCCGCATGGTTCCCGTACGGCCCGCGCCCGGCCGAGGAGATACGCGCTCGCGCGGACGCCGTCACAAGCGACCTGCTCGCGCTCGGCGCCAAGCTCATCGTCGTCGCCTGCAACACGGCCACCAGCGCCGCCATCGCGCACCTGCGCGACAGCTTCGACGTGCCGTTCGTCGGCATGGAGCCGGCCCTGAAGCCGGCCGCCGCCGCCACGCTCTCCGGACGCGTCGCCCTGCTCGTCACTCCCGGCACCGCCCGAGGCGACAAGCTCGCCGCGCTCATCGACCGTTACGGCGCGGAGGTGACGGTCGACACCATCGAAGCGCCGGACCTCGCGGAGCGCGTCGAAGCCGGCGCCATCGACGACGAGGCGACCCGTGCGCTGCTCCGCCGCTACCTTGCCCGCCTCGATGCCTCGGGCGCGGACGTGCTGGTGCTCGGCTGCACGCACTACGCCTTCCTGCGCCAGGTCATCGAGCGCGAGCTTGGCGAGGGCGTCCTCGTCATCGAGCCCTCAGAGGCCGTCGCGCGCCAGGCCGTCCGCGTCCTTGGCGAACGGAAGCTCCGCAATCCGCGCGCCGACGGTGGCCGCGTGCGGTACCTTACGAGTGGTGACGAAGCGGCCTTCGCGGCCCTGCGCCGGCGCCTGCGCGACGCGGGCGCCTCGATCCCCGAAGATGTCGCGGTCGGATGACCCTGCAGCGGACAGAAAGGGCGGACGGCACAGCATCGGCAGCATGACGTACCGGCAGAAGCTCGAAGCGGCGTGGGAGCGCAGCGGCAGCCTGCTCTGCATCGGCCTCGACCCGGCCCCCGCCCTCATGGCGATCGACGACGTCGCCGCGTTCAACATCGCCATCATCGAGGCCACGAGCGACCTCGTCTGCGCCTACAAGCCCAACGTCGCCTTCTACGAGGCGATGGGGCCGGAGCGCGGCTACGCGGCCCTGCGCCGCACGCTCGCCGCCATCCCGCCCCACGTCATCACGCTGGCCGATGCCAAGCGCGGCGACGTCGAGCATACGGCGCGCGCGTACGCGAAGGCGTTCTATGACGACCTCGGCTTCGACGCAGTGACCGTCAACGCCTACCTCGGACGCGACTCCGTCGAGCCGTGGATCGAGCGCGAGGACAGGGGCGCGTTCATCGTCTGCCGCACGTCGAACCCCGGAGCGCCGGACCTGCAGGACCTGCAGGTCCAGGTCTCCGACGGCGTCGAGCCGCTATACGAGACGGTTGCCCGGCGAGCGCTGTCGTGGGAGCGGCACGGCAACGTCGGACTGGTCGTCGGCGCGACGTATCCTGCTGAGATGCAGCGCCTGCGCCGCCGCTGCCCCGATACGCCGTTTCTCGTCCCCGGCATCGGCGCACAGCAGGGCTCGCTCGGTGATGCCGTCCGCGCTGGCATCGATGCGCGCGGCCGCGGCCTGCTGATCAGCGCATCGCGCGGCGTCACCTACGCATCGAAGGGCGCGGACTTCGCCGCGGCCGCCCGCGCCGCCGCCATCCGCCTGCGCGACGAGATCAACCGCGAACGGGAAGCCATCGAAGCCGCCGCACGGGGGTGAACGCATGGCCGAGATCGTCGAGTTCCGGATGGGCGACGTCGTCCGGCTGCGCAAGCCGCACCCCTGCGGCAGCTACGAGTGGGAAGTCGTCCGCCTGGGCGCGGACATCGGACTCAAGTGCGGCGCCTGCGGCCACCGCGTGCTGCTCGGCCGCCGCACGCTGGAGAAGCGGCTGAAGACGTTCGTCAGCCGCGGCCCGGAGCTCGATGCCGAACAGGTGCGCATCGCCCTGGAGCGTGACTGATGGCGCAGACGCGCTCCGCCATGCTCCGGCTGTCGGCGCTCGTCGGTGAGCGCACACTCTTCGAGAACGAGGCGTTCCGCCGCCTCTGGCTCGCCAAGCTGCTGTCGCACATCCCCGTCAACGCCATGGTCTACACCATGCTGCTGATGGTCGTGGAGGCGACGGGCAAGAGCTTCTTCAGCAGTCTCTTCGTTGTCGCCTACATCGCGCCGACCGCGCTGCTGGGGACTATCTCCGGCGTGCTGGTGGACCGCGCGCCGAAGGGGCTCGTGCTCGCCGGTGCGAACGCGGTCCGCGCGGGCCTCTGCGTGCTGCTGGCGCTTTCGGCCGACAACCTGCTCGCCATCTACGTCATCGCCGTCATTTTCGCCGTGGGCTCGCAGTTCGCCGGCCCGGCCGAGGGCGCGGCGCTGCCCGCCATCGTCCAGCCCGAAGAGTTCACGGCCGCCAACTCGCTCAATAACCTCGGCTCGCTGATCTCGCAGATCGCCGGCCTGATGATCCTCCCGACCATCTTCCTCAAGACGGTCGGTCCGGAGGCGCTGGCGATCGTCTGCGCCGTCATGTTCGGGGTGGCTGCGTTCAACTTCCTGCTCGTGCCCGGCATCAACGGCGCGGTCAGCGCCATGCCCACCACCATTCACGAGACGCGCGAGCGCTTCGCCGAAGCGTGGCACCGCCTCAGCATGGACTCGGTCTCCTACATCAGCCTGATCATCGTCGTGCTGGCGAACACGACCGGCCTCGTCGTCATAACGCTCATCCCGCGATTCAGCACGAAGGTCCTCGGCGTCAACACCGAGAACGTGATCTTCGTTGTCGCCCCGGCGGCGTTCGGAGTCTGGCTTGCGCTGCGGTTCGCGCGGCACGTTTCGATGCGCTTCTCGCCGTGGCTGAGCATCGGCGGCTCGTTCAGCGCGCTGCTCGTGGGAGTGATGCTGCTCGCGTTCGTCGGCCCCTTCGGGGACGCGCTCGAAGCTGCGAATCCGCTGGCAATCTTCGATCCGGGCCCCTTCGGCGATGGCACAGCGCGTATTATCATCTCGTCGGTACTGGGCGCCGGGTTGGCGTTTGCGTTCACCTTCGTCAACATCGTCGGGAGGTCAACCGTCAACGAGCGCATGCCAGTGGAGATGCAGGGACGCGTGTTCGCCGGCCAGACGGTGCTCACCAACCTCGCTTCGATCCCGCCGATCCTGCTCACGGGCCTGCTCGCCGACGTCATCGGCATCGCACCCGTCTTTGTCCTGATCGCCGTCGCCTGCGCGTTGCTCGCCGCGTTCTTCTCCGCCCGGAACCTCGCGATGCCCGCCAGGACGGCTTACTAGATGGCGATCGGAGTACGCCCACCTGTGCGTCACATACCACTGGTCAAGCCGCGTCCCGTTCTCACGAACCGCAGCTTCCTGCTGCTCTGGCTCGCGCAGCTCATCTCGCAGTCGGCGCAGAACGCCATCCTCTTCACGCTGCTGGTGCTCGTCACCAAGCTGACGAAGGGGTCGACGTACACGTCGCTGCTGGTGCTGTCGTTCGTCGTGCCGTCCGTCGTCTTCGGCATCTTCTCGGGCGTGCTTGTCGACCTCTGGAGCAAGCGCCTGCTGCTCATCTACACCAACGCGGCGCGCGCGCTGCTCGCGGTCGCGTTTCTCTTCTCGCGCGATCACGTGCTGCTGCTGATCCTGATCAGCATCTTCTTCGCCACCGCCAGCCAGTTGTTCGGCACGACCGATGCTGTCACCGTGCCGTCGGTCGTGCCGAAAGACCAGCTGATGGCGGCCAACAGCCTGTTCAGCATGGCGGTCACCGGCTCGCAGCTTGCCGGCATGATCTTCCTGGCGCCAATCCTGCTGCCGACAGCCGGCCCGATGTGGATCTTCGTCGTCGGCGCCGTGATGTTCGCCATCTCGGTGCTCTGCGCCTTCCTGATGCCGCCGATCCATCATGGCGATGAAGCGCCGGACCGCTCCCTGCCGACATTCGGCCAGCTGGCGCAGGCCGCCGGCGAGTATGCGCACACGCTCCGCACGCTTGCCCGCGACCCCGTCGCCACGCTCGCGCTCATCCATTACGCCACGGGCAGCTCGATGGTGCTGTTGTTCGCGGTGCTCGTGCCGCGTTACATGCAGGCTGTCCTCAAAGTCTCGCCGGACAAGGCGGTCACGATCTTCGCGCCCGTCGGTGTCGGCGCCATCATCGGCCTGCGCGCGCTGCCGCTGATCGCCGGGCGATTTGGCAAGAACCGGACCGTCATCATCGGTATGTGCGGGCTCGCACTGTTCGTCATCGCCCTCAGCATGGTTGAGCCGATCGCGCACCTGATGAAGCGCACCGATAACCTCAATCCGTTTGACAAGCAGCGCGCCGGCGGCCTCTCCATCCTGGTGCTGCTGACGATGGCGTTCGCGGGCCCGCTGGGCTTCTTCTACGCGCTGGTGAACGCGCCGGCGCAGACGGTCCTGCACGAGCGTGCGCCCGCCGAGATGCGCGGCCGCGTGTTCGCCGCGCAGGTCGTGCTGGCCAACGCCGTAGGCATCCTCCCCCTCATAGTCGCGGGCTCCGTGGCCGATATCTTTGGTGTGAGCCCGGTACTCACCGCCATCGCGCTGGTGATGGGGGGGATCGCCGGCCTCAGCATCTATTTCGAGAGCCGATGGGCGGCGGGCTCGCGACCGCCGCCTCCACCCCTGGCGTGATGCCGGCGAATCTACGTTCGTTGACACCGCGTCCGGGCCGTGGCTAGACTTGATCGGTTTCGGATGGAGGTTGGGCTGATTGATTGAGATGACGATCGAAAGCATCAGGGTAAGCCTGATGAACTATCAGCGGGTAGTCATCCTCAAGGAGAAGTCGTCCGACCGATATCTGCCGATCTGGATCGGCCCCGCGGAAGCCGACGCCATCGCCGTACAGCTTCAGGATGTCTCGGTCGCCCGGCCGCTCACCCATGACCTGCTGCGCTCCGTCATCGATACGCTCGGCGCCGTAGTGCACCACGTCCTCGTGAACGACCTCTCGAACGACACGTTCTACGCCCGCATCGTCCTGGATGTGAACGGCGGCTCGATGGAGATTGACTCGCGCCCGAGCGATGCCATCGCCCTCGCCGTGCGTGCCAAGGTGCCGATTTTCGCCGACGAGCAGGTGCTCGACAAGGCCGGCGTCCTCCTCGACAAGGAGGGTGAGCCGGGCGAGCGCGCCGGCCGCGCCGGCGTGAACGCCGAGGAACTCGAAAAGATGTCCGCCTTCAAGGACTTCATCGAGAGCCTCGACCTCGACGACTTCGACAAGCGCAAATCCTAGGAGGGCGCGAACCCCCGTCTCATCCCCCGCCGGCACTCGCTCCGCCCCCCCCTGCATCGCAGCCCCGCCGGTTGCCCGCAGTCTGTCCGCTGTTCTCTGCTCGCTGCTCTCTGTTCTCCCCCAGCCCCTTGTCCGACGGCGTACCACGGCCCATACTTGCAGCGGCCTGCGGGGAAGCGGCTCCAGCCGGACCGCCGCGAGCCATTCGTGCGAGTTTTCACGTTGATCGCCCGGATGGCTTGTGATAGGATTCTCAAAGTTTCGAGAGCGGCTCGGGAGGCGTGAGGATGCAGCGCCTGACTCCCGCGGTACAGCTCCTGGGGCTCGGGTCGTACGTCGCCGTCTGCATCGCCGGCGGCACCATCGGCGGGTACTATCTTGACGAGGCGTTCGGCACCGGCCGGATACTGACGCTCGCCGGACTGGCACTTGGACTTGTGGCCGCCTTCTATGGCGGCTATCGCATGCTCGTGGATACCATCGCCGACATCAACCGCTGGCAAGAGCGCGCGGCGAGAAAGAAAAAGAACGGTCCTTGAAGAACCCGAAGAAGAACCCGAAGACCCTGGCGATCGTACTCGGCGCGCTGGTGCTGCTGGTGGTCGGCTTCCTCTTCTTCCGGAGCCCCAAGCCGATCATCGAGATCAAAGCCGAGACGATCACGGAGTTCGGCCCCTTCCCGCTCGTCAACACCTACGTCACGTCGATCACGGTCGTGCTCGTGCTGATCATCGTGGCGTTCCTGGCGACGCGGAAGATCAACCTCATCCCCACCGGCCTCCAGAACGTCGTGGAAGCCGTGATGGAAGCGATGTACAACATCTGCATCAGCACTGCCGGAGAGAAGAACGGCCGCCGCTTCTTCCCCGTCATCATGACGATCTTCACCTTCATCTGGATCGCCAACTGGATGGCGCTCCTCCCCTTCTTCAACGCCATCGGGAAGGTGCAGGAGGTCAGCGCCCACCACTTCCACGAGGAGGCGGCGGTCTTCGCTGACACGGCCGGCATCTCGATGATCATGCCGAACCAGAAGGAGATCGAGTTCGAGGTCGACGAATCCGAAGTCGACCTGATCGCTGAGGAGATCACCGCCGCCAAGGCGCACGGCGCCTCGGCTGAGGAGATCGAGAAGCTCACTAAAGAGAAGGAAGACGCACTGGTTCACGCGCGCGAGCGCGCCATCGAAGTGGCGCTGCCGAAGGCGGCCGGCATCAAAGTAGACACCGCCGAGTGCAAGACGCTCCTCGGCGAGAAGAAGACTGAGTGCGAAGACGAGCTGAAGCTCGCGCACACCGACGACGCCGTGGACAAGCTCGCGGCCGACGGCAAGCGGCTCGGCATCCTCATCCCCTACTTCCGCAGCATGAACACCGACATCAACTCGCCGCTGTCGATCGCCATCATGGCGATGATCTTCATCGAGTTCTGGGGCATCACGACGCTCGGCGTGTTCAAGTACGCAGCCAAGTTCTTCAACGTCAGCAGCCCAATCGCCTTCTTCGTTGGGATCCTGGAGTTCATCGCCGAACTGGCGCGCATCATCAGCTTCACGTTCCGGCTCTTCGGCAACATGCTCGCCGGTGAGATCTTGCTGCTGGTGATGACGTTCCTGATGCCGTTCCTGGTCGCGCTGCCGTTCTACGGCCTCGAGACCTTCGTGGGCATCATCCAGGCGTTCGTCTTCGCCATGCTCACGCTCGTCTTCGCCGTCCTGGCCGTCAGCTCGCACGACGACCACGGCGAGCACGAGGAGGAGCACGGCGAGGCAGCGCACGCTGCGCCCGCGGGCGCGCATTAACAAGGGAGTTCCTTCCCGCCGCTTGCGGGAGGTCTACGACAACAGGCAATGCCCGTGAGGTTGCGGGCCCACAAGGAGGAGTCAGACATTGGATATCGCAGCGATTCTCCCACTGCTCGCGTTCACGGACATCGGTCTCAAGTACATCGGCGCCGGCATTGCCATCGGCCTCGGCGGTTTCGCCCCGGCGCTCGCGATCGGCATGCTGACCGGTAAGGCCATGGAAGCCCTGGGCCGCAACCCGGAGGCGCAGCCGGTCATCCAGACGAACATGATCCTTGGCATCGCGTTCGCCGAGGCTATCGCGATTTACGCCCTGGTCGTCGCCGTCATGATCGGCTTCGTCTTCTAGCTCGGAGTCACCGGCCCAGGTTCTAGGTTCTAGGTTCTAGGTTCTGGGTTCTACGTCCGTCAGGAGACGAACATGATCATCCTTGGAATCGCCGACCTCGGCATCAACCTGCCGGTGCTCGTCGCGCAGTTGGTGAACTTCACCATCCTGCTCGTCGTGCTCCGTGCTGTCGCCTGGGGCCCGCTGACGAAGATGCTCGACGAGCGCAGCGAGCGCATCCGCGAGAGCCTCAGTGCCGCCGACCAGGCGAAGGCCCAGGTCGCCGAGTCCGAGCGACAGGTCCAGGACCAGGTCGAGGCCGGCCGCCGCGATGCGCAGAACCTCATCGCGCAGGCGCAGGAGATCTCGAGCCGCATCCAGGCCGACGCCCGGGCTCAGGCCCAGGCCGACGCCGACGCCACGCTCGCCCGCGCCCGCAACGAGATCCAGCTCGAACGCGACACCGCGATCGCCGAGCTGCGCAAGGAGTTCGCCGACCTGACGATCTCCGCCGCCGAGAAGGTCATCACGACCTCGCTCGACCGCAACCAGCACCGCCGGCTCATTGATGAAGCGCTCGCCGAGTCGAGCTTCCGGGAGAACAACTAGGTGGCATCTCGCAGCGTCTCTGCCCGCCGCTACGCGGAAGCCGCCTTCGACCTCGCGGTCGAGGGCGGCGCCCTCGCGGCCTGGAGCGGCGACCTGCGCACCATCGCTGCCTTCGTGGAGGAGCCCGATGTCGCCGGCATCGTCAAGAGCGGCCGCGTGCCGCGCCCGGACAAGCTCCGCCTGCTCGAGGCAGGCCTTGCGGGCCAGGTCAGCCCGCTGGCGATGAACCTGGCGCGGCTGCTCAGCGAGCGCAGCAAGCTCGGCCTCGCCCGCGATATGCAGACGGCGTTCCAGGAGATGGTCGATGAGCGCAGCGGCGTCGCCCATGCCACTGTCACCACCGCGGTGCCGCTGGCCGATGACGAGCGCACCGCCATCGCCGCGCGCCTGTCGGCGCTGACGGGCAAGCGGGTCGACGTCACCGCCGCGGTCGACGAGTCGATCATCGGCGGCGTCATCGCCCGCATCGGCGACCAGTTGATCGATGGCAGCACGCGGACGCGGCTGCTCGCGCTGAAGCGCCGGCTCGAAGGCGCAACGAAGTAACAGGAAGAGTCGGGATCGCATCCCGGAGGTAGATATGGCCATCCGCTCCGAAGAGATTTCGAGCATCATCAAGCAGCAGATCCAGCAGTTCGGCACCGAAGTGCAGACGGTCAACGTCGGCACGGTGGTCGAAGCTGGTGACGGCATCGCCCGCGTCCACGGCCTGTCGAACGTCGCATCGAGCGAACTCGTCGAGTTCCAGAACGGCGTCATGGGCCTCGCGCTGAACCTCGAAGAGGACAGCGTCGGCATCATGGTGCTCGGCGATTACGACGGCATCAAAGAGGGCGACGAAGTGCGCGCCACCGGCCGCATCGTCGAGGTGCCCGTCGGCGATGCCATGCTCGGCCGCGTCGTCAACGCGCTCGGCGAGCCGATCGACGGCAAGGGCCCCATCTCTACCAGCCGCAGCCGCCCGGTCGAGCGCATCGCGCCCGACGTCACGACGCGCAAGTCGGTCGACACGCCGGTCCAGACGGGCATCAAGGCCATCGACGGCATGATCCCGATCGGTCGCGGCCAGCGCGAGTTGATCATCGGCGACCGCGGCACCGGCAAGAGCGCGATCGCCATCGATGCCATCATCAACCAGAAGGGCGGCGACCTCCTCTGCATCTACGTCGGCGTCGGCCAGAAAACGGCGAAGATGGCGCAGACCATGGCCATTCTCGAGAAGTTCGGCGCGCTGGAGCACACCGTCATCGTCTCCGCGACCGCCTCCGAGTCGGCGGCGCTGCAGTACCTGGCGCCGTACGCCGGATGCGCGATCGCCGAAGAGTGGATGGAGCAGGGCAAGGACGTCCTCATCGTCTACGACGACCTGTCCAAGCACGCATGGGCCTACCGCCAGGTGTCGCTGCTGCTCCGCCGCCCTCCGGGCCGCGAAGCCTACCCCGGCGACGTCTTCTACCTGCACAGCCGCCTGCTGGAGCGCTCCGCCAAGGTGAACGAGGAGAACGGCGGCGGCTCGATCACTGCCCTGCCGATCATCGAGACGCAGGCCAACGACGTGTCGGCCTACATCCCGACCAACGTCATCTCGATCACCGACGGCCAGATCTTCCTGGAGAACGACCTGTTCAACGCCGGCATCCGCCCCGCCATCAACGCCGGCATCTCGGTGTCGCGCGTGGGCACGGCGGCGCAGCGCAAGGCGATGAAGCAGGTGGCCGGCCAGCTCCGCATCGACATGGCGCAGTACCGCGAGTTGCAGGCGTTTGCGCAGTTCGGCACCAGCGACCTCGACGTCTCGACGCGGCGCCAGCTTGAGCGCGGTCAGCGCGCGCAGGAGATCCTGAAGCAGCCGCAGTACCAGCCACTGTCGATGGCCGAGCAGGTCGAGATGTTCTGGGCGCTCAACAACGGCTTCCTCGACGACGTGCCCGTCGAAAAGGTGCAGTCGTTCGAGAACGCGTTCCACAAGTTCATGGAGAGCAACAAGCCCGCGATCGCCGCGAAGATCATGGACGAAAAGACGATCACCGACGACACCGCGAACCTCCTGAAGTCGGCCCTGGGAGACTTCAAGAACACGGTGCCGTACTAGTCGATTGGTCGCTGGTCGCTGGTGACTGGTGGCCGCAGGGACGTAGCGAAGGAGCTTTAGCTCCGCCCCGCCGCGCGGGAAACGGAAACGCCCGGTAGGGACAGGTCTTCAGACCTGTCCGCTCCGGCAGGACATAACAGGAACAACATTGGCAACCGTACGACAGATTCGAAGGCGCGTCCGCTCCGTCACCTCCATCGCCAAGGTGACGAAGGCGATGGAGCTTGTCGCCGGCTCGAAGATGCGCCGCTCGCAGATCCGCGCGCTGCAGGCTCGCCCCTACGCCGAGAAGATGATGGAGATCCTCGGCGACCTGGCCAGGCAGCGCGCCGAGGACGAGGACCCGCACCCCTTCCTCACCGTCCGCCCGGCGAAAAACACGCTCGTCCTGTTCCTCGGCCCCAACCGCGGCCTCGCCGGCGGTCTGCCCTCGAACATGAACCGCCGCGCCGCTTCGTTCGCGCTCGAGCAGGAGACGCCGGTGAGCTTCGTCACGGTCGGCCGCAAGGGCCGCGACTTTGTCGTGCGTGCCGGTCAGCCGCTGCTCGCCGAGTTCACCATGCCCGACTACCCGGAGCTCAACGACACGCTCGCCGTCAACCACATCGTCGCCGATGAGTACGAGTCGGGCCGCGTTGACCGCGTGTTCCTGCTCTACCCGCGCTTCGTCAACACCGCAGTGCAGGTGCCGACGATCCGCCAGCTCCTGCCCATCGAGCCGGAGCAGATCAAGGACATCACGGCGGAGGACGTCGACTACATCTACGAGCCCAGCCCGCAGGGCGTGCTCGCCGAGCTGCTGCCCCGCTACATCGAGATGACGATCTACCAGTCGATCCTCGAGAGCGAGGCCAGCGAGCTGTCCGCCCGCATGGTGGCCATGCGCAACGCGACCGATGCCGCGAAGGAAATGATCCAGACCCTGACGCTGATCTACAACAAGGTGCGCCAGGAACAGATCACGAAGGAACTGCTCGACATCGTCGGTGGTGTCGAAGCGATGAATGCGTGACCTCGCCACGCCCCCCGCGGGGCGCTGAGGTTACCGGAGGCAGAGTATGACAACGCAAGTGGCAAACCAGGGCCGGGTCTCGCAGGTCATCGGCACCGTCGTCGATGTGGAGTTTCCGGCGGGCGTCCTGCCCGGGCTCTTCAACGCCGTCGAGATCAAGACCGATGCCGGCGTCATCGTCGCCGAAGTCGAGCAGCACCTCGGCAACAACTGGGTGCGCTGCCTGGCGATGAACTCGACCGACGGCCTCCGCCGCGGCGCTGTCGTCACCGACACCGGCGCGCCGATCACGGTGCCCGTCGGCCCGAAGACGCTCGGCCGGCTCTTCAACGTGCTCGGCGAGCCGCTCGACAAGCGCGGCGACGTCGGCAACGAGGCCACGGCTTCGATCCACCGCAAGTCGCCGTCGTTCGAGGAGCAGGAGACGCAGGTCCAGGTGCTCGAAACGGGCATCAAGGTCGTCGACCTCATCGCGCCGCTGGTGCGTGGCGGCAAGGTCGGCCTGTTCGGCGGCGCGGGCGTCGGCAAGACCGTGCTCATCAAGGAGCTGATCCGCAACATCGCCGCCGAGCACTCCGGCATCTCCGTCTTCACCGGCGTGGGCGAGCGCTCGCGCGAGGGCAACGACCTCTGGGTCGAGATGGAAGAGTCGGGCGTGCTCGACAAAACGGTGCTCGTCTTCGGCCAGATGAACGAGCCGCCAGGCGTGCGCCTCCGCGTCGCGCTGACCGGCCTCACTATGGCGGAGTACTTCCGCGACGAGTCCGGCCAGGACGTGCTGCTCTTCATCGACAACATCTACCGCTACACGCTGGCCGGCATGGAAGTGTCGGCGCTGCTCGGACGCATGCCCTCGGCCGTGGGCTACCAGCCGACGCTGGCGACCGAGATGGGTGAGTTGGAAGAGCGCATCACCACGACGAAGAAGGGCTCCATCACGTCCTTCCAGGCCATCTACGTGCCCGCCGACGACTACACCGACCCGGGCGTGGCGACTACCTTCGGCCACCTCGACGCCGTCGTCGCGCTCGACCGCGGCATCTTCGAGAAGGCGATCTATCCGGCCATGGACCCGCTGTCGTCGTCATCGCGCATCCTCGACCCGAACATCGTCGGGCAGGAGCACTTCGATGTCGCGCGTGGCGTGCAGCGGGTGCTGCAGCGCTACAAGGACCTGCAGGACATCATCGCCATCCTCGGCGTCGAGGAGCTGTCCGACGAGGACAAGCAGACCGTGGCGCGCGCCCGTCGCGTCGAGCGCTTCCTCGGCCAGGCCATGTACATGGGCGAGATCTTCACCGGCATTCCCGGCCAGTACGTCTCGATCCGGGAGAACGTCCGCGGCTTCAAGGAGATCCTCGAAGGCAAGCACGACAACCTGCCGGAGCAGGCCTTCGTCAACGTCGGCACGATCGACCAGGCCCTCGAAAAGGCCCAGAAGATGGCCTCCGAAGGCTAGGCGCACGGTAGCGCCCACCGTAGCGTGGGCTTTCCAGCCCGCGCGCCGGCCCAAACAGTAGGGACAGGTCTTTAGACCTGTCCGCCCGGGCAAGTAGGTTCTAGGTTCTAAGTTCTAAGGTTCTGGTAAGCAACATGCCACTGTCAGTCGAAATCGTCACCGTCGAACGCAGGGTGCTCACCGAAGAGGGCATCGATGAAGTGATCGCGCCCGGCATCGAGGGTGAGCTCGCCGTCCTGCCGCACCACGCCCCCTTCATGACCATGCTCCGCCCCGGCGAGCTGATCCTGAAGAAGGGCGCCGAGGAGATCCCCTTCGCCGTCACCGGCGGCTTCTTCGAAGTGCTGCGCGACAAGGTGATCGTGCTGGCCGATGCCGCCGAGCGCGCCGAAGAGATCGACGTCCAGCGCGCCGAGCAGGCCCGCGAGCGCGCCCGCGTCGCCCTCGAACGCCGCGAGAGCACCGAGGACCTCGCCGCCGCACAGGCCGCCCTGCAGCGCGCGATGATCCGCCTCCGCGTCGCCGAGCAGCGCCGCCGCCGCACCAGCGCCGTCCGCCGCTAACCCCGCTGCACTGCCGCCACGATCACAAAGCGCGGGCGTTGGAGCCCGCGCTTTCGCGTCCACCAGCGGTGACATGCGCGATGCCGGCGCAGCGCCCCAGTAGGGACAGGTCTTCCAGACCTGTCCGCCCGTTCGGCCGCCACCTGCCGCTCCTTCGTCGGTAGGCACAGGTCGTAGGGGGGCGGGGATCGGCTTCTCCTCCACGGATCTCACGCGCCGCCGCGGCAATAGGCAACGGTGGCGCAGGCGGGCAGGTCTAAAGACCTGTCCCTACCGTGGCAGTAACAGACCGTGCCGCCACATCAGACCGCGTCCGCCCGGCCGACGCTCTCACTAAGGGGAGCAGAGGGGTCAGGGACAGAATGCGCACCTACGCAGGCGAGGCGATGCCGCCGCGCTCGCTCGCCGTCATCGGCGCCGATGCGATCGCCATGCTCCGGCAGGACGCGGCCGAATACGCGTTCACCGGCTTCCTGGGCGGCGTCGCGGCCTGCTTCGCCGCCCTCATCCTGCGCTGGACCGATGCCGCCGCCACGAACGCGATGATCGCGCCGGTCACGATCATCATCGCCGCCCTGACAATGTCCACCGCGACTTCGGCCATGTGCCGGGCGACGGAGAACTTGCAGCCGGACGCCGGCAGCGCCTTCGTATCGGTCCTGTGGGGCGCGGCCGCGTTCCTGCGGCCGTGGCTCGCGCTCGCCATCGCGCTGTTCGCCGCCGCCTACGCGCTGCAGGCGTTCGACGCCGATCTTCCGCCGTGGGGCCGCAGCGCCGCCGTCGCCGTGCTGGTCGCCGGGTCGATGCTCTGGGCGCTGCGTTCGAGCTACCACGCCGTCGCGCTGGTGACGCAGGGTGGCCTATCGGCGAAGGACGCCGATGCTCTGGGCGCGGCGCTGGCCTGGCGCTCGCTCGCGCCGCTAGCCGCCGCGTGGACGGTCGTGCTGACGCCGGCCGCCGTGGCCGCGATCGTCGCGCTGGGGGCGGGCTTCGGCCCCGCATCGACCGCGATCTGCGCGCTCGTCTTCGTCGCGTCGATGCCTGTCGCCGCCGCGATGATGCTGCTCCTCTTCATCGAAGCCGCCACCCGCGCCCGCGCCGCCGTCCCGCGCACCGCCGTCCAGCAGCGTGCCGAACGCGCCGCCCGCCGGGTGTAATGCGGGAGTCAGATCGGTGCCGTGGGGCGTGGGAGGTTCAGGTTGCTGATAGCTGACAGCTGAAAGCTAACAGCTCCCGCCCCTAATCCTCATACGGGATCGACATGGCCGGCGCGGGCTGACCGAAGCGCGTCCAGAGCTTGAGCGCGCCGCGCAGCGCCGTCATCCGCTCCTCGTCGCAGTCGAAGCCTTCGAGCAGGCAGCGGTCCAGGTGATACTCCATCAGCCGCGCCCCCACCTGGTCCACCGCGCTCCGGATGGCCATCGTCTGCGTCAGCATGTCCTCGCACTCGCGGCCTTCTTCGAGCATCTTCTGGATGCCGCGCGCCTGGCCCTCGATGCGCCGCAGCCGCGTCGTGATGTCGTCTCCGAGCGATTTCTCGACCATCAGGTCCTCCCCGGCGGGGTGCGCTGTACATTATCTTGCGCTGAGCCTTGACATACCCCGTGGGGGTATCCTATCCTGTCCGTACCAGGCCTGTCAATCAGCCCGCCGCGGCTGACGAAAGCACACAGCAGAAGGAGCACACGGTAGCCATGGCAAAGCCCTTTGAAGTGACGGACGCCAACTTCGAGTCCGAGGTCATCAAGTCCGACAAGCCGGTACTCGTTGACTTCTGGGCGCCCTGGTGCGGCCCCTGCCGCATGGTCGCGCCGATCGTCGATGAGCTGTCCGAGGAGTACGACGGCAAGGTCAAGTTCGTCAAGCTCAACACCGACGACAACGTGAAGACGGCGTCGCAGTTCGGCATCCGCAGCATCCCGACGCTGCTCGTCTTCAAGGCCGGCGAGCCCGTCGGCCAGATCATCGGCTTCCGGCCCAAGAGCGACCTCAAGAAGCGCCTCGACGCGGCGCTCTAGCATCGAAACCCGCGCCCGCCCGCCGGACACCGGCGGGCGGCGTCGCAACCACACACCTGCACCGGAGCCGGCCATGACCTCGGACACGCCCGCGCTGCCTGAATACGACATCGCCATCATCGGCGCCGGCCCGGCTGGCCTCGCCGCGGGGCTTTACGCCGCGCGCGCCCGCCGCCGCACGCTGCTGATCGAGCGCAAGGTCACCGGCGGCCAGATCGCCCTCACGTCCGACGTCGAGAACTACCCCGGCATCGACTGCATCAACGGCTTCGACCTCGCCCAGGCCATGCACGGCCAGGCCGAGAAGTACGGCATGGAGACGGCCTACGCCGACGTCACCGCCATCGACCAGGACGGCGCGTACCACGCCGTCCGCACGAGCGAGGGGGACTACCGCGCGAAGGCCGTCATCGTCACCGGCGGCGCCGACCACGACAAGCTCGGCGTGCCGGGCGAGGAGCGCCTGACCGGCTTCGGCGTCTCCTACTGCGCCACGTGCGACGGCGCGTTCTTCCGCGACCAGACCGTCGCAGTGGTCGGCGGCGGCGATGCGGCGCTGGACGAGGGGCTGTTCGTGACGCGCTACGCGAAGAAGGTCTACGTCATCCACCGCCGCGACGCCCTGCGCGCCAGCGCCATCATGCAGGAGCGCGCGTTCGCCGAGCCGAAGATGCAGTTCGTCTGGAACACCGTCGTCGAGGAGATCGTGGGCGATGCGGCTGTCAGCGGCGTCCGCATCCGCAACACCGCCACCGGCGAAACCGGCAGCCTCGATGTCACCGGCGTCTTCATCTTCGTCGGCCTGACGCCGAACACCGGCTACCTGCGCGGCAAGGTCGAGATGGACGCCGGCGGCCACATCATCGTCAACGAATGGATGGAGACGGCCATCCCGGGCCTCTTCGCCGCGGGCGACATCCGCGCCAACTCCGCCCGCCAGGTCGTCACCGCCGCCGGCGATGGCGCCACCGCAGCCATCCGCGCCGACCACTACCTCACCGCCGCCTTCGGCGCCCCCACCCTCGCCCCCGCAAACCCTTAGGGGACCTCGCAGTTCCACATGGCGCGGGGCGCTATCCGCGCAGATGAACATGAGCCGCCCCCGCCCCGGCCTCACCCCCATCCGCACACGCAACAGCTATCTCGTAGAAGCCGCATTACGGGAGTTTGGTCGGCACTTCTCGGTGTTTCAGCGCCGCCATCGGGGGGCGCTCGCCGCGCCGGACTGGCCGGCGACTGGCGAGAGCGTGCCATACCGGACCCCGAACTCGTAGGGGCTGGTGGCACTCCAGGGGGGCGGCGGAGACTGGCAGGGTGCTGAAGAAGTAACTCTTACTGTGGCCCACGACCACGGTGGTCCTCTTGCTGGGTGGACGGCGGGGCGCGGCCTTCTCGGGCCGCATGACACAGCTTCGAGGAGATCGCCATGGCGGCACCGATCGCATGGCCGTCGCGGTTTTCAGCGCCCTGCTTACCCCCGTCCCCAACCAACACTCAACCCGGCGACCATTGCTGCCGATTACTACACAGGGGTGGGAAGGAGTCCCGTGGATCTGCACGCCTTTGAAACCGGCCATTTCGAGGGCCGCCTGCTTTACCTTGCCGAGCATCTGGCCGCGCTCCACGCCTCCAACGACATGGGACGGCTTGCCGGGCGGTTCGAGTTTCTCGGCGAGAAGGCGCTCGGCGCCTCGCTCAGCGTGCTCGCGCTGCCGGATGAGCGCGGCGCGTTCCGGGCCGCCGCCAGCGCCTCGCCGCGCACCGCCGCCACGCGCGACGTCTGGGCGGCGCTCGATGTGGATAGCCTTCCTGCTAACAGCGCCGCCGCCGATGCGTTCGGCGTCGCCGAGCAGTGCGGCCGCCCGCTCGCCCTTCGCGTGAACGACCTCTTCCCGAACGCCGAGCTTCCGCCGGGCTGCGACGAGGCGATCGTCGCGCCGCTCCACCTTGATGGCGAGTTCCTGGGCGTCGGGATGTTCGTGGTGGCGCATGCGCCGATGGCCGAGACGATCGCCGCGATCCTCGCGAACCACACCGCCGTTGCGCTCTCCCAGCTCCGCGACCGCGAGGACGCGCGCCGCCTCCACTCCGTCGATCCGGTGCTCTGGGTGCCGGATGAGCACTTCCTCGTCGCGCAGTTCCGCCGCGAGGTGAACCGCGCCCGCCGGTACGGCCGCGACGTCGGCCTGGCGACCCTCCGCCTCGAAAACGAGGGCGAGGTCCGCCGCCGCTTCGGCGACTTCTTTGCGGCCCACCTCCTGCGCCGCATCGGCAGCCAGTTGCTGGCCAGCGTGCGCGACTCCGACGTGCTGGGCGCGCTCGACGGCGCCTACGCCGTCATCCACACCGAGACTTCGCTCGTCGGCACGCAGCTCTCCGCCGAGCGCCTGCGCGACGCCGTCGTCGATATGGTCCGACAGCGCTTCCCTGAAGCGCCTGCGGCGGAGATCTCCGTGTGCGCCGTTTCGTACCCCAGCACCGCCGGCGACGTCGAGTCGCTGCTCGCCGCGCTCATCCCCGGCCGCCAGGCCATCGCTGCCTGACCGGCGGATTGGTACACACGCTGCGGGCCGAACCCGTCCTCGCGCCAGACAACGAGAGAGCCCCCGGCATTCCGGGGGCTCTCTTCTCTATACCGAATATGGCGCTTACTCCTCGTCCGGCTCCGCGACGAATCCCTTAGCCAGCTCCGGCGCGGGCGCCACGGGCGCGTCCTCGATGTCGAGAACCTCGTCGTCCTCGTCCTCGGCCAGCAGGTCCTCCGGCGATGGCTCGTCGATCTCGGGCAGCGCCTCGTCCTCGTCGTCGATGACGTCGCTCTCTTCGTCCGGCTCGTCAAGCGGCAGCGCACCCAGCAGCCCGGCGATCCCCTCGTCGTCGTCGAACAGTTCGTCGCCCTCTTCCAGCTCCAGCGACTCCGGCAGCGGGATCTCCTTCACCGGCGGCGGCGGCAGGTCGATCGGCGTGCGCGCCGGGATCAGCTTGCCGATGATCACGTTCTCCTTCAGGCCCATCAGCCGGTCCGTCTGGCCGCTGATCGCAGCTTCCGTCAGCACGCGCGTCGTCTCCTGGAACGATGCCGCCGCCAGGAAGCTGCTGGTGCTGAGCGAGGCCTTGGTCACGCCCAGCAGCACCGGCACGGCCGTCGCCGGCTCGCCGCCCTCGGCCAGCACGCGCGAGTTGATCTCCTCGTACTGGAAGCGGTCGACGATGTCGTTCGGCAGCAGCCCCGTGTCGCCCGGCGCGTCGACGCGCACCTTGCGCAGCATCTGCCGCACGATCACCTCGATGTGCTTGTCGTTGATCGTCACACCCTGCGACCGGTAGACCTTCTGCACCTCTTCGACCAGGTACAGCTGCACGGCCTCCGGCCCCATGATCCGCAGGATGTCCTGCGGGTTCAGCGAGCCTTCGGTGATCTGCTGGCCTGCCTGCACCGCGTCGCCGTTTTCGACGCGCAGCCGCGCCGCAGCCGGCACCGGGTACTCGCGCTCTTCCTTCTCCTCGTACACGATCGAGAGGCGGTCCTTGCCAGAAAGCACGATCCGCCCGCCGATGCGCGCGACCACGTCGCCTTCGAGGATCTGGGGCGCCTCTTCGGCCTTGGCCTTCTTGCTCTTCGCCTTGGCCTTCTTGGCGGGTTCCTCTGGCGCCGGTTCCGCCTTGCCTGAAGCGAGCTGCGGCAGCCGCGCCAGGATCGTGCCCTGCTCGATGAGGTCGTCCTTCTTGACCAGGATCTTCGCGCCCTTCGGCACGTCGTACTCATCGCTGTAGAGTTCCGAGTTCTTCACACGGATCCGGCGCGAGTCGCCGTCCCGCACGATCTCCCCGACGCCGTCGATCTCCGAGATCAGCGCCTGGCCCTTCGGCACGCGCGCCTCAAACAGCTCCTCGACACGCGGCAGACCGCTCGTGATGTCGACGCCGCTCGCCACACCGCCGGTGTGGAACGTGCGCATCGTCAACTGCGTGCCCGGCTCGCCGATCGACTGCGCCGCGACGATGCCGACCGCCTCGCCGACGTTGACGAGCGCGCCGCGCGCCGGGCTGCGGCCGTAACAGTAGCGGCAAAGGCCGCGCTTGAGCTGGCAGGTCAGCGGCGAACGCGCGTACGCGCGCTGCATGCCGAGCGCCTCGATGCGTGCGGCCTTCACGTCGTCGATCTCTTCGTTGAAGGCGGCGAGCATCTCGCCCGTCTCCGGGTCTTCGAGGTCCATTGCCGAATAGCGCCCGGCGATCCGTTCGCTGAAGGTCTCCAGCATCCCCGAGTCCGGCTGTTCCAGCCAGACGCCCATGCGGGTGCCGCAGTCCTCCTCCATGATGATCACGTCCTGCGAGACGTCGATGAGACGCCGCGTCAGGTAGCCCGAGTCCGCCGTGCGGAGCGCCGTGTCGGCAAGACCCTTGCGCGCACCGTGCGTGGAGATGAAGTACTCCAGCACCGTCAGCCCCTCGCGGAAGCTCGACCGGATCGGCAAGTCGATGATCCGCCCCGAAGGGTCCGTCATCAGTCCGCGCATGCCGGCCATCTGCGTGATCTGGCTGATGTTACCCTTGGCCCCCGAAGTCGCCATGATGTACACGGAGCCGTAGCGGTCCAGCTGGTCCTGGATGGTCTTCTTGACGTCTTCCGTCGTGCGGCTCCACACCTCGACCGTCGCGTCGTAACGCTCCTGCTCGGTGATCAACCCCATCTCGTACTCGCCGTCGATCTCCTTGATGTTGTCTTCGGCCTTCTTGATCAGCCCGGCCTTCTCGGCCGGCACCCGCAGGTCGTTGACGGCGATGGTGATGCCGGACTGGGTCGCGTACTCAAATCCGATCCGCTTGATGTTGTCGACGACCTCGGCGGTGTCCTCGTTGCCGAGCACCTCGTGGCACTTCGCCACGACGGTCTTCAACATCTTGCGGTCCATCTTCTCGTTGACGAAGTCGATCCCGCCCGAAATCGTTGCACCGACGCCCGGCGGCAGGATCTCGTTGAATATCAGCCGTCCGACCGTCGTGTCGATGATCTCCGTGTGCGCGCGGACGCCTGGCTGCGCCGACGCGAAGCTCTCGGTGACGGCCACGGCCGCCGCGCCGGCGCCGTCATCTCCAGCGGCCAGCGCCGGCACCGCATCGGTCCTCAGGCGCCGCCCCGGCTTCGCGTACGGCACGCGGACGCGGATCCGCGCCTGCAAGTCCACGGCGCCCAGGTCGTGCGCGAGGCGCGCCTCTTCCGGGCTGCCGTAGATCCCCTCTGCGGGTTTGCCGTTCTTCGCGGCGTGGTAGGCGCCCCGGCCGTTCGGCTTGTCTATCGTCAGGTAGAAGCAACCCAGCACCATGTCCAGCGTCGGAGCGATGATCGGCTCGCCCGATCCCGGCGACAGCAGGTTGTGCGTCGACAGCATGATCTGCCGCGCCTCCGCCACCGCCTCGCGCGAGAGCGGCACGTGCACGGCCATCTGGTCGCCGTCGAAGTCCGCGTTGAACGCCGTGCAGACCAGCGGGTGGATCTGGATCGCGCTGCCTTCGATCAGCACCGGCTCGAATGCCTGGATGCCGAGACGGTGCAGCGTCGGCGCGCGGTTCAGCAGCACCGGGCGCGTGTGGATCACCTCGTCCAGCACGTCCCACACTTCCGGCCGCGCCCGCTCGACGATCCGCTTTGCGCTCTTGATGTTGTGCGCCAGCCCGCGCGATACCAGCGCGTGCATGACGAACGGCTTGAACAACTCCAGCGCCATGCGCTTCGGCAGGCCGCACTGATGCAGCTTCAGCTCCGGGCCGACGACGATGACCGAGCGGCCGGAGTAGTCGACGCGCTTGCCGAGCAGGTTCTGGCGGAACCGCCCCTGCTTGCCCTTGAGCATGTCGCTCAGGCTCTTCAGCTTGTGGTTGCCCGAGCCCGCCACCGCGCGGCCGCGCCGCCCGTTGTCGATCAGCGAGTCGACGGCTTCCTGCAGCATCCGCTTTTCGTTGCGGATGATGATCTCCGGCGCACCCAGCTCCAGCAGCCGCTTCAGGCGGTTGTTGCGGTTGATCACGCGGCGGTAGAGGTCATTCAGGTCGCTCGTCGCGAAGCGTCCGCCGTCCAGCTGCACCATCGGCCGCAGCTCGGGCGGCATCACCGGCAGCACCGTGAACACCATCCACGAGGGGTGGTTGCCCGACTTCCGCAGCGACTCCACGACCTTCAGCCGCTTGGTCGCCTTCTTGCGCCGCTGTCCGGACGTCGAGTGGATCTCGATCTGCATCTTCTCGCGCAGCTTCTCGACGTTCACCCGCTCCAGGATCTTCAGCACGGCCTCGGCGCCCATGCCCGCTTCGAAGACGCTGCCGTAACGGTCCTGCATCTCCTTGTAGCGCGACTCCGTGAGCAGCACCATCTTGTCGTTTTCCACCGGGTCGAGCAGGTCTTCGAGCTCCTGGATGCGGTCCTGGTACTCGGCGCGTACGGCTGCGTGCTCGCCGCCGACGCGCTCCTCGGCCGGCTTCAGCTCGTCGAGGATCACCTTGCGCTTCTGGTCGGAAGCGGCCTCCGCCATCAACGCGATGTCGTCGCGCCGCTTGCCGAAGGTCTCCTCCAGCGCGGCGACGCGCTCCTGCGCCACCTTCCGCAGGCCCTTCACCACACTCGCCTCGATCACCGTGCCCCGCTCGATGATCAGCGCGTCGCCCAGCTTGTAGCCCTTGCGCGCGCTCTTGCCGACGAGTTCCTTCAGCTCCTCCTGGTACTCCACGGCCTGCTGCATGATCGCGTCGGTCTGCTGCTGCCGCTCCTCTTCGAGCTGCGCCAGCTTCGCCTCGCGGTCCTGCTTGAGTTCCGCGTCCACGTCCGCAAGCTGCTGCTGCAGCTCGGTCACGCGGTCCGCGAACTGCTTCTCGCGGCGGACCGCCTCGCGATCCATCTCTTCCTGCAGGTGCTCCAGCGCCCGCTTCTTCGCGTGCTCATCGACCGATGTGACAATGAACTGCGCGAAGTACAGCACGCGCTCCAGCGACCGCGGCGAGACGTCGAGCAGCAGGCCGATGCGGCTCGGCGTGCCCTTCACGAACCAGATGTGGCTGACTGGCGACGCCAGCTCGATGTGCCCCATGCGCTCGCGGCGCACCTTGGAGCGCGCCACTTCTACGCCGCACTTGTCGCAGACGATGCCCTTGTAGCGCACGCGCTTGTACTTGCCGCAGTAGCACTCGAAGTCCTTCGTCGGGCCGAAGATCTTCTCGCAGAAGAGTCCGTCCTTCTCCGGCTTCAGCGTGCGGTAGTTGATCGTCTCAGGCTTGGTGACCTCCCCATAGGACCACGACCGGATCTGCTCCGGCGAGGCCAGCGATATGCGGACGGCGTTGAAGTCGTTTACCTCAAGCACTGAGCTTATCCTCGCTCTCAAATCCCGAGAGGTTGATGCCGAGCTCCGGCACACCCTCTCCCTCTTCCACAAATTCCACGGACTCTTCGTCCTCGTTCAGCACTTCCACCGAGAGCCCCAGGCTCTGCAATTCCTTCACCAGCACCTTGAACGATTCCGGCACGCCCGGCTCCAGCACGTCCTCGCCCTTGACGATGGACTCGTACGCCTTCACGCGCCCGACGATGTCGTCCGACTTCACCGTGAGCAGTTCCTGCAGGATGTGCGCGGCGCCGTACGCTTCCAACGCCCACACCTCCATCTCGCCGAAGCGCTGGCCGCCGAACTGCGCCTTGCCACCCAGCGGTTGCTGCGTGATCAGGGAGTACGGGCCCGTGCTGCGGGCGTGGATCTTGTCCTCCACGAGGTGGACGAGCTTCAGCATGTAGATGTAGCCGACCGTCACCGGCTGGTCGAACGCGTCGCCCGTGCGGCCGTCGAGCACCTTCTGCTTGCCCCACGTCGGCGGCGCGAACCCTTCCTCGATCGCCTTCGTCACCCGCTTCTCTATCTCTTCCGGCGTCATCGCCCGCGGCTTCTTGACGCCGCAGTCGCGCTCCAGCCAGTAGTCCAGGCACGCCCGCTTCGCCACGCCGATGCGCGTGTCGTCGAGGATCTCCCGCGCGTCGAAGCCCTCGTGGTGCAGCCACGCCTCGAACTTCGGCAGGTCCAGCTTCTCGTACGCCGTCGGGTTGTTGGCGTTGCCGCCGTTGCTCTTGCGGGCCAGCGCGCCGGCCTGTGCCGCCAGCCACGCCCGCCCGAGCTCGTCTTCAATGAGCTTGTCGCTCGCGCCGTCGAACACAGGCGTCACCGCACGGAAGCCCAGCGAGTTCGCCGCCCAGCCAAGGTGCGTCTCCAGCACCTGGCCCACGTTCATGCGGCTCGGCACACCGATCGGGTTCAGTACGATGTCGACCGGCGTCCCGTCTTCCAGGTACGGCATGTCCTCCACCGGCAGGATGCGCGCGACGACGCCCTTGTTGCCGTGGCGTCCGGCCATCTTGTCGCCTTCGGACACCTTGCGTCGCTGCGCGATGGAGACGCGCACCAGCTCGTTGACGCCGGCAGGCAGCTCGTCGTGCGTGTCCCGGCGGAACACCTTCACGTCGATCACCTTGCCGCGCTCGCCGTGCGGCACCCGCAGCGACGTGTCCTTCACCTCGCGCGCCTTCTCGCCGAAGATCGCGCGCAGCAGCTTCTCCTCCGCCGTCAGCTCCGTCTCGCCCTTCGGCGTGA
>Ga0080064_1002442_pt1 | contig 31510 bp, 25 predicted proteins | sample Subgrocontami54m_FD_69260 | JGI IMG/M metagenome (GOLD analysis project Ga0080064, IMG submission 69260) | Subsurface groundwater microbial communities from S. Glens Falls, New York, USA - GMW46 contaminated, 5.4 m (SPADES assembly) (version 2) ...
AACAAACGGCTTCACTCCTCACTGGGCTATAACACACCCCAGGAGATTGAAGCTCAATTCTATAATCAAATATCCACCTTAGCTATCCCAAAAACTGTCTCAACAGAGGGGTAAAGTCCAATTTCGCCAAGCAACCACAGTTTTCTCTATGTCGGCTGTGACGAATTAATTAACCAAGGGGTCAACGAGCCAGTACTTTTTTATAGCACAGACGGCGGGACACATTGGTTCCCCGACAATAATTTTCCAAAATTGAATGTGAACGTCACTCGCATCATAATTGATCTATCCGACAATCGATATGTCGCCGCCACTGGTTCAGCAGGAGGTGTGAGGAAGTACAATAGTGTAACTTCAGGATGGGATGTCAAAAATTCAGGGATGGGCACAGACATTAATGTTACTGCCCTTGATTTCAATAGGCAAAACTCGGGAATCCTCTATGCAGGAACGATCAACCCATCGGGTAGTTCTCATGTTTACAAATCGACAGATTACGGTGAGACATGGGCCATTTCAGCGGGGCATGATGGGCGCGCGGTGACCGACATAAAAGTTAACCCTATTTCTACTTTATCCGCGCATGTGTATGTTGCGACCAATAACGGACTATGGAGGAGCACAGATTCTGGTTCAAATTGGTCCAGTATAGCATCGACATCGCTTGGGTTCTCCGATGTGGATTTTAGTTCCATAGCCATCAATCCCATCAACGGAGACTTATGGGCTCTGACAAAAACACAAGTATGGTATAGCTATACAGACGGCTCGTTTTGGACTGACGTGGTTGGGCCCGATGCGGTGGCCGGGCGTGCCCTTTTCGCATACGGTAACCAAGTAAACAATGTGGATGTTTACTTAATGAATGGGAAACCAAATTCAATTCTCCTGAGTAAGATACTGGACCAGCAATTCCTTTGGCAAACCCTAACCAAACAATTAAATGGTTCCGCCAATATCAGCGCGAGGGACTATATTATTCACCCGACAGTCGGCGGTATTTCCTTCGCTGCGGGACGGGGGAACAACGCAGCCCAAATATTTAAAAAAACTGGAGCAAGTGGCAACCTTTTTTATTCGGTTTACTCTGGATCTTCAAATGCAAGTGGAAACTTTAACGCGGTGAGAATTGACCCAAGTAACGTACATTATTTATTAGCTGTTGCTGAACATGACGCAAATTTGTCCGAAATCGCATATTCGACCAGTGATGGCAACTCCAATACCTGGAATCCACCTCCGGGTCCACCGACCAAAGGCGATTACTTTGACCTCGCCTATGACAAGAATTCTGGTTCGCCTTCTCCGATAGCGTACGCTGTCGGCGGCGACAACTGGAGCTCGGGATCACTTTTGCCTGCCTTGTTGTTCAGCAAAAGCGTTGATGGAGGTCTACATTGGACCACCACATCACCAGTTATTACCAGTGATAGACGGCGCTATCGCAGCATAGCCATTGATCCAATCAATACGGCGGTTCTTTATTGTGGATATGATGCGGTTTTATCAAGCGTATCCGGTGGAATACATAAGTCCACCAACGGAGGTCAAACCTGGACCACACTCACGATGCCATTAACAGGTTCCATGCATCATATCGTTTCGCTCCTCCACCATCCAACCAAATCAAATGTCCTTTATTTGGCCGGAGAAGCAGACCCTGGCGTCTGGCGCATTTCAGCAACATATGATGGCGGGAGCAAGTGGAATCCATTTCGCACCGGAATAGAATCATATATTCCGATCCTTCGGCTTGCTCTTAAGTCAAATCTTGTCTCGCTTGAGTGTCCCCAATCTATCTTTTATTCAGCGGATGAGGATGTTTACCACGATGCTGGTGTTTACCGCTCGGACATGAATGACATAGTCGACGGCGGCTCTACAATAGCAACGAAGTGGAACATGCTCAGCCTGCCTGCTTTTGTGTGCGATCAATCAAAATCGACAGTCTTCCCGAACGCAACAACGTCTGCTTATTTTCGCGCCACCGCGTCGACCTACGTAGCCCAAAGTAATATCAACTGGGGCAAGGGGTATTGGGTAAAGTATGGTACCACCCAGGCCCTATCATACACCGGGTCGCCAATTAGTGCCTTGGACGTCCCTGTGTTCGCAGGTTGGAACATGATCGGCTCCTTATCACAACCCTTGGCGACCACCCAAATTACCCCCGCGAGCATTATTACTTCGAAATTCTATGGGTTTGATGGATCAGTGTATTCTTCTTCATCAGCATTAGAACCTGGAAAGGCCTACTGGGTCAGGTGCAGCGCCGCCGGAACGATAACGCTTGATGTAAACTCGACCGCCAATAACCCGCCGTCTGCATCGAATGACCTGCCACCGGATCCGCCGCCACCTCCGCTTCCTGCGGCACCGGTTCTGTCTTGCTCTAATTGCACTGTGGGCGGTCAACATCCCTCCTTCAGTTGGACGGCGACAGCGCCGGGCGGCACGTATCAAGTCTATCGTGGCCAATGTGGAAATCTCGACTATGATTGCTATTCAGATCCTTTCTGGCGCGGTATCTACGACGGCCCAGGCACATCGTTGGTCGATGGCGGTGTAACTGTTTTCCAGAAAACCGGCGCCAATACGGTCCCAACAAGCGTCTATTTCTATGCTGTGACTGCCACGGATCAATTCTCGCAGGTGTCACCAAAGTCCAACATTCAAAGCGTCAATTCAGGCAGCGGTTGGATCACCAAGACAGCATCGCGTGAAACGCCAGAAGAACCGGCGCAAGAACAGAAGCCAGACGTGTATCGCCTGTATCCGAATTATCCTAATCCGTTCAATCCGACAACGTCAATCTACTATACGCTTCCAGAAGATCAATACGTGCAGCTTGTGGTTGTCAATGTTCTTGGGCAAGAAGTTGCCAGGCTGGTGGATGGATTCGAAGGCGCCGGATATAAGAAGGTTGAGTTCCAGGCGGGGAGTCTGCCAAGCGGTGTGTATTACTATCATTTGAAGGCAGGCACATTCGATGATGTTAAGAAAATGCTGATTGCGAAGTAAATCATCTTCACCGATAGGACCGCAACAGCATTGTCACATATTGTAAGCGAGATCAGGTCCCATTTCTGAGACCCACTTGCATTCGCTGTCGCCTCCCCAGCAATGCAAAACTCAGAGATGGGATCGCTTTTTGAGGGCGAGTCAGATCTCAAGTTCAACGAGTTGCAACAATTCATCCATTTTCAGAAACTGTGTTATACCGAGACTCGTTGTCCTGCAGGGCCCAAATAACACAACTTGTTGGTAAGCATACCTAAGCGGTTAGATGCCACCCAACCAGGACCACGGAGCAGTTTTGCAACTTTTTCGCCACCGAACCGTTAGTAAACTTGTGACGCCGTATCTGACGTATTTCTTGAAAGGACATTCATATGGGACAGCCTATGCGTCTCAGTTCAAAGTTATTGCTGCTCGTCGCGATCGCCGTTTTGTTCGGTGCGGCGATGATCGCCTTGTCCGTCAAAAGAGGTGAACGGGCCGGAGACGAGACGGACTCGTGGTCGGATGGAAAAGATGTCGACAGGAAGTTCAGCGTCAAGGCGGGCGACAAGCTCGTTCTGGACGCCGACGAGGGGGACGTCACGATTATCGGAACCGATGCTGAGGAGGTCAGCGTACACGTCTTCATGAAGGGGTCCGACTCCCGGTTAAGGAGATATCGCCTCGACATGGGCCAGAGTGGCAGCGTCGTGACCATCCGCGGCCGCGAGGAGAGGCGAGTTTTTTACTGGTTTAACGACAATTCCATCGACGTCAGGTTCGACATACAGGTCCCGCGGAAGTTTGACCTTCGGGTTGGGACATCCGATGGCGATCTGAGGATCGAACACGTCGAAGGGAACATTCTCGGCGAAACATCCGGGGGAGATGTTGAGGGGTCAGATCTCACCGGGAAAGTGAAGATCTCGACCTCCGGCGGAAACATGAGAATGAGAAAGTTGAGCGGCGAGATCGCGATGGAAACGTCGGGCGGAGACGTTCATGGCGAGGATGTTTCCGGGACGATCCGCGCAGAGACATCCGGCGGGAGCATCAGCTTCCTCAGATCGGAAGGAGCTCTGCACGCTGAGACGTCGGGCGGGGATATCCGTGTCGAGCTGAGCGGCAATAACGGGATTGATCTGTCGACGTCAGGCGGGAGTATCCTCGTCACGTTACCGAAGTCAACGACGGGCGACGTCAGCGCGGAAACATCCGGCGGAGAGGTCTCATGCGACTTCGCGTTTTCCGGCAAGGTGCAGGAAGGTTCCCTGCATGGAAAGATCAACGGAGGCGGCAACAGGATCCGGTTGGAAACTTCCGGCGGAGATATTATGATTCACGCTGTTGAATAGTCACGCTGGTGGATTGTGGATTAGCAGGCTGTTGAAATATGATTTTTAAACGCAGAGGCGCAGAGCGCGCAGAGAAACGCGGAGCGTTCTTCTGTTAGAAACGGTTCGAATTTCGCCTCTGCGATCCTCGGCGATCTCTGCGTCTCTGCGTTGAGAACTTTAATTTCGTGTTTTTCAACAGCCTGTTAGTGGACTATTCGCGGTGGAAGTCCGCCCCCTGATCGAGGGCGGGCTTTCAATTTACGGCATGTTGAAATTCGTGTCGGCCAAAAGTTCGAGGATGTGGTTCTGAGCGTTGCGCAGGGCGCTGATGTCACCCGGAAAGTGGTTGCACATGATGCTGAAGAGGAGGGTCGTTCCGTCTGCCGTCTTGACGTAGCCCGAAAGAGAACTCACTCCGGTCAACGAACCTGTCTTTGCATGAACGTTCCCTTCCGCTCGCGTTCCCTTCATCCGGTTTTTCAGCGTCCCATCGACACCGGCGATGGGCAAACTCTCATAGAAATGATTAAACGTCTCTTTGTGGCGATACTGCTCGGAGAGGAGATGGATCACGGCGTCCGGCGAGATCGCGTTATACCAGGAGAGCCCCGAGCCATCTGCAAGAATGATCTTTGTGGTATCGACGCCGGCGTCGAAGAGGTAGCTCTTGACGATCGAGAGCCCGACCGCTGTGCTCCCCCGCTGACCCCGTAGTTCCTTCGCGAGGAGCTTGAGGAGGTTCTCGGCGCCGAGGTTGTCGCTCGGCTTATTGATCTGCTGGAGCACCGAATCAAGGGGATGGGAGATCGTCCCCAGCAGGTGGGCGCCGTGCAGGGTGTCCAATCGCATTGAACCAGCGATCGAAACGTTGTGCGCAGAAAAACAATGTTTCAGAAGATCGAGAAAATAGAGCTCCGGCCTCCAGACGCTGATCGGAAACTCCTGTCTGGCCGAGCCAGGTGACATTCTGCCTTTGACATGAACGATGTTGTCCCGCTTCACCCGATCGACGCTCATTTCCGGGAGCGCCGTATCGGTGGAGGTGATCCCCTCGTTGACGATGGTGATGACTTCTGTCGGTGGTTCAACACTGAAGCCGACCGTGTCTCCGGGTTGCCTCCCTGGTGTCACCGAGATGACAACAGAGTTGCTGTTCACCGTGAGAGGGGTGATGAAGGCGGCGTCGGTCGATGGCTCGTCGTCCCACATCCAGCCTGAACCCCAGAAAAGGTCATCGAAGCACGAAGCGTTGCCGATGATGTCGCCCGTGATCCTCGAAACACCGCTGGCGCTCAGTTCGGCTGCAAGAGAGTCGAGGTGCGACGTTTTCATCAAAGGATCACCGATTCCGCTGATATAGAGATTTCCCCTGAGCACACCGTTTTCAGCCGGCGTGTCCGCGGTGACGACGGTCTTAAAAACATAATCGGGTCCGAGTTTCCTCAGCGCGGTTGCGGTTGTCAGCAGCTTCATATTGGAGGCCGGATGGAACAATTTGTGGCTGTTCCGCTGGTACATGATCGCACCGTTGTCTGCCGTAACAATTTTGATTCCGATGAAGGCCGGCAAGAGGAGCGTGTCATCGAGGACCTTGTCGATCTCGGCCGGCAGCCTTGACGATGAGATTTCACGGAGAGAAGCTCCTTTTTCCCCTGCATTGAACTTCGAGGTGCTCGCGCACGACGAACAAACCAATCCTGCTGCAGCCAAAATGAGCATTGTCTTGAACGTTTGGCGCGCGCTTCTCCGCATCTGCGCCCGGTCCATGGACAGACGGTGTCGGTGCCGGAATTGAGGGAGGATCATCATCGAAAGTTTGTTTAAATATTGAAAATTGGTTAGATTGAAAGACATTTTATCAAAACAGGATGCTGAAACTTCTATCAAAAGTATTTCCGAGTAAGTCTGAAAAGGATATCCGGCGGATTACGCCGATCCTCGAAGAGATTAACAAAAATTTCAACGAATACCAAAAATTCTCGGACGATGAACTCCGTGGAAAGACGGCCGAATTCCGTGCGAAGATCAAAGAGGCGGTCACAGAGTATGAGGAGGGGATCAACGAGTTAAAGGAAACTCTCAGGACCGGCACCGAACTTACCCTGGAGAAGCGCAGGGAAGCTGCGACGCAAATCGACGAATTGCAGAAGCAGCTTGATGAGACGACGAAGGAGACGTTGACCGAGCTCCTGCCCGAGGCGTTTGCGGTTGTCAAGGAAGCATGCCGGAGACTCGTCGGCCAGTCGTGGGAAATAACGGGCCACAAGATCCTCTGGGATATGGTCCCGTTCGACGTACAGCTCATCGGCGGTATCGTCCTGCATGAAGGAAAGATCGCGGAGATGGCGACGGGCGAGGGGAAAACGCTGGTCGCGACCATGCCGATTTACCTGAACGCCTTGCCGGGGCGCGGAGTCCATCTCGTCACGGTGAACGATTATCTTGCGCTCCGTGACAGCCAGTGGATGGGCCGGGTGTTTGAGTTTCTTGGACTCAGCGTCGGTTGTATCCAGTCGCAGATGGACTCGTTTCAACGCCGTAAGCAGTATGCCTGCGACGTAACGTACGGCACGAATAATGAGTTTGGCTTCGATTACCTGAGGGACAATATGGTGATCTCGCCGGAAGAGCTGGTGCACCGCGAATACTACTATGCCATCGTCGACGAAGTCGACTCGGTGCTGATCGATGAAGCCCGGACGCCTCTGATCATCAGCGGTCCTGTCCGTACCGAGGATCATAAGTTCATGGAAATGAAACCGCGAGTCGAGCGTATCGTGACAGCGCAGCGTAATCTCGTCACGAAGGTTGTCGCCGAGGCCGAGCAGTTTCTGGCCGCCGGAAAGGAGACGGAGGCCGGCGTGCAGCTGCTGCGAGGGTATCGGGGGTTGCCGAAGCATAAGCGTCTTGCCAAATTATTCTCGGAGCCCGGGAATAAGAGGCTCATGCAGCAGACGGAGATGGATTACCTCCGCGATCAATCGCGCAGAATGCACGAGATCGACGACGAACTCTACTATGCCATTGATGAGAAGGATCATTCGATCAACCTTTCCGAAAAGGGGCGCGAGCTCCTCGGCGGCAGCTCGAACGACACGGATTTCTTTATCCTGCCGGATGTCGGAAGTGAGATCGCAGTGATTGAGAATGATCCAGCCCTGACTCCCGCACAGCGTCAGCAAAAGAAAGATGAGCTTAATCTTCTCTACGCGGAGAAGAGCGATCGCATTCATACGGTGACCCAGCTCCTTCGGGCATACTCTCTCTATGAGAAGGACGACGAGTACGTTGTGACCGACGACGGGAAAGTGCAGATCGTCGATGAGTTCACCGGACGATTGCTCCACGGGCGCCGCTATTCCGACGGCCTCCATCAGGCCCTTGAGGCCAAGGAGGGGGTCAAGGTCGAGCGTGACATGCAGACCCTCGCAACGATCACGCTGCAGAATTATTTCCGCCTCTACAAGAAATTGGCCGGCATGACCGGGACCGCGGAGACGGAAGCCGGCGAGTTTTTCGATATCTACAAGCTTGACGTCATCGTCGTCCCGACGAACAAACCGATGATCCGCGAGGATGTCGATGATGTCGTCTACAAGACCAAACGTGAAAAATACAACGCCGTCATCGCTGAGATCGAGGAGATGAGAAAAGTGAACCGTCCGGTCCTCGTCGGAACGACAAGCGTTGAAGTATCGGAAACCCTGAGCCGCATGTTGAAACGGCAGGGGATCCCGCACAATGTGCTGAATGCCAAGCAGCATCAACGGGAATCGGAGATCGTTGCCCACGCCGGATTGCCCGGGAGCGTGACGATCGCAACGAACATGGCGGGCCGCGGCACCGATATCAAACTTGGTCCTGGCGTGGCACAGGCCGGCGGACTGCATATCATCGGAACGGAGCGCCACGAGGCACGGCGCATCGATCGACAGCTGCGCGGACGCGCAGGCCGGCAGGGCGATCCTGGTTCATCCCGGTTCTATCTGTCCCTCGAGGATGATCTCATGAGACTCTTCGGCAGCGACCGCATCGCCGGCATCATGGATCGGCTCGGCCTGAAGGAGGGAGATGTCATCCAGCATCCGCTCATCTCAAGGTCGGTCCAGAGGGCTCAGAAGAAGGTCGAAGAGAACAACTTTGCCATCCGCAAACGGCTCCTGGAATACGACAACGTGATGAACCAGCAGCGCGAAGTCGTGTATTCCCGCCGCCGGCACGCCTTGCTCGGTGAGAAACTCCGGGAAGACATCACGGAGATGCTCGAAGATCACGTAGACATGGTCGTGGAAAAATGTCATGAAGCCGGCGACATCGAAGGTTTCCGTGAAATGCTGCGCACAAATCTCCTGGTTGATTTTACGATAACGGCGGCGCAATGGGAAAAGCTCGGCAGAGACGGCATTAGAAATGAAGCGTTCAAGGCAGCTGCGGAATTTTACAAGCGGAAGGAGGAACGCATAGGCAGCGACCAGATGGTCATGCTCGAACGGATGGTGACACTCCAGGTCATCGATGAGAAATGGAAAGACCATCTCCGCGAGATGGATGATCTGAAGGAAGGTATCCATTTACGGGCGTACGGACAGAAAGATCCGATCCTCGAATACAAGACCGAGGCGTTTAGAATGTTCGTCGAGCTGATCGACATGATCAATACGGAAACATTGAACCTGGTGTTCAAACTGTTCCCGAGCCCGGCCGCGGAAGCGCCCGTCCAGCGCCAGCCGAGGATCTCCCGCCCGCAGCAAATGATGTTGACGCATGAAGCATCGCAAGGGATGGGATTTCAGGGGAACCGGGAGCCGATCCCGGGTCCGGCAGGTACGGCACAGAAGGGTGGCGGTACACAGGAAGGCAAGGCCGCGAAGCCTCAGCCCGTTCACGTCGGGGAAAAGGTCGGGCGCAACGATCCTTGCCCGTGCGGCAGCGGGAAGAAATACAAGCAGTGCCACGGAAAATAATGGCCGGCCCGGCGCTATCTTGAACGTCGTGGATCATACGCTGACCCGGCTCAGACACGGGATGAGCCTCCTCCGGTCTCATCCAACACTGTTCTTCAGAAGGGTCTATACCGAGATCAAAGGCCCGTTCCTGTCGCGCCAGCTCGCGGTACAGAAAAGAATAGACGGGGTGCTCTTTGAATTTGATTTCACCTTCGATCCTTCGATCAAGCTCATGTTCGAAGGGATTTACGAAGTGGACATGGTGAATGCCATGAGAAAGTATCTGCGGCCGGGAGATACGTTCCTCGATGTCGGCGCGAATATCGGATATCTGTCCGCCATCGCGCTCGGCCTTGTCGGCCAATCCGGCCAGGTGCACAGCTTCGAGCCGGTCCCTCAGTTCTTCGAAAAATTGAAACAGGTCGCGTCTCTGAATCCGGAGTATACACTAAGCGCAAACCAATGCGCTCTTGGTGATGCACCGGGGGAAGCCGACATCAAGGTGAGCAACGTATCGAATATCGGTTGGAATACCATGGTGCCCGGGATGATGAGCGAGGAGACTGTCCTTCAGTCGATCAAGGTGCCGGTCGCGACGCTGAGTTCCTATCTCGCCGAACGGAGCATCGACAAGGTGGCGATGATGAAAATCGACACCGAAGGGTATGAATATCGCGTCCTCAAAGGTCTCAGCGCGCATCTTGCCGCGACATCGAACCGGCCGGTGCTGCTGGTGGAAATAGCCCCTTCCGCTTACCCTCTGCTCGGTACCGATCTGCGCGCGCTCCGCGATCTTCTCGCGGGCTTCGGCTACAACGCGGTGGAGGTGCATGACCACCGGCGTCCGGTCGACATCATATCGCTGACTGAAACGACCAACGTCTTGTTCCTCCCATCGACATGAGTCTTGCATAACCGCATCATCACCGGGAAGGATCTTCCATGAATCGACGGGCCACGAAAACTCTCATCCTGACAGGGCTCATGGGCTGCTGTGGCTTTCTCGGCGCCTATTTTCAGGCAGCTATCAATCCTATAACCAGGGAGGTGGTTTCGGGTGCCGGGAAGCTTATCGGACTCGCATTCGCCGACGCCAAACAGGATTCGATGCTGGATGGGCTCAGGGATCAACTCGCAAATTATCAGAGCATCAGAAAGGTTCCGCTTCCGAACAGCGTCCCGCCGGCAATACTCTTCAATCCGATTCCTATCGGAACAAGGCTTCCATCCTCACCTGGCAAGTTCACGGCACCGGAGTACCGCAATGTCGCGATGCCGTCCGATCGTCGTGAGCTCGCATTTTATTCGATCGGCCAGTTGGCGGCTCTCATCAGGGCACGGAAGATCACTTCCGTCGAACTCACGAAGATGTATCTCGACCGGTTGAAACGCTACGGCCCGAAACTCGAATGCGTCATCACCCTCACGGAAGAGCGGGCGATGAAGCAGGCGCGCCATGCCGATGAGGAGATTGCCGCCGGCAACTACCGGGGGCTGCTCCATGGCATTCCGTGCGGCGTGAAAGACCTGTTGTCGACGAAGGGGATTCGCACGACCTGGGGTTCGGTGCCGTACAAGGAACAGGTATTCGATGAGGACGCCGTGGTGGTCAAACGGCTCGAGGAAGCGGGCGCCGTGCTCGTCGCGAAGTTGACGATGGGCGAACTCGCATGGGGCGACGTCTGGTTCGGCGGCAAAACGAGAAATCCGTGGAACCTCAAGGAGGGATCGAGCGGTTCATCGGCCGGTTCGGCATCGGCGACGGCCGCAGGACTCGTGGCGTTTGCGATCGGCACGGAGACCTGGGGGTCGATTGTTTCCCCTTCGACTGTCTGCGGGACGACGGGCCTTCGGCCGACCTACGGACGGGTCAGCAGGACTGGGGCGATGGCACTCAGCTGGTCGATGGACAAGATCGGCCCGATTTGCCGCAGCGCGGAGGACTGCGCCATTGTCTTCAACGCGATCTATGGTCCGGATGGCGTGGATCAAACGCTCTACGATGTCCCGTTCAGCTATGGCGAAGAGATCGATATGGCGAAACTGAGAATCGGTTATCTAAAGAATGACTTCGACAGCGTAAAGGCAAACCAGGCGAACAATGATTCATCGCTTCAAGCGCTTCGTATGCTCGGTTCCAGGCTCATTCCTGTGACGCTGCCTCACTATCCAACGAATGACCTCTCGATCATTCTCTCCGCCGAGGCAGGAGCCGCGTTCGATGAATTGACGAGGAACGGGAAAGACGATCTTCTGGTACGGCAAATCAAGGATGCGTGGCCGAATGTGTTTCGGGTGTCACGCTTCATCCCCGCCGTCGAATATCTCCAGGCGAATCGTGTCCGGTATCTCATCATCCAGGAGATGGCACAGCTTTTCCACGACATCGATCTCTATGTCGCTCCGTCGCTGGAAGGCGATGATCTCCTGCTCACAAATCTCACGGGCCATCCGTGCGTCGTCTTGCCGAACGGTTTCTCGAAGGAAGGCACGCCGACAAGCATCACGTTTGTCGGTAATTTGTTTGATGAAGGGAAGCTCCTCGGCGTGGCGAAGAGATTTCAGGACGCCACCGGCTACCAGCTCAAGCATCCACCTATTGACAGGCAATAACTGTCGGACATGAACGAGGGTGTCAAAGAATTGAAGGGCGAGGAATTTCGGACCGGGTATGTGGCGATCATCGGCGAACCGAACGTCGGTAAATCAACGCTTATGAATTGCTTCCTTGAGGAAAAGATCTCGATCGTGACGAACAAGCCGCAGACGACGCGACACCGGATCCTCGGCATCCTCTCGACGGATCTCTGTCAGATCATTTTTCTCGACACGCCGGGTGTGCTGCAGCCGAAATATGGCCTCCACCGGGCCATGATGGGCGCCGTTCGACACGCTGTGGCCGACGCAGACCTCCTGCTGCTGATCATTGACGGGTGCGAGCCGAAGATGGACGCCGACATCGCGCAAGCCCCCATCTTCAGGATCATCACAGCGGCGAAGAAACCGATCTATCTTCTCATCAACAAGATCGACCGCCTGAGCAAACAGCAGATCGCCTCAATCATCGCGTTCTATTCGGAAAGATGTCGGTTTCAGGAAGTGTTTCCCATTTCGGCACTGCAGAAGATCGGTACCGACGTTCTCCTCCGGAGCATTGCATCGGCACTGCCGAAGCATCCCCCGTTCTACCCTCTCGATATTGTCAGCGAACAGCCGGAGCGGTTTTTTGTCAGCGAGATCATTCGTGAGAAAATCTTTGAAAAGTATCGTGACGAGATACCGTATTCGACGACAGTCGAAATTCTCGACTTCAAGGAACGAAAAGGGAGAAAAGACCTCATCGACGCCGAAATCTTCGTCGAACGTGATTCACAGAAAGGAATCCTCATCGGCCGCAACGGACTTGCGTTAAAGGAGATCGGCGCAGAGGCGAGGCACGATATTGAGGCGTTTCTCGGCCGGCGCGTCTTTCTGCAACTCCATGTCAAGGTTCGGGCGAACTGGCGGGACAACGAGGCATGGCTGAAGCGGTTTGGTTATGAGCGTTGAATCCTTTGTTCGTTGTCGCGGAAAATCCTATCTTCGGACATGCCTGATATAAAGCCGTTCCGCGGGATACGCTACAGTTCTTCCGGTGTGTCGCTCCAGAAGGTCGTTGCCCCGCCGTACGACGTCATTTCGCAGCATCAGCAGGCCGCCCTCTACGACGCCGACCCTCACAATGTCGTTCGCCTCATTCTCGGACGCGAGGACGACCCGTACCTCTCCGCAGCGGCGTGTTTTCAGGAATGGTTGAGAAAGCAGATCCTTCTTGTCGATGAGGCGCCGGCGCTCTATCTCGTCTCTCAGACGTTCAAGGGGCATGATGGAACGAAAATTACCCGCAGAGGCTTCATCGCTGCTTGCCGGCTCCAAGAGTTCGGGCAAGGTTCGATCTTTCCGCATGAGAAAACGCACTCCGGGCCGAAGGCAGATCGTTTCCGGCTGTTTCAGGCGACGCACGCGATGTTCAGCCAGATCTTCGGGCTCTATAGTGATCCGGATGGAGCGCTCAACGGCCAGTTGTCCGAAGCCATGATCGACGCCCCGGCGGCCGATCTCCTGTTCGAAGGCGTTCAACATACCATGTGGCCGATGAGCGACGTGCGCCGGATCCTGACGATGACGGAATTCCTCAGGGACAAACGGATCCTCATCGCGGACGGGCACCATCGATACGAGACGGCGCTCCTCTACCGGGATTCATGCCGATTCAAGAATCCCCTTCACTCCGGCAAGGAGCCGTATAATTTTGTTCCGATGTTTTTTACCAATATGCATGATCCCGGGCTTGTGATCTTCCCTACCCACAGGGTTGTTCACAGCCTCCCCGATTTCGACCCTGTGAAGCTGAAAGGTGAGCTCAAGAAATATTTCACAATGACGCAATGCCAGAACACGGCTCAGATGATGACCCTCCTCCGGAACCATCAACAGCATGCGTTCGGCGTTGTCCTTCCTGATCCCGGGGAAGTGTATGTGATAAGCGCAGAGGACAAGGACCTGTTGCCGCGCCACGCCTCCGACCCGGAGGCGGTCTCACTTCTCGACGTAACGATCCTCCATTCACTCGTTCTTAAAACAATCCTGAAAATTTCCGACGAACAGCAGGAGAAGAAACTCCATCTCCGCTACGAGCAGGATGCAGCAGAAGCCATCGCGCAGCTCCATGAAGGGAGAGCTCAGGCGGCATTTCTCATGAATCCGACGAAGATCGAGCAGGTGCGGGCGGTGGCGACCGCCGGTATGGTCATGCCGCAGAAATCGACGTTCTTCTATCCGAAACTCCTCTCCGGACTCGTCACGTATTCGTTTGCCGAGATGCCCGGCCGATGAATTCCGAAAAAATGAAAATCAGCGTCGGATTTGCATTGATATCGATGATCTGGGGATCAACATGGCTTGTCATCAAGATCGGACTCGAGAGTGTGCCGCCGCTGTTTGCGGTCGCCATCCGGTTCACCCTGGCGACCGTTATCCTCTGCATCATTCTCAAGTTGAAAGGGGAGCGCATGCCGATGCATCGCAATGCGGTCATCCTCTACTTCACGCTGGCGTTCATGTCGTACGGTTTTCCTTTTGCGCTCGTCTACTGGGGTGAGCAGTTCATTCCCTCTGGTCTGGCCTCGATCCTCTTTGCGGTCTATCCGTTCGTCGTCGCGATCGGCTCGCATATCGCTCTGCCCGATGAGAAGCTGAACCTCCTGAAAGTGGTCGGCATCCTCTTCGGATTCGCCGGGGTGATAATCATCTTCTGGGCCGACATTCGGTGGGGAGAGGCGAGCACCCTTGCCATGCTCGGCATCCTTGCCAGCACGATCATGCAGGGCGCCTCGCTCATCGCTGTTAAAAGAATGAGCAAGGACATCACTCCGACCGCCCTGAGCCTCGGTGGAATGGTGATCGGCATTGTCGTGCTGTACTGCCTGGCGCTCGTGTTCGAGGATTACCATGCGATCCGGTTCGACCTGCGAGGCGCCGGATCGATTCTGTACCTCGGGACGTTTGGGACCGTGGTGACTTTTCTGACCTATTACTGGCTGCTCAAGCGGATTGAGGCAGTGTACCTCTCGCTCGTGACGCTCGTAACGCCGGTTCTCGCCGTGTTCCTCGGCGCCATCGTTCTTGGCGAAAAGCTCCAGCCTAACGTCTTCTCCGGCGCATCCGTCATCTTCATCGGCATCCTCATCACCAACGGAAGGGATGTCGCTGCGGCCGTCCAACGGCACAAAGCACGCGTTATGAATTACATGTCATAGCAGAGAGGGTTATTTCAATGATTAAGAAACTGTCTCATGTCGGTGTGGCGGTCAGAGATCTTGACTCTTCGGTCAAGCTCTTCTCCAAACTTTTCCAGGTGAGCGACATCCCGCGGGAAACTGTTGGAGATCAGCGGGTGAGCATCGGCTTCTTTCATCTTGGAGGCGCCTCGGTGGAGCTCACCGGGGCGACCACGCCCGATTCTCCGATCGCAAGATATATCGAACAGCGCGGAGAAGGGGTTCACCATCTTTCATTCGAAGTCGATGACATCAGGGCGGAGATCGCGAGGCTCAAATCAGAGGGCTTCCGGATGATCGACGAGGAACCGCGTCTGGGAGCCGGTGGTTATTGGATAGCGTTCATTCATCCGAAATCGACCAATGGCGTGTTGATTGAAATAAGCCAGAAAGTGAACAACGGCCAGTAATGCGTCTTCAGTATGTTACGTTGGTGCTCGCCTCCTGTCTGCTGTATAACCCTCCGGCATGTTCCCAGGATAGTTCGGGAAATCATTCTGCGTTCACCGGGGTCTTGTCCGATGACTTCACTGCATTCTGGAGCGATGCCGGGTCGATCTTCACCGCACCGCTGAGATTCGACGGGCATGACTGGGTCATGACGAATCTCACGCTTGCCGGAACAACGCTCCTGTTTACAACGGATGCATCGGTCCGTTCCTTTGCACAGCGCAATCACTCCGATCTCGCTGATCATCTTGCTGATGTCGGAGAACAGTACGGTCGAAACATCAATGTGTTGCTCATCTCGGGTGGGTTATATCTCGGCGGACTCTTCCTGCAGGAGGGCGATGTGCGGACGACCGGCAGGATGGTCTTTGAATCGGCCCTCTTTGCCGGGACCGTGACGACCGTCTTGAAATCACTCTCCGGCCGGAGCCGCCCTGCCCTCGGGGAAGGGGAACTCAGGTTCCGCGGCATGCAATTCTCTGACGAGAGACTGTCGCTGCCGTCGGGCCATGCCACCCTCGCGTTCGCTGTTTCGTCTGTTCTCTCGAATCGGATTCACAACACATTCGCCTCGGTAGGGCTCTATGCTCTTGCGACGGTCACGGCATGGTCGCGGGTGTATCATGACGACCATTGGTTGTCGGATACCTTCCTGGGCGCCGTCATCGGCACCACTGTTGGTTGCACCATCTCCGCCGGGAAGCGATCCGGTGGAGGAACGACCTCATTTCGCGTCACGCCGCTTCCATCGGGGGTGCGGGTCGAGTTTGTGCTGTGAGGCTGCCAGGGCGCCGTGGATGCCGATTGACAACCTTCTCCATTTCTTCTATCTTTACGATATGAATACGCAAGACGGACCGCCCGCTCAGGAGACGCGAATCAGCGTCACGCAGGAAGAGATCTCGCTCGGCGACAAGCTTGAGACCCTGCCTGCGGTGCCCGGGGTATACCAGTTCAAGAACGCAGATGGACGGGTTCTCTATGTCGGCAAGGCGGTCAATCTTCGCAGTCGGGTCAGGCAGTACTTTCAGCGCTCGAGGAGCGCCGGCCCGCGGATCGATGCGATGGTCGCGAGGGCAACCGATCTTGAGATCATTGTGACCAGCTCGGAGGTTGAGGCGCTGATTCTCGAAGCGACGCTCATCAAAAAATTGAAACCGCGGTACAATGTTGACCTCAAGGACGACAAGACCTTTCCGTTCATCGTCATCACGAACGAGCCGTTCCCCAGGGTGTTCGTGACGAGGCGGGTGATACGGGACGGCTCAAGGTATTTCGGCCCTTTCACCGATGTGAAGCCGATGAGAGCTTCGCTGAAGATGATCCGGGAGATCTTCAAGGTTCGGAGCTGTAATTTTCGTATCGATGATGAGTCGATCCGGAACCGAAAGATCAGGGTCTGCCTCGATTACCATATCAAGAAATGCGAAGGGCCGTGCGAGGGGATTGTCTCGGCCGAGCACTATAACGGCATGATCAACGAGGTGGCTCTTGTGCTAAAGGGGAAGACCGCGAGCCTTGTCGATGCTCTTCAGGCGCAGATGGAGCGTGCGGCCGGGGATCTGCGGTTTGAAGAAGCCGCCTCACTCCGGGACAAGGTGAGGCAGCTGAGCGTCTATAATGAGCGTCAAAAGGTTGTCGACGCGGAAGCAATCGATCGGGACATCTTCGGGATCGCTCGTGAACAGGACGACGCCTGCGGCGTTCTCTTCAAAGTCCGCGACGGCAAGTTCGTCGGCCGCCAGCATGTCTACATGTCGGGCGTTGAACAGCGAGAGTATCGCGAGGTCCTTCAGCATTTCATCGAGCGCTATTATCTTGAGGCAGAAGATATCCCGGGCGAGGTTTTCATACCGGAGGAGATTGACGATGGCCCGACCATCGAGGAGTGGCTGACCGGAAGGGCGGATCGGAACGTGAAGCTCATCGCACCGAAGATCGGCGAGAAGGCCAAACTCGTTGCCATGTGCCAGAGCAACGCGAAATATCTGCTCGATGAGCTTTCCCTCCAGCGTTTGAAACGAAAGGATTTCGTCCCGCACGCCGTGAAAGCGCTTGAGCGGGATCTTCGTCTCGGTGCTGCTCCAAGAAGGATCGAGTGTTTCGACATTTCGAACATCCAGGGAACTGACAGCGTCGGCTCGATGGTGGTGTTCGTCGACGGAAAGCCGAAGAAATCCGAATACCGGAAATACAAGATCCAGTCGGTCGAGGGGCCCGATGATTTTGCCAGCATGCGGGAGGTCATCGACAGACGGTATTCAAAGCTCGTCGAGGAGCAGGGCCGCCTGCCCGATCTGATTGTGGTCGATGGGGGGAAAGGACAGTTGTCCAGTGCTCTCGAGGTTCTGCAGCGGCTCGGCCTGCGCGGCCAATCCGAAGGGATCCCGATCATCGGACTTGCAAAGAGGCTCGAGGAGATCTTCGTTCCCGGCAGCCCCGATCCACAGTCGGTTCCCCGCACTTCCTCAGGCCTGAAGCTTCTGCAGCAGATCCGTGACGAGGCCCATCGCTTTGCGGTCACCTATCACCGGACGTTGAGAAAGAAGCGGACGCTGCAGACGGAGCTCGATCTCATCAAAGGCGTCGGCAAGAAACGGGCACGGGAACTCCTGGAGGCTTTTGGGTCGGTTCAGGGAGTGAAGTTCGCGACCGAGGAACAGCTGGCTGAGCTCGTCGGCGAGAAAGTGGCGGGAAGGATCAAAGACTATTTTCACGAGGAGGAGGAGCCCGAGACCGGATGATCGACCGGGTGCGGCTCGTTTCCCAATGTGGAAATGATTTGCCACCAGGGCGCTAAGGCACAAAGACAAACAATGGAACTCAAGGAAAAAATCGAAGATGGAATTGCGGTCGTTTCTCTCACCGGATCCCTCCACAGCGAGACCGACGCACTGCAGCTTCGCGAGACGATGAACGCTCTGGTCCAGAAACGGCATGTCAACGTCATCCTCGACATCAGCCGTCTGACATACATCAACAGTTGGGGGCTCGGCCTGCTTGTAGCCCTTCTGGCGATGCTTCGAAGGTCGGGGGGCGATCTCCGGCTGGCCGCGCTCGGGCCGAAGATCCATAATCTTTTCATTGTTACCCAATTGACGAAGGTCTTCCAGACGTACGCAACGATCGAATTGGCTCTTTGCAGCTACCGCTCAGCTCGCCAGTAACGATTGTTTTTCTTCAATCAAACCCCTTCCCTCGAAGGTAGAAAATACCCCTCGTTGCCGTAATTATTTCCTTCGATGCTCTTTCTCAGCTAAATTATTAGAGAATTTTAATGATTTTGCAATCCGACCTGTTCGGGGTTTATTGGCACAACTCTTGATCCTCTGTACTAAGGTTTGAAGTTAACGCAATAATCATAAACTATAGAGGAGTTACACAATGGGTCAGCAACAGTTACTTTTAATCATTCTCGGCGTGATCATCGTCGGCATAGCGATTGCCGTCGGTATCTCCATGTTCAGCTCATCGAGCGTGCAGGCGAACAAGGACGCCATAATCAACGACATGAACAACCTTGCAGCCAATGCCTATCAGTTCAGAATTCGCCCGACAACGATGGGCGGAGGCGGCGGTTCATACACAGGCGGCAACGGATATGCTATTCCGACAAAGCTTGCGTCCAATGATAACGGATCCTTCACGGCGACCAACGCTGCTCAGGCGGTCACGTTCGTTGGGACGTCGAATCAGGGATACGGCACGGTTACGGCTGTCTGTGACAGCACAGGAAGACTCGGGAATTTTACTTACGTCGGCCAGTTCCAGTAATAGAGCGCCCATTGGTAAACTCCTGAACTCCGTTTCTTGAACGTACGGAGGCGAACTAAGCCCCGATTGCTTGCAATCGGGGCTTCTTTATTGTTGTTCGTCATTTGAGGGTGGGCTGATCAACCGGCAACAGCGGCCATTTGCAATCCAGGAAAAACTTGACTATCTCCCTTCAGTATGCTATATTCATTCCGCTGAAGCGTCACTCCCGGCCGCGCAGGATTGCTTTGTCACGCCGGCATAGTCTTGAGAAAAACTGATAACAAATGTAACGTTATGTATCAAATCATAAAAGGATGATCTCCATGAAAAGCATGCTCGGAATCGTTATTAGCATCTTGATGTTGTCGCTTGTCCAGTTTGGCTGCAAGGGGGGCGACGGGCCCACAGGACCGCAAGGTCCAGCCGGTCCCGTGCTCACCGGCAATGTGATCGGCCGGATTGTTTTGACCAACGAGGACGGAACAAGTCCATCGAACAAAAGCGGAGTTAGCGTGACCGTCGAGGGGAGCAGCATTTCAGCAACAACCGATTCGACGGGAAAGTACACGCTCGTCGGCCTCACCACCGGTGTCTACAATATCAGCTATGCGAAGTCAGGGTACGGATCGACAAAACAGCCGTTGTTTCAGTTTGTCGGAGGCGGTGCTGCCAATGCCGGCAGTATTTATCTTGATCAGATCCCCGGTTTTGGTATTTCGACGGCCACCGCGGTTCAAGCCGCTCCAAACGTCACCCTCTCCGGCACGATCTCAAATTCGGCGCCATATTACCGCTACATACTGATTCTGATCGGCAAGGTGAATCCCACGAATACTGATCCTTCGTCCTACCAATTTGTCTATTCGGCATACGTTTCTTCCTCGACGACGACCTTCTCGACGACGCTGTATCAAAGCTATCTCACGAGCGCGGGCTTCGTTTCGGGTGATACACTCCATATCACCGTCTACTCTTATGGCAGTAACTTCAACTCGTATTACTACGATCCGTCGACCCAGCAGTATGTCTTCAACGCGGTCGGCGCGGTTTCGAAAACCGTGACAGTTGTGATGCCTTAAGAAAATCTTGGTATTATCTTCTAATTCTTGAAGGCTGGGCCGCCGCGATGTGGCCATCGCGAGAGCGATGTATACCAAAAAAAACAATTTATTCATCAAAGGATCCTGACAATGAAACAATTATTCTTGCTGGCGCTGGCCCTTATGGTCCCGGCACTTCTGGAATTTGGATGTAAAGGGAAGGACGGAGCTGCCGGCCCTACCGGTCCAGCCGGACCTTCATTCACCGGCACCATGGCCGGAAATGTGGTCCTCTATAACGAAGATCACTCACTCGTCGCAGACAAGCGCGGTGTCACCGTAAGCGTTGAGGGAACATCGATATCTGGTCAAACGGATTCTACGGGGAAATTTGTGCTGAATGGCGTGCCGACAGGAATATACAACATCGTCGGGTCGAAGGGCGGATACGGAACGTCAAAAATCGTCGCCGTTCAATTCATCGGAAGCGGCACGAGCTCCGTCGGACGGCTCTACCTGGACCAAATGCCGGGGTATAATGTTGCCACCCTGACGGCTGTCCCTGCCGGCGCCGATATCACGGTGTCCGGGACGATCAACAATACCGCATTGTATTACCGGTATGTCCTGCTGTGTCTGGGCAAAACGAATACGACCTCGTCGGATCCCGCAAGTTATTCCTACTTCACCGTCTTGTACGTCTCGCCATCGGTGTCGACGTTCTCGACAACGATCTCCGGTCAATATGAGCTCAACCCCGCAGGCTTCTCTTCCGGGACCACCATATACATTGCAGCGTATTCGACCGGCGGCAACTATGCTTCAGAGTATCTCGACCTGAATAGTGGCAATTACTCGTGGACAGCTATTGGCACCATAAGAACGGCCAATGTGGTAATGCCGTAATCGATCCGTAACACCTCACTGTTGAGGGAAGTCCCGGGCTTATCCCCCGGGACTTCGCGTTTCACGCCGACTCTTACGGCTACATGATCATGCCTTCACTCCTTCGGCTCCGGGAAACAATCCTGGCTGCAGTTACCAACTTTTTCCTGGTTCGTTTGTATTTCCCTATGAGGTAGAATAGTAGAATCGTGGATTAGAGAATGCCCCGGCCTGTAAAGGTCGGGGCTTTTTTATGACCTCTACTGCATAGCTGGCTCCCCGATATGCCCGCCCTTGCCAGTGTGGCTCTTGACCCGATCTCCGATGTTCGGCTTGACGGTAGTGCCTCCGTGCAACAAAAATGATCAACCGGCGTATCTCTTAACAGGCTTTGGGTCCGAATCACCTGCCAGTGTGCCGGACTTGGCATCAAAACAGATTAACAATGGGGGACAAATGCATTTAGAAGAACAGATCAGAGGCGAAGTCGCGGTTGTACTGCTGAAAGGCGAACTCCTTGATGACGACGATGAGACCGTGCTCCAGGAGGAAATCACGAGTCTTCGGTTGGACGATATCAGAAAGATCGTTTTCGATCTCGGGCACGTGACGCGTGTGAACAGCAAAGGGCTGAGCGCCCTCATTGCCGCCGTGAAAACGATGCGGCATAGTGGAGGCGATGTGCGTTTCGCTCAAATCGACAAGCAGATCCGCGATGTGTTCGTGAGGACCCGGCTCGTCAAGGTTTTCGATACGTACGAAACCGTTGAAAGGGCGATGGCCAGCTACATCAATTAACCGGCCTCCGGTCGGGAGGTGCCTGCTCCGGATTACACTGCGTCACGACCCCGGGCCGCCATGGCCGGGGCTTTTCTTTTCTCCACGCTCAACCGACGTCAATCAGCGAGCAGGTTCTTGATGGTGAGCTTGAGTTCATCAATGTTAAACGGCTTGGGGATGAACTCCTCGGCGCCATATTTCTTCGATTCGATGGCATGGTTGACGTTCGGATATCCCGTCAGCATGATGACTTTTGTGGATGGGGATTCCTTCTTGAGAGACTTCAAAACAGCGATACCGTCGATTCCCGGCATGACAATGTCGATGATCGCCAGGTCGAAGGCAGTCTGCCTCAAAAGGTCCTGCGCTTTTTTCCCGTCGTAGACCGTAACTACGGAATATCCTTCGGTCGTCAGTTCTTCCTGCAGCCGGGAGCAGATATCTTTCTCGTCATCGGCAATCAGGATTCTCCGCGTTGGGGTAGGCATCGTTCATTCCTCCTTGGTGAGCACACTGTGAATTGATTTCCATGTCGAGTGAAGTTCACTGCGCCCAATGTACAACTGCGCTCATTCAAAATCAAGCGCAAGGGCAGGTTCGTTTATGTGAAGAGAATTCGGGCCCGATCGCCGTGACCATGTGATCGTGGCTCGTCCGGTGCGATGGTTCCGGACCGCCTCGTCGACGCTTGATGCCTCAAGCCGGCGGCGAGTGCCTCCATCTTTCCTGTTGCCGTTGCTGAAGTTAGCAGGTTTGCCCCGGCCTCCGGGGCGAGGGGTGAAACTATTTGGTATCTTTTTGCGGCGGAGGGAAACCAAACGTCGGCTCCCCAGGGAGAATTTGCCGATGAATCAGCTTCGGGCTATCCAGCGCATGGCGGCGGGGCATGTCCGCGGTGGACATTCGTTTCATTAAGGTGGCGGCGACCAATCCCGTTTCAGCGTAAAGCCAGGCCAGCAGCGGCCGGGGGACGTCCTATCTCCTCAGAGAAGAGACAGGCGGTCAGATCTTGAGCAGAGATTCGATGGTGCCGAAGAGATCCTCAAGATCATAGGGCTTGGCAATAACCTCATCAGCGCCCAGCTTCCTGCACATCGTGACGTTCGCGAGGTCTGCATATGCGGTGAGGACCACGACTTTCATCTTTGGGAAATTTTTCTTGCTGAACGTCAAAACTTCAAAGCCGCTCAGCGTCGGCAGCTTAAGATCGAGAATAACGACGGCGAATTCGTTTTCCTTCAGGAGCGCAACCGCACCCTCTCCGTCATGCGTTTCCGAGACATCATAACCTTCCCCGGACAAATGCCCGCATATCGACTTTGCGAGCTGCTTATTATCCTCGACAACAAGTACGCGTTTTTGGGAAGCCATTCGTTGCCTTTCTCTCCAATTGGGTAAACCCGTAGAACTTAAGGAAATCGCAGCCAAGAAGCAAGAACAGCAGATTCAGCCGAAGGCTGATGAGCCCTCCGGCTCAAATGGATGAAGGGAGCTTAGAGCGTAGAGCGTAGAGCGTGGAGCAGAGAGGGTAGAGCAGAGAGGAACAACCAAGGAGTCAGAAAGGGCAGCAATACTTTCCATTCTGTCGGTAAATCGTACTCGGTCTGCTTTCAAAAAATGCCATTTTCAGACCCACAACATAAGAGAGCGGCGGTGGTATGATTATTGCAAGTTTTACTCTCGTGGATACCAACCTCCTGTGAGGATGGTGGATTAGAGGAGCCCCGGCCGGAAACGGTTGGGGTTTTTTATTTTTCAAGATAGAGGCAGAACAACTTTTCTTGACCGAGGACTGCACGTCGCAGCTGATTCTGAGCACCGGTGGTTTGGATTTCTACAGGATTTTGGGTAGATTTGATCCGCATTGGGCGCTTAGCTCAGCTGGTTCAGAGCGTACGCCTCACACGCGTAAGGTCACTGGTTCGATCCCAGTAGCGCCCACCGTTCGGTCATAGAGAGGCGCTGGCACAGGTTCTGCGCCGGAGGCGCATCCGCCTGCGGCGGAGATCCCAGTAGCGCCCACCGTTCGGTCATAGAGAGGCGCTGGCACAGGTTCTGCGCCGGAGGCGCATCCGCCTGCGGCGGAGATCCCAGTAGCGCCCACCGTTCGGTCATAGAGAGGCGCTGGCACAGGTTCTGCGCCGGAGGCGCATCCGCCTGCGGCGGAGATCCCAGTAGCGCCCACCATACGATAGGAATTTGGATTTCAGACTTTAGATTTTAGATTTATCCCTTTGGAACACGCGTAAGGTCGCAGGTTCTCCGCCAAAAAGCTGGCGGATCCGCCAATCTTCATGGCGGGGATCCCCGTAGCGCCCACAAGGGGAGAGGATTTCAGATTTTATGCGCCGGAGGCGCATCCGCCTTCGGCGGAGATTTTGGATTTTGGAGGGTTGAGGTTCAGAGCAGAGTGTTGAGTTGCATGGCCCGAGTTTCATGTTTCAAGTTTCTCCGCCGCAGGCGCCTGCCCGCCGTTTGTTTTGGCGGGGATGCGCTCGACGAGTCGATCTACGATCCCGTAGGGAGTCGTCGACCTCTGGCGCAAGGTTTCAGGTCTTAGGTTCCCCATCTGCAATCTGCCATCTGCTCTCTCCTCACTGCTCCACGCTCACCACTACCTGAGCACAATCATCTTCTTCACCTCGGTAAAGCCGCCCGCCTGCAGTCGATAGTAATAAACCCCGCTCGGCAGAGCCCGCGCGTCGAACGTTATCGACTTGCTTCCTGCTTCCTCATACTCGTCGATCAACGTTTCAACGAGAGCGCCAAGGATGTTATGAATCTTGAGTGTTACGTGTACTCCCTCGGGCAATGTGTAACGTATTTCCGTTGTCGGGTTGAACGGATTGGGATAGTTCTGATAGAGTCGGAACGTTTCAGGTAGTTGCGCATCTGGAGGTACGCCGGTGACGCCCGACGTGCCGAAGGATCGATCCGGTCCATACATTGTACCGTTCACGTTGTTCGCGACGATTCGATAATGGTAGTTAACGGCGGAAGTCAGACCGTGTATAGTTTCTGCGGCGGAGACGACCGAGGACCCGTCACCAACCGATTTCATGGTTGTTGAGTTTCCATAGCCTGCCGATGCTCCCCATTCAAACCATATGTCCGTGGCGAAGCCATTTGGATTTATTACTCCCCTCAGCTGCGCATCCGAGGCGCCAAGAATTTCGGGCCGATTTGTAAGCACTGAAGGAGGCAAAGGTTGTGGGGCCTCATGCCCGGTCTTGATCAATAAAGAATACAACCCCAATGATTCCGGCAAAGAGAATGAGGATTGACTCTTCATGTCGAGATTGACACCCAAACCGCCGTAGGGATCAACCAACCTGATCGGCCCGTTGAACCAAATATTAACGTCAGGCCAGGAAAAAGTCATGGGGAATTCAGTCTGACCAGATACGTCGTTGTAGCCCGGTTGGAATCTGATCTTGAACGTATCGACCTGCGTGGTGTCGGTCAGATGTCGGAAATCCGCATTAACGCCTGTGTTTGAACAAGGCTCGATTAGCCGTATATCAAAGTTCGAGGCCGGCGGTGGCGGCGGAAGTTCGGATTCCCCGAGCGCATTGTCGATGCAGTTGGTGGCGTCCGGATGGACACCAATCCAGAGCGTTCCATGTCCTGTTCCATTGTCGGAGATGTCCAAGGAGAGTAGGTGTTGTCCTACAACGCCGTCAATGAGCGTCGCAAACACCTTGTCGTCACCGTATGTCGTACCCATGTTGTTCTGCGCAACGATCCGGAAATGATAGGTCGTCCGGGGCGCGAGGCCCAAAAGCCATTCGTTGATCGACCCTGGCGTTCCAACCGAATGATGAGTCGTTGCATGGTCGTAGGCCAAGGTCGTCCCCCATTCAAACCAGGCCATCGTGGTCAATCCGTTCGGGTTGGCTGTTCCGCCCAATTTTGAACTTGTTTGAGTAACGTTGGCAGCCTCTGCCGTAAGGTTGGACGGGGCCGAGACAAACTGGCCGCCGTTGCCAGTGATGACCCAAAACGAAGTTAGCGGCATGGAATCCGGCATAACGAACGATGTCTGTGCTTTCATGTCAACCCGTATCTTCGAGCCATTCCAGGTGTACTCAAGCCAGACAGGGTTGGTATAGAGGCCATTCAAGTCAGTCCAGCTCAATGTCACCGGATAGCCGCCGTCGCCGGGCTGGATCTTAACAAAGTAAGAATCGACTTGTGTGCTCGTCACAAGCGGATGGAGATCGGCGTTCAACCACATATTCGGACAATGACGATTTCCTATTCTTGCATCGAACCCGGGCGGAGTAGGCCAGAGCTCGAATTCTCCAAGCGAGGGATCAACACAGTACGTCGCGCCGGGATAGACGCCAAAATAGATTGTCCCAGATCCTGTGCCATGATCCTGGATCTCCAAAGGGACAACGATGGAACCGCCTGTGCCGGAAGCCGCCACCGTTGCAAATGTTCCATCATTCCCTAACGATGTTCCCAGGCTGTTTTGTGCAACAACCCGGAAATGGTAGACAGTTGCAGGAGAGAGCGCCGTGAGGACCTGCACGACCCGACCCTCGGTGTAACCGCCGCCGATGGACTGAGTTGCCGTGGTGTTACCATAAGAAGAAGTTGTTCCCCATTCAAACCAAATTGATGTCATGCTTCCATTCGGAATTGCGCCGCCGCTAATGATCGCTGATGATTGATTGTAACTATCGATGGCGGCGTGGAGGTCGCTCGGTGCTGTCGCTAAAGCAGCCGGATCGCCTGTGAGGATCAAGACTTTGTACAGGCTCACCGAATCAGTGACGACAAATGAATTCTGAGCCTTCATGTCGACGTTCACCTTGGTTCCCGCATAATCATTTCGCAGCCTTACGGTGTTCGCGTAGCTTGAATGGAGATCTGGCCATGAGAGGGTGTACGGAAAATTTGGCGTCCCGCCAACGAAGGCGACCTGATAAGAGTCAACCTGTGTGGTGCTGATAAAGGTTCTCAAATCAAGCTTGACGCCGAGGCCAAGGCATCGGTTGGAGCCCGCCCGGGTGTCGACGAACCGTACATAAATGTCGTCGGTCGGCGGCGCCGGAAATACCTCCGACTCGCCTAATGCGTCATCGATGCAGTAGGTGGCATTTGAATTGACTCCGAACCAAAGCGTATCAAAATCGCCGGAAGCGTCCGAGATGCGCAGGGGGATCTTGAAGTCGTCGGCGTGAACTATTGCTGCGAAAGCAAGCAGGCAGCAGGAGAAGAACAATGAAGAGGATTTCATTGTCTGACCCTCCAGTTGGTTTTTGGGATCGAGAGTTGTCCCCGAAAAGAGGAATAACCAACAAAAGTTAACTACCGTTCGTGCGAAAGTCAAATTATCGGTCACCGTAATAGTCCGAAAACTCAAGAGGTTAGCCGTTGAAAAATCCATCAAAAAAAATCTGCTTGCATCTTCGATGAACTTTGATTATATTAATGTCGCAATAACGAAAAGCAATACCTTTAATCCCGATCCTGAGAGGTCGGAAAGGAAAAAAGTTGAACCACATAAGCAAACAGAGATATCATGTTGACCTCCTTCCCGCAAGGGAACCGGAGGTTTTTTCGTTTTTGGGGCTCCCATGAAGATCAAATCGACCATCATCGACGCGCAGGCATTCGAGCGGACGCTCATGCGTCTCGCCCATGAGATCCTTGAACGGAACAAAGGCTCCGACACCATTGCGCTCGTCGGGATACGAACGCGGGGTGAATTCCTTGCCCGCCGGCTAGCCAGGAAGATTCAGGAAATCGAGCATAAGGAACTGCAAATAGGATTTCTCGACATCACGCTTTATCGTGATGATCTCAGAGGCAAACTCAATCAGCCGCTGCTGAAAGGGACTGACATTCCGTTCGATGTCACCGATAAGAACATCATCCTCATCGATGACGTCCTTTACACCGGCAGGACCGTCCGTGCCGCGCTGGACGAGATCATCGATCTCGGCCGTCCCGCCACGATCCAGCTCGCCGTGATGGCCGACCGCGGTCATCGCGAGCTTCCGATCAAAGCCGATTTCGTGGGGAAGAACATCCCGACGTCTCAGGAGGAACAGGTGAGGGTTCTCATGGCTGAGTCGGACGGCGAGGATGCCATCGTTCTCATCGAACCGGAGAAAGGGCCGAACTAATGGCGCTCACGAGCAGACATTTGCTTGGCCTGGAGGGAATGGCGAAGGAGGATATCAATTTGATCCTCGATACGACCATCTCGTTCCGGGAAGTCCTGGAGCGGCCGATCAAGAAAGTCCCGACACTCCAGGGGAAGACAATCGTCAACCTGTTTTTTGAAAGCTCCACCCGAACGCGGACTTCCTTCGAGCTCGCGGAGCGGCGGTTGTCGGCCGATGTCGTGAATTTTTCGTCCGACGCGAGCAGCGTGCGCAAAGGAGAGACGCTCAAGGATACCGCCCGCAACATCGAGATGATGAAAATCGATATGGTCGTCATGCGCCATTCCGCAGCGGGCTCAATGGACTTCCTCTCCAGGGTGATCGATGCGAACGTCATCAATGCGGGAGATGGTGCGCATGAGCATCCGACACAGGCACTGCTCGACATGTATACGATCCGCGAGAAGTTCGGCAAAATCGAAGGACTCAACATCTGCATCGTCGGCGACATCGCTCACAGCAGGGTAGCGCTCTCGAATATTTACGGACTGAAAACGATGGGCGCGACGGTCTCCGTCTGCGGTCCAAAGACGCTGATTCCCAGGCACATCATGGACCTTGGTGTGCAAGTGTTTTATGACGTCGATGAGGCGCTCGCGTCGGCAGACGTCGTCAACGTTCTGCGCATTCAGCTGGAGCGGCAGGATAGGGCGTTCTTTCCGACGCTCAGGGAATATCGCCAATACTTCGGCATCTCCCGCGAACGGCTGGATCGCACGAAACGAAGCATTGTCATCATGCATCCCGGCCCGATCAACAGGGATGTGGAACTTTCTGCCGACGTTGCCGACAGTGAACACTCGCTCATCCTGCAGCAGGTCCTCAACGGCGTTGCGGTGAGAATGGCGGTCCTCTTCCTCATAGGAACACGGAAGTAATGTCAAACCGAAACTTGCATGGTTGTCTGATATGGATATTCTGTTAAGAAATTGTCGCGTTGTCTCTCCGGCGCAGAAACTTGATGAGGTCGCCGACCTTCTCATCGTCGCTGGAACCTTCGAAAAAATCGGAACGGACCTTACGGCTCCAGAAGGGTGCGTGATCAGGGACATGCTCGGGGCGGTCGCGGCGCCCGGGTTCATCGACATGCATGTCCATCTTCGAGAGCCCGGCTTCGAGCACAAGGAGACGATCGAGAGTGGCTGCCATGCGGCGGCTGCAGGCGGTTTCACCGCTGTCTGCTGCATGCCGAACACGAACCCCGCGATCGACGACGCAGGAATCGCTGCGAGCATCGTCGAGAAATCGAGGAACGTCCTCCAGGGCGTCGTTGACGTCCACCCCGTCGCTGCAGCAACCAAAGGCCGGGAAGGAAAGGAATTGTCTCCGATGATGGAGCTTGCGGGCGCCGGCGCCGTGGCATTCACGGACGACGGTGCTCCGATCCAGAGCGCGGAAGTCATGCGCCGCGCCCTCGAATACGCTTCCATGATCGGCAAACCGATCATCCAGCATGCCGAGGATACTGCGATGACCCACGGCGGCGCGATGAACGAAGGCTTCGTCTCAACGGCCCTTGGCATGCAGGCGATGCCGCCCGTCGCCGAGGATATCATCGTCGCCCGCGATATCCGCCTTGCCGAATACCTCGATGCTCAATACCATGTCGCGCACATAAGCACGGCCGGTGCGGCAGAGCTGGTGCGATCCGCAAAAGCGAAGAAGTTGCGCGTCACCTGCGAGGTGACCCCGCATCATTTCACGCTCACCGATGAGGCTGTCCGCTCATTCGATACAAATACAAAAATGAACCCACCGCTCCGCTCAAGGAGCGATGTCGAAGCCATGAAGGCAGCGCTGGCCGATGGGACGATCGATGTCATCGCCACCGATCACGCCCCGCATTCATACGATGAAAAGCAGGTGGAATATATCTATGCCCCGTTCGGCATTGTCGGGCTCGAGACAGCTCTCGGACTCGCGATGACGGAACTGGTTGAGAAAAAGATCATCTCTCTGCACCAGCTCATCGAAAAATGTTCCATCAATCCGCGAAAAATCCTTCATCTGGCGGCAATCGAGATCGCTGAAGGAAAAAGGGCCAACCTCACCCTGTTCGATCCAACCCGAGAATGGGTCGTCGATACCCAACGATTCAAATCAAAATCGAAAAACTCGCCGTTTCATGGGATGAAACTCAGGGGGAAAGCGGTCGGTATCATCAATAACAGCTCGTCGTATTTTTCCGAGTCATAAGCCAATGTGCACTCTTAAAACTGAATCAAACTATTTGGAACTTTTCAAGTTATTATGTATGTTGTAAGTGAAATGAGTATTCAACCCTTCTTTCTTTTGGTATTTCCTCCACAGACGCCCGGTTTTCTCTGCTGCTTTGGTCAAGACCTTCCAGCAACGTTCTTCTACGCGCTCCACCGGCCACATAGCAGTTCCCCTCATCACCTCAATCGTATTGAGGCGCGCTTCCGCGGCAAGATGGTAATGTTTCCAGGATAGAGCGTTGCTCTCGCTGTCAGACGCAATTGCATTTGCAGTCAAAAATAACCCGGATGTACTCGTAATGCATAATAGAAAAAGGCCGTTGTTAACCCGAGTGCCGCTTCTGAAAACACTGTGGAGGGAACTCTTCCTCCGGCCGGGTTGGTATGCCGACAGTTATGAGGAACTCGAGAAGTTATTTCAATGGTGTGAAGATCCATGGAATTTTGAAAACTCTGCATATGAAAAAGAACGTTTAGAATGCTTGCTCACGACGCTCAAACGATATCCTCATAAAACGATACTCGAGGTGGGATGCGCTGAGGGGGTATTCACATCATACTTACAAAAACTTGATGCTCAGGTTGTTGCTATCGATGTAAGTCTTACGGCACTCTCACGGGCAAAACAACGACATCCTCATGGTGTCTTTATCCATTCAAGTCTGGAAGACTTTTCATGGTCCACGAAATTTGACATGGTGATTTGCTCGGAAACCCTGTATTATATGGCAAACGTTCCGGAAGCAATCGACAAGCTCCGCAATTTGGGGAAGTATTGTCTGGTGAGTTATATTCATCGAGAATCGAAAAATCTCGATCAGTATTTTTTCCAGCTGCCCTTGAAAACCTTCGAGCGATTCGAAAAATCATATTGGTTGTGGAAGCGTGCGATGAGCGTGGCAGTCTGGGAGAATAGTTGAATAGGTACTCCATCATTTCCCTCGAGTCGCCTCTCGTAAACAATATGAAAGCCATCAGTACTGTCCCATTAAAAGTTAAATAAAGACAATTGGTTAGCGGTACTTTGAGTGATGAGCGGGGTCTCGGTCGCTGTAAGTAGTTGATAAATAGGCTCTTTCTCGAACACTGTGACACT
>Ga0080064_1002443_pt1 | contig 31497 bp, 29 predicted proteins | sample Subgrocontami54m_FD_69260 | JGI IMG/M metagenome (GOLD analysis project Ga0080064, IMG submission 69260) | Subsurface groundwater microbial communities from S. Glens Falls, New York, USA - GMW46 contaminated, 5.4 m (SPADES assembly) (version 2) ...
TTTTGTTCAATGGTCTTTTCCCCCCCCCGGGGGCGGGGGTAGCCGCCGCCGTTATCGTTGCGATGCCGCATGGTAGTAATCGCGAATGTAATAGCGGGTCAAAACGGGCCCCAGCGGCGGGGTCAACCCGAGATCTACCCTGAGATCGAGCGCGCTTTGAAGCCCGGCCAGATTGAAAGAGCCGTCTTGAGGCAGATGGGTGAGGCGGGCGGCCGCCTGTTCGCGGCTCATTTTTTGCTCGGCAAACAACAAGTCGATGGCCTGTTCTCTATTGATAGGGTCCCGCGCCCACCGCAAAGTATCTAACCAGGCCTTGAGATATCCGACCACCCTATCGCGGTGGGATTCGCCCCATTCGCGGGCGACGGCGAGAACGCCGCCCGGATAATCGGGCAGCACCTCGCGATGATCCGCGAACCGCTTCATTCCCGCGGCGGCGGCTTCCGAGTCCCAGGGCGCATTCAAAATCGCGGCAAAGGTCTCTCCTCGCTTCATCGAATCCAGGCGCTGGCCGGTTGCCCCGACCGCGACGAGTTCGTAGTCTCTCCGCTTCAAGTCCAGGCCATGCGCCAACAGGATGCGCCGGAGCACGAGGGCGTAAGCCGTATCGACCGCGTCGGCGGCGAGCTTTTTTCCCCGAAGGTCCTCCCAACTCTGAATTTCGGGCCGGACGAGCAGGGGCAAGAGATTCCGGTTCGAGACCTGCGCGATGGCGATGATCTCCGCTCCGTCGCGGCCGGACCAGGCGAGCACATTGTCAAAGGCGCTCGAAGCGACGTCCCACTCGCCTTTGCCGAGCCCCCGCATCTGTGTGGTCGAATCGGGAGTGACCGTGGTTTGGACATCCAGACCTGCGGACGCAAAGACTCCGCGGCCGCGGGCCAGGATCGTGGCGGCATCGATACCGAAGGTGATGAAGCGAATCGTTCGAAGAGGCGTCGCGGTTCCAGGATTATGAGGCGTCAGAGGAGATCTCCCACCAATTTTTGTCAAGATCACCGAGTATAAAAGAGACCTGGCCGCTCTGTTCCTCGACATCGCGCAGCTCGGTGATCCCGATTTTTTTCCCGTTCGCGGCGAACTCGCGGTGCGCTTGCGCGACCGCTCCGGGCGAGGCGACTTTCAGGGTGTAGCGGTTGACCGGACGCAAATACTCCCGCTTTCTTCCGGGGAGAACGACGATGTACCAGGGGGTGGAAGGGTGTCTGATATAAGTCGAGGTCTTGCCCCCTCCGACGATTTCAAGCCCCAGCACTTCCGTATAGAAGCGCCTGCTCGCCACTTCATCGTCGCATTGCATGGTCCCATGCGACATCGCCTGAGGGAGATAGCCGCGCCCGGGAAATCGGTCCGCAGTCAGGGGCGTTCTCCAGTGCGGCGCGGCAAAGGATTTGCCCTGGTCCGCGCCTTTGGGATTGTAGTATTCGATTTCCAAATAATTGCCGCCCGGCTCTACAAAATAGACCGAATAGGCGAAATGAGCGGCGTGGGGAGGCGTGATGCTGGTGATTCCGTATTTTTCTTTGTGCGCTTTAATATAGGCAAAGGCCGCGTCTATTTCCTTATGGTCCGCGACGCGGAACCCATAATGGTTTTCGTGCGGTTTCTCCGGCGCGTCGGCCCCCGCTTCATGAACCACTAAGAGCCAGTCCGTATTCGGATGTTTGACGATGGCCTGGCCCTCTTTTCTCTCCACGATCTCGGCCGCGAGCAGGTCGGTGAAAATCGGCAGGGTTTGGTCCAAAGAGCGACACTCGTAATGACCATGGGTTAAACCGATCGTCTGAATCATTGCGCGCCCTCCTATTGATAAAGTTCCTGGTCGTTGACCTTCCCTTTCTTGAGATGGATTTTTGGAGCGATCGAAAAACGGCCCGGCCCTCCCTGGAGAAGAAAATCCACGGGGATAAAGCCCTGGAGGTAGGGGAGGGGAAGCTCCAGACCCGCGAAGGGGCTTTTTTCGTCGTAGCCAAGACGGAGCCGCTCTCCCGCGATGCTGGCGGGGAGCGAGCCGTTCACGTCGAAGCCGCTCTTGGAAATGGATCCTTGAATAAGCGGGAGCTTCCAGCCGGCGGCGCGGTTTTTCTCGTTTTCGCTCAAGAGCTCATAGTCGAGGACTTTTCGAAAATCGGGAGATGGCCCGCCGGCCTCGCGGACCAATGCCAGGGAAGTCTCCTCCGACGATTCGGACTCTCTTTCGAATTCTCCCCGGAGAAGGGGCGGCGGGAGATTCCGGATCCCCCCGGGACTCCCCTTGGCGCGCTTGTGGACATCCTCCAGGGCGGCCTCATAGTTTTTTCCCCTGAGCATCATTTGAAAGCGGCTGAATACCTCTCGTCCGATCCTATAGGAAGTGCTCCGGACTCCCCAGGGGGTTTGAAAATAGAGGAGGAGCTCGCCTTCGTTCAAAAGGCCGATCCCCTGATCGCCCAGCTCCATGTTGCCGGGATTGCCGTCGAACAGCGTCGCCTTGAGGCCCAAACCGTTGGGGCCATAGAGTTCCGGATGATCCTTCAAGAATTTCTTGCTGATGCGGAGTCCCTGATTCTCGCTTTTGACGCCGGCCGCGAGCCTCCGCGTCGCCTGCTCCGCCGACGGGCTTTCCGGGTACTGGTCCAGGATGGATCGCAAGTAGAATTCGCGCGCGGCGCTTTCCGCGCTCTTATCGGCGGCCTGGAGCAGCGCCTTGGCGGCTTTTTCTTTGAGCTCCGCGATCTTTTTGTCGTCGGCCATTCCCGACCTCTGATGGTAAGCGATGGCCTTATCATAGTTTCCCGCGTCTTCGTAGGCTTGGGCCAGGGAGCGGGAGACCTTGGCGGCGCTTTCCGATTGAGGTTGGCTGCGGAGGTAGGCCTCTCCTTTATCGATGATCGCCTGACTGGAGACCGGATTGGAGGTGAAGAGCTGGTAGAGGTTCGTCCCGATTAGAAGCACGTTAGCGGCTGCCAGAGATCCCGCTGCGGCAGGACCCGAAACGAGGAGAGGCGCGGTGCCATAAAGGAGATTCTTTTTGATCAGCTCTCCTCCGCCCATGACATATTTGATCGTTTCCAGGCGGTGCTCGCTTTTCGCCTGCTGAAACGGAGCCAGGAGATCATAATCCGGGCTCTCCAGCAGTTGGCGCGCCCTTCGCCTGGCATGATCGTCTTTCGCCGAGCGGGCGATCTTGGCCAACGCCGACCTGGCTTCCTCATGCCGGCCGTCAATTTCCAGGGCCACCGCCTCGGCGTCCCTCGCTGAATCCGCCAGCTTTTTTCCCGAGTATTTTTTCTCCATCCGCCCGGCCTGGTCTCGAATCTTCGCCGTCTTCCTGAGCGTCAGGGAATAGAGCAGGTCACTCACCTCCGGGTTTTCTTCAGGCGCGGTTTCGCCCGGCGCCTGAGAGAGCCGAAGCCCTTCGTTTTGTCTGGCGGCTCGCTGTTGAAGGATCTCCTTCAGCCGTTCTTCTCCTTTTTGAGCGGCTTGAGAGGAAGGATCGAGGAGCCGGGCGACCTCATAGTGAAAGCCGGTTCGAGTGAAGCTCCCTGTTTTTAACGCCTTCTCCGCGTCATCGATCCGTTTTTGCGCGAGAGCCGCCATCTTCTTTTTTTCCAGGTTCTCCGCGCGCTTTCGAGCTTCCGGATTTTGGGGATCGGCGGGGTAGCGCTTCAGATGTTCTCGATAATGGGTCAGGGCCATTCTTTCCTCGAGAGAGATCCTGGTCGGATCTTCGGACAGGACCAGAGATAAGGCCGAATCGACCGCCGCTCCCATGTAAGATCCCGAGGCGATGCCCACGAGATCGACGGAGCCCAGAAAGCGATTGAAGAGAGAGCCCCACCGGTTGGTTTTGCCTGTTCGGAAAAGCTCGTCGGCCTGTGCGAGGTCATCGTTCCGTAAGCGCGATTCGATCAGCCTCTTTTGCTGCGGCGATTTGGCGGAGGCGAGAGCCGCTCTTTGGGCCTCCAAATAGGCGCGCCGGTCCCGAAGGGAATTATGGAAAAGATCCAGGACCCTCTCGGTAAGGCCGGTGGCGCTTCCCTTCCTGAGCAGTTCATTGTCTTTGTTTTGAAAAAAACGAAGATGCTCCTCCCAAACGCCCTCGCGCCCGGTCAAACTGTCCACGAGGATCTCGTGGATTCGGCGGCTCACCTCGTCGGGAAAGAACTCCGGCGGCGGAGAAGCTTTTTCAAAAGGATCGTAATCGGGCAATGGATTGAGAATCCGCGAGATCAGGGAGTCCTCCGCGTCTGCCAGAGCTCGGGGTGTCGCGGGCCAGAGAAGCGCCAGAAGAAGGAGCGCCAGAAAAACGGCACGGTTCCGGCTCATTGATTGAGTCTCCGAATTTTTTCCGTCAAGCCTTGGAGTGCCTCGATCTTCCCGTGAGCCTCCAGTTTCTCGACGATTCCATCCACCTGAGCCACTTCGGTATAGAGCCTGAGGGCGGACTTTGCCAATGGGTCAAAGGCCTCCGGATCGAAGGTGAAGCCCTCGGGATCGTTTTGGAAGGTGTATTCCCGGGCGAGTCGGGCGTAAAAATCTCCGAAATCGAGAAGGTGGCGATAGAAGTTTTTGCTCTGGCGATGTTTGGAGACGAGCTGGCTATAGCCGAGGATCACGAGTTGGTTGCCGTCGTTCATACGGTGGCGATTGAGCTCTACGAAAGCCACTTTGGCACGGTCGATCCTTTCTTCTTCCACTTGCGCGAGATGGCCATAGGGTCGATCTTCGTACTTATGGATCATTTCGTTCCAGGCCGCCACCTTCTCGTCCAATGCCTTGATATATTCCAACGGGTCCTGGAGGGGAAGAGGTTTTTTGAGGATCCGTTGAAAGGCTTCGAGCGCCTCGACGTTTTTTGCCGCTTCCGCTCCCAGGCGACCGTCGGACTCGGCGACCTTTCGGTAATAGGCGACCGCCCGATCGTAATCTCTCAGCCTCTCATAGGCAATGGCCTTGTTGAAGTCGACGATATCGGAAAAGCGCCCGGGATTTTTCTGTTCATAGTCTCCAAGGCGAATCAACGTCGCCTTCATGATGTTCATTCCGGTGACGTCCTTGGGAATCGGAAAGCGGTAGAGGTCTTCCTGGGCCAATCTCTGGAAATCTTTGATGACATCCAGGAGGTCCCCCGCCGGCGCATACTCGGGCAGCGGCACCGTCTTCGAGGAGCAGGCGGAAATGAGGAGAAGAATCGCGAGGGCGGTAATGGCCGGGAGATGTCCTCCTATGGAATCGACGCGATGCCGCATTCCTTGCCATTTACCGCGTTTTGATGAGCGAGTAAAACAGGACCAGTCTGTTTCCTTTAGCGGCCGCAAAATCGTGGGGAGTTCCCTTGGGAATGTGGCAGACGATGCCCGGTTTCAAGGTGACCCGCCGGCCGGGGATGCGGAGACGCCCCCGCCCTTTGAGCACATGGCAGAGAACGTCCCGGTCCCGATGCTTGATCTGTTTTCGGTCGGATTTTTTTGCCGGGCGGAAGGAGATCAGTCCGGCGCTAAAAGCCTTGCCGTCCAACCAGCCTTTGTAGCGGATCTCATCGTTCAGCGCCGGAAGCTTTTTGAGGGCCTCTTTGATTTTCAGGACCTTCATCGGCCTGCTAAGGTTCTTGGACGGCTTCAAGGATCTCGGCCAGCGCCTTTTCCGCGTCGCCGGCGGGGACGCGGCATGAGCCTACCACGCGATGGCCGCCGCCGCCGTGTTTTTGCAGTAGCTCCCCTACGTTGACCTTGGAAGTGGAATTGAAAATGTTGTACCCCACGGAGATTGCGGTCGTATTCGGCCGCTGGCTGTCGTCGGCGACCTTGACGGATATATTGCCGGTGGGGAACAGGGTGTAGAGGAGAAAGCGGTTGCCGTCGGGGATCTCTTTGAGCCTGCGGAGATCCACCAGGATCACGTTGCCTCTTAAAGTCGTGCGTTCGAGGAGGATCTTCTTCAGCGTCTCCTCGGCGTTCAGGATCTCCCGGCAGCGGCGCTTTACTTCCGGCTCTGCCAGGACTTCATCCAAGGGGGCATCGCGGAGAAGATCGATCAGGCGGAGCCAGTAGGGCTCATCTTCGGCGCTTTTGCCATCGATGGTCATGGAGACGAGGACGTAACCGGCTGGGTGGAGGACCTCTTGGGGAGTCAGGAGGGCCGCGTCCACCTTGTCCGTTTCCTCCAACAGGACTCTCATGCGCTCGGATTGTAGAATTGTGAAACCTTCTTTTATTCTCCTGCCGGTCGCCTGTTGCCTGCCGCCTTCCGTAATGTAGTACTCGTAGACCACGCGCGCGGCGCTCGGCGCCAACCGGAATCCCCCCTTGCCCGGAACGATCGGGCTATCGAAATTCCAGTCTCTATTGGTGATGTGATGGTCGAACCAGAGGCTCGAGGCCGGATGATAGGGGAGATTGGCGATGATGTCTCCCGGGCGAATCTCCACCATGCCGTCCTGCATGAACTTGGGCTCGACGAAAAGATAAGAGTCGATCTCCTCCATCAGCGTGATGATCGCGCCGGAGACGAGCCCGTCAAAATCCGCCCGCGTCACGAGTCTCATTTTCCGATTACCTCATCCACGAGAGTCGCCGTGAGCCCGAACGCGGAGGCCACCCCCGCGTGAATGATCTTGCCCGCATAGGTATTGAGTCCCCGCGCCAGCGCGCCATTTTCTCTGAAGGCTTTTGGAAAACCTTTGTCCGCGATCTCCAATCCGTAGGAGAGCGTCGCGTTTGTCAGCGCGTAGGTGGAGGTGTTGGGGACGATGGCGGGCATATTGGTCACGCAGTAATGGACCACCTCTTCCTCGATGTAAATGGGGTGGTGGTGCGCGGTGGGGCGGGAGGTTTCCGCCGAGCCCCCTTGATCGATGGAGATATCGACGAACGCCGCCCCCGGCTTCATGAGCTTGACCAGAGCCCGGGAGAGGAGCTTTGGCGCTTTTGCGCCGGGGATCAGGACCGAACCGATGACCAGGTCTGCATCCACCACTTCCTCTTCGATGTTGGCCCGGTTGGACATCAAAGTCGTAACATGGCCGCCCAGGATATCGTGGACGTAGCGGAGTTTTGAGGGGTTGATATCCAAAATGCTTACGTAGGCCCCCATGCCCGCAGCCACCTGGCAAGCGACGGAGCCGGAGATCCCGGCGCCTAGAATTGCGACCTTTCCGGGGCGCACTCCCGAGGCCCCGCCGAGAAGAATGCCGCGCCCGCCGTTCTCGGCCTGAAGGCACCACGCCCCCACCTGCAGCGCCAGCCGGCCGGCCACTTCGCTCATCGGCGTCAGTAGGGGAAGGGAGCCGTCCTCCAGCTGAATGGTTTCGTAGGCCACTGCCGTGACCTTTTTGGCGCAGAGGGCCTTGGCGACCTCTTCGGCGGCGGCGAGGTGAAGATAGGTAAAGAGGATCAGTCCGTCACGCAGGAATTGAAATTCAGACGGCTGAGGCTCCTTGACCTTCATGATCAGATCCGCCTGTTGCCAGACCGCCGCCGCCGAATCCATCACCGTTGCTCCGGCCCCTTCATAGGAGCGGTCAGGGATCCCGCTCCCCCGTCCCGCCCCTCTTTCCACCAGGACCTTGTGGCCATGGGAGATGAGGGCGGAAACGCCGGACGGAGTGATGGCGACGCGATTTTCCTCTTCCTTAATCTCTTTTGGGATGCCGACGATCATCGCCTAAGAAGTACTTGAACCTTTCTGGCTAGTCAACGCATGAGGGGCTCGACGCAAATCGAGGTTCGTGTTCGTGGCTCGTGCTCGACCCCATCCTCCCAACGAGCACGAATAACGGTCACGAGCACGGCATTTCGGCCTCAGACGGAGCGCCACACCCCCCAGGCGAGTAGCAGCCAACCGAGTAGAAAAAAGGCTCCTCCTATGGGGGTGATCGCGCCGAGCCAGCGGAGTCCGGTCAAGCTGAGAAGATAGAGGCTGCCGGAAAAAATGACCGTCCCGGCCACAAACAGCCAGCCGGCGGCGGAAATCGTCGTCCCGGGCCAGCGGGTCGATGCCCAGGCAACGGCGAAAAGGGCGAGGGCATGATAGAGGTGGTAGCGTACTCCGACCTCGAAGATGGCGAACATTTCGGGAGTGAGCCGGCTCTTCAATCCATGCGCGGCAAAGGCGCCCAGCACGACCGCGAAAAAGGCGGAGACGGCTCCCGTGATGAAGAAAATGCGGTCCATAAGCGTTTCAGGTAACCGCGGCCTCAAGGAAGGGCTTTTTCAAAGACCTCATGATAGTATGACTTATAGCAAGCTGTGCCGGTTCGGGCAAAAGGAATGGGGGGTAAGAGTTTCCGATGGAAAACGGTCTAAAACGTCGCGAAGATATCCGCAACATCGCCATCATCGCCCATGTCGATCATGGGAAGACCACACTGGTGGACGCCATGCTGCACCAGAGCGGCATCTTTCGCGCCAATGAGCAGGTTATGGAGCGCGTCATGGACTCCCTCGATATCGAGAGAGAGCGAGGCATCACGATCCTGGCGAAAAATACGGCCATTGAATACCGCGGCGTTAAAATCAATATCGTCGATACTCCCGGCCATGCGGATTTCGGCGGGGAAGTCGAACGAACGCTTTCGATGGTGGATGGGGTCATGCTCCTCGTCGATGCTTCCGAAGGGCCGCTTCCTCAAACCCGCTTCGTCCTGAAGAAGGCCCTGGAGGCGGGCCTCCCGCCGATCGTGTGCATTAACAAAATCGACCGGCCGGACGCGCGCGTCACCACGGTGCTGGACGAGATCTACGGCCTGTTCATCGACCTCGACGCCACCGAGGAGCAGCTCGAATTTCCGGTCGTCTACACCAATGCCCGCGCGGGGACCGCCACCCTGGATTTGAGCGAGCCGTCCGATAACGTGCAACCGCTTTTCGAGCTCATCCTCCAGACCTTACCGGGACCGCTCGTCGATCCGGCCGCGCCCACTCAATTCCAGGCCAATAACCTGGAGTATGACGACTACGTCGGCAGGCTGGCCATCGGGCGAGTCCGGAACGGGACGCTGAAGCCGGGCTTTTATGTTCTCTGCCGCCTTGACGGTCGTGAGCAGCCCGTCAAAATCACCCAGATTTACGGGTGGCACGGTTTGAAGCGGATCGAGCTCGAGTCCGTTACCGCCGGAGACATCGTGGCGGTGGCCGGGATCGAAGACATCGACATCGGCGAGACCATCGCGGATCGGGACCATCCTCGACCCCTGCCGGCGCTGCGCGTGGACGAACCGACGATCGCGATGGTCTTCAGCGCGAACAATTCGCCCTGGGCCGGGCGCGAGGGGGAGTTCGTGACTTCCCGCAAGCTGCGCGAGCGGTTGTTCTACGAGCAGCGGAAGAACGTGAGCCTGCGCGTGGAGGACACGGAACAGCCGGACGCTTTGAAAGTGACCGGGCGAGGGGAGTTTCAATTGGCCATCGTGATCGAGACCATGCGGCGCGAAGGCTATGAAGTCCAGGTTTCCAAACCTACGGTCGTCACGCGGGAGATCGACGGCGCGCTCCATGAGCCGGTGGAGCTGCTCGCCATCGATGTCCCGGCGGATTTCATCGGCGTGGTCTCTCAGCTGCTCGCGGTCAGGCGCGGGAAAATGACGAAGATGATTCACTCCGGTTCCAGCCGCGTGCGCCTGGAGTTCTCCGTTCCCTCCAGAGGGCTGATCGGCTTTCGTTCGCGTTTTCTCACCGATACCCGCGGAACGGGCATTATGAACGCGCTGTTCAACGGTTGGAAGCCGTGGCACGGCCCCATTCAGGCCAGGACGAACGGCGCCATGGTGGCGGACCGTGAAGGGACGGCGCCGCCTTACGCGATCTTTCACCTGCAAGAGCGGGGCATCCTCTTCATCGCCCCGGGGACAAAGGTCTATGAAGGGATGGTCGTCGGCGAGTATTCGCGCGACAACGATCTCAACGTCAATATCTGCCGGGAGAAAAAACTCACCAACATCCGGGCCGCCGGCCGGGACGAAAACATCCTCATCACGCCCCATCGGGAGATGGGTCTTGAAAACGGGATCGAATGGATCGGCGACGACGAGCTGATCGAGGTGACCCCTCAGTCGGTCCGGTTGCGCAAAAAGGTTCTCAAACAAACCGACCGCCCGAGGAAGAAGCAATTAGAGGCGGATTGAGCGCGCCGATGCGCACGGTTCGGGAAATTTCTTCGGGAGGCATCGTTTACCGCCGGTCCCAAGGCGTCACCCAAGTCGCTTTGATACGGGTTCGCGGTCGATGGTGCCTGCCCAAAGGGCGGGTGGAGGAAGGGGAATCGCTCGCCGAGACCGCTTTGCGCGAAGTCCGCGAGGAAACCGGCCTGGAGGGCAAGGTCATCGAGAAACTCGGCGACATCACTTATTGGTTTACGAACAAAACCGAGGGGGGCGAGACGGTCAGGATCTTCAAGCGCGTCTATTTTTATCTGATACGTTTCCTGAGAGGCGATGTGCGCCGGCACGACGCGGAAGTCGATGAGGCCGGCTGGGCGCTGATCGAAGCGGCGACGAGAAAGCTCACCTATCCGACGGAGCGGAAGATGATGGGAAAAGCGATTGCCGTTCTCTCTTCGCGTGAGTCGAAGCGGGAGCCCTCTGAAACTCAGGGGGCGCGCCGCTTATAGCGGATCTCAAATCTCAGATCTCAAAGGCAGAGTTAAGAATCATCGTCAACTTCTTTCGGCTTGTTTCGTTCTGCGGAAGCGGATTCGGTAATGCGTTGGAGCTCTTCTAGAAAAGCCTCGCGGTCTTTTTTACCTGCATATCTAGCCTTGGATTTTTTCTCCAGCCGGTCGCCGTCCTCCTTCGAAAGGCAGGCCGCTGTGGTTCCGACGTCCATCCAAGAAGAAGAATACGGGTTCGGTTGAGACGCCGCAAGCCTGGAGGATCTCAGATTCAGCGGTGGAGTAAGAACGGTCAACTGCTTTAGGCTTTTCCGTTGTGGGCAATATAGAAGCGTGCGACTATGTACAAGATCATTTTGAGGTGTCTTCATGAATAATGTTCATGTGAATCAGCTAAAAGACCGATTGGCGTCGCAATTAGGCTTTACTGCTGATGGAGCTCAAAACCTCATCACTTCTCTGAAACTGAGTGATCTCGATAAAGTGAGACTGTGGTGTGGGTTAAGATTTATCGATCAAGACAGAGACGCTCTCAGGGTACTTTTCTTTCTGGAATCCTTAGTAGCCATTAAACAGCGGGATAAGTCGAGGCAATTGAAAGAGTTGTTTGTCGATCACGCTGAGGAAGAAGAAAAAATTGATCTTGTAGATGGTTTTTTCTTTTCTCGACCTTTCAAGTTTGACAATACCCGTGGAGAAGTTCGACACACGGTTTTTGACGATTTTAGCCAAGATAAAACCTGGATCAGTAAAAATATTGACCCATCCTCTGTGAACTGGAAGAAAGATTGTTCAAGTGGGCAGGCACCCAGTTGTTACTGCATTCAATGGTTAAAGGATCACCTCATTAGTATCGATACTTATGTTAGATCTGTGGTCGGTCATCTCTATGAGATGAGATGTGCTGTAGTGCACGAAGCGTTCCCCGTTATTTTCTTTGAGCCCAATCGGACCGATTCGGCATTAGATGTTCATCCCATAGGACCAAAGCCAGATGACTTTATAAGTCACGAAGTGACAATTAAACCAGAGAGATTTTTTGAGATCGGAAGGAATGTGGCCAGACGATATTTATTATCTAAAGTCTAAGGCGAAAAGAGATTTGAGTCTTTGATTGATTATGGTTTCTACATCACGAACGGCTTTAATCACCGGCGCTTCGAGCGGGATCGGCGCCGCGTTTGCCCGGAGTCTGGCCGCTCAAGGCTATAATCTGGTCCTTGTGGCAAGGCGGGAGGCGCAGCTAAAAAACTTGGCCGACGAACTGCACCGGAAGTTTAATATCCGTGCCCGGGTTTTTCCTGCCGATCTCTCCGACCCCGCTCAAGTCAAGCGGTTGGAGACGCTGATCGCTGAGGCCGGCGATTTGGAGATCCTGATCAACAATGCCGGATTTGGCGTGCCGGGAAAGTTCGCGGAGATCCAAGCTGAAAGAAACGTAGAGATGATTCAAGTTCACGTCGTCGCGACCGTGTGCCTTTGCCGCGCGGCGCTTCCCGGCATGATCTCCAGAGGCCGCGGGTCGATCATCAACGTCTCTTCCGTTGCGGCTTTTATGGCGACTCCAAGAAACGCGACTTACTCGGCCACCAAGGCTTACCTGAACGTCTTTTCCGAAGGGCTGCAGAATGAGCTCAAGGGCACGGGGGTCAGGGTTCAAGCGCTCTGTCCGGGCCTGACTCACACCGAATTTCACGATCGTCCGGGATATGAGGACTATAAAACAAAGATTCCCGGATTTCTCTGGATGAGCGCCGAAGACGTCGTAAGAGAGTCGCTCGATGCCATTAAGAAGAATCGCGTGATCTGCGTTCCCGGCTTAAAAAACCGGCTGATCGTTATGATCCTCCGCAATCGGCTTGGCGCCTTTGTGGTCAAAGCGCTTGCGGCGCGCTTTCGAGGGTAAGATCTCGCAGCGATCTGGGTAATTTCACTAGGGCATTCCGTTGTTGACGCAGCGATTCTACTTGGCTAAGATGGCCATATGAAGAAGGCCAGAATCGGCGAGTTAAAGAATCATCTTTCACGGTATCTTGATCATGTCCGAGGCGGCGGCTCGATCCTTGTGCTTGACCGGGACCAACCTGTGGCGCAGATCGTGCCGTGGCCGACTACGGGCCGCGAGGTTGCGAGCCGCGACGGGCTTCTGAGGCGTTTGGAGCGCCGAGGTGTTATCCGGCGTGGCACCGGCGGCCTTCCCAATTGGCTTGGACGTAAGGCGGCAAAAGTGCGTGGCAGTGTCCTCGCGGATCTCCTGGAAGAGCGCAGGAGTGGCTGGTGAGATTTTGGGATACCTCTGCGCTCATTCCTCTTGTCGTCGCTGAGCGAAGCACAAACGTCGTCAGGCGTTGGCTCCGTGAAGATCCAGATGTCATTGTGTGGACTCTAACGCGCGTGGAGTTGCTTTCGGCGCTGGCGAGGAGAAGGCGGGACGAGCCGAGTTCAGCCTCACAACTGCTCGCTGCCCGGAGAGATTTCCTCAGTGCTTGGGAGCGATGGTCTGAAGTGACGGTGGTGGAGGGGGTGCGCCGTTATGCGGAGCGCGTGGTAGAGACACACCCCTTGCGGGCGGCGGACGCGCTACAAATCGGGGCTGCTCTCGTTGCAGCCGAGGAAAATCCCGCCAGATTTGAATTTGTCACTCTCGACCGCAATCTGGCCGAAGCCGCGGAGCGGGAAGGCTTCCGAGTTCTTGCGGCCTAAACGGCAGTAGAGCTATAACTCGAAGCACCCGGGCCCCCGAATCTCAGTAGGTCTCCGAAGGGGGGCCCTGCGTCTTTTTCCGCTCTTTGATCAGTTCTTCTTTCATCGCCTCTTTGCCGGCCTCGAAAGCCGAGATCAGGCGCTCGCCCATCTCGTCCATGAACGCTCTTCCGTGCTGGATAAAGTCGTCCGCCGATGCCTTGCCGGAATCGAGCCCCTCTTCCGCCAGCTTTTTGAACTGAAAGCCGCTCTCCTTGAGGAAATTGCGCGTGTCTCTGCCCGTCTTGGGGGCCAGCAGAAGGGCCACCGCCGCGCCCACGACGGAGCCCAGAAGGAATAGTGCAAGGGCCGAGCTGTCGTTTTCGTTTGCCATGGTATTTACCTCCTGCCGGTGTTTCTGAGCCGATCCAAAAATATTTCCAATCCTTTTCGACCCGCGCGCGCCAATGAGGTCACCCCGGACACGCTCCCCAGAACCGTGGCGAATTCCATTATTCGCCTGGCTGGATCCACTAGCCGCACGGCCTGGTCCATCAATTCCTCCACCCGGACGAGGTCTCGATGAGCCCGGTGGGTCAGTTCACGGTGTTCCTGAAGGGTTCCCTGGAGCGTGTCCAAGATGGGTCGTATTTCAGTCCGGATCGCATCCAGAGTGAGCGTCGCGCTCCTTGCGGCGCGCTTGATTTCAAGGAGCATGGGAATGAGAAAGATCGCTAGAAGCGCTGCGACCGCGGCCAGGATGCCTAGAAAAACTGTTCCCATAGCTGCTTTATTCATACCAGAGGCCTGAGTTCTGTCAAGGAGGTCTAGTGCTCGATGAGCGGAGGAGGCCCGCTCCCTTTCTTTGGAGCAAGCCCCCTCCGCTTCTTGTGAGCTACGGATGGAGTGCGTTTACAGGCGAAAGAGAAAGCGCAGTTTTTTCCGCAAACCGCGGCTCATGTTTTTTTTCAATCTGAACCAGATGGCGACGCTCAAGTTCCGGATCGTCCAGGCAAAGGAGGATGAGGCGCTAACCCACGGATGGTGAAATTCGAAATCGGCCTTGAAAGTTTTGACTTCGACGGCGCGGCTGAACTTTCTCCTGAAGATAGGCTTCAGGCTCAGGGCATGGCGGGACTCGGCGAAGACCGTGAGGGTCTCGATCGGCAGAAGGGCTTTCGTCCGCGTGATCTTTTGCGCGAGATCCTCCTCGTCTCGAGCGCTGATTTCGACGACATTTTCCGAGTTCTCATCCGGGGCGACGGAGCGAAGAAGAAATTCCCTCCGTAATTGCAGTTCCAGACCGCCCTCTTCGCCATAGCTTCCCAGGACGAAGAAAGTTTTGTGCTTGGAGGTCTGGGAAGAGTTCTGCCAGCGCTCGATCGCCTTTTCCAATGCCTTTCGGGACGCCTCGGATAGGTTCTGAGAGTCCAGGCATCCGTACGGCATAGGCAAGATCACAATGGGAATGAGAGGTCCCTCCCTTCGATTCGGTCCCTAAGATTATCTTTTTTAACCCGTTGGTCAAGGGTATTCACATCGTCTCTTCGCGCGGAATTTTCGAAAAAGTTGCTTCAAGATACGCACTTCAAGATACGCATAGTTGACAACCGAATTGCAGCGGTGATACAAGCCCGTCGAGGTCTGGTCTCGGCTTGATCAAGCCTTCCGAGAAAATCTTTTCTCCGGAGCCACAGCCGAAAGGAGACGACCATGGAAAACAAGCAGCGTTATTATCCGCCCGCGACGACGAGATCCAGCCTGATGTTGCAGGTCGCTTCCAGTCTCGTGGCCGAGAGAGAGTGGCGATACCGGCAAGCCAAGATCACTCTGCGGGAGCAAGGCGGCCATGGTTTGCAGTTCTGTTTTTTCGGGGACGACAGCCCCGGTGGAATCGAAGCGGTCGGCCGTGGAGAGGTCCACATCGCTACCGTCAACCCGGCGACGGTTCTCGCTCTCGCCGCCCGCGGGAGAGGGCCTTTTGAAAAGCCCATTCCTCTTCGGACCATCGCGGTCGTGCCGTCGCTCGACCAACTGGGCTTTGCCGTCTCCCAAGAGAGCGGCCTGACTTCTCTCTACGACATCCGCAAGCGACGCTATCCTTTAAAGCTGTCCCTTCGGGGCCAGAAGAATCACTCTATTCACATCGTGGTAAAAGAAGTGCTGGCCGCGGTGGGTACCTCCATCGAAGATATTCTCGCCTGGGGCGGCCGCATCTCTTACGACGAGGGAAATATGGACGACCCGCACGGATTTCGCGCACGGGTTGCCGCTGTGAAGCGCGGAGAGACCGACGCTATTTTCGACGAGGCGCTGAATTTATGGGTGAATCTCGCGTCGGAGTCGGGCATGCGTTTTTTGTCTCTCGAGGATTCTCTGTTGAAAGAATTGGAAGCCTTGGGCCTTCGGCGGGGCACTATCGAGAAAGCGGAGTTTTCCAAGCTTCCACGGGACGTGACGACGATCGACTTCAGCGGCTGGCCGGTCTACACCCTCGCGAGCGCCCCTGATGAGCTCATCACCTCGTTTTGCCGCGGTCTCATGGAATCCCGGGATTCGATCCCCTGGCAGGGAGAGGGCCCATTGCCTCTGGAAAGAATGTGCCGGGATACCCCTGAGGGGCCGCTTGCCGTTCCTCTGCATTCCGCCGCGGAGCGTTTTTGGCGTGAGTGCGGCTATTTGTCAAAATAGCGGTACTGAACGGTGGGTATCCAGAGGATCGGAAACAGATCGGGATCTGTTCCGGTCAGTCGGGGCGGATGGCATATGTTCGATTTCCTGAAGTGGTTTTCTCTCGCGCTTGTTTTTACCCCGGGTTTTTTCATTCGCCCCGCTCCGGCGGCGGAATCCTGGCAGGTGGAGTGGGAGAAAACGGTGAAGGCGGCGAAGAAAGAAGGGCAGTTGATGGTTTATGGGGGCAGAGGTCAAGGCTCCATCGTCGTTGAGGCGGGGGTTTTTCAGAAGAGATTCCCGGAAATCAAGATTACCTTCGTAGGTGTTCCCGCGCTGCAGCGCATCCTGGCGGAAAGAAGAGCGGGCAAATATCTCGCGGATATCGCCATGGGCGGCTCAAACACGACCTACGGGCTCTATAAAGCCGCTGCGCTCGATCCGATCAAGGACATCATGATTTTGCCTGAGGTGATCGATGAGTCGAAATGGTGGGAGGGAAGGCACCACTACATGGATCCGGAAAAAAAGCACGGTATCCGGTATATCGGCTATCCCGAGCCGGGCGGGCTCCATTACAATACGCGTCTCGTGAACGGCAAGGAATTTCAGTCCTTCTGGGATTTTTTCAACCCGAGGTGGAAAGGAAAGATCGAGGCTCGCGATATCAGGACGCCGGGTACCGGCAGCGCCAATACGAGGGGATTCTATTACAATCCGAAGCTCGGTCCCCAATTTATCCGGCGATTTTTCAGCGAGATGGACATCACGCTCTTTCGGGACGGCCGGCAGGGCGTGGACTGGCTCGTGACGGGTAAATTCCCGGTCTGCTTTTTTTGCAGCAAAGCGGAGGTTGGTCTTGCCAAGCGGCAGGGCTTGCCGGTTGAGCAGGTCGGGGTCTTGAAAGAAGGGATGAGTCTCACCGCAAGCGCCGGAACGCTCGGGCTGGTCAACCGGGCGCCGCATCCGAACGCGGCAAAGGTCTTCATCAACTGGTTTCTCTCGCGCGAGGGACAGCTGACTTTGCAGCGCGAGGCGACCAAGGCGATGGTCCTCGGCTCAAACTCCCTCAGAATCGATATTCCGAAGGACATGATTCCACCTGAGGAGCGGTTGGAGAAAGGCGTAGAGTACATCGACACGGATGCTCCCGAAAGGATATCCGATGAACCCGTCGTCAAGCTTGTTAACGAAGCTTTGGCCGCGGCCAGGAAGTGAGGAGAAGAATAGGTAAAGGGTTTTATGGAAGAGAAACAGCCTGAAAATCGGGTCCAGAAGCCGGTCAGGCAGAGGCCGGACGATTTCGTGCATACGGGTCCCGAGACTTTGGCGGGCCGCTACCTGCGGATGTTCTGGCAGCCGATCCGTCGGGCGGAGGATCTGTCTCCGGGCCGCGCGATGCCGATCCGCGTCATGGGGGAGGGCTTTACACTCTATCGGGGTCAAGGTGGTGGTGTGCATCTTCTGGAGTTTCGCTGCGCGCATCGAGGGGCGCAGCTTTCGATCGGGAAGGTGGAGGGGGAAGAGTTGAGGTGTTTGTACCATGGGTGGAAGTACGACGGGGAGGGGAAATGCGTGGAGCAGCCGGCGGAGGTGAAGCCGTTTTGCGAGAAGATCCGGCTCCGGAGCTATCCCGTGTACGAGTATCTGGGACTGATTTTTGCCTATTTGGGGGAGGGTGAGCCGGCCCCCAAGCCGGTATTCAAGGAGTTCGAAGACAAGGAGGGGGTCCACGTAGTGCCGCCCCCTTATGTGGTGCCCTGCAACTATTTCAACCAGATCGACAACAACGGCGACATGCATGCTCCGTTCACCCATTCCGACATGATGAACTTCGACGGCCCTGCGATGCATCGGGAGGTCACGGCGGAAGAGAGCGATTGGGGCGTCACCTGGCATGAGAGCCAGGGCGCGTCGCGGAGGGTAACGCACTTCCTCATGCCCAATGCCATGCAGAGTAAACGGGTCCCCATGAGTAAATCGAGAGGCGGGAGAACGGAGGTTCTCTCCTGGATGGTGCCCGTCGACGACGAGCATCATCAGAGGTTTGAGGTTTACTTCGGCAAAGCCACCGAAGAAGAGGCGCGTCGTTACATGGATCGCTTCAAGAATCTGGAACGGGTTCCGGAGCTCGGCGATCGGGTGCTTGCGGGATCGTTAGAGCTTGGCGGCATTGATGACTGGGCACGGAGTCGAGTACAAGTGGAGGATTATCTGGTCCTGGTGGGCCAAGGGGCCATCCCGGATCGAGGCCGCGAGCATCTGGGTCGCTCGGATGTGCTGGTCATTCTCCGGCGCAAAATCTGGGAGCGGGAACTCAGGGCGCTTGCGGAGGGCAGGCCGCTCAAGGAGTGGCATAAGCCCGAACGGCTCGAGACCAGCTTTACGCGGATTTGATCCCGTGCTTTTAAGCCGTGGCGGTGGTGGAGACGCAAGAAAGTTTTTGCCTCGTTAAAGGAGGTTAGGGTGAGAAATGCAATGTGCAAATCCGTAGGGGTGCCGAGATTAATACGATGCGCGTTTTCTTGTCAGATATTTCTTGGGATTCTGTTTGCTTCGAGCGGCCTGGCTCAAACCGGCGCGCAAGCCGAATGGCAAAAGGTGTTGGAGGCGGCAAATAAAGAAGGAAAAGTCGTGGCGGCGATACCGACCAGTCCCGAGCTCCGGACCGGCATGGAAAAGGCGTTCGGGGAAAAATTCAAGGGGATCAAGTTGGAGCTCATTCCGGGACCCGCCACGGCCCTCGCCAACAGAATCGTCAGCGAACATAAGGCCGGCGTCCGGAACTTTGATTTGTTCATCGCGGGGACTGCCGTTCAATTGGGCGTGATGTACGAAGGAGCCGTCGAGCCGTTCGAGCCTTACATGATCCTGCCGGAGGTGAAAGATCCCAAGAACTGGTTCGGCGGGCACCTTTGGGTCGATAATAAAACCACGAAGCGGTTTATTTATCCGTTTCAGGCCTACGTGACGGAACCGGGATGGTATAACTCGGAGTTGTTCGATGGGGAGAAGTTTCGCACATACGATGAGCTCCTCAACCCGAAATTGAAAGGCAGGATCGGCATCCACGAGCCCCGCCGGCCGGGCACGGGGCAGGCGGTCTGGATTTACCTCGGGATCTTCAAGGGAGAGGGCTTTCTGAGGAAACTGGCGGAGCAAAATCTGGTGATCTCGGAGGATCTCCGGCAGTTGGCGGAGATGCTGGCGAAAAGCAAGCTTGCCTTGGTGCTGGGGCCGGGCTACCGCGTTTTGGCCCCCTTCGTTCAGGCGGGTCTTCCGTTGAAGCCGATCCCGGTTCCGAAGGAAGGAATCCACGCGACCGCCGGGGTGGGAGCGATCACCGTAATAAAAAACCCGCCCCACCCCAACGCCACCAAGGTATTTGTGAACTGGCTTTTGAGCAAAGAAGGCCAGGAAATTTTCAGCCGGGCGACCGGACAGGCGACGCGGCGTCTCGATGTGGATACGAAATGGCTCGTCGAGCTCGGCATCCAGGCGGCCAAGGATTCGCTCACTGTGGAGGAATATTTGAAGCGGGAAAGTTTTTTTGAAGACAAGATCCCCTTGCGGCAGATGCCGGTGGAGCTCGCGGAGAAATTGTTGAAATAGAGTAGAACCCTACCCGCGCTGAAAAGGAGATTTGGAAGATGAGTCGACGGTCTGTCGCGTCTTTCGTGATTGCGGCGTGCGTCTGGGGATTTTTCTCCGCCGCTTTTGGTCAGGTGACGTGGCAGGCGGAGTGGCATACAGTTCTGGAAGCAGCCAAGAAAGAGGGTAAGGTGGTCGCCGGGATTCCTACCAGCCCTGAACTCCGCACGGGAATAGAAAAGGCCATGGCGGAGAAGTTCAAAGGCATCCAATTGGAGCTGGTTACGGGTCCTGCCACTGTGCTCGCAAATAGAATCGTGAGCGAGCATAAGGCGGGCGTGCAAAATTTTGATCTCTTCATTGCCGGATCCGGTGTCCAGCTCGGGGTCGTCGCCGAGGGAGTCGTCGAACCCCTGGAGCCCTACCTGATCTTGCCCGAGGTAAAAAATCCCAAGCACTGGTTTGGCGGGCACATCTGGGCGGATAATAAAAACACGAAGCGCTTTGTTTATTCCTTTCAGGCATATATCACGGAGCCGGGATGGACTAACTCGGATTTGGTTAAAGCGGATGAGATCCGCTCCTATGATGATCTCTTGAATCCGAAGTGGAAAAGTAAGATTGGATTTCACGACCCTCGTAGGGCAGGCGCGGGCCAAGCCCTTTGGATTTATCTCTGGAGGGTTAAGGGCGAAGGCTACCTCAAAAAGTTGGTGGAGCACGGCCCGTTCATCACAGCGGATCTCCGGCAGCTAGCGGAGCATCTTGCAAAAACCCGAATTGCGATCGCTCTAGGTCCCGGGTATCGGGTCGTAGCCCCGTTTGCCCAAGCGGGCCTTCAACTCAAGCCGATGCCGATTCCTAAAGAAGGGATTCATGCCTCCGGGGGTGTGGGGGCCCTCACGGTCATGAAAAACCCCGCCCATCCCAATGCCGCGAAGGTTTTCGTGAATTGGCTGCTGAGCAAAGAGGGCCAGGAGATTTTCGGAAAGGCGACCGGTCAGGCCACCCGCCGTCTCGATGTGAATACGAGCTGGCTCGCCGAAGTCGGCATCCAGGCCGCCAAGGATGTTCTCACCGTGGAGGAGTACCTCAGCCGAGAGAGCGGGTTTGAAGACAAACGGCCGCTGCGCGGCCCGGCCGAGGAGTTGGCGCAAAGGCTTCTTAAGTGATTTATAAAATTGTCAAAGCGAGGTGAAACGCGATGAAAAGCGAAAGATGGCCTGAAAATCGGCCTCAAGATCCGGGTGATGAGGAGCCGGTGGACTTCATCCATACGGGTCCCGGGACTTTGGCGGGGCGGTACATGCGGATGTTCTGGCAGCCGATCCATCGGGCCGAGGATCTGGAGAAAGGCCACGCGGTGCCGGTCAAGGTGATGAGCGAGGATTTCACGCTTTATCGGGGTGAGGGGGGTGGCGTGCATCTTCTGGAGTTTCGCTGCGCGCATCGAGGGGCGCAATTATCGATCGGGAGGGTCGAGGGGGAGGATCTCCGGTGTTTGTACCACGGGTGGAAATATGACGGGGAGGGAAGATGCACGGAGCAGCCCGCTGAGGTGAAGCCGTTTTGCGAGAAGATCCGGCTCAGGAGTTATCCGGTATACGAGTATGTGGGGCTGATCTTTGCTTATTTGGGGGAGGGCGAGCCGCCGCCGAAGCCCCTCTACAAGGAGTTCGAGCGGGAAGGAGTCCTTCTGGCCATTCCTCCTTATGTGGTGCCCTGCAACTATTTCAACCAGATCGACAACAACGGCGACATGCACGTCCATTTCGTCCACCCCACGACCATCGACGGCGTCATCATGGCGGAGCGATCGATGGAAGAGACCGACTTCGGCCTGACCTGGTACGAAGGGTTCAACACGGCCAAGAGGATCTATCACTTCATTCTCCCCAATCTCATCAAGAGCAAGCGCTTTCCTCTGAACCGCTCCGTGAAGGAGTGGACCGAAGTGCTCTCGTGGACCATCCCGATCGACGATGGGAACCACCACCGCTTCGAGCTTTACCTCGAACATGTAACCGGGGAGGAGGCTCGGGAGTACCGGGAACGACAGAGCGCCTGGTTTGAGAAGCGCACGACGATCCCGGAGCTGGGCGAGGCGATTCTCGCGGGCAAACTGGATCTGGCGGAGGTGAGAGACCGCTCCAGAAATATGATTCAGATTGAAGATTACGTCGTTCTGGTGGCGCAGGGGACGATCCCGGACTATAGTCGCGAGCACTTGAGCTCTTCGGACGCCGTCGTCGTCTTACGACGCAAGATCTGGGAGCGGGAGTTGCGCGCCGTGGCTCAGGGAAAACCCGTGAAGAGGCAGCCCGCCTGGCTCGAGAACGGGCCCCAGGCAAGGTAAGCTTTTTTTGTGGAGGAAGAATGTTTTTATTCCGGGAAAAGATTCTGCAAACCACGGCGCGGATGTTGCCCCTGTTTCTAAGTTTCGCCCTATCGGTAGGGCTTCCGCTGCAGGCGCAGGCCCAGTCCGACTGGCGCGCGGAGTGGCAAAAAGTCCTGGAGGCGGCTCAAAAAGAAGGGAAGGTTGTGGTTGGAGTTTCACCGGGCGCCGACGTGCGGCAAGCCCTGGAAAGGGGATTCGCCGCGAAATTCAAAGGGATTCAACTGGAGTTGGTTACCGGCGCTTCCTCCATGATCGCCAGCAAAATCTTGAACGAGTACAGGGCCGGCGTCCGAAGTATCGACACCTTCATCGCGGGGTCGGAGTCGCCTCTGGCGGTGGTGGCGAACGGGGCGGCGGAACCTTTCGAACCGTACACGATCCTTCCTGAAGTTAGAGATCCGAAATACTGGTTCGGCGGCCATTTCTGGGTGGACAATAAAACCACCAAGCGATTTATCTACCCTTTCCAGGCCTATATTACGGAGCCGGGTTGGGCCAATACGGAATTGTTCAAGCCGGAGCGTCTTCAATCCTATGACGACCTGCTGGAGCCGCGGCTCAAGGGTAAAATCGGTTTTCACGATCCCCGCATGCAGGGGGCTGGAAGGGCGATGTGGCTCTACCTTTGGGGCGTGAAAGGCGAGGACTATCTAAAAAAACTCGTGGATCAAAATATGTTCCTGTCGGACGATCACCGTCAATTGGGGGATGGGCTCGCCAAGGGGCGATTTGCCGTGATCATCGGGCCCGGTTATCGGGTCATTTCTTTCTATGTTCAGGCGGGGCTGTCCGTGAAGCCGCTTCCGGTCCCGAAGGAGGGAATCCACGCCACCCGAGGGGTCGGCGCCTTGACGGTTATCAAGAATCCGCCTCATCCCAATGCGACAAAAATCTTCGTCAACTGGCTCTTGAGCAAAGAAGGGCAAGAGATCTTCGGGAAATCGATCGGCCAAGCCACCCGCCGGCTGGATGTGGATACCAAATGGCTTAACTCGATCGGGATCCAGGCGGCCAAGGATGTGATGACGGTAGACGAGTACCACAAACGGGAAAGCTCCTTCGAGGACCGGGTGAACGCGCGGGGTCCCGGAGAGGAATCGGCGAGGAGGCTTCTTAAATGAAAATGGAGAGCGTCGCCATGAGACCGAAAAAACGCATGCCTTGGTTCGGATGGTTATCGTCCATGGTCCTGCTTCTCGGGCTTTCTTCCGGGGCTCTGGGCCAATCCGCCGGCCCGGCGGATTGGCAGGCGATCCAGGAGGCGGCCAGAAAAGAGGGCAAGGTCACCGTCGGTATTCCGGCCAGCGGCGAGCTCAGGCGTGTTCTGGAGAAGGCATTCAGCGAGCGATTCAAGGGCATCCAGATCGAGCTCGTTCCCGGACCCGCGCCCATGATCGCCAACAGAATCGTCAGCGAGTCCAAAGGTGGAATCCGCAATTTCGACGTCTTCTTGAGCGGATCGGGAAGCGCGCTGGCTCTTGCGGGGGAAGGGCTGCTGGAGCCGTTCGAGCCTTATATGGTTCTACCCGAGGTGAAGGATCCCAAAAACTGGTTCGGCGGTTACATCTGGGTGGACAACGTCACCACGAAGCGGTTCATTTACGCCTTTCAGGCCTATGTGACCGATCCGGCATATTACAATACGGAGCTCATGAAAGGCGGTGAGATTCGTTCCTACGACGATCTGTTGAACCCCAAGTGGAAAGGCCGTCTCGGGATCCATGAGCCCCGGTCGCAAGGGGCGGGTCAGGCGGTATGGATCTACATGTGGACGGTCAAAGGAGAAAATTATCTCAAAAAGCTGGCGGAGCAGGACTTGGTCATTGCTGCGGATTACCGGCAGTTGGGGGAAATGCTCGCCAAGGGCAGGCTGGCGCTGGCCATGGGCGCGACCTACAGCACGCTGGCTCCCTTTATCAAGGCCGGGCTTCCGGTGGCGCCCCTGCCGGTTCCCAAAGAGGGAATCCACGCCACCATCGGATTTGGCGCGGTATCGGTTATCAAGAATCATCCCCATCCGAACGCGACCAAGGTTTTTATCAACTGGTTCCTGGGGAAGGAAGGCCAGGATCTCTACGGGAGGGCCGTGGGCAATGCCACCCGCCGCTTCGATGTGGATACGAAGTGGGCGCGCGAGATCGGCGTTCAGGCGGCGAAAGACCATTTGACGGTGGAAGAATACTTGAGGAGGGAGAGTTTTTTCGAGGGCAACCGTGCAACGCGCGAACCGGCGGAAGAGCTGGCGAAGAAGCTCCTGAAATGAATTGAAATCCATGGGCAAAGTTAAAAAGGGGGATCGAGATTTGAATCGGCGGCTCGCAGCAGGGTTCGTAGCCGTGGCCTGCGTGTCGGCCCTTTTTGCTCCCGCTTTCGCTCAGACGGGATGGCAGGCGGACTGGCAAAAGGCGCTCGAGGCCTCCCGAACCGAGGGAAAAGTCATGGTGGGGGTCCCGCCCAGCGCCGTTCTGCGCGTTGAATTCGAAAAGGTATTCGGCGAGAGGTTCAAAGGCATTCAGCTGGAGCTCGCGCCCGGTCCCGCGACCACTCTGGCCAGTAAAATCGTCAGCGAGCAGAAAGCCGGCATTAAAAATTTCGATCTTTTCATCGCGGGCGCGGGGGTTCAATTGGAGATTGCCGCCGAGGGAGTCGTCGACCCGGTCGCGCCTTACATGATTCTCCCTGAGGTCAAAGATCCCAAGAACTGGTTCGGTGGCCATATCTGGGTCGATAACGTGACCACGAAGCGTTATGTCTATCCCTTTCAGGCGTACATGACCGAGCCGGGGTACTACAACACGGGCTTGCTCAATCCCACGGAGATCGTCTCCTACGACAATCTTCTGGACGCCAAGTGGAAGGGTAAGATCGGCATCCACGATCCCAGAATCAGGGGATCCGGGGGAGCCGTGTGGGCCTATCTCTGGCGCACCAAAGGAGAAGGCTACCTCAAAAAACTCGCCGGTCAGGATCTGCTGGTCTCCAGGGATTTGCGCCAGCTCGCGGATCTTCTCGCCAAGGGCAGACTGGCTCTGGTTCTGGGCGTGGGCTACGCCGTGGTCCGGCCTTTTATGGAGGCGGGGCTTCCCGTTAAGGCCCTGCGGGCGCCCAACGAGGGGATTCACGCGTCGAGCGGTTTCGGGGCGCTCACGGTGATGAAAAATCCTCCCCATCCGAACGCCACGAAGGTCTTCGCCAACTGGCTTTTGGGAAAAGAGGGCCAGGAGGTCTATGGGCGGGCGATGGGATCCGCCACGCGCCGGCTCGACGTGGACACGAAGTGGCTGGAGGGGATCGGGATCCAGGCGGCCAAAGATTTTCTCACGATCGAGGAATATATCCAGCGGGAGAGTTTTCTGGAAGATCGGGCGGCGCAGCGACAACCGCCGATCGATCTTGCGGAGAAGCTTCTTAAATAGAGGCGCCGGATTCGCGCCGCGAATCCAAAATTTCGGCGCCGATAGGAAACCGAATGGCAAAGCCAGAGCTTAAAGATTCATGGGAGCCTCGGCCTCGCATCGATACTCAGGCCAAGGTCACGGGACAGGCGAAGTATACCGAGGACCTGCCGGATTTACCCGGGATGATTTATGGAGCGATGTTGCTGAGCCCCTATTCTCACGCGCAAATTCTCTCCATCGATTCGTCCAAAGCGGAAAAGCTGCCGGGGGTCCTGGCGGTCCTGGATCGCGAGCACCTGGAGGGTCTCAACCCGATGCGGCCTTTGGCGAGATTTGTCGAAGACGTCGATCTTCCCGACGATCAGCCTTTTATCGCGCTCGACAAAGTCCGTTTCGACGGCGAGGTCGTGGCTGCGGTTGCCGCCGAAAGCCTGAGAGCCGCACAGAGAGCGGTCGAGCTGATCGATGTCCGCTATGAAATCCTGCCGGCGCTGTTCGATCCGGTCGAAGCACTCTCATCGGGCGCGCCGCTTCTCCATGAAAGCAGGAAGAGCAACCTGGTCTTCGAGGACAAGCTCGGCTGGGGCGACGTCGAGCAGGGTTTCAAAGAAGCGGACCATATCTTCGAGGAGGTTTTTACCTCTCCCACCATGTTTCACCACCCCATAGAGAATATCGGCGTCTCGGTGGCCCAGTTCCTGGGCGATGAAGTGACTCTCTGGACTCCGACCAATACGCCCTTCAACGGCGCTCACGAGGTCGGTAGATTTTTCGGCATCGACTCGGAGCGGGTGCGCATCCGCGTGCCTTATATCGGAGGACATTTCGGCGCCAAGGGAATATCCAATCCCATCCTGGCGGCCTTGTTCCTGTCGCGGAAGACGGCTCGTCCCGTCAAACTGGTGCCGTCCATCGCGGAGAGTTTCCGGCAGAACGCGCGCCATGCGATGATTTACAAAGGAAAGATCGGGGTCAAGTCGGACGGGACCCTTACGGCCCTCGATGTCGATCTCGTGGTCGATACCGGCGCCTACACGACCGCCGCGATCACAGCCACGCATAACATGGTGGTCGGCTCGCGGGGCGGCTACCACATCCCCCACTTCCGGAGCCGGGCGCGCTGCGCCTATACGAACAAAGTGCCGGCAGGACATGCCCGCTCGACCGGTCACGTGCAATCGACCTGGGCGATCGAGTCCGCCATGGACCAGGTCGCGCGAAGAATGGGCATCGACCCGTACGATTTTAAAAAAAAGAATGTCCTTCGAAGGGGAGCGGTCGTGGCTCGAGGCACGATTCCCCTCGACACCGATTTGACGGAGCTTATGGAAAAAGCGATTGCGGCTATCCATTGGGACGGCCGGGCAAAGATCCAGGGCCCATCTCAGTCCGGTCCAGGCTCGGGATCGCGACTGGCGCGAGGGCACGGCCTCTCGGTGAGTCTCCGTCCGGGTTCCAGGGGAGGCGGAAGGACCTACGCGATGGCCACCGTCGACAACCGTGGCCGGGTCAAGATCCAGCATAACGCTCCGGACCCGGGTCAGGGCACACACAACCTTTTCAGTATCATCGCGGCGCGGACTTTGGGTATTCCGCAGACGCAAATCGAGGTTGGCGAGGCGGACACGGCGGTGAATCTCCCTTTCAGCGGGGTCACGGCGCAACGGACCACGGTGCAAATGGGAAGCGCCGTCCAGAATGCCTGCGAGAACCTGAAGCGGGAGCTGATCGCGGCCGCCTGCGACAAGAAAGGCGGCAAATCCGAAGAATGGCGGATGATCGAGGGCCGGCTCGTTTGGGGTGAAACGAGTTTTTTATTCGGCGACATTGTTCGCTCCCTGGGAGAGAATTCCACGCTCAAGTGCATCGGCTTCTACGACCCGCTTCCGCGGGTGAAGGACTCCGTCTACGGCGGCATCGCCCATTTTTCTCCCGGAGTCGCCGCGGTCGAAGTGGAAGTGGATCGGGAGACCGGCGAGTTTCGTGTGCTCCAGTACTCCGTTGCCCTGGACGCCGGCAAGCTCCTTCATCCTCCTTCGGCCCGGGCGCAAATGCAGGGAGGAGCGATAATGGGACTGGGGCATGCCCTTTTTGAAGAGACGGTTTATCAGGACAGCCAGCTCCAGAACGCCGATCCTTTTCAGTATCGGCTTTCTTTGATGTGCGATATACCGCAGTCTTTCCACGCGCTGGCGGTAGAGAATGGCGACGGGCCCGGGCCGTTCGGCTCCAAGGGGATGTCCCAGACCTCGATCGTGACCGTGGCTCCAGCCATCGGCAATGCGATCTCCGACGCTCTGGGAGCCCGGGTCCATTCGCTGCCGATCACTCCGGAGAGAATCTTGCGGGCGCTGGGGAAGCTGTGATCGTAGGATGTCTCATGGGGAGAAATGAGTAATGAGTTTTGCTGAACGTCCGGTGGGGGGTAATGGCGTGCGCGAATCTTCGGCTCAGGATTGGACTGACTTTGTCCATACGGGTCCCGGGACATTGGCGGGCCGGTACCTGCGGCTTTTCTGGCAGCCGATTTACCGGGCCGAGGATCTAAAGCCGGGTCGGGCGGTCCCGGTCAAGGTGATGAGCGAGGATTTTACGCTTTATCGGGGCCAGGGGAGCAGCGTGCATCTTCTGGAGTTTCGCTGCGCGCATCGCGGGGCGCAATTGTCGATCGGAAAGGTGGAGGGGGAGGCATTGAGGTGTCTGTATCACGGGTGGAAGTACGACGGAGCGGGGAGATGCGTGGAGCAGCCGGCGGAGGTGAAGCCGTTTTGCGAGAAGATCCGGCTCCAGAGTTATCCGGTGTACGAGTATCTGGGATTGATCTTCGCCTACCTGGGAGAGGGCGAGCCGCCGGCGAAGCCTGCATTCAAGGAATTCGAAGAGGAAGGGGTGTTGTTGGTGCCGCCCCCTTACGTGGTGCCCTGCAACTATTTCAACCAGATCGACAACAACGGCGACATGCACGCCCCATTTTTACACTGGGATATGATGGACACTTCGGGCTCTCCCCGGGATTACGAGCTTGCCGCCGAGGAGACGGATTGGGGCCTGAGCTGGTATGAGTGTCACGGGGCGATGAAGCGGCTGTCGCATTTCATGATGCCCAATCTCCTGCAAAGTAAGCGCGTTCCGATGGGCAAGTCGGGCGAATGGGTAAATGTCCTCTCCTGGATCATTCCGATCGATGACGAGCACCACCAAAGGCTCGAGGCCTATCATGGAAAAGCGACGGAGGAAGAGGCGCGCCTCTATCAAGAACGATTTGAGAATCTGCCCCGAGTTCCGGAGCTCGGCAACGCGATCCTGGCGGGAAAATTGCGGATCGAGGACGTGGAGGACCGCAATCGCAGCCGGGTGCAGATCCAAGACTACCTGGTGCTGGCGGGTCAGGGGGCGATTCCGGACCGGAGCCGCGAGCATTTCGGCCGCACGGATCTCGTCGTGCTTCTCTGCCGGAAGATTTGGCAAAGGGAACTCCGGGCGCTCGCCGAGGGGAGACCGTTGAAGCCGTGGAAGCGGCCGGAGAGACTTGCGGGGTACCACGAGCTCGTGAAGGCCGGCTCGCCGGATCGTGAACGACAATTGAGATGAAGCGAAATAAGGAGTCCGTTTTATGGAGAGCTCTAAAATGAATCTTTATCGACGAATATCCAGGCGCGCCGGCAATACCGGCCTTCGTTTCGTAACGCTGGCATTGCTGGCTCTTTCGATTCACTCGCCGGCATGGGGCCAGACCGGCCCGCGCGCCGAGTGGGAGAAAGTCCTGGAGGCGGCCAGAAAAGAGGGCAAGGTGGTCGCCGCGGTGCCCGCGAGCGCCGAGCTCCGGCGAGATATCGAGAAAGGCTTCGGAGAGAAATACAAAGGCATCGAATTGGAACTCGTCCCCGGGCTCGCATCGGCTCTCGCGAGCAAGATCGTCAACGAGTACAAGGCGGGAGTAAAGAGTTTCGATCTCCTGGTGGCCGGAACTGGTGTGCAGTTGGACCTGGTCTCCAATGGAGTCGTCGAGCCGTTGGAGCCCCATATGATCCTCCCTGAGGTTAAGGATCCCAAAAATTGGTTTGGAGGACACATTTGGGCGGACAACGTGAGCACCAAACGCTTTGTCTATTCCTTTAACGCCTACGTCACCGATCCTGGTTTTTACAACTCGGAGTCGGTCAAACCGAACGAGATCCGTTCCTATGACGATTTCTTGAATCCCAAATGGAAGGGCAAGATCGGCATTCATGATCCGCGCCGGCCCGGCTCCGGCCAGGCGATGTGGATTTATATGTGGCGGGTCAAAGGAGAAGACTTTCTCAAAAAGCTGGTAGCGCAGGACTTGCTGCCCTCGTCCGACTACCGCCAGCTCGGGGATCTCCTCTCCAAAGGGAGGCTCGCCTTTGCCTTCGGGGCGACCTACAGCGTGCTCAAATCTTTTATCGACGCCGGACTTCCGATCAAGTCCATCCCGGTCCCCAAGGAGGGGATCCACGCCACGAGCGGCTTCGGCGCCCTGACCGTCATGAAGGGCCCGCCGCATCCGAACGCGACCAAGGTGTTCGTCAACTGGCTTTTGAGCAAGGAAGGCCAGGAGATATTTGGCCGCGCCGTTGGCAACGCGACGCGCCGGCTCGACGTCGACACAAAATGGATGACACAATTGGGAATCGAGGCGGCCAAGGACACGATGACCGTGGAGGAATACCTGAAGCGCGAAAGTTTCTTCGAAGATCGCATCCCCTCCCGGAAACCGGCTATCGATCTGGCCAATAACCTTCTCAAATAAGAAGCGGGTGTGGATCATGGAACGTCCCCGGCGCTACGTCAGACCCACCATCACCCGCTCGCGTTTTGTTCTTGAGCTGGCCTCGGAGCTGGTCGGTGACACGGCATGGCCGTACCTTCAGGCGCGCGTGATCCTGCGGGAAAAAGGGAAGGATCCCTGGAAAGAAGTCTGTCTTTTCGGCAGCGACGCATGCGACGCGATTCCCGAGGTCGCGCGCGGCGATGTCCAGGTGGCCATTCTCAACCCCTCGCAGCTTCTGACCCTGGCCCTGCGGGGAAGAGGGCCTTTCCCGGAGCCGCTGCCTCTGAGAACGATCACCGTCATCCCTTCGCTCGACCAGTTGGCCTTCGCGGTCTCCGAGCGCACCGGTCTCACCTCGCTCTCCCAGATTCGGGAGCGGCGCTTTCCCCTGAGGCTTTCCCTCCGCGGCGAGCCGCATCACTCGATTCATATCGTCGTCAAAGAGGTGCTCTCTCAGTTGGGATTTTCTCTGGAGGACATCGTCGCCTGGGGCGGCCAGGTGCGCTACGATCCGGCGATGCCGGATCGACCCACCCGGATCGGCGCCGTTGGGCGCGGCGAGATCGACGCCATTTTCGACGAGGCGCTGGATAGTTGGGCGGATATGGCACTCGATTTGGGGATGCGCTTTCTGCCTTTGGAAGAGCCGATCCTCCGAAGCTTGGAAGAGATGGGCTTTCGCCGCGCCGCCATTCCGAAGGCCGAGTATCCGAGGCTGGCGGAAGACGTTCCGACACTGGATTTCAGCGGATTTGCCGTTTACACGCATGCGGACGCGCCCGAAGAGGTCATCCAGAGTGTTTGCGCGGCGCTGGAGGCCCGGAAGGATAGGATCCCCTGGCAGGGTGAAGGTCCTTTGCCTTTGAAGCAAATGTGCAGCGACACGCCGGAGGCGCCCCGGGGAGTTCCGTTTCATCCCGCGGCCGAGCGCTTCTGGCGGGAGCGAGGTTATCTCGACTAGCGGCGTTTCAAAGAAAAAAAAGCTCTGGCCCGTTTCAAAGGAGGGGTCCCATGATTGGAATGAGGAAATTTTCCGTCGTTTTCTTCGCCGTGGCTTTTTGGATTTTTTCGTTCGCGCCTATTTTTTCAGCTTCACTTCCGCCGTCCACGCAGGAGATGTTAAAAAAACATAAACTGGACCCATCCATTCTCCATGACATCGACAAAGAGCTGGCAGTCCCTCCTGATCTACTAGAGAAGGCCAAAAAAGAGGGCCGGGTGAGAGTGCAGGGGACGCCGGGTGAGGCCCGGGACGAAAAGATTTTTTTTGCTCCCTTCCGTGAGCGCTATCCTTTCATTAGCCTTGAGTACTCCGGCACTAGCCAACAGGACAGGGCCGTCAAAACTCTCATTGCGTACCGTAGCGGCAGGATTTTGGG
>Ga0080064_1002444_pt1 | contig 31489 bp, 27 predicted proteins | sample Subgrocontami54m_FD_69260 | JGI IMG/M metagenome (GOLD analysis project Ga0080064, IMG submission 69260) | Subsurface groundwater microbial communities from S. Glens Falls, New York, USA - GMW46 contaminated, 5.4 m (SPADES assembly) (version 2) ...
CGCCTGCTGGCCCTTCCAGAGGAGCCGATGAAGCCCGTGAAAGCCTGGCGGATCGACGATTTGTAGTGACGACACTCCAAAATCCGTGCGTAAATTACGCTACTGTGCGGAAGTTGGGCTAACAACATCACCACCGGCAACATGCAGACGCTGAGCACGGACATCGCGCCGGCGCATGCCCGGGGGAGCTTCTTCGGCTTCTCGCAGACCGTCGTGCAGGTTGGCCACGTCCTCAGCCCTGCGATGTTCGCGGTCCTCACGGAAAACGTGAGCGCCGCCTCGGGATTCCTGTTCCTTGGTGCCTGCTCGCTCTCCGTGGCGATCCTCGTCGGCATGCTGGTGCGCGATCCAATCCGCGAACGCCGGCAGGCCGAGCAGCGCGAGGCGCGGGTCTGAGGCTCAGGCGGGGCGCTTTGGCAGCCAGTCCGGCGGGAAGCTGCCGAGCCGACCGTGCTTCCGCTCCTCCGCGATTGGCGCGGATGGCCCGTACGGGTGACCGCCGAATCCGTGCCGCATCATGGCGATGGCGCGGGCCCAGCGCTTGTGATCGTCGCGCGACGCAAAGAGCTGCATCACGGATTGCGCGATGACTGGAATCGGAACCTCCATCGCGAGCGCGTCCTCCACCAGCCAGTTCACCTCGCCCGTGTCCTCGACGTAGGCGGGGACTGAGTCCAGCCCGCCCTCCTCGCGATACGCCTCATCCATGAGCTCCACGAGCCAGCCTCGAATGACCGAACCGTTGCGCCAGGCGGCAAGAACCTCGGGAATGCGCACGCGCTCGTGCTGGTGCTCGAGGAGGTCCATGCCTTCGGCAATCGCCTGCAGCATGCCGAACTCGATGCCATTGTGAACGAGCTTCGTGTAATGCCCAGCGCCCGGTGGGCCGGCATGCACGTAGCCGCCCGGTACGGCCAGCGCCCGCAGGATCGGCTCCACCCGACCGATCGCCGCGTCTTCCCCGCCCGCCATGAAACAGGCGCCCGTGTTCGCGCCACTGATGCCGCCGCTGGTTCCAAGGTCCACGAAGTGCAGCCCGCGCTCGGCGAGACGCTGCTGGCGCCGCACCGAGTCACCCCAGTACGAGTTCCCGCCATCACAGATCACGTCACCAGGCTCGAGATGCGGGGAAAGAGCCTCGACTACGGAATCGATGGCCGGACCGGCGGGTATGTAGAGGAAGACGGCGCGGGGGGCCGCGAGCTGCTCCCGAAAGCCCGCGAGATCCGGGATGGAGATCAGGCCTGCCGCCGTCAGCTCCGAAGGCGCGCCCCGCTGCTCGTAGCCGACGACCCGCATGCCTTTCGAGAGAGCCTGCGCTGCGAGCCCACCGCCCATTCGACCGAGACCGACGACACCGAATTCCTCAGCCATTTGGCTTCCTCCTGCGAATGGCGGCGTATTCGTCGAGACCGCCAGAAGTTAGCGAGCGCGGCGCAGCACCGCCCGGGCGGGGGAGCCATCGCCGTGCGCGATGCGCAGCGGCAGGCACACCAGCTCATACGGTCCTGGTTGGACGCGAGAGAGGTCGAGGCCCTCGACGAGCCAGATGCCGGCCTCGAGCAGCCGGTGGTGGATGCTGACGCCGGCGTCGCCCTGGTAGGGCCCGACCGAGAGGTAGTCCACGCCGACGAGCTGCACACCGGTGGTCGCCAGATACTCGGCGGCCTCGATTGAGATCGAGACGAAGTCCTCGACGAACGCGTCCGTCTTCCACACCCGGGTCGAGTTGCGCGTCTTGAAGAGCACGCGCTCGTTCGGCTCGATATCCGCCGCGAGCAGCTCGTACGGCTTGATCGACCGCGGGTCCTGGATCTCGATGACGCGCGCCGGTCCAATAGATGTCGACAGGGGCATCTCGTCGAGCCCCGGCCCATCGGCCAGGTAGTGCAGCGGCGGGTCCATGTGGGTGCCGGTGTGGGTGCCGAGCGACATGTGGGAGACATTGCACGAGTCGCCGCGGCCCATATCCAGGACGCGGTCGATTCGGATCTCCGGATCGCCGGGCCAATGGACCATGCCCGTGCGCATTGGGACGGTGATGTCGATCCACTCGTCAACGGGCATACCGGCGCCCTCCTCGGATGCACATAATAGGTCGGTATACCCGATCCCGGCGCGGGTGCCTCCAGGCCCGCCCCGGCCGAGTGGAGGTGCGCGGCCATGAAGGCATTCGTCATCACGCCCGGCGTTGCGAACAGCGGGAGGCTCACCGAGCTCCCGGAGCCACCACGAGCTCCCAACGATGCACTCGTCGAGGTCCTCGAGGTTGGCGTCTGCGGGACCGACCGCGACCTCATCAAAGGGGAATACGGCGAGACGCCTCCCGGCAGCGACGTGCTCACCATCGGGCACGAGTCGCTCGGACGCGTCGTCCAGGGGAGTGGCACGCTGACCGTGGGCGAGCTTGTCGTGGCGATGGTCCGGCGACCAGACCCCGAGCCCTGCATCGCCTGCGCCGCCGGCGAGCCCGACATGTGCCTGAACGGTCGCTACACCGAGCGGGGCATCAAGGCCGCTCACGGCTACCTCGCCGAGCGCTACGCCGAGGATCCACGCTTCCTGGTCTCCATCCCGGAGGCACTTCGCGACTGCGCGGTGCTATTAGAGCCTCTGAGCATCGTCGAGAAGGGTATCGACCAAATCCACCGCATCCAGGGCCGGGCGATCTGGGCGCCCCGGCGGGCACTGGTGCTTGGTGCTGGGACGATCGGCTCATTGGCCGCGCTGCTCTTGCGGCTGGAGGGACTCACCGTCCACGTGTTCAGCCGTGGACCGGGCGGCGCGGGCCGGCCCGTCATCGAGGCGGCCGGCGCAACCTACGTCAGCTCGGACGATTGCGGCGTGGACCAAAAGCTCGCCGCGGCGATCGGCCCCGTGGACATCGTGGTGGAGGCAACGGGGTACAGCCCCTATGCCTTTGAGGCGATGGACGTCGTCGGGCCGAACGGCATCGTATGCCTGACCGGCGTCAGCACCGGCAGCCGGACCCTGCCCATCGACGTGAGCCATCTGAATCTCGAGCTGGTGCTCGAGAACAAGGTTGTGTTCGGCACCGTCAACGCGAACCGCCGCCACTTCGAGAGCGGCGTGGCGCACCTCCTGGCAATCGAGGGGCGCTGGCCCGGCCTGCTCGCTTCCATGATTACCCGGCGGATCCCGATTGAGCAGCTCCAGGTTGGGGACCTGGACGCGCGCGGTCTGCTGAAGACCGTGATCACCGTCACGTCGAACGCGAGATAGCCGCCGCGCCGCGAAAGCGCGTAGACTAACCGCAGTTACGATTCGCGCGCCAATCAACAACGGAGATGGCCGGATGCCTCAGCTTGGAGCCCCTGAGCTCATCGTCGTCCTGTTCATCCTGCTCATCGTCTTTGGCGCCGGCAAGCTCACGGACGTCGGGCGCTCGCTTGGCCAGGGGATCCGCGAGTTCCGGCACTCGGTCAACGATGAGCCGGCTCCCGCAACCCCGGCGGGACCCACACCTGTGGCAACCGGGGTTGCAGGCAACAAGTGCAAGCGGTGCGGTGCCGAGCTGCAGTCGGGTGCCCGCTTCTGCGCCTCGTGTGGCGAGGCCGTCGCCAGCTAGGCGAACCCCTCATCGCGACAACCACCTCCTGCTGGCGGATGAGAGGGCTCACCCACCACCAACGGCGCATCGCTATTTGTCGAGGGAGGAGCCATGGCCTCGGTTGGACTTGCGATCCCAACCGCCGCGCCTGATACCGAGCCGAACACCCCGCTGGAGTTTGGCCGTCGCGCTGAAGCGGCGGGCGCCGGCTCCGTCTGGGTGATGGACCGCATCGTCTTCGATAACGCGGACCCACTGATCACCCTCGGCGCACTGGCTGGCATCACGACACGGGTCCGCCTCGGAACCTGTGTGCTCCTCTCCACCCTCCGTCCTCCCACGGTGCTCGCCAAAATGATCGCGACGTTGGACTCCATGACGGGTGGTCGGATGACCATTGGCATCGGGGTCGGAAGCCGCGCGGATGACTTCGCCGCTGCGGGCACGCCCTACGAGCATCGCGGCGGTCGCGCGGAGGAGCTCGTTCAGATCATGCGTCTCGCCTGGAGCGGCGGCGACGTGCGCTTCAATGGCAAACACTACCAGGTCGACGTCGGCCACATCGGTCCGCCGCCGGTGCAGCAGCACCTTCCCATTTACTTTGGCGGCGGTGCGGAGACGGCGATGCGCCGCATTGCACGCATTGGCGACGGCTACATCGGCAGCTCCTCCGGCGGGCCCGAAGGCTTCCGCGAGAAGTGGGGCCAGATCACCCGCCACGCTGAGGCGATCGGCCGCGATCCGGCCACGATCACACCGGCCGCGCTGGTGTACTGCTGCGTGGACGACGACCGCGCCCGGGCCAATGAGCTGGCGACCGCGTATTTCACCAACTATTACGGCCCCGGGCGGCGCGACACGGCTGGCTTCATGCTCGGAACACCCGACGAGTGCGTCCGGGTGGCCGAAGGTTACTTCGCGGCCGGCGTCCAGACGCTGATCGTCGGTTCGGTGACCGCGGATATCGGCCGATTCGAGCGCCTCTGCAACGAAGTGCTGCCGCGACTTCCCAGGGAGTGACGGCGGCCTGAGCCGACGGCTGACCATCGAATCCGCGCTCAGCGCGATCACCGCGGAGAACACGCATGCGACCGCGCCTGAGCGCATGATCGAGCTTCTCAGCCTCCGTGGGCTGCCGGTCTTCACCTCTTTTTTCATGTGGTCGTTTGGGACTGGCGGGATGCGCCTTGCGCGCCCGCTCTTCGCGGCGTCGTTTGGCGTGCCACTCGTCCTCGTCACCCTGATTACGACGTCGAACACCGTGTCCCAGCTCGTCATCGGGCCCGTGACCGGCTACGCGCTCGACCGCTGGGGGCGCAAGCCGCTTCTCATCACGAGCCTCATCTTGCGTGGCGCGAGCTGCTTCGCCGAGTTCTTCGCCGATAGCTACATGCTGTTCTTGATCTACGAGTTCCTCGGCGGCATCGGCGTCTCCATGTGGGTGACGGGCTCCACCGTACTGGTCGCGGACATGAGCGAGGCGACCAACCGCGGCAGAGCGGTCGCCGCCCGCAACGTCGCGAGCCGCATCGGCTTCGTCACCGGTCCGTTCGCCGCGGCGGCGATCGCCTCATTCGCGGAGCTGCGCTGGGTCTTCGTCTTCAACGGCATCACGAAGCTCATCATCCTGGCGATCGTCTTCTTCCTCGTCCGCGAGACGCGGCCGGAATCCGTCGCTCGCGACGCGAACCGGATGCGAGTCGGCGTCGATCGAGCGGCGCTCGCCATGTTCATGACCCGCCGCTTCGCCATCATCGCCGTCGTTGCGTGGGCCGTGAGCATGATGACGCAGGGGCTCGCGCAGTCGCTGTTCCCACTCTTCCTTCGGGAAGACAAGGGGTTCACGACGGGCGAGGTGGGCAACCTGATCGCGATCGCCGGCGTTGCGACGCTCCTCGTCTCGATGCCAAATGGCTACGTCGTCGACCTCTACGGGCGGAAACTGACCCTGGTGCCGGGGCTGGTCGTGCTCGGCCTCTCCGCACCGCTCCTGATCTCGATCAGCGGCCTCGGCGGGGCCGTGCTCGTGATGATCCTCTACGGAATCGGGGAGGGGATCTGTTTCGGCGCGTCGCAAGCGTACGCGATGGACCTCGCGCCCGAAGAGCGCCGCGGCGCGTTCCTCGGCGTCTGGACCCTGGTCAACAACTCGGGCGGCGCCATCGGCCCGGTCGCCGTCGGCTTGCTGGCCCAGACCTCGGGCTACGCCACGACGTTCATCGCCTGCGGTGCGCTCCTCGTGGCGAGCGCGGTCTTGATGGGAATCTTCGGCCCCGACACTCGAGGCCGCCGTCGCGCTCCGGCCGCGACCAGATGACCGTACCGGTGTCCGATCGTCCGGCCGTTCATCGCCGCGGGAATGGTCAGCGAACCCGCTACCGCAACTCCCACTCGTGGACATTCCACACGTCGGTCCCAGAGTCTGCGGTGTTTGGGCCCTGGAGCACCGCGAGATGCGCTGCCACGCTGGGGTTGTAATAGAGGCCCCAGGCTGGCAGTTCCTGACTCGCAAGCTTCACCATCTCGACCACCCGCTGAATGCGCTCCGCTGAATCGAGCGTGCTGTTGAACGCGTCCCATAACCGGTCGTACTCGGCGTTCGACCAGCCACCCAGGTTTCGACCGGTCCACCGATTCCCGGCGGTGGGGATCGTGGCGCTGCTCAACTCCTCGAGCGTCTTGCTGGAGGTCGAATACACCGCTGGGAAGCTGCTCCGCTTCTGGAGATCACGGAGCTGCGCGGCCGGGAGGAGGTAGCTGCGCGCCTCGATCCCGGCGCGATTCCAGGTTTCCGCCATGATCGCGAGCTCCTTCTCCAGTTGCGGGCCCGAATCGCCCCAGGCTTCCATGCTGAACCGCTCGCCGGCGGCATTGGCGTAAAAGCCGTCGCGGCCCCTGGTGAAGCCAGCCTCGTTCATGAGCTGCTCGGTGCGCCGTAGGTCATACGGATATTTCGCTATGGCGCGATCGATCTCGGCGAACACCTGCTCGATGTTCTGGAGATAGAGGATCTCCCGGTTGAGGAAGGCGTCCGCCATCAGCCCTTCGCCATCGAAGAGCCCATCGTTGAGCGCTTGCTTGTCGATCGCGTGCACGAGCGCCTTCCGCACCCGCAGGTCGAGGATTGCCCGCGGCTCCGCGACGTCCGCCCGCGTTTGCGCATTCGTATGGCGCGTATTCCCCGGCGAGAAGAGCACTGTCCCCTTGCCACTCACGCCCCATTCACGCTTCAGCACCGTGCCATGCTCGAACCGAAGACTCCGACCGGCGGCCGCCTGGACATTCTCCGAGAGGAGGTTGGTGAGCACCACGTTCTCGTCAGCGAAGATGCGCACCACGATCCGGTCGATCTTGGGCCGGCCGAGCACGTGGCCAGCAAAGGCAGCGCCCTCGATAAACGCGCCAGGCTCCCAACGCTCCAGCCGGTACGGTCCGAGTCCGACGTATTCCGAGCTCCAGTGGGGCAGGTTCACGAACGAGTCGGCATCCTGGCGGCGGAACGGCTCCTCCAGAATGTGCCGCGGCAGCGGTTGGAAGCCGTCGGCAAGGACGCCGGCATCGGGGTAGGGCTGGCGCCACCGAATCACCACCGTTCGCTCGTCAGGCGCGCTGATCTCCTCCATGAGGCTCAGCGGCCGGGATCCGGAGACACCGAACGCCGGCGTCGCGTAGACCGCCCACGCGAAGACGAAGTCCTCGGCGGAGACGCCCACGCCATCGTGCCAGGTGAGCCCCGGCTTGAGCCAGTACCTGGTTTCCATGCGACCGTCTGGCTCCACGCGCCAGCTATCGCTGCCCAGTTGCGGCAGCGCTTCCGCGAGATAAGGACGCGGGGTTTGCCGGTCGTCGAGCAGGTCAAGCTCCGCGTTGAACAGCCGCGTCGTGGACCGAATGCCGCCGGCGGTTTGGCGCAGCGACTTGGTCGCGAGACTGGGCGGCTCGTACCGAGCGGCGATCGTGAGGGTTCGGCTCTGACCCTGCGATTCCGCGGCGGGTGCCGGATTTACCGTTTGCTGCGCCGCGGGTCCGCACGCGGCCAGCACGACCGCCACGGCCATGAGCCAGAGGTGACTGGGCGACCCTCGCATCGGTCTCTTCTCCGCATGCGGCGCCAGGTACCGGCGCACGAATCGCAGCCTAGCCGAACCCGTACAACGCCTTGATGTTGTCACAGAAGATCTTCTGTTTCACCCGGTCGCGAATGTCGTCACGGGTCAGAAAGCTGGCGAGGCCGTGGGACACCGCCTCTGGAGATTCGTGCGGGTAGTCAGAGGCATAGATCAGGCGATCCTCGCCGACCGCGTCGATCGCCACCGGAACTGGGGCGCCCTCCTCCAGCTCCACGTGAAAGTAAATGGGGTGGTCGCGCACCTGCTCCGAGGCCAAGTGCCGGCCCGCCCGGTCGGTGCGCTGGTCGATCCGCTCGATCAGATACGGCACCCAGCCACACCCCGCTTCGAGATATGCGACCTTCACGCGTGGGAAGCGCTCGAACACCCGGTCGCCGATCATGCTCGTGAACTGAATCATGAGCGCGACGGGATCGGAGAGCAGACTGCCCTGGGTGAAGTTTTCGAAGAAGTCGAAGCCGAGGCCCTGTTGCGAGGCGCCGTGGACGGCGAGCGGCACGTCGAGCGCCTGCGCCGCGGCATAGAGCGGGTCGAAGGCCACGTCGCCATATGGACGCCGCAGCCCGACCGCGGGGAGCAGCCCGCCCACCATCCCCAGCTCGTCGACCGCCCGGCGCAGCTCGCTCGCCGCGGCCGCGGGATCCTGGACGGGGAGCAGCGCTACTGCCTTGAGCCGGGGGCTCGCCTTGAGAAATCGGTCATAGACGAAGTCGTTGTAGGCTCGCGCCAAATCCGTTGCCCAACCGGGATCCTTGGTGAACCCAATCGAAAGCGCTGGGGTCGGATAGAGCACCGCTTCGCTGATCTTGGTCTGGTCGATGAACGTGACCCACCCCGCCGCATCCGCCGGGCGCGGCGTGCCCGCGGGGCGCCGCTCGATGCGCTCGCCCAGGGCGTTGTGTGACACGGCCGAGCGTTGCCAGCCGTCAAGACTTGGGAAGAAGTAATGGTTGCGGATCGACCCGCGGTCGTACTTCGGGTCGAGGTAGGTCACGAGATCCTCATCCGTCTCCCGGATGTGACCATCCGCATCGATGATCTCGGTCACGGGTGCAGCCATCATGCTCCTCTTCCCTGTCAACTGGCTCTAGTGCACCGAGGCGATCACGCCCGGCTCTCACATGTTTCGTCGTCCCCCGGGCGTCATGACAGCACGGTAGCGTACCGCAGGCAGAGCGTCAAGTCGAGCTGCAAGGCGGGGCCAGTAGAGTTGGTGGCGGGTCAGCCGCAATGCTCGTGCGTGGCGGGTGGTCCAAGTAACCGCAACCAACGGAGCGCTGCCGGAATCAGCACTTGACACGTGCATGGACGGCAGGCGGGCGCTCCTGTAGCATGGCAACGTTCAGGCATCTCCCATCCCAGCGTCCCGATGGTCGCGTCCCGAACATCGGACACCGGCCGAATCATCGCATTTGGTTGATCGAGCAGCGCACGGCCAGGTCAGCGCGATGGGACGCCAACGTTGCTGGAGGAATGCGGATCGTGAGCCCGAAGCAGGTTCTCTTCCAACGGACAACCGCACGGACAACCGCGCGTCGGACAACCGAACGACCTTGGTACCGGTTCGAGCATCTGGTTGCCTTGCTGGCCTGCTCTGCTGGCCTCGCCTGTGCGCCGGCCGTGCCGACGCCCACCGCGGATCCGCGCTCCAACGCAACGACGGCAACGACCCCACCGGCCCCGCGCACGCTGGTCATGGCCACCCGCAACGAGCCGGACACCCTCGCGGAGGCCCTCGGTGGTGGACTCAACTTGGCGAGCCCGATCCGCCTCTTCAATGCCGGCCTCGCGATTGTCGACGCACGCGGGGTGTCGCATGCTTATCTGGCCGAAGGACTCCCAACGCTCAACAGCGCGAGCTGGACCGTTGCTCCTGACGGCACCATGGAGACCACCTACAAGCTGCGGGCGAATCTCACTTGGCACGACGGCACCCCCCTTACCCCAAAGGACTTCGTTTTCGCCTGGCGCGTTTACGCGATTCCCCAACTCGGCGTGGCGACCTCCGCCCCCAACGCCCATATTGATTCGGTAGTCGCCGTTGACGACCGCACCGTGCTCATCAAGTGGAAGCGCCCATATCCCAAGGCTGATGCGCTCACCGGCGCTCAGGGGGGCTTCCTCCCGTTGCCCCGCCACATCCTGGAACGCCAACTCGACCCGAGCACACCGGAGGCGTTTGCCTCTCTGAGTTTCTGGAGCCGGGACTACGTCGGCCTCGGCCCCTACCGGCTCGATCGTTGGGAGCCTGGCGGCTTCATCGAGGCCGCGGCGTTCGCCGACCACGTCCTCGGCCGGCCGAAGATCGACCGCATCCGGATCGAGTTCATCCCGGACCCGAACACGGTGCTCGCCAACCTGCTGGCTGGAACCGTACAGCTCGCCGATGACAGCTCCCTTGGCTTCTCTCAGGCCGCGGTCATCAAGCGGGAATGGGAGCCGAACCGGGCTGGGTCCGTGTTGCTGAGTCCTAGCTTGCTCCGCATGGTCCAGGTGCAACTCAAGCCCGACACGGTGAACCCCCGAGCGATGCTGGATCTTCGGGTTCGCCAAGCCCTCGCCTCCGCGATCGACAAGGCCGCGCTTTCCGAAGGGTTGTTCGAGGGCCAGGGTATCGACGCGTCCAGCCTGGTGGTTCCGAACGTGAGCTATTACGATGCAGTCGATCCGGCTGTCACCAAGTATCCCTACGACCCACGCCGGAGTGAGGAGCTCATGAGCCAGGCCGGCTTCGCCAAGCGGGGCGAGGCGTTTGTCAGCGAAAGCAGCGAGCGCTTCAGTCCGGAGGCGTGGTTCATCGCCGGGGGCGATAACGAGAAGGAGTTCACCATCGTTGCTGATGGCTGGCGTCAGGCGGGCTTCGATGTCCGGCCCCGGGGGCTCTCGTCGGCGCAGAATCTCGACTACCAGCTCAAGGCGTCGTTTCCGGCGGTCTTGAACACCGCAGTTGGCGTCGGAGAGGCCGCGTATCGGCACCTCTCGACGAGCGGGATGCCAACCGCCGCGAACAATTGGCGTGGCGGCGTGAATCAGGGCGGATGGTCGAACCCCGAGTATGACCGGCTCCTGGATTCCTTCAACACCACACTCGATCGCGATCAGCAGGTGCAGCAAGTCGCGCAGATGATGAAGCTCGTGAGCGAGGAGCTGCCCTGGATTCCGATGTACTTCCGACTCCGGGTCGTGGCGCATACCTCGGCGCTGACCGGGCCGCAGCCCACCGCGCCCGAGAGTGTCAATTTCGACAACGTCCATCAGTGGGAGATGCGCTAGCCATTCCCGGCGCAGCAGGCCAACCGATCGCGGTTCAGCCCGGTCGCGGGTCAACGGTCGCGGGTCAAAAGGAAAGGGGTACGAGCCATGGCGAAGAACGGGTTCAAGATCATCGATAGCGAGCTGCACCTTGAGGAGCCCTTCGACCTCTGGGAGAAGCGGCTCCCCGACTCCTACCGCGCGCGCACTAAGCTAATCGAGCCCCCGGGCGGACATCTGGACACCGGCCAGGTCAAGATCCAACTCGGTGACCGATTCTCCCCGAAGCGTTCTCGAGCCCAACGGTCATCCGATGGCGATGAGAGTGGATCGCTGGTCTTCCGGCAGGGCAATCGCCGCTGGGAGCACTCACCGAAAGAGCTGATGGCGGCCCGCACCAACTGTTCACCCGAGACGTACATCGCGGGCATGGATATCGAGGGGATCGATGTTGCAATCCTGACCCCATCGCTCGGATTCCACATCATGAATATCGACGGCGTTGAGCCGGGCCACGCGCTCGCGCTCTGCCGAGCCTATAACGACTATGCCGCGGAGTTCGCCGGTGAGAACCCCGGTCGGTTTAAGTTCTGGGGTTGGCTCCCGCGCCAGGCGCCAGATCTCGCGGCGGAGGAAGCCCGGCGCTGCGTCGAGGACCTCGGCGCGGTCGGCGTCGCGATGACCCACGCCGGGGTCGATGGCACGATCCTCTCGGACGAGATCTTTGATCCGCTCTGGGCAGAGATCGACCGACTCGACACGTCGCTTGGGCTGCACGTGACGGGCATTACGGCGCTTGCGGACGATGTCGCAGCTCGCTACTCAGGCCACCGGCGGACTGAGGTGATCTCCAGCACGATGTCCCACCCGTTCTACGCCCAAACCTGTCTCGCCGAATTGATTCTGGGCGGGGTGCTGGAGCGGTACGCGAACATGAAGGTGGTCATCATGGAGAGCAATTCCGCCTGGCTCCCCTGGCTGCTTTGGCGCATGGACGAGAAGTGGGAAACCTACGGACCGGACCAAGAGTACACGCTCTCGCTCAAGCCCAGCGAGTACTTCAGGCGACAATGTTACGCCGTTGCGGACCCCGGCGAGGAAGTCGTCAAGTACGCGATCGATTACGTCGGCGCTGACCGCCTGCTGTGGTCCTCGGACTTCCCACATCACGACTCGCCGTTTCCCGAGGCCAGCAATCACTTCATGGCACTTGAAGGCGTTTCGGAAGAGAGCAAGCGAAAAATTCTCTGGGACAATGGCGCCAAGCTCTACGGCCTCGCGGCACCAAGCTCCGTTACCGCGAGCTCGTAGGAGAACCGCCTGCCCCCCTCGATCTACCGGCGCACGCGAAGTAGGACGTGACGGCTTCGCCCCCCGTCATTTCACATCCCATTCCTGCACATTCCAGGTCACAACGGCCCCCGTCGCGAGGGTGTCCGAGATCCGCTGAATTCGATTGGCGATCAGCGTCGGCTGTGCCGTGTAGAACATCGGGATGATGACCACCTGATCTGAGATGTGGTGGACGATCTGCCGCAACACTTGGATCCGCTCCGGCCGCGCGATGGTGGTGAAGAAGCGATCGATCAGCGCATCGAACTCGGGGTTGCTGTAGCGGGTCTTGTTCAGCCCAACGAAGTTGTTTTCGGGAAGCGGCACCTGCGAGCTGCGCAGCCGTTGCAGATACTCAACGTCGCCGCCGCCGCCACCCGCGAGATCGAAGCCGCGGATCGTCGCCCGAAACTCTCGATCCCGCTGCCGTTGAATCGGGATCGGCGCCGTCACCACCGTGATGCCGATCCGTTGCCAGTAGTCGGCCACGCTCAGCATCGCCTTTTCGTTGTCGTCGCCGGTGATCACCGAGCTGATCTCGACGTCCAGTTTCTGGCGCGCGCCGTCGAAGAACGACCCGTCGGCGTCCCGGGTGTAGCCCAGGCTCGTGATCATCTGCACGGCGCGGCGGGGGTCGAAGTCGTAGCGCACGGCGCCATCCAGCGTTTCCGCGAACTCCGGCTCGGTCGGGGTCAGGAAGCTGTGCGGGACCTCGGACTGGCCAGCCTGGAGTGTGTCGACCATCTCTTGCCGATCGAGCGCGTGGATCAGCGCTCGGCGATAACGGGCGTCCAGAAGGATGGGCGGGTTCGGCGTCAGAAGCTGGGGATGGAGCGCCCGCGCGCCGGCAAGGGACACCGCCAGGCGCCCATCCCGCCACTGATCGCGAAGTTGGAGACCCTGATTCAGCGACAGGCCGAGCCCGAAGGTCAGGTCCACCGAGCCCGCGAGGATGTTCGCCATGCGGGTGGTGGGGTCCGGAATGAACTTCACCTCGATCTCGTCGATCGGAGGCCGGCCTCCGATGTAGTCCTTCGACGCCTCGAGCACCAGGTGGCTCCCCTGCACCCACTCCCGCAAGCGGTAGGGGCCGGTGCCGACGAACTCCTGCGTCCAGTAGGCCTGCTGCGGCAGGCTCGCCTTGTTTTCCGTGTACGCCCGCTCGAGCAGATGCTTTGCAATCGGCAGACCAAGCCGCTGGGTAAAGAGCGTGTCCGCGCCGATGTAGGGACTCTTCCACCGAATCGTGACCGTTTGGGCGTCGGGTGCGACGAGACTGTCGACCGAATCATATGCGGCATCGCGCGTGAGCGGGAGGTCGGGATCCTGCGCGACCTTCGCCGTGAAGAGAAGATCGTCAGCGGTAAAGGGCGCCCCGTCGTGCCACCGGACGTTCGGTCGAATGCGCCAGGTGGTCTCCATCCGGCCGTCGGGGGATATCTTCCACAGTCCATTTTCGACGGTCGGCACGGCCTCGGCGAGGCGGGGTGTCAGCGTGCCCTGATTGTCAGGGGTCGCGAGGCCCACATGAACGAGGGCCTCGACCTCGGCGCGACCGCGCACGGACGTGTCCGCCTGGCTCGCGGCAACGGTGCTGTTGAGGGTCGGCGGCTCGCCCGCGGTTGCCGCGGTAATGCGCTTGAACCGCACCGGGGTCGCTCCGTCCGGAGCGCTGCTTTGCGCTGGTTGCGGCCGGTTGGGCTGACTGCAGGCCGCCGCGACCAGCGCAAGCATCAGCCAGCTCACCGCAACAAACCGCTTTACTCGCATCGGAGTCTCACCTTCCAGCCAGCATCCCACAAACCATGTGCGGCCCTCTACGCGTGCGAACCGCCATCCACGACGTAATCCCCCGCGGTGAGAAACTCCCCGTCGTCCGATACCAGAAAGGCGACCATCGCGGCGATATCCGGCGGCATGCCCTGCCGCCCGACGAGCGTGCGAATCCTGCCGCCTGTCGGAATGGCGTCCTGGCCCACCGGCGAGCCGATGCTGCTCGGCGTCACCGAGTTCACCCGGATGTTGTGTGGAGCGAGCTGAATGGCCAGGGATCGCGAGAGGTTGAGCACGCCACCCTTCGCCGCCGTGTAGGCCGTCGCGTCCGCGCGCCCGTGATGCCCGGAGGCCGAGGCGATGTTGACGATCCGGCCACCACGACCCTGCTGAATCATCTGCTTCGCCGCAAATTTGGTACAGAGGAATACACTCTTGAGCGTGACGTCAACCACGTGGTCCCACTCGTCCTCTTCCAGGTCCAGCACATTCTTATGGTCGGTAATCGCGGCGTTGTTGACCAGGATGTCGACGCCGCCCCAGCGAGCCGCGACATCCGCCACCATCCGCTGGAGCTCCTTGCTTGAGCTGACGTCACACACCATCGGCATCGCCGCGGCGGGATGATCTTCGTTGATGGCATCGGCTACCGCCCGGCCGCGCCCTTCGTGCGCGTCCACGACGGCGACCCGCGCTCCTTCATCGGCGAAGCGATGGGCAACTGCCTCGCCGATATTCCGCCCTGCGCCTGTGACGATTGCGACCCGATTCTCGAGCCTCATCCGGCCCCTCCGATTCAACGTTCATGGCGTTCACTCGTGCTGCGCGCTCCGACTCTACGCTCCGCGGCTGGCGGCGCCGGCCTGGGCCGGCGGTCCGTCGCCTGCGTGTTTCAACGTCGGCAGGCGGAAGAACCGGCGGGCGTTCTCGCCGAGGACCGCCGCCTTTTGTTCCTGGGACAGCTCACGGTGATCGACCGTCTCCGCAATCATGTGCTTGGCCGCCTCGAGGTCCACTTCGTGCGGGTAGTCCGAGGCCCAGGCGAAGGCGTCGACACCCACCCGACTCGCCAGGTAGGGGAGGCTTCCGTCGTTGCCTTCGCAGCCGATGAGAATCCGCCCGCTGGCGAGATACTCCGGCAGGGGCCGGGGACCCATGCGGCCGGTGACCTCTTCTCCCCGCTCCACCCGGTCGAGGATGGAGACAACCCACGCACACCCACCCTCGAAAAACCCGACGCGCAAGTTCGGGAACCGCTCCAACACCCCGTGATAGATCAAGGAGCTCATCGCCAGCATGAGCGGGATCGAGTGGTGCAAGCCCGGCACGCCGCGTTTCGAAAAAGTGTCGAGGCCGAATCCCCGAACCGAGCCGCCATGAATACCCAGCACGCATTCCAGGTTTGCGGCCTCCGCGTAGATCGGTCGATAGAAGTCGTGACCCACATGGAGGGGCAAGCCGCTTGAGGGCACCATGGCGCCGGGCAGGCCAAGCTCTCTCACCGCCCGGCGCAGCTCTTGTGCGGCTGCCTCCGGATCCTGGAAAGGGATAAGAGCCATCGGGTGCATGCGGTCGCTGAGCCGCCGGTAGCGATCATGAATGTAGTCGTTATAGGCTCGGCAAAGATCGACGGCGTAGTCCTCGGACTGGATGAAGCCGACGGAAAGGCCCTCGCTGGTGAAGATCACACCCTGCTCCACCCCGGCCTGGTCCAGGAAGGCAAGGCAGTCCTCACCCGAGCCTCGGCGTTGGGAGCTTGCGCCAACGTACTCGCGCCCTTCGACCGCGCCGTTCCCCGGGATCCTGGGACCGTGGAAGCCGTCCAGCGAGGGAAAGACGCCCTCGCGATCACGGCTGCGATTGAGGACCCCGGCCCGGGCGCCCGGCTTCATGAAGTCCGCCAGCTCCGTGATCGACTCGAGCAAATGTCCATCGCAGTCGATGACCGGGAATTGCCACTGCGTCATAACGCTCCCCCGAGGTTGAGGCTGGACTGCTGTACCTGCGCCAGTCTATGTGCGAGCAGCCCGTCAGGCAAGGACGGTCCGCCAGGGCAATATTGGATTGGCGCTCGCCCAAGCTTGCGGGATCGTCGGCATCCCTTCAGGGTCCGACCCAAACCGCGTAGCCTGCGCGCATGGCGATCAGCAGGGCGACGATGAAGGCGATCACGGCGAGGAGACCGGACGCCGCGTATTCCTCCGCCATGTGCCTCAGGCCGACGCCGGGCGAATCTGCATCAGCCTGAGCGGGTACGGCAACCTCGCGGTCGGCGTATTCGTCCTTCGTGGCCGCCACGGGCTCGGCAACCTCGCGGTCTGCGAATGACTCGATCACCCTGACTGTGGATGCAAGTTCGGCTAAGGGCTCGGCCGGGGCAATTTCGATCTCGGCGGGAGGCTCCGTGAGTACATCGACCTGGAGCGGCGCCGCTTCGGTGTCTCGAAAGGCGGTGAGGCGAAACACGCCGCGAGATGGCCGGTACACGGCTCCGGGGAAGGTCTGCTCCGCGGTCGCGATATACCCGCTGACCGTGCTTGGATTCAACGATGTGTCGGCATCCAGCACCTGGCGGACGAGTTCTCCGTACGCCATGCCGGCCGGGTGCATCCGAAGGATCTCGAGCGCCAGCGCGCGAACCCGGTCCCGGGTGTTCATGGGTTTGGGAAACGGAGGCCCGGTCCCGGGTTCCACTGGGTGCTCCCTGCTCTCCGAAAGCCTCGGCAAACGATAAAGGCTCGGCAATGCGATCGCGCCTGGGTGCGACATGATTCGCCCGGCGCAGCAATATGCATGCTACCGCCGTCGCCGGCCCAGATCCAGTCTGCACCACCCACCGATGGTTCGCCGCCGGACTCCGGCCACCGCGTCGGCCGGTCTAGCCGCCCGCGCTGGCGGTGCCGACTGTGCTCGCGCCGGGAATGCCGCAAACGATGTCGCTGTTGCCGACCGGGATGCCGGACACCGTTGCGAACAGGACGTAGCAGGTCGGACTGCTGAGCGCGAGGGAGGTCGACGTCGTAGTATTTGGAAATGGAATCCCGCTGCTTCCGAGGGGGAACAGCAGGAACCCGTTGGCTCCGCCGCCAAGCGGTGCACCCCACGATAGCGACGCGATGTTGGACTGGTTGAGGCGCATGGTCAAGCTCTGGGGAGCGCCGGTGGCGGAATGCGTGTTGGGCGCGGCGCAGAGCAAGTCGCTTGCGCCGAGCGCGCCGCCGGAGACACCTCCAAGCGCGACGACGATGTAACAGACGATTCCGGGTGGAGCGGTACTGTCGAGGAAGCTCGTCGCATCGCCCGGCAGCGGTCCGGTGCTCGGCAGGACGCCGACCGACGGCCCGGCGAGGCGCAGAACCAGGTACCCGGTTTCGATCGTTCCGTCCTGCCAGGTGAGCTGGACCCCGCCGGACGTGGACTGCAGCGCCAACCCGCGCCCACCGATAGTTCCGGTCCCGCCCGGCGTCTGCGTCGGGACCGAGACGGTTGGCGTAGGCGTCGCGGAAGTCGCGCCGGGAAGCGTTTCGGGAATGAAGGGCCCTGACGGGGTCACCCGCGTGTCGGCGCCGACCGACTCGAGCTGGCTCGCGATGAAGCTCGTTATCAGCGTTCCGCAGTTGTTGGCGCCCCCCAGGTTCGAGCACGACGTGCTCGTCTCGCCTCGCGTGTGGATTCCGACGATGACTCTGTCGGATCCGTTGAAGAGCCAGATCGGGGACCCGCTCTGCCCACCGGACGTGTCGATCGGGTAGCTCAGGATTCCGATGTCGCTCGTTGCGCTGTAGCTGCGGTCGACCAGCGGGCCGGCGTGCCACCACTGCTGAGTTGGGTTCTCGCCTGGATAGCCCGCGATGTTGGCCGTGTTTCCAATCAGCGAGCTTCCGTTGCCGCCCATGAAGTGGAAGCGGCCAGTTTGGCTCGTAAGTGTGCTGTTCGGGAGGAGGACAATCCCAACGTCCAACGCGGGCGTCCCGTTGCTCACATAGCCAGTCGGGGCCAGGAGATCTGATGCGATCTGGGAGCCGAATGGCTCGGCCGTCCCGTTCCGGCCGGGAATGACCCGGATACCGGTCGCCCACCCCTGGACCGTCGTCGGATCGTATACGCAGTGGCCGGCGGTCAAGATGGCCGTAGGGCCGATGACCGCGCCGCTGCAATAGCCGCCCGTTGCCCCGAAATCGAAATCGACCTCGAGCGACACGACGGCGCGCCACGGGAAGGCTGACGTGGGGTTGATCCGCTGGCGATCATCCGGCCCAATCACCTGGCCCCTGCTGACCCGGCCGTCGGGATTGGCCGCCGCGGCACCAGGCTTGCCCCCACCGGCGGCCTGCCGGCTCGTCCAGAAGCTGGACGACGTGGCTTGATCCTGCGCCGCCGCCACAGGGACGGGCGCGGATGAGATTTCAAGAGCATTGGGCTGTTGGGCGCCGTGAGTCGGCGCAGCGGGAATCGGCGTAACGGGAATCGGCGTAAATGGAAACAGGGTGAGCGATGTCAGGAAAAGAGCAACCAGCGCTCTATGCAACGATGATCGCACGCGAGCCCCCCGGTGAGTGGTGAAGTCGACCGGGCAGACACCTGGGTCCCGATCGCATACAGGAACGGCTCCTGCAGCGACGTTGTAACACGTGTCCGGCGATCGACCAAGGCCAGCGGTCGTGTACGGTGCCGAGGCGTCGCTATACTGGGCCGACGCTGCCATGAGCCGGACAGGCGGGGGCGCGCTACGAACGGCACTATGAGACGGGGAGGCGACAACCGTGCGAACCAGGGTTTTCGAGTGGCTGGATCGAGAATTTATCGCGGTCGCTGGCGAGTCCCGGCCAGCAGCCAACGCGTCTGACGAAGCCCGCGAGCTCTTCAGCCGCGTTGCCGGTGAGCTCGAGGGGTTTGGACTCTCGCTCGACAATACGGTGCGCAGCCGAATCTGGGGGCGCGACCGCGAGAGTCGCGATCTCGGAAGCGCCGAGCGGGTGAAGACGCTCGCCGGGCGGGCGCGCTCGGCCAGCTCGAGCTTCATCGCATCTGGCTACTTCGATTCGGATGCCCGAGTCGGCATCGAGTTGCTCGCGATGCGGCCGGCGCGACCCAACGCCGAGAAGAAGCTGGTCGAGTACGTCCCGCCGATCGTCCCCGTCCGCTACATCGTCTATGACTCGGTCGTGTTTCTCTCGGGCGTCACCGCTGTTTTACAAACACTCGAAGAGCAGATCACGGACGTCATCCCGCGCATCACAGGATCTCTCGAGGACGTAGGCACCTCATGGGATCGCGTAGCCCGAGTCTCGTGCGTGCTGCACCGCAGCCAAACCGTCGCCGGTCTGCGCGCAATTTGGCCAAAGACCGCGCTCGCTCCAAACGCCCGCATCGACTACGCCTTCGCGGACGGTTACTCCACTCCGGGCAAGCTCATCGAAGTCGAGGTCACCGCGCGCGGTTAGGCGCCCCTTACGAACATAGCCATCGGGCGGCCAGGGAACGGTAGGGGCGAGGCAAGCCTCGCCCCTACGGACCGCGACGATTTTCAGGCCTTCGCCGATCGTGCGCAGAGGGTGGAAAGCGTTGGTCCCCTCTCCCCCTGGGAGAGGGGCTAGGGTGAGGGCGTGTCCGAAGCATTGCGACTAGGGTGCATTCCCTTGGGTTGCCTCGAGCGCGGCCAGGACACGCTCCGCCGTGATCGGCAGCTCGAAAAACGGCACGCCGAGCGCATCCGCGACCGCGTTCGCGATCGTCGCGCCCGTTCCCATGAGCGGAATCTCGCCAATCGCCTTCGCCTCGAATGGGCCCTGGCCGCGCGAACCGAGGTTGCGCGTTTCTAGAGGCGGCAGGTCCGCGATCGACGGCAGCTTGTAGTCGCCCAAGTTCGGCGTCGTGATGCGCCCTTGGTCCAGGCCCATCTCCTCGACGAGCGCGTAGCCCAGCCCCTGGGAGAGCGCGCCTTCGATCTGCCCCTGATGGCCGATCGCGTTGATGATCTGACCGACGTCCTGGGCACTGGACACGGCGCGCAGCTTTACCTGGCCGGTCTCCTCGTCCACTTCAACTTCAGCCGCCTGGGCGCAGTAGCCGACGATCTCGCTCCGAGGAGTTGAGATCGTCACCTGGGCGTGGGCCCGTGGGTCGCCCGCTTCGATCATCTCGAGGGCGAGCTCCTCGAGTCCCACGTGGCGCCCATCCGGCGACCGCCAGCCGCCGTCGGCCCACTCGGCGCCTTCGGATCCCAGCATCGTCGCCGCCAGCGGAGCGAGCTGCTCTTTGAGCTCATCCGCGGCCGTCAAGACCGAGTGGCCGGCCACGTTCGTCATCCGGCTCGCGCCCGAGCCGACGTCGACGGGCAGCGAATCCGTGTCGCCCCAGACGAGGCGCACCTTCTCGAATGGCACGCCGAATGCCTCCGCCGCGACCTGCGCGACAACAGTGAGACCGCCGGTGCCGTTGTCCGGCATCGCGGTTACCGCCGTGATCGTGCCATCGGGGTTGACCGTGAGCGCGGACGAGCCCTCGCCCGTCCCCGTGTTCCGCATTACGAGACTGATGCCTCGGCCGATCCGGCCGCCGCTCTTTGGTTTCGGAGTGCTCCAGTCGATGGCGTCCGCTGCGGCGCGTAGCACCGACTGTGCGAGCCGCGCCTCGCCGATCGGCGAGGCAGGAGGCAGGTTGCGCTCGCGGAGCTCGATCGGATCCATACCCAGCTCGCGCGCCAGGAGATCCATATGGGCCTCCTCGGCGAAGAGCACCTGGGGCGAGCCCGGGGCCCGCATGTACCCACCCGGCACCTGGTTCGTGTAGACGCAGAATGCCTCGGTGCGGAAGTGCGGGATGGTGTAGCACCCGCCGGCCCGCTGGGCGCCGCCCAGCATGCCGTTTGCTGACGGCTTGTAGCCGCCATAGGCGCCAGTATTGAAGACGACGCGCGTCTCGCGCGCGACGATCCGGCCGTCGCGTTTGACGCCGCTCTTCATCGTCACGACGGACGGATGCCGCAGCGCCTGGGCCGTCAGATCCTCGGCGGAGCTGTTGACGAATTTGACGGGCCGGCCGGTGGCTCGCGCGAGGTAATACGCCGTGGGCACGTCGAATGGCGACCCTTTGGAGCCGAAATCGCCGCCGACGTTGACGGCGTGGATCAGCAGGTCGTCCTCGGGCCGGTCGATGATCTGGGCGAGCTCATCCTTCAGGTTGAAGGGCACCTTGTTGGAAGGCCAGACCTCGACACGTCCCTGCTCGCTAATTGCGACGACGCAGGCGTGCGGCTCGAGGTAGCCCTGGTGGCTGAGCTGGGTGCGAAACGTGTGCTCGACAACGAGATCGGCTTCCGCGAAACCGCCGACGATATCGCCTCTATCCCAGACCTGGTAGGAGCAAACGTTGTGCGCATCCGCGGGGATCTCGGCGGGCCAGCCGACGTAGCTCCCCGGATCGACGTGAACGAGCGGCGCGTCAGGGATCATCGCGGCGATCGGGTCAAAGATGGCCGGCAGCTCCTCGTACTCGACGGTGACGAGGAGGGCCCCTTCTTCCGCTGCCTCCGGTTCATCGGCGGCGACGACCGCAACCTTGTCGCCGATGAAGCGAACCACGTCGTCGCACAACAGCGGATGGTCCTTCAGCCGACGCCCGATGCGCTTGTTGGGGATATCCGCCGCCGTGAGGACGACGCGAACGCCCGGCACCCGCAGGGCCCGGCTGGTATCAATGCTGATGATTCGGGCGTGAGCATGCGGGCTGCGAACGTTTTTCGCCCAGAGCAGGTTCGCGGGGTCGATGTCCGCTGAAAACTTCGCTCGGCCGGTGACCTTGTCGGGCCCCTCGACCCGAGCGATGGGCTTCCCCACAACACGCAGCGCGGCTGCTGCCACTCCGCTGCCTCCTCGATTAAAGTCCCCTCCCCCCTTGGGGGAAGGTTAGTCCAAAGTCCCCTCCCCCCTTGTGGGGGAGGGTTAGGGTGGGGGGTAGGAACCATCAACTTCAGACTTCGAGCACTGTGGGCTCTACCCCCCACCCGTCTCCGCTTCGCTCCGCCGGCCTCCCCCACAAGGGGGGAGGGGAGGACAGGGGCGATCGGCCTCCCCCTTTTTTGGCGGGGAGTCACGGAGCGCGGCGCTCCCCGTTCCCTGCGACCACCGTGCGCGGCGGTGGTGGCGGGGCCTCCTGGACCTCCTTCAGTCGCTTCAGGAGATCTGCCATGCTCATCCCCGTGATCGATTCGATGACAACCGGAAGCTGGGCCACCATACGGCCCACCTCACCGGTGAGCTGACTCCCAGCGGTGCCGTCTTTGCCGTCCGAGATGATCGTGATGCGGTCTACATTCGCGAGCGAGGAAGACATCGCCTTCGCCAACTCCGGCAGGCTCGCCAGGATCTTGTCGAGCATCGCGGCCTGGGTGTACTCCGCGTAGGCCTCTGCCTTAACCTGCATCGCCTGGGCCTCGGCGTTGCCCTTCTCGCGCACGATCTCGGCCTCGGCGAGCCCCTGCGAGCGAGTCGCCTGGGCGAGGCCCTCGGCCTCCAGCGCCCGCTTCTGCCGCTCGCCGTCCGCGAGGATCAGGACGCGCTGGCGCTCGGCGTCGGCGGGCTTCTGGACCGTTGCCATCAGCTCGATCTCGCGCCGCTTGACCTCGGCCTCCTGGACTTTGATCTGCTCCTCGCGCTGGATGCGCTCGATCTTCACCTGCTCGGCGACGACCTGCTGCTGCATCACGTTGGACTGGATGTCGTAGGCCTTATCCGCCGTCGCCCGCTGCGACTTCACGGTCGTATCGTACTCAGCACGCTTGATCTCGAGATCGCGCTGGGCCTCCGCCTGCCGAGTGAGCGACGCGGTCTCCGCGATCGTGCGCTCCTGGTCGGCTTGCGACTGGGCAACCGCGGACTCGCGTGAAGCTTCGGCGCGCCGGATGGCCGTGTCGCGGTCGGCCTCGGCCGCGGCGATGTCCGCTTCCTTCTTGATGCGAGCAATGTCCGGCTTGCCCATGTTCGCGATGTAGTCGTTCTGGTCGCGGACCTCCTTGATCGTGAAGGAGATGACCTCGAGCCCCATCTTGTTCAGGTCTTCGGCACAGGTGGTGCGGACCTTGTCCGCCACCATGTCCGGCTCCTTGACGATCTGCTCGACCGTGAGCTGGCCGACGATGCCGCGCAGGTGGCCCTCCATGACGAGGCGGATCAGCCCCTCACGCTGGTTGGCGTCCTTCGTCAGGAATTGCTCGGCGGAGGTCCGAATGCTTTCGGGATCGGACCTGACCTTGATCTGGGCGACTGCCTCGACGTTCACCGCGACGCCCTGGGCCGTATAGAGATCCTGGACCGGCGACACGTCGAACGACATGAGCTCGAGCGACAGCTCACGCGCGCTCTGGACCATCGGCCAAACCACGCGACCACCACCCTGGACGATCTGGGTACCGCCGAAGCCGTACACGATCAGCGCCTGGTTCGGCCCCACTTTGCGAAACATGCTCGCCAAAGTCGCCAGAATGGCCATGAGTCCGATAACAATCAGAACACCAACAATAAAGACCGGCTGCATGTCCAACATCCCTCTCCGACGCGCCTCAGCGCGGGCGCGGCGCTCGGCGCCAGCGTACACCATTCGCTGCTTTGCTGTTAGTTGCGGGCTGCCGTCCGCGGCTCCTCGGTGAGAAGCTCCTCGAAGCGCTGCACGTACGCGATCCCCCGCTCCTGGTGGATCACGACCACCTCCGAGCCCTGAGCGATATCCTGCCCATCAGTGCTCCGCGCGGAGGCGACCCGCCGGGTCCCGGCTTTGCTGAACACGACCTCACCAGTCCTCCCGCTGCGAATCCCGACGCTGAGCCGGCCGATCGTGCCCTCGAGCTGGTAGTCCTCGTCCCGGAGGAACGGAGTCTGCCCCTGCAGCAGAATGCGGAAGAGAAAGAAGAAGACGATGCTCGCGCCAATGAGCCCGGCAATTGATGACACAACCAGCGCGGCGAGCGCCCCAACGCCGTAGTACGCGGTCAGCAGGTAACCCGCGCCACCGAACCACGTCAGGAAGGCAAGGATCGTCGAAACATTGAACGGCGATACGCCATCGCCCGCATCGTGCGCCGCGGCGTGGCCGCTCGCACTCGCCTGGGTCAGGTGGCCGTTCGCACCCGAATGACCAGCAGGGACGTGGAAATCGAGGTGGCCATGGCCGTTCGCATGCCCGAGATGCGGATGGAAAACGTCGTGATGGCCATGGCCATCCCCCGGAAAATGCACGCCGACCACGCCCATGGCAAATGAGACAAGGGTGAACCCAAGTGAAACGATAAAGACGAGGAGATAGATTGATTCTGGATCGAACATGCCACTTCCCTGCAGTCCGGACAATGCCTCTCAGCGCGTTTCGGTAGATTTCTCGCGCTTCTTATAGTACACTCGGGCACCCTCCAACGCTTGCCGAAGGAGAGTGGGCCCCTGGAGACCCCCCGCGCGCCCACACACCGGCGCGTGCTTCCGACGAAAAGAGGTGGCGGCAAATGGCGAAGATTCGTCTGACCCCTGACGGCTTCGAGCGCCTGAAGGCTGAGTTGGACAACCTCATCCACGTGCGACGGCAGGAGGTTGCCGAACGCATCCGGCAGGCGAGAGAAGAGGCTCACGGCGATTCAGGCGACAGCACGGCTTACGAGGACGCCAAGACCGAGCTCGCAATTCTGGAGCAACGGATCGCCGAACTGGAACGCACGCTGGCCGAGGTGGAAGTAGTCGAGGACAGCGGCGTTCACGCCACCGTGACGCTGGGTGCCAAAGTCGTCATGCGCGACGCCGACGGTGAAGAAGAGACGTACGTGGTCGTCGACCACGCCGAAGCCGATCCGCGCCTCGGTCGAATCTCCATGACCTCGCCAGTGGGTCAGGCGCTCCTGGATCACCGGACGGGCGATGAGGTCACCGTCGAGACACCGGCCGGCCCGCGCAAGCTAACGATCGTCAGCGTCACCTAGTCTTTTTACGCGCAAAGGGGGAGGGCCGAAGCCCACCCCCTTCTGTCATTCTTAATTGCGCGTCGGTTCGTCCGATGGATCGTCTGGCGGCGCATCATCCTGGCTGCCGGAGCGCTCCCGCAGGAACTCCTCGAGCTGGCGGACGATGTCCTCGCCCCGGGGCAGCTCCTCCGAGCCGCCTGTGTCGGGCTCCGTCTCAACCTCTGAGGTTCCGGGTTCGGGGTCCTCGATTCGCTCTTCCAGCCGTTTCACGTAGTCCGCAACCTCGTGGTTGTGGATCAGCGCCTCATTGACCTGGCGCTCAAAGCGGCGGCCCGCGCGCTCCATCTCGGATAGCTCGAGCCCGAGCCCGTACAGCTCGCTCAGGCGCGCGAGCAACGCGTGCACGACCTTCGGATTCGGCGAGGCCGAGATGTAGTGGGGCACGTTCCCCCACATGCTCCCGACCGGGATGTCCGACTTGGCGAACGCGTCGGAAAGCACGCCCACGATGCCGGTCGGGCCCTCATAGCGGCTGCGCCGGACGCCCAACTGGGGGAAGCGGCCCACAAGGTCCGGGTCCGACGAGAACGCGGTGATGCGCGCATTGCGGGTGTGGGGGACATCCGCGACGAGGCCACCCAGCGAGAGCGCACTCGTCACCTCGACGCCCTGGCAAACACCCAAGATCTCCTGGCAAAAGGTACGCCACTTCAGATTTGGCTCGATCCCGAGCAAGAGGACGAAGTCGCGGTCCAGCAGCGGATCCACGTGGTAGTAGAAGGTGTTCTGCGGCCACGTGATCGCCCGGCTGAAATCGGGTTCGATGCGGACGTGCGGCCGGACCCGAGCGAAGTTATAGAACTCCTCTGGGTCCAATTCCGCGAATTTTTTCGCGTCCCAACGTTGGATGAGGAACTGTACGGCCGTTGTCGCCACCTCCGCGGCGTCGTTCCAGCCGGCCATCGCGAGAAGCAGGACAGGTCGCCGAAGCGTTGGCTGCTCGGTGAATTGAATATGTTCCATGCTCTATTCTGCTCCCTGCTTCCATCGGTGCGCAATCCGGTGGTGCGCAATCCGGCGTGGTGCGCAATCAGGCGGTGCCCAAGTGGACCCCGCGCAATAGGTGCGAAATCGCTAAGCGAGCCGCAGGGCAACGCCGTCCGGGGTCTCCTCACACGCGGCAAGGCCGTCCCTTGCGAGCTGCTGGCCGACCGAGAGCCAACCGGCGGGCGGCTCGGCAACACCACGCGCGCTCATCGCCCGCCGCACCTCCTCGAGCAAAGCCTGACTATCGGGCGGCAGGCTCCTGAGCTCCGCGAGCAGCCGCCCGCGGTAGTACCGGGTCGAACCGGCGAACGGAGCCTGCCGCTTGCCCGTCAAGCCTACCGGATCCTCGCGACCGGCGCTTTGACAGCCGGGCTGTAGTGGACAGAGCAGACAGCGAGGCCGACGCCCCGTGCAGATGGATGAGCCAAGATCCATGAGGGCCTGGTTCCAGTCACTCGCCCGTCCCGCCGGCACCAGTGCCTGCGCGGCAACGCGCACCGCGGGGGCGCTCGGCGGCGGCACAGGTGCCGACGAATCGACCGCTGAAGTGAAGGCGTAGCGGCGCACGACACGCGCGACGTTGGTGTCCAGCGCCACCGCATCCTGGCCGAACGCAATGCTCAACAGGGCGCCCGCGGTGTACGGACCGATGCCGGGCAGCGCCAGCAGCGCCACGCGATCTGCCGGCAGCCGGCCACCATGCCGTGCGACGACCGCGGCACTGAGCTCGTGGAGCTGGACCGCGCGCCGGTTGTACCCGAGGCCGGCCCAGGCGCGGATCACGTCCGACCGCGGCGCCGCGGCGAGAGCCTCGAAGGTCGGAAACTGGGTCGTGAACCGCTCGAAGTACGGGATTACCCGGTCCACCTGGGTCTGCTGGAGCATGATCTCGGAGATCAGCACCCGGTACGGATCGGGGTCGCTGCGCCACGGCAGGTCCCTGCGATGGCGGGCATACCAGTCAAGCAACGCAACTTGGGGGTCGAACCCTGGTTCCTGCGACAGGAGATCGAGCTCCAGGGGAGCTTCAGGAACGCGTGGGGCACCTGATGCGGCTGGCACCTGACATTCTACCCGGGCCGCCGCGCTACACTGAAAAGAAGGACCCTTCAGGACACCAGGAGCTGGCGCCAGAAACACTACGCGAGCCAGACCGACCGAAGCACCCGTGTTGTCAGGCTGCCCCCTGTCGCCAGGGCTCCCTGTCACAAGGAAGGAAAGGCGCAAATGACCGAGATGAAGTACCCGGATCTCAAGCCAGGCCTCCGAGTCGAGAGCGCGGATCACAAGACCGCGGGGCGGGTGCTGGAAGTCTTTCGCGACGTGGGCCTGGTCGAGAGCTTTGGCGCGGTGGGCATTCTCCCCTACGAAGAAGGCCACGACCCGCAAAAGTACGCTTTTAGCGAGGCGATGTCCGGAGCGGGCGATGACTACTTCACCGTGGGTGAGCCGGGGGGCGGAGTGCTCTACATCCCGTTCTCAGCGATCGATCAGACCGAGGGTGAGGTCGTGACCCTCGCCGTCGACGCTGTCTCAATTCCAGACATGAACTGGAAGGTCCGCCCAGACGCCCTCAAGGCCGTGGCTCACGAGTATCCGGAGGACAGCGGAGCTGAGCCCCAGGTTGCCTGACCAACGCTCAATTCTCTGACCCCGACCTTGTCGGCACTACCCCCGATCCCAACCTTCCCCCACGAGGGGGGAAGGGGTTCGTTGCGTGCCCCGTCGCCCCCTCCCGTGAGCGAGCCAGAGGCCACGCGGGTTGCCCCGTGCATTGTCGAGTGAGCAAGCTTGGGCTGAGGCTCCCGAGTCTTCGAGTGAGCAGGTTTGGGCTGCGCCAGTGTCAATGAGTCCCCTTCCCCCCTTGTGGGGGAGGGTTAGGGTAGGGGGTAGTAGCCCCCAAATCTCGCTCCGGAAGAACCGTTAGGCCAGCGCTTGCTCCAGCACGCGCCGGGTGAAGACCTCAGACATCCGGCTCTTGTAGTTGGCGGAGCCGCGGTGGTCCGAGGTTGGGTCCGTTAGCGTGGGCACCGTTGCGGCGGCCGAGCGGAAGAGCTCGTCGCTGGGCGTCTGGCCCCGCAGGATGTCCTCCGCTTCGCGGGCTCGCACCACGGTCGGGCCGACCGCGTTCAAAGCGATGCGGGCGTCCGCGATCTTGCCATCAGCTCCTAACTCGACTGCCGCCGCGGCCGCGACGGTCGGATAGTCGTCCGCGGTGCGCGGCAGGAACTTGATGTACGCGGTCTTCAAGTTGGCCGCTGGGCGTGGGATGACGACGTGGGTCAGCAGCTCGCCCTCGGCGAGTGAGGTCTCGTAGTAGCCCTGGAAGAAGTCGTCGATCGGGATCTCCCGCTGGCCCTTCTTGGACTGCGCGACGACGTGCGCGTTGAGGCAGACGTACATCGCTGGAGGATCCTGGTTGGGGTCCGCGTGGGAGAGGCCGCCCCCGACAGTAGCCATGTGGCGAATGCGGACGGTGGCGACGCGCTCGTAGGTCTTGGCGAGCAGGGGCCAATTCTGCCGAATACTCGCATCCTTCTCGACCCGCCGGTGGATCACCGCGGCGCCGATGCGGAGCGAGCCGTTCGCCTCGATACGATTCAGGTCGTCAATCCGCTGCAAGGAGACGAGGTGCTCGGGCCGGACGAGGCGCTGTTGCATGAGCAGGACGAGCGCCGTGCCGCCGGCGATGGGCCGCGCGTCTTCGCCGTAGCGGTCGAGCAGGTCGATGGCTTCGCCAATGGTGCTGGGGCTGTGGAGCTCAAATGGCAGCATCTCAGACCTCGCCCGCGGCAGTCTTCTCGATCGACTCGAGGATCTTGTAGTAACCCGTACAGCGGCACAGGTTGCCCATCATCCAGTCCTTGATCTCGTCGGTGGTGGGATGGGGATTCTCCTCCAGCAGCGCGTGTGCCGCCATGATCTGGCCGGGCGTGCAGATGCCGCACTGGAACCCGCCATAGCGGAGGAATCCCTTCTGGATCGGGGCAAGCTCGCCGTCCTTCGCGAGGCCCTCGATCGTCGTGATCTCGGCGCCATCCGCGAGCGCGGTCAACATGATGCAGGAGCTCACGGTCCTGCCGTCGACCAGGACGGTGCAGATGCCGCAGACGCCCACGCCGCACCCCAGCTTGGTGCCAGTCAGCCCGAGCTCGTACCGCAGCGTATCCATCAACAGCCGATGGTCGGCGACGTCAAGCTCGCGCGGTTCGCCGTTCACTGAAAAGCGCACGTGCACGCTCATCCCACACACTCCAAGTGCCTCAACTGCGGACCAATGGTAGCCGAGCCCCGGCCGGGGATCAAGAAATCCGGGTCTTGCGCCGTACAATCGCGCCAAAGCGCGGCGAGCGGCGAGAAAGCATGACACAACTCATCGGGGCCATCCTCCTCATTACCGCGATTCCAATTGCGATCTGGATTACTTCGCAATCTCCCTCCCTTGTCGCGGTGGTTACCCTTCAGTTCATTGAACGCCCCTTGCGCGGTGCAGTCTTCATTCTCGGTGGGCTTCTGATCGTTGCTATTTCTGCAACGCAGTCGACCGGATTGAACGAGGCTCATGGCGAACGGTAAACGAGGGGAGTCTGCCGCGGCCCAGCTCGCCGAGTTCTGCGCGAGCATTCGCTGGGCCGAGCTGGACGTTGCTGTCCAGCAGCGAGCAGCCGAGCTCGTGCTCGACCACCTCGGAGTTGCCGCGGGGGGCAGTCGGGAGCCCTCAACAGCACCGGTGCTCGCCGCGGTGCCCCAAACCACTCAGGGGGCAACCATCGTCGGCACCGGCCGCTGCGCCGAGGCGTCATGGGCCGCGCTCGTCAACGGGACCGCGGCCCACGCGCTCGAAATGGATGACGTCACCCGGCTGTCGTCGCTCCATCCGGGCGTGGCGGTGATTCCCGCCGCGCTTGCCGTCGCCGAGGAACGGGCAGCCTCGGGCGCGGCGGCGCTCGAGGCGATCGTGGCCGGCTACGAGGTCACGATGCGGGTCGGTAACGCGCTCAACGCCGCGGCGGCCTATCGCCGCGGGTTTCACCCCACGGGCGTCGCCGGCGTCTTCGGCGCGGCTATGGCGGCGGGCCGACTCCTGGATCTCGACGCCCAGCGGCTCACGCAGGCGCTCGGTATCGCCGGCACGATGGCCGGGGCGCTCGGATTGTCCGAATCGCACGTGCGCTCCCGGCTGCATCAGGTCGAGCACCATCCGGCGCATCTGGCCAGCAGCTTTCTTGTTTCGCCGTTCGACGAAGCCGCCGTCTGTGCGATCGACGGCTTCGGCGATTTCGTCAGCACGTCGGTGGCATCCGGCGTCGGTTCCCGTCTCGAGGTTCTCAGCCGCGTCTACTTCCCGCATTCGCTCGGGCTGCTCTACACGGCGGTCACACAACTTCTCGGCTTCCCCAGATATGGGGATGAGTTCAAGGTGATGGGTCTGGCGCCCTATGGAGAGCCCCGTTACACGGCGCGCGTCGGTCAGCTCGTCCACCTTCGCGGCGACGGCGGCTTCGAGCTGGACTTGTCGTACTTCCGGCACGCCTCGGAAGGCGTGGACATGACGTGGGACGACGGGGAGCCGACGCTCGGGCGGGTGTTTACGCCGAAGCTCGAGTCACTGCTCGGCCCGGCGCGCCGCCCGGACGAACCGGTGACCTCGGGTCACGAAGCGATCGCGGCGTCGGTGCAGGCGGTATTCGAGGAGGCGGCCTTTCACGTGCTGAACGATGCTCACCGCCGCGTGCGCTCCCCGCGGCTGTGCCTGGCTGGCGGGTGTGCGATGAACAGCGTCGCCAACGGAAAGATCCGCGAGCGCACGCCGTTCCAGGAGGTCTACGTGCAGCCGGCGTCCGGCGACAACGGCACGGCGCTCGGCGCCGCGTTCGACGTCTGGCATCGGCTGTCGAACGCTCCCAGGCGCTTCGTGATGTCGCACGGCTACTGGGGGCCTGCCTTCGACGACTGCGCCATCGCCCGCGATATCGAGGCGCGACATTCGGACATCATCGCGGGTGGCTGTGAGGCCCGGTCCCTCACTGACGCCGACGCGCTGTGCCGGTGGACGGCGGCCCGGATTGGCGACGGCTGGGTCGTCGGATGGTTTCAGGGCCGGATGGAATGGGGCGCCCGTGCGCTCGGCAACCGCAGCATCCTCGCCGACCCGCGGCGAGCCGACATGCGCGAGATCATCAACACGAAGATCAAATTCCGCGAAAAGTTCAGGCCGTTCGCACCGTCGGTGCTCGTCGAGGCGGTTGACGAGTATTTCGCCGGCGCCGCCCCCGATCCCTTCATGATCGCCGTCATGCCGGTCCGCCCCGAGAAGCGGGCCGTCATCCCCGCCGTGGTCCACGTTGACGGATCGGGGCGGCTGCAGACGGTGGATCGGGGGGCGAACCCGCCCTACTGGAACCTCACCCATCCCTTCGGCCGCCTTGCCCGCGGGCCGGC